>JAESFR010000034.1_pt1 | contig 355639 bp, 295 predicted proteins | sample 9266191 | NCBI WGS metagenome assembly JAESFR01 (sample SAMN14503063, study PRJNA617104) | algae metagenome | isolation source: Pleurocapsa minor HA4230-MV1 and co-occurring heterotrophs from cement on... | place: USA: Nuuanu Pali Lookout, Hawaii | collected 2009-07-20 | reverse complement strand
CTGAAGCTGCCAATGCAGGCAGTGACACCGTCAAGCTACGTGGTAATTTTGATCACCTCAATGCCACTACCCTCACCCTCGGCGCTAACCTGGAGAAGCTCGATGCTTCAGCCACAGGCACAACCAAACTCAACCTAACCGGCAATGCACTTGCCAACACCCTCACAGGTAATGATGCAAATAACATCCTTAATGGTGGTGCAGGGGCTGATATATTAATCGGTGGTCAAGGTGCGGATAATCTAACCGGTGGCGCAGGAGCTGACTATTTTAAGTATGTTTCTAATACTGACTCAGACTTCTCAAATACTGACCTTATTAGAGACTTCGTTTCTGGAGTAGATAAAATTGATTTAACAGATTTTGTAAACGCAGGCATGATTCAGTATTTCTCAGGCACTTCTGCACAAGCATACTCAATCTGGTATGAACAATTTTCTACGCATACTAATATTTATCTAGACAACAATGGTGATCACTTAGCAGATTTAAAAATTCAGTTAGCCGGGAAAATAGACCTGCAACAGAATGATTTTATTTTGAATAGTCCGCTTTCACCACCAGAGCCAACTCCACCAGTTCCACAAACCATCCATGACTTTCATCAGGGTACAGATAAGATTAATTTATCCAGCATTCAGACCTTGGACAACCGTGTATTGATATTCAATGACACAAGAGCTATTCCATTTGGCATCTGGTACCAATCTGCTTTAAATGAAACAACTGTATATGTAGACAAGAATGGTGACTCGATCGCTGATATTCAAATAAAAATTGACGACTCATTTGCGCTAAAGAACAGCGATTTTGTTGTCGTCAATACAACCCCTATAACACCATCCGAAACAACTCCGTTATTCACCAATGGCAATGATATTGTTAACTTCAACAATCTGCATTATTCCGATTACAAGAATGATACTCAATATAGTGGACTAAATGGCAATGACATCATTATTACGCCCGATAATGGTGAACACGGATTTGATTTTAGTCGCTCTCACAGCGGTGGTAATGGCAATGACACAATGATTGGAGGTGCCTGGCGCGACACGTTAATTGGTGATGCAGGCAATGATATTTTAAGCGGAGGCGCTGGGGATGATTTTCTAATTGGATACACTGGAAACGATATCCTGATCGGCGGGTTAGGACCAGATACATTTCAATTTTCTTCCACCAATCCTGAAGACGCTGACATTATTCTTGATTTTGTGTCAGGCGAAGACAAGCTTGATTTTTTTGGCTGGCCGTTTTTCAACCAGCTTGCTGGCGGCATCTATTTAGACATGCTGACATTTGGGACAAGTGCGAAAGATAGTAATGATTATCTGGTATACGATAAACCTACGGGGCAACTTTATTTTGACCCTGATGGGAGTGGATCAGCTGAGAAAAAGTTAATTGCAACATTTAATCCCGATACACAACTTTTAGGATCTGACTTTACCGCATCAAAAAACACTAACGCACCAGTACAGAATTTAAGAATTACAGGCTCCCAATATGATGATACCTTGGTAGGCGGCGCTGGCGATGACAGTATTTATGGATTGGGCGGAAATGACAAAATCACGGCAGGGGCAGGAGTAGATCAAATCTGGGGAGGAGAAGGTAACGATGTGATGGATGGTGGCGAAGGTTACGATACTTATGTAATTTCATCTGGAGCTGAACATGCAGTTGCTGAAATCAATGACTCAGGTTTAACGGGTCAAGATGGCATCATTTTCACATCCAGAACTGATGGCGATACTTTGAAGCTTTTTGCGGATGATAAGGGTATAGAATCTATCACCTTGGCTATGTTTAACCCACCATTTGTATGGCGAGATGAGAAAAATATTAATATTGATGCCAGTTTGGCGCCTAATGGATTAAGTATTTACGATAATTCTGGCTCCAATCGCATTATTGGTACCGCTTATTCAGATTCAATAGAACTCACAAATGGTAATGATATTGTTAATGGCAAACTCGGAAATGATCTTATCAGTTTAGGCGGTGGCTCAAACACAATTATTTTTGATACCGCCTTAAACGCAAATACTAACGTTGATACGATTCAATCTTTAAGTTATGACGATGTAATTCAATTGGATAACGATATATTTACCTCATTAACAGCCTTGGGCAGTTTAAATCCAAACTCGTTTGTAAGAGGTGCTCAGGCTCAAGATGCAAACGATTATATTATTCATAAAAGCGATGGCGGACTTTATTATGATCCGGATGGTAATGGGCAAATGGCTGCAATACAATTTGCAATTATTAGCTCAAATGAGTTGTCCGCCAGTAATTTTATAGTGATCTAATACTGTTAGCTAAACTGGCTCAATAACTCTTTAACTACCGAAGTTTTATGAGCCAGATTCCCTATCTGAATAGTCATTCTCAGCTTATCCGGCCCGTTCATACGGCAGCGTTTGTCACGTTGCAACAGGTTTATCAGCTTCATCGGGTCGATATCGGCTTTGACATTGAACTGTAACTGTATGGCCGCATCGGAAGCATCTACCTTGATAATGCCCAATGGTTTGGCGGCGATTCGCAGGCGGTGGCAGGCGATCAAGGCTTCGCCGGCTTCAGGCAGCAAACCGAAGCGGTCAATCAGCTCTTCCTGCATCACATCCAGAGCCTCGTCGTCTTCACAGTTAGCCAGGCGCTTGTAGAGCACCAGTCGTTCATGCACATCAGGGCAATAGTTGTTGGGTAACAAGGCTGGCGTGTGCAGATTGATTTCCGTGGTGACGCCTAACGGTGCATCGAGATCCGGTTCCTTGCCTGCTTTAAGTTGTTTCACCGCATGGTTAAGCATGTCGGAATACAGGGTGAAACCGATTTCCTGCATCTCGCCGCTTTGGCTGTCGCCGAGCAACTCACCAGCACCACGGATTTCCAGGTCATGCATCGCCAGGTGGAAACCGGCACCCAGGTCTTCCAGTAGCTGGATCGCGTCCAGGCGCTTTTGTGCTTGCGGGGTGATGGCGCGGTGGGGGTCGGTCAGCAGATAAGCATACGCCTGGTGATGGCTGCGGCCCACGCGGCCACGTAACTGGTGCAACTGCGCCAGGCCGAACATATCGGCGCGGTTGATGATCATGGTGTTGGCGGTGGGCACGTCAATGCCGGTTTCGACAATCGTGGTACATAACAACAGGTTGGCACGTTGCTGATAGAAGTCACGCATGACATGCTCCAGCTCGCGTTCGCGTAACTGGCCATGGCCGATGACGATGCGTGCTTCAGGTAAAAACTTTTCCAGTTTTTCCTTCATCACGTAAATGGTATCCACTTCGTTATGCAGGAAATACACCTGGCCGCCACGTTTGAATTCGCGCATCACCGCTTCGCGGATAATGCCTTCGGAATATTCGGTATGGAAAGTTTTGATCGCCAGCCGTTTTTGCGGTGGCGTCGAGATCACGGAAAACTCGCGCAGGCCTTCCATTGCCATGCTCAAGGTTCGCGGGATCGGTGTCGCGGTCAGTGTCAGCACATCCACCTCGGCACGCAAGGCTTTCATCTGCTCTTTCTGGCGCACACCAAAGCGGTGCTCTTCATCAAGGATAGCCAGGCCCAGGTTCTTGAATTTCACGTCTTTCTGTATCAGCCTGTGGGTGCCGATGATGATATCGATGCTGCCGTTTTCCAGGCCTTTCAGGGCTTCTGCCTGTTCTTTGGCAGTACGGAAACGGGAAATCTCGGCGATCTTGATCGGCCATTCGGCAAAACGGTCCACGAAATTCTGGTAATGCTGTTCGGCCAACAAAGTAGTAGGAACCAGCACGGCTACCTGGCGCCCGCCCATCACGGCGACAAATGCAGCGCGCAACGCGACTTCTGTTTTGCCGAAGCCCACGTCACCGCACACCAGCCGGTCCATAGGGCGGCCGGACTGCATGTCTTTGATCACGTTTTCAATCGCTTCCAGCTGGTCAGGTGTTTCCTCAAACGGGAATCCTTCACAGAACGCTTCGTAATCATGCAGGCTCAGGGTGAACGCATGACCACGACGGGCAGCACGTTGTGCGTACAAATTCAGCAATTCAGCGGCGGTATCCCGGATTTGCTTGAGTGCTTTTTTCTTGGCTTTTTCCCACTGGCCGCTACCCAACCTGTGCAAGGGCGCGCTTTCAGGCGGGCCACCGGAGTAACGGGAGATCAGGAAAAGCTGTGATACCGGCACATACAACTTGTCCTCACCGAAATATTCGATCAACAATAATTCGGTTTCGCCTTCGCCAAAATCAATATTGACCAGGCCCTTGTAGCGCCCTACCCCGTGCTGCTCATGCACCACCGGATCATCCAGCCGCAGTTCGGAGAGGTCTTTGAGCATGCCCTCGGCATTGCGCGCTTTCTCCTGGTTGCGCCGACGTTGCTGGCGCACGGTGCTGGCATACAATTCAGCTTCTGTGATGACGGCTATGCCGTCGTCGATAAATCCCTGGTGTAAGGGTGCAACACCCAGCATGACCGGGAACTGGCTTTGCGCAAACCCGCCCCAGTCTTCGGTCAGCGAAAAAGTGACACCATGCTCGCTGAATAATTGCGCTATGGTTTCGCGACGCCCCAGGCTTTCAGCGGCGATCAACACACGTCCTTCAAACTGGCTGATAAAGGCCTGCAATTTGTGCAAAGGCTGTTCGGCCCGGCGGTCAACTTCGACCGGGGCAAGCGTGGTGACATTCTGCATTTGCTGATGCACCAGCGCAAAGGCATGCGTTTGCCTGAAGAATTCATCGGTTTTTTGCAGCAGCGTTTCCGGCCGTAAGATCGGCTTTTCGGCATCATAAGCCATCAAACGGTATCGGCTATTGGCATCTGCCCAGAATGTTTGCGCCGCTTTATCGAGGTCACCATGCAGGCACAACACGGTTTGTTTGGGCAGGTAATCAAACAGGGTGGCGGTTTGCTCAAAAAACAGTGGCAGGTACCACTCGACACCACCACTGGGCGTGCCTTTGCTGACATCTTTGTAAATTTTCGCGCGTTGCGGGTCGCCCTCAAAATATTCCCTGAACTGGCTGCGGAACAGGGTGATGCCCGCCTCATTCATGGGAAACTCGCGTGCAGGCAGCATGCGGATCTCGGTCACCGGGTAGACACTGCGTTGGGTATCGATATCAAACGTACGTATGGTTTCGATCTCGTCATCGAACAGGTCGATACGGTAAGGGAGAGCGCTACCCATGGGAAACAAATCCACCAGGCCGCCACGCACACTGAATTCACCAGGGCTCATGACCTGGCTGACATGGTGGTAACCGGCCTGCGCACATTGATTGCGTAAGGCATCCACGTCCAGACGCTGGCCCTTTTTCAGCATAAAAGTATGCGCAGCCAGGTAGGCCACCGGCGGCAGGCGTAGCAGAGCGGTCGCGATGGGCACGATCACGATATCGCTCTGGTTCTGGCTCAGCTGGTACAAGGTCGACAGCCGCTCGGAGATCAGGTCCGGGTGCGGCGAGAACACATCGTAAGGCAGGGTTTCCCAGTCCGGCAGCAAATGGACGTTAATGTCTTTGCCGAAATAGGGGATTTCATCCATTAAACGCTGCGCTTCAAACGCATTAGCGGTTAAAATGACCAGCGGCGATTGTGTGGCTTTTAAACCAGCCGCCAACCCGGCTAATGCTTTACTGTCCAATCCCTGACTATGAAAAGAAAAACGCTGCGGATGTCCGATGACGGGAAGTGAAACTGCCATAAAAAAGTAAAATCTTAATGCTCAGGTTAAGTGAGTAATTGTTGGCGAATCTGCCGAGTTTGCTATTATAGCTGCAAGCGTCCGCTGGCTGTACCGCCAATATCATCAGGCGCTCGGGCGATTACGGTGTACAGACAAAGATTTGTGCATAAATCCGGCACGGAGAAATTATATGAACGATAAACAGGCCGTTGCGCTGGAAGCAGCCAGCTACGTCAAGAATGATATGATTGTTGGCTTGGGCACAGGTTCCACCGCCAATTATTTTATTGAGGCATTGGCTGAGCGCCAGCAACAGGAAAATCTGCGCGTCACCACAGTCGCCAGCTCCAATATCAGCATGATCAAGGCCCAGTCTGCCGGCTTAACTGTGCTCAGCTTGGCGCAATTAAGCCAGATCGACCTGTATGTGGATGGTGCCGACGAAATCACTGCCGATAACACCCTGCTCAAGGGCCGTGGCTATGACCTGGTTATGGAAAAACTGCTGGCAAAAGCAGCCAAAGAATTCATTGTAGTAGCCGACAAAAGCAAACTGGTCAGCCGTATAGGCGAAAACTACCCTATCCCGATTGAAGTGATGCCGTTTGCCTGGCAGGCGGCCAAACGCAGTATCGAAGCTATCGGTGGTAGCGGTGAATTACGCCCTAATGCCGCCAAAGACGGCCTCTGTATCAGCAGTTATGGCAGCCTGGTGCTGGACATGCGTTTTGATGCCGGGATTGACCACCTGCAATTGAATGCCTTGCTCAACAATATTCCTGGTGTGGTTGAACATGGCATTTTTACCAGACTGGCAAGCACCATCCTGATTGCCGACCAGGGCAACATAGAAACACGCGTGTAACATTATCCGCACCTGAACGATGCGCATACTTCCCTGTATTTCCACGCGTTTCGCATGGCATTGGTTGCTACTCGCCTGCCTGGGCAGCGGACTGGTGGCCTGTACTGATCCGGCTACGCCCAAGCAACCCTCGCTGCAAAAGCGGGCGCCTGACCCTTACACCATCCGTTTTGTCACCATCAACAGCCCGGATACCTATTTCATTGATAGCCAGAACAATTATGCCGGCCTGGAATATGACCTGGCAAAACGGTTTGTGGAATTCCTCGGGCCACAGTACAAGCTTGAATTCATTGTGGTGGAAAGCTTTGACAAAGTGTTCCCTACCCTGCTGCGTGGTGATGCCGATATAGCGGCGGCAGACATCAGCATCACCGCGTCGCGCAAGCGGCAGGTGCTGTTCGGGCCGGCGTTTAACCAGGTGCAGTCCATGGTGGTGTATAACCGGGACCATAACAGTGAACCCGCGAAAGCAGATGCGCTGTTGAATAAACGCATCGTGTTGCCGAAAAGCACCAGTTTTGTGGAAAGGATGCGCGAACTGCAATCGCAGCAACCGCAACTTACCTGGCGCGAAACCGAAAAACTGAGCTCGGAGCAACTGATAGAAGCGGTCGCGCGCAATGAAATCGACTTCACGGTGGCAGACAATCACCTGCTGGCCATCATGCAATACCTTTATCCGCAACTGGATGCCGGGTTGATGCTGGGCCCGGTCGATAAGATCGCCTGGGCCATGAATAAATTTTCGGGTGAAGACAGGCTGAAACAGGTAGAGGCTTTTTTCAAGAAGATTGAAAAGGATGGCAGCCTGCGTAACCTGCTGGACCGCTATTACGGCCACACCAAACGCCTGAAACAGGTCGATGTCGCGACATTCCTGAGCAAATCCAATACCTTGCTGCCAAAGTACATCAGGTTATTCAAAAGCGCGCAGGAAATCACCGATATAGACTGGCGCCTGCTGGCCGCGCTGAGTTACCAGGAGTCGCACTGGGACAATTACAGCACGTCACCTACCAATGTACGTGGCCTGATGATGCTGACCGAGCAGACTTCCAACATGATGAACGTCACTAACCGGCTGGACCCGCAGCAAAGCATTATTGCCGGAGCCAAGTTCATGCTGTGGCTGAAGGACCGCCTGCCGTCGCGTATCCCTGAGCCTGACCGCACCTTTATGACACTGGCTGCCTACAATAACGGCGTTGCCCACCTGGAAGATGCGCGCATCATTGCGCAACGCCTGGGGCTCAACCCGGACAGCTGGGCGGATGTGAAACGCGGCTACCAGCTACTGAACGACCCGACGCATTACGTGAATGCCAAGCATGGCTACTGTAGCTGCGGTGCGCCGGTGATCTATACCGAGCTGGTACGCAGCTATTACCAGATCATGCAGAAATACTACCCTGTGTACGACCCGGGCCTGGACCCATACAAGATTGCGGATACAAAAATGCCCTGGCTGCTAGCCAAGGCATATTGATGACAGTAACGCCAGATAAACGGGTATAGCTTAAGCAGTGATCAGCGTCTTGCCACCCATATAAGGCTGCAATACTTTCGGGATAGTCACACTGCCATCAGCGTTCTGGTTGTTCTCCAGCACCGCCACCAGCGTACGCCCTACAGCCAGGCCGGAACCATTTAAGGTATGCAGTAACTCCGGTTTGCCGTTGGCGTTCCTGAAACGGGCCTGAAGACGGCGCGCCTGGAAAGCCTCACAATTGGATACAGAAGAAATCTCACGGTAAGTGTTCTGCGCCGGCAACCAGACCTCCAGGTCATAGGTTTTCGCCGCGCCAAAGCCCATATCGCCAGTACACAATGAGACTACACGGTAAGGTAATTCCAGCGCCTGTAATACGTTTTCGGCATGGGTGACCATCTCTTCCAGCGCCTGGTAACTGTTCTCAGGATGCACGATCTGCACCATTTCGACCTTATCAAACTGGTGCTGGCGTATCATGCCCTTGGTATCACGGCCATAAGAGCCGGCTTCAGAACGGAAACATGGTGTATGCGCCGTCAGTTTGATCGGCAATGATTCCAGTGCGACGATCTCGTCACGCACGGTGTTGGTCAAAGTCACTTCAGAAGTCGGGATCAGGTAGAGCTTGCTATCGTTATGTGGCGTCACAAACAGGTCTTCTTCAAACTTCGGTAACTGGCCGGTGCCAACTAAAGTCTCGCGATTTACCATATATGGCGTATAGCATTCGGTGTAACCATGTTTTTCGGTTTGTGTATCCAGCATGAATTGCGCGATCGCACGGTGCAGTTTGGCGATCTGGCCTTTCATCAACGTGAAACGCGCGCCGGATAACTTGGCACCGGTATCAAAATCCAGGCCCAACGGTGCGCCTACATCGGCATGGTCTTTGACTGCAAAGTCAAAACTGCGTGGCGTGCCCCAGCGGCGTGCTTCCACGTTTTGCGTTTCATCATTACCGACCGGCACGCTTTCATGCGGCAGGTTAGGTACATTCAGCATCAAGGCTTGCAGATTAGTTTGTATCTCACTCAACTGCGCTTCAGCCGCTTTTAATTCATCGCCCAAACCAGCCACTTCGGCCAGGATAGCGCTGGCATCCTCGCCTTTGGATTTGGCGATGCCGATCTGCTTGGAAGCCGTATTACGCTTAGCTTGCAGGTTTTCAGTATTAGTCTGAATAGTTTTACGCTCGGCTTCCATCGTTTTAAAAGCATCGGCCGGAAAATCAAACTTGCGCGCTTTCAGGCGCGCGGTCACGTTTTCCAAATCGTTTCTAAGTTGTTGAATATCTAACATTTATTTTTTCGCTTTGCTGTTCAAGTATTCTTTATCTAATGTTTGTAAGTGATTAAGCTTTTCGCTTATTTTACCTTCCAATCCACGTGATGTGGGCTGGTAAAACGTTTGTGCCGGCAGATCATCGGGGAAATATTGCTCACCCGCCGCATAGGCATTCGGTTCATTGTGTGCGTAGCGATATTCCTTACCGTAATCCAGCGCTTTCATCAGCTTGGTAGGTGCGTTACGCAAATGCAGTGGCACTGGCCGCGACTTATCCTGCGAAACGAATGCTTTGGCCTGGTTATAAGCCATATAAGCGGCATTACTTTTCGCGGCCACGGCCAGGTAGATCACCGCATTGCTGAGTGCCAACTCGCCTTCCGGCGAACCAAGGCGCTCATAAATCTGGATAGCTTCCAGCGCCATGGTTTGCGCTTTTGGGTCAGCCAGGCCGATATCTTCAACCGCCATGCGGACGATACGACGTGCCAGATAGAGTGGATCGGCGCCGCCATCCAGCATGCGCACAAACCAGTACAGCGCTGCATCCGGGTTAGAACCACGCACGGATTTATGCAAGGCGGAGATCTGGTCATAGAATGCTTCGCCACCTTTATCAAACCGGCGCAATTTGCTGGCCATGCTGGATTGCAGAAATACATCATCAATGGTGTTTATCTTCGCCGTCAAAGCACCATTGAATAATCCTTCTGCAAAATTCAACAGGCGCCTGGCATCGCCATCTGCGTAATCTAGTATCTGCTCTTTGACTTTATCGTTAACGCTGATTTCTGGTGCCATTTTCAGGCGTGCGCGTTCCAGTAATTCCGCGAGCTCATCTTCAGTCAACGCGGCCAGCACGAATACCTGCGAGCGGCTGAGCAACGCACTGTTGACCTCAAATGAAGGGTTTTCGGTAGTGGCGCCGATAAACGTGATCAGTCCGCTTTCAACAAACGGCAAAAATGCATCCTGCTGGCCTTTGTTAAAGCGGTGCACCTCATCAACAAACAGGATGGTATTACGGCGGGTCTGCTGCAAGGTCAGCTCCGCGCGTTCAACCGCTTCGCGTATATCCTTTATACCGGACAATACGGCAGATAACGGGACGAACTCGGCATCTGCCGTCTGAGCGATCAGGCGCGCCAGTGTGGTTTTACCTACGCCAGGCGGCCCCCAAAGGATCATGGACGGCAATTTGCCAGATTCGAATGCACGCCGCAGGGGTTTGCCTTCACCGAGCAGATGCGTCTGCCCTACCACCTCATTCAGTGTTTTGGGGCGCAGTTGCTCGGCTAGCGGGACTGAGGAAGGTGTTTGGGGTTCAAACAGGGATGACATAGAGCCTGTGCATGGGTGACGGTTTACTCACCCACCACATCCACCCCTTTGGGAACGGCAAACAGGAATTGCGAGGTATTCAGTGACGGATTCACTTCCACGTTGGAAAACACAATGTGTGTACTTTGGCTGAACGCATCCACCAGCCGCATTTCGGCCAGCTTGCCATGGTCAAAAGAAATAATCACCACCTGGAAACCGCTGTCTTTCTGCTTGGGCTTGGCTTGCACGCGTTGCAGACCTTCATAATCCACCAGGCGAGTCAGGCGGAAACTTTCTTCCACATTTGGCCCGCCGGCCAGCAAGGCGGCCGGGCTGGTGCCCAACACTTTATCCAGGGTGCGTACGCTGACCTGCTGCAGATCGACATCGAATAAAAACACCTGGCGGCCATCACTGATGATCTGCTGCTCATATGGTTTCTGGTAATCCCAGCGGAATTTGTTCGGCCGTTGCAACAGCATATTGCCGTTCACTTCCTGCAGCTTGCGGCCTTTCTGGTCGAACACGGTTTGCTTGAACTGCGCACGCATCGATTGTGTGGATTGGTAGAACTGCTTTAAATCATCCACGCCATCGGCAAACGCAAATACGGGTGAAAACAACACTGTCAGCAAGGCGGCCGTCCGCAAACGCGCACGCGCCGTTGAAAGCACTGAGAAATACTGATGGTTCAACCACTGCTTAAGCACGGGTTTATTCTTAGGGTTATTCATGGTCACCTCCAGCCTTGACCAGCACTTCACGGTTACCATTACTTTGCATCGCGGATACCAAACCTGCACGCTCCATATCTTCAATTAATCTTGCCGCCCGGTTGTAGCCTATGCGTAACTGACGTTGCACAGAAGAAATAGACGCACGACGGGTTTTAAGCACGATCGCGACCGCTTCATCATACAGCGGGTCTTTTTCACCACCGGCATCTTCGCCGCCCATCACACCATCAAGGTCACCACCTTCGGTCTCATTGGTCAGAATGCCTTCAATATAATTCGGTTCCCCTTGTGCCTTGAGGAAGTTCACCACGTTATGCACTTCGCCATCGCTGACGAAGGCACCGTGGATACGTTGCGGATAGCCGCTACCCGGCGGCAGGTACAGCATATCACCCTGGCCTAACAGGGTTTCTGCGCCCATCTGGTCAAGGATGGTGCGCGAATCGATCTTGCTGGATACCTGGAACGCCACCCGGGTCGGCACGTTGGCTTTGATCAGGCCGGTGATCACATCTACAGAAGGACGTTGCGTGGCCAGTACCAGGTGGATACCCGATGCACGGGCTTTCTGTGCCAGGCGCGCGATCAGTTCTTCCACTTTTTTGCCGACCACCATCATCAGGTCGGCCAGTTCGTCGATAACGACGACGATCAATGGCATTTCGTCCAATGGCTCCGGTTCATCCGGTGTCAGGCTGAACGGATGCGGAATAGAATTACCCTGTTTCCTGGCATCCAGGATCTTCTGGTTATAACCGGCCAGGTTACGCACGCCAAGCGTGGACATCAGTTTGTAACGGCGCTCCATTTCGGCTACACACCAGTTCAGCGCATTAGCCGCCTGGCGCATATCTGTCACCACTGGCGCCAGCAGATGCGGGATACCTTCATAAACCGACAATTCCAGCATCTTGGGGTCGATCAGGATCATGCGTACACGGTTGGCTTCCGACTTGTATAACAGACTCAGGATCAGCGCATTGATCGCCACCGACTTACCGGAACCGGTAGTACCCGCGACCAGTACGTGCGGCATCTTCGCCAGGTCAGCAACGATAGGCTTACCGGCAATATCCTTACCCATGGCAATCGCCAGCGGTGAATTCATATCGGCATAAGCCTGGCTGCCCATGATCTCTGACAAGGACACGATCTGGCGCTTGGGATTAGGAATCTCCAGGCCCATATAACTTTTACCGGGGATAGTTTCTACCACACGTACGCTGATGACAGATAATGCCCGGGCCAGGTCTTTGGCCAGGTTGGTGATCTGGCTACCTTTCACACCAGGCGCCGGGTCAAGCTCGTAGCGGGTGATCACCGGCCCAGGCTGGGCCAGCACCACTTTGACTTCGATACCGAAATCCATCAGCTTGCGCTCAATCAGGCGGGAGGTGAAATCCAGGGTCTCTGCTGACTGCAATTCCACAGACTGGTTAGGCGCATCCAGCAGGTGCAGCGCCGGCAAGCCTTCCTGCTCGATCGCTTCAAACAACACCGTCTGTTTTTCTTTGACTACACGCTCGCTGGGCACCACCAGTACCTCAGGCACGGCAATTTCCACCGGTTTGCGGTCTTCGATACGCTTGCGCTCAGCCTCGACAAACTCTTCACGCGCCTGCAAGGCCTGGCGGCCGACTTTACGGTCCTGCCAGTCGTGATATTTAAGTGTGCTCCACTGGTAAAAATGGATCACCCATTCACCCAGTTTTTCACTCATGGTGATCAGCGACCAGCCGGTAAACAGGCTGAACGCGGTCGCAAACAGCACCAGCAACAGCATGGTGGAACCGGCAAAGCCAAACATATTACGCAGCAAATGATCGATGCCACTGCCGATGACGCCACCCTGCTTTAAAGGGAAGTCCGCAGGAAAACTGACCAGGTGGCCGGACTCCAGCGCCGCAGAAGCCAGCAGCAACAAGGCAAAACCGACACCGTTCAACCACCAGTCCTGCTTTTCAACTGCATCCAGGTGCAATCGCTGATACATCAGCCAAACCACATAAAAAGCCAGCATCACAAACCACCAGGACGAAAAGCCGAACAGCGACAAAAACACGTCGGCGATCCAGGCACCTACTGTGCCGCCGGCATTATGGATCACGTCATTCTCACCAATCGCATGTGTCCAGCCCGGGTCTTCATGTGAATAGGAGGCAAATATTACGGCCAGGAATACGCCCAGGGCAGCCAGTGCAATCCAGCCGACTTCGCGCAGTAATTTGGCGTCACGCAGTTGTTTTTCTGTGGACACTTTTTCCAACCTGGCATTGGATACATTTTTTTTATTAAAAAACAATGCGTTATCTCTTTCTCTACGCAAGTGAACTTAAATGATTATAACAAAATCAAATTGCACACAGGCACTCTAGCTTTTAAAATACATTCAACGACAACAAGGAGACATCATGGATATTGGTATTAATAATAAAGACCGTCACGAAATCGCGGAGGGCGTATCAAAACTGTTGGCAGATACCTATACCTTGTATCTGAAAACCCATTACTTCCATTGGAATGTCACCGGCCCGATGTTCAACACATTGCACCTGATGTTTGAGACCCAATACACAGAACTGGCACTGGCGGTGGATGCGATCGCCGAACGTATCCGTTCACTGGGCGTATATGCACCTGGTACCTATGCCCAGTTCTCCAAACTGACCTCTATCGAAGAAACCGTCGATGTGCCTAAAGCACAGGACATGATCAGCGAGCTGGTCGCCGGTCACGAAGCTGTCTGTCGTACAGCCCGCAGCGTATTCCCGGCTGCAGAAAAGGCAGCAGATGAAGCCACTTCTGATTTACTGACCCAACGCCTCCAAGTCCATGAAAAAACCGCATGGATGTTGCGTAGCTTACTGGAAAAATAATTCCATGCAGTCTTTCAGTGCAAGCTAACCTTCAGGTTATTCTGGAACTAAAAAACCGCATGGATGTTGCGTAGCTTATTGGAAAAATAAGATACGATGCGGTTTTTCGGCGAAGGCTAACTCGGCATAGCCGATGTCAAGCAAAGCGGCCGTAGCCAAAAGACTGCATGGATGCTGAGAAGCTTGCTGGAAAAATAAGACTCCGATAGCAGCGGCAGCACAGCAGCCTGAAGCAACAGAATATGGGGATGACACCTTGCAAGCGGTGATTTCATCCCCATTTTATTGAACAGATTAAACCAAAAAAGAAAGAAAAGTATGGCTACCAAGCATGCGCGTTTGTTGATTTTAGGCTCCGGCCCTGCCGGTTACAGTGCAGCCGTTTATGCGGCCCGTGCCAATTTAAGCCCTGTCCTCATCACCGGTCTGGCGCAAGGTGGCCAGTTGATGACGACGACTGAAGTGGATAACTGGCCTGCGGATGCCGATGGTGTGATGGGTCCGGAATTGATGGAGCGTTTTCAAAAACACGCCGAGCGTTTCAATACGGAAATGATCTTCGACCATATTCACACCACCCATTTGACGGAAAAACCGATCCGCCTGGTGGGTGACAGTGGCGAATATACTTGCGATGCCTTGATTATTGCGACAGGCGCGTCTGCCAAATACCTGGGCCTGCCAAGTGAAGAAGCGTTTGCCGGCAAAGGTGTGTCTGCCTGCGCCACTTGTGATGGCTTTTTCTACCGTAACCAGGAAGTGGCGGTGATCGGTGGCGGTAATACCGCTGTAGAAGAAACATTGTATTTGTCCAATATCGCCAGCAAAGTGACGCTGGTGCACAGGCGCGACAAATTCAAGGCGGAAGCGATCCTGGTCGACAAGTTAATGGAACGCGTCAAAGAAGGTAAGGTCGTGCTGGAAACCTTCCATACCCTGGATGAAGTGCTGGGTGACAACACCGGCGTGACTGGCATGCGTATCAAGGATACCAATACAGGCAGCACCAAGGATGTGCCGCTAAAGGGCGTATTCATTGCGATCGGCCACCAGCCGAACACACAGATATTCGAAGGACAGCTCGATATGGAAGGTGGTTATATCATCACGCAAACCGGCCGCCAAGGTAACTTCACTGCAACGAATATCCCCGGCGTATATGCGGCAGGCGATGTGCAGGACCATATTTACCGCCAGGCAGTCACCAGTGCCGGCACCGGTTGTATGGCGGCACTTGATGCCGAGCGCTACCTGACCAGCCTCGAATAAGGCTAAAATCAAGAAGGTAAAAGCGCAACCAGTTGATTTTGGTTGCGCTTTTTTCTTTTAAATACCGCCATGAGCTAATAAAATATAGTCATGACTAAGGACGTGCCAAATACAGAGGATGATGACGACATTCGCCTGTTCCATGAAGCAGTCAAAGGCGCGCGTCCGGTAGCACCCAAACGTATCCTGCATGCACCTAAAAAGCCCAAACCTATTCCGCGGCAGTTAATCCGGGATGAGCAGCAGGCGCTGGTCGATTCTTTAAGTGATCACTATATTCCGGCTCACGAACTCGAGAGCGGCGAAGAACTGCTTTATCTGCGCGACGGACAATCTCCGGTGATATTGAGCAAGTTGCGCAGGGGCCACTGGGTGGTACAGGCGCACATTGACCTGCATGGCCTGATCAGCGACGAAGCCAGGTTGTACGTGTCAGAGTTCATCGCCGACTGCAAGAAACGGGGTTTGCGCTGTGTGCGCATCGTGCATGGCAAAGGCCTGGGTTCAAGAAATAAAGAACCGGTACTCAAACATAAACTACGCAACTGGCTGATGCAGAAAGATGAAGTACTTGCGTATGCCCAGGCCAGACAGACGGATGGCGGCAGCGGCGCGGTGCTGGTATTGCTAAAAGCATAAGTTAGCAATTAAAAACGCGATGCCTGGGAAGACATCGCGTTTTTAATTCAAACCGCACTGATACAACGTGACCAACAGCTAGCTTACTCCCAGTAACGCCTGGATTTGTGCCCGTGTGCTTTGAAACCTTTTGCTTTGTAAGCCACCGGTTGATAAGCGGCAGGCATAGGCTGCATCTGTGTGTAGCGTGGGTCGACGTATACGGTTACATTCATCACCGGACCCGGATCCCTGTCCATCACCGTACTGTACTGGCGGCCCTGGTATTCATAATTGACCACATAGCCAGTCGTCACCGTTTGCCATTGTTCAACCATCACACACTGTTCAACCGGGCGGGTCACCACGCGCTGATAACCGTAGGTATTCTGGTTGCCCACACGGTCTCCGACGATCGCGCCTACTCCGGCACCGACAGCTGCGGCAGCAACACGGCCGCCACCTTTACCGATGGTGCTACCCAGCAGGCCACCGGCTACCCCGCCAATGATGGCACCGGTATTGGAACGGGCCGGCTGCTCATATACAGTTTCGCGCATATACTCCGTGCGGCATTCCTGACGTGGCTGATTGATTTGCTGTACTTGCGGGCTGACCGACAATACCCTGGCCCGGTCTATGAATGTGCCACCGGCAACGGCAGCCTGGCTGGCCACCATTAAAGAACCCATCAACACAACACTCATTCCCATCAGTTTACGCATTCTTATTCTCCTCTCAACATGACTGCCTGATGCAGTTATTTCGATAACGGTCATTCAACCATGAGAGATGACGAGTGAATGTATCAGTCTGTCGGCAATTTGTATCTCTACAGATACATGGAATATGGATATAGAAGTATTATTGCCCGCTGTTCGCCAGCTTGAGCAATTCGCTACGCTGCCGGATCTCAATCACGCCACGCCCCATCGCCAGCCAGCCCTTTTGTTCCAGCCGCTTTAGCTGGCGGCTGATCACTTCGCGCGCCGTGCCCAGCTCATCCGCGATCTGCTGGTGAGTGCGCTGAATAGTGTTGTTACCTACATCCAGCAAACATTTAGCCAGGCGTGCGTCCAGCGTCTGGAAAGCCACTTCATCCAGCAACACAATCAGATCGCTGATCAGGGCACCGTAGTTCTGCATCACGTATTGCCTGAACACCGGCGAGTCTATCATCAGCCGCTGGAAGATAGCCTCCGGGACGATCACATCCTGGATAGCTTCTTCAACCACGGTGGAAGCAGGATACTGGCTGTTACCCAGCAGGCAGGTGGTCGTGATGACACAGGTTTCACCTGCACCCACCCGGTAAAGCAATATCTCGCGCCCTGTGGCGGACATTTTAAACACGCGCGAGCGGCCTTTCAGGCGCAACACATAACCGCCACAGTGATCACCTTCCTGGTAGCCTACCGTGCCTACCGGCGCTTCGACGATGCGCGCATACTGTGCCAATAATTTCTTGGCCGATTCCTCCAGCGCTTCCAGTTCAGGAAAAACGCTTATCCATGTGAGTGATTGCAACATCTCCAGTAACCCCTATCCGTTTTATATTGAGTCATTTTTTGTGTGTTGATCGTCGCACAGAACGTACAACGACGCACTTTTATGCGATAAACTTTACCATAATTGAGCCATCAGCTATCAGGCCAGTGACAATCGCACATGACTGATTCAGGCAGTCATGCTGTCGCCGGGTGATATAAGATAAATGGTTTGATCAATCCAATTTATAGAATATAAAAAAAAATGATTTTCATAGGGGTATTATGCAGATGTCGGAAATTACAACGAATATTTTTGAGCAGTTGAGGGCCTCGGCCGACCAAGCCAGCAGTCTCTTGAAAGTAATGGCCAACAGCGACAGACTGATGCTGTTATGTCAGCTGTCGCAAGGTGAGAAATCAGTCAGCGCACTGGAAACCAAGTTGAATTTACGGCAGCCCAGCCTGTCACAACAATTAACCGTTTTACGCGAAGCACAGCTGGTCACTACCCGCCGTGAAGGCAAAAATATGTTCTACAGCATCAGCAGCCCCGCCGCGCTCGCTGTCATACAGGTACTGCACAGGGAGTTTTGCCAGACAGCAGCTACTGTACGCCTGGAGCGTGCCTGAAGCTGGTAAATATCCCGCCCCTTAAGATAGAGATTAGGATCAGATGCAAATGAGGAGCCAGTATGGAGATTAAGAATATTGACCAGCGATTCAGTACAGCCGGGCAATTAAGCGAAGCCGATCTGGAAACGATTGCCAGTCAGGGTTATCAATTAGTGATCAATTTCCGCCCGGATGGTGAAGGCGACGACACGCAACCTGCCAATGCAGCACTGGCTGCCAAAGCACAGGCACTGGGACTGGCGTATGCCTATGTGCCGGTGGTGCCTAACCAGATCCAGCCCACACATGTTGAACAAGTCAGCAAATTACTCAACGAGCATAAAGGGCCGGTCCTGGGCTTCTGCCGTACCGGCAACCGCGCAAATAATGTATATCAGCAGGCGTTGCATGCTGGTGGCCTGCCTAAATCTGACGCACTGACCAAACCAGACTGTTGCTGCCAGCCGCAGCAAGATGAGGATAAGAACCTGTCCTCACGGCTGCTAGGCTGGCTGAAGCGTTAACTCTCAATTCAGGAAAATAACATTATGAGTAACTCATCCTATGACATTGTCATTGTGGGTGGCGGCAGTGCTGGCTGCGCCATTGCGGCAAGTCTGAAAAAACGTGAGCCGTCACTGAAGATCGCCATTATCGAACCTTCGGACAACCATTATTACCAACCAGCTTGGACGCTGGTTGGCGCCGGTGAATACGATGTCAACAAAACCGTGCGTCCCACCGCACAGGCTATTCCGGCTGATGTCACCTGGTTACAGACAGCCGTGACAGAATTCCAGCCTGCTGAAAAACAGGTGACCACCGCCACGCTGGGCAGCATTCAGTATGCACAACTGGTAGTCGCCGCCGGCTTGAAGTTGAACTGGGATGGCATTAAAGGATTGAATGACACGCTGGGCAAACATGGCGTCACGTCCAATTACCGCATCGACCTTGCTCCCTACACGTGGAAACTGGTGCAGGAATTAGAATCGGGTGAAGCGATCTTTACACAACCGCCTATGCCGATCAAATGCGCAGGCGCACCGCAGAAAGCATTGTATCTGTCCTGCGCAGAATGGGTTGAAAAAGGCAGGCTGGGCAAGATCAAAGCATCGTTTTACACTTCTACGCCGGCACTGTTCGGTGTCAAGGAATATGTAGAGCCTTTGATGCAGTATATCCGCCGTTACCAGGTAAACCTTAATCTGAACAGCACACTGGTGGAAGTGGATGGCCCCAGTAAGACTGCCTGGTTCAACGTTAAGGATGCCGATGGCAATGTCACCCGCGTCAGCAAAGTGTTTGACTTACTACATGTGGTGCCGCCGCAAACCCCGCTGGACTTCGTCAAGCAGAGTCCGCTGGCGAATGCGGATGGCTGGGTAGAAGTGGACCAGCATAGCTTGCAGCACGTACGCTACCCGGAAGTGTTCGGCGTAGGCGATTGCACCAGCACACCGAATGCCAAAACGGCCGCAGCCGCACGCAAGCAGGTGGTGATCGCCGCAGAGAACCTGCTGGCACAGCGTGCAGGAAAAGCGTTGCCTTCCCGCTATGACGGCTACGGTTCATGCCCGCTGACGGTAGAAAAAGGCAAAATCATCCTGGCGGAATTTGGTTATGGCGGCAAGATCGTGCCCACTTTCCCCTGGGATTCCACCAAGCCACGCCGCTCAGCCTGGTTGCTGAAGAAATATGTTTTACCCTGGCTGTACTGGAACCTGATGCTAAAAGGCCGCGAGTGGCTGGCACGTTGCGGTGCCTGCGGTTAAGCCCGAAGAAAGCTATTCCGCAGCCAGAAAGTCCTTCAGCCATTGCAGGGTCAATGCGACACCAAACCCATTGACCTCACTGGCGACTGCACCTAATCCGTCTTTGTGCGTATAAGAAGAGAGATCGACGTGACACCATGAGATCTCATTTTCTATGAACTTGCCCAGAAAGCGCGCCGCAATGATATGGTCGGCATCGCTCTCCATGGTGCATTGCTTGATATCTGCGATGTCGCTATCCAGTTCACTGTCATAATCCTCCGCGTAGGGGAAAGCGACTACACGCTCGCCACAGGCAATCCCTGCAGCAGCGACCTGGCCAGCCAGCAACGGAGAATTAGCGACTATGCCGCTCATGCGAGTGCCCAGCGCCGTCTGCATGCTACCGGTCAAAGTAGCGAAATCCAGCATCACGTCGGGCTTCTCCCGACTTGCCAGCGTCAACGTATCCGCCAGCACCATACGCCCTTCGGCGTCGGTGTGCACGATTTCGATCGTTGTGCCATTCAGCGCTGTGACCACATCGTTTTGCTTGTAGGCATTCGGCCCGATATGGTTTTGCGCCACGGCCAGCCAGCAATCCACATTGATCGCTAATCTCTGCGCACAGATGGCCTGCAATATACCCGCAGCCACTGCGCTGCCATTCATATCCTGGTGCATGCCCTGCATATATTTGGAAGACTTTAAATTATGACCGCCGGTATCAAAGCATATACCCTTGCCAATCAAGGCAATGGTTTTTCTGGCCTGGGGATGCCGGTAAGAGAGTCTGACGATGGCTGCATCCTGCGGCTCGGAGCCCTGCGCTACCGCGACAAATGCACCGGCGCCCATGGCTTTGAGTTGTTGCATATCCCATTCGCTATACTGCCAGCTTTGCTCGCTCGCCAGGGTCTGTAAGCGCTGCCGGTATAACGATGGCGTTTGCTGGTTCGGCGGTGTCAGTGTGAGCGTTCGACACAAGGTATTGCCGGAGACTGTGGCTTCCACCTCCACCACCCATGGCATTGCATCTACGCCAAACATACAGATATCTTTTAACTCGGACAGTTTGCTGTCGCGTTTTAGCGCCAGCAGATTCTGTGCATTCACCAGTGCAACATAAGCCGCCAGCCTGGCGACAGGTTCTGCGGATTGCGCGTAGACAGCTATAGCGAGTTTCAAGGGACGCTCACCCAGCAAAGGTTTCACCGCCTGCCTGAGCAACGTCTGCTGCTCGAATACAGATTGTGTGCTTTGAAGCTGTACCAGGCTGACCAGCGTGCCATCCGCCAGTTCCAGCGAAACAGGTTTATCCGCAAACTCCTTCATCGTGGATTGACTGCGTTTCAGTTTATTCTCCAGGGCGGTTTGAAATGGCATGGAGGCTGGCAAAGTATCCACAAATACCAGTAATACATGCTGCGAAAATTCCAGCATGGCGGATTCATTCAAGGCTAAATGGTGGGACCAATTGATAGGCACACAGTCAGAAAACACTCTTATATAAAATATTAAATAAACGTAGCAAATGCTTGTATTCAGGCTTTATTGGTTCAAGCAAAACTTGACCAAAACCGCTAAAAAAGAGACACTTACGGCTGATTGAAAGGTTGGCCTTCCCGCACCGTGGGAGCGCTCAACGTGATACTATTAAAATAAACAGTACCCAATGTCGGAATCCCTTCTTGGTAATCTAACAATTGCTCAATCTAAGAATTGCTCAACTCTAGGCATCACATTTTGCGCTAGATTATACGCATAGCGACTTAAAACTCGGAGAATCCTCACGCATGGCAACGCATTCGCAAGCACACCTCAATGAAACTGACGCACAAGAAACCCAGGAGTGGTTAGAAGCGCTCAGTGCAGTCATTGAGAACGAAGGGCCAGAACGTGCCCACTTCCTGCTGGAAGCAATGATTGATCAGGCCCGCCGTTCCGGTGGCCACTTGCCTTATAAAGCAACGACTGCCTATGTAAATACTATTCCAACGCATTTGCAGGCAAAACTGCAGGGCGACCCGGAAATGGAGCGCCGTGTACGCGCCCTGATCCGCTGGAACTCCATTATGACCGTGCTGCGTGCAAATGAAAAATCGCCCGGCATTGGCGGCCATATCGCCAGTTTCCAGTCTGCAGCGACTTTATACGATGTAGGTTTCAACCACTTTTTCCGCGCTGCGAACGAAAGCTTCGGCGGCGACTGCATCTACTTTCAGGGCCACTCTTCACCGGGTGTTTACGCACGTGCTTTCCTTGAAGGCCGTATCACCGAAGAGCAAATGGATAACTTCCGCCAGGAAACCGGCGGCAATGGATTGTCCAGCTACCCTCACCCATGGCTGATGCCTGATTTCTGGCAGTTCCCTACCGTGTCCATGGGCCTGGGCCCATTGGCTGGTATTTACCAGGCGCGTTTCCTCAAATACCTGCACAACCGCGGTATCGCGGATACGGCTGACCGTAAAGTATGGGTATTCTGCGGCGATGGCGAGATGGATGAGCCGGAATCTCAGGGCGCGATCTCACTGGCTGCCCGTGAAGGCCTGGACAACCTGATTTTCGTCATCAACTGTAACCTGCAACGCCTGGATGGCCCGGTACGTGGTAACGGCAAGATCATCCAGGAACTGGAATCCAACTTCCGTGGTGCCGGCTGGAATGCGATCAAGGTTATCTGGGGTTCTTACTGGGATCCGCTGCTGGCGATGGACAAAGACGGCCTGCTGCGCAAGCGCATGGAAGAGTGCGTGGATGGCGAATACCAGAACTTCAAGCAAAAGGGTGGCGCGTATACCCGTGAACACTTCTTTGGCAAATATCCTGAGCTACGTGAAATGGTGGCAGCGATGTCTGATGCAGACATCTGGCGCCTGAACCGTGGCGGTCATGACCCGCATAAAGTGTATTCCGCTTACCACGCTGCGGTGAACCATAAAGGTCAACCGACCGTGATCCTGGCTAAAACCGTGAAAGGTTACGGCATGGGCGACGCCGGTGAGGGCCAGAACACCACGCACCAGCAAAAGAGCATGGACATCGACTCACTGAAAGCTTTCCGTGACCGCTTTGACCTGCCATTGACAGATGAACAGGTAGAGAATCTGTCTTATTACCGTCCGGCTGAAGACAGCCCGGAAATCAAATACATGATGGAACGCCGTTCTGCCCTGGGTGGCTTTGTACCGGCCCGTCGCCGTAAAGGTAACGAACTGACCGTTCCTGAGCTTTCAGCTTTCGAAAACATGCTGGGCGCGACCGGTGAGCGTGAGATCTCCACCACCATGGCGTTTGTACGTATCCTGTCGACGCTGGTGCGCGACAAGCAGATCGGTAAATACGTAGTGCCTATCGTGCCGGATGAAGCGCGTACCTTTGGTATGGAAGGCATGTTCCGCCAACTGGGTATTTACTCTTCCGTCGGCCAGCTATACGAGCCACAGGATTCTGACCAGGTGATGTTCTACAAAGAGTCACAAAGCGGCCAGATCCTGGAAGAAGGCATTAATGAAGCCGGTTCATTCGCCAGCTGGTTGGCTGCCGCCACGTCTTACAGCGTCACCGGCACCCAGATGATCCCGTTCTACATCTACTACTCCATGTTCGGTTTCCAGCGTATTGGTGACTTTGCCTGGGCCGCTGGCGACAGCCGTGCACGTGGCTTCCTGCTGGGTGCGACTGCCGGTAGAACCACATTGAACGGTGAAGGCTTGCAGCATGAAGATGGCCATAGCCACCTGATGTCAGCGACGATTCCTAACTGCATCTCTTACGACCCGACGTTCTCTTACGAACTGGCCGTGATCATTCAGGAAGGTATGCGCCGCATGGTGCAGAACCAGGAAGATGTGTATTACTACATCACGCTGATGAACGAGAACTACACCCATCCGGCTATGCCTGAAGGTAGCGCTGAAGGCATACTGAAAGGTATGTACAGCTTCAGCAAATCCAAAGCCAAAGGCCCGAAAGTGCAACTGATGGGTTCAGGCGTGATCCTGCGCGAAGTGATTGCAGCGGCCGAGTTGCTGGAAAAAGACTGGGGCGTAGCTGCTGATATCTGGAGCGTGACCAGCTTCACCGAGTTGCGCCGCGACGGTATCGATGCCGAGCGTCACAACCTGCTCAATCCTGAAGCCAAACCAAAACTGAGCTATGTGGCTGAGTCACTGGCTAATGCAGAAGGTCCGGTGATTGCCTCAACCGACTATATGCGCTCATTTGCCGACCAGATCCGCAACTACGTCAGCAACCGTTTTGTCGCACTGGGTACCGATGGCTATGGCCGCTCTGACTCACGTGAAGCATTGCGCAGCTTCTTTGAAGTTGACCGTTACTACGTTGTATTGGCAGCGCTGAAAGCCCTGGCTGACGATGGCAAACTGCCAGCGAAAAAAGCGACTGAGGCAATCAAAAAATACAATATTGATATTAGCCGCGCTAACCCGACAACCATTTAATTTGCCATTATCGGTAGTGCATCATTGCGGTACCGCGTTTTTATAAAAGGTTTAACACATGAGCTTAAAAGAAGTTCTCGTGCCAGATATTGGCAACTTTGACAGCGTTGACGTCATTGAAGTCCTGGTCAACGTGGGTGACACGGTAGCCAAAGAAGATTCTCTGATCACAGTTGAATCTGACAAAGCATCTATGGATATCCCTTCCTCGCTGGCTGGCGTGGTCAAGGAAATCCATATCAAGGTAGGTGATAAAACCAAACAGGGCGCGTTGATCATCACTCTGGATACCGCTGGCGAAGCAGCACCGGCTGAGAAACCGGCACCACAACCAACCGCGACACCAGTGGTTGCGACGGTTAAAGTGGATGAAAAAACAGTTGCGATCCCTGAACCTAGCCGCCCGGTGGCAGAAGCACCAAAAGTCGTGCAACCGCAATCCACACCGAACCCGGTGGCAGAATCCAGTGTAGGTAGCTCAGGCAAACTGGCACACGCCAGCCCTTCCGTACGCAAATTCGCACGTGAACTGGGTGTGAACCTGTCCCTGGTGAAACCTACCGGCCCAAAAAACCGCATCGTGCAAAGCGACGTGCAAGCCTACGTCAAAGGCGAGCTGTCCAAACCACGTAGCGAAAACATGGGCGTGGGCACAGGCTTAAGCACATTGCCTATGCCGGTGATCGATTTCAGCCAGTTTGGCGACATTGAAACCAAACCGCTGTCACGTATCAAAAAACTGTCCGGCGCCAACCTGCACCGCAATTGGGTCACTGCGCCACACGTGACACAGTTTGACGAAGCTGATATCACAGACCTGGAAGATTTCCGCAAATCCATGCTGGCTGAAGCCGAAAAACGCGGCGTGAAACTGACTCTGCTGGCTTTCCTGATGAAGGCAGTGGTCAATGCATTGCGCACCTACCCTAACTTCAACGCGTCACTGTCACCAGAAGGTGATAGCCTGATCCTCAAGCAATACTACAATATCGGTTTTGCCTGCGACACGCCGGATGGCCTCGTCGTACCTGTGGTACGTGATGTGAACCAGAAAGACGTGATGGATATTGCGCGCGACCTGGCTGACCTATCAGCCAAAGCCCGTGAGCGCAAGCTGAAAGTCGAAGAGATGCAAGGCGGCTGCTTTACCATTTCCAGCCTGGGTGGTATCGGCGGCACCATGTTCACCCCTATCATCAACTGCCCTGAAGTGGCGATCCTGGGTGTATCCCGTGCGGCTATGCAGCCGGTCTTTAACAAAGACTCCGGTGGCTTTGATGCACGCCTGATCATGCCATTGTCACTATCATACGACCACCGTGTGATCGATGGTGCGGATGGTGCAAGATTCACCAGCCACCTGCGCGTGATGCTGAGTGATGTCAGACGTTTGTTGCTGTAATTTTCGACCGAGAATATTAAGTAAAATAAAAGGCGCTTTAAGCGCCTTTTATTTTTTAATCTGCCAATAAAGCTTTCATAAAATCCCCTTCCTGAATCATTGCTTTATCACCTGTGGGCCATTGATAAAGATAAATCCAGGCCGATTCAGGGAGGTGTCTGTCTACGCTATCAATACGCGCTGTGACACGCGTATATTCGGCAGGTTGTGCATGCTGCGCACTACATTCTTCATAGGTATCCAATATCGCTAGCGCTGTTTGCGCATCATGTAACCGGTAAATCTCGCCGTATACGCGGTCACTTTTGTCATCCGAGGCAACTACTCCCGGATAATAGCTGATCAGGTACATACGACCCTGAAACCAGCCATCGCTCAAAAACTCTGCATGCTTGTGCAAATACTCTGCCATCTTGTTGGAGTTACCTTTACGCAGAGTTCCATACACAAATAGCAAATCAGACATCATTTGCATACTAAAACAATGCCATCTGGGGACTCACCGGTTTCTGGCGCCAGGCTTCCGGCACTGCAAACAGATCGGTACGGAAACCGGTCCGCTCGCCAGTCATGCCCAGCTTGTGACAGCTTAGTTTGAATCTGTTCGCCAGCAAGTCAGCAAAAACACCTTCGCCGCGCATACGTTTGCCGAACTCGCTTTGATAAGCTTTGCCACCACGGCTTTGTTTTACTATGCTCATGACGTGGCTGGCTTTCAGTGGGAAATATTGCTGCAGCCATTCTTCAAACAAGCTGCTCAGCTCATGCGGCAAACGCAGGAATACATAGCCTGCTTTCCTGACACCAGCCTGGTGTGCTTTTTCCAGAATTTGCTCCATGTCACAGTCGGTCAATGCCGGGATCACCGGGGCGACCATCACGCCGGTGGGAATACCCGCCTCACTCAGTTTTCGCAAGGTTTCGAAGCGGCGTTCCGGCGCGGCTGCACGGGGTTCCAGACGGCGTGCTATGTTCCTGTCCAGAGTCGTGATACTAAGGTAAATACTCGCCAGGCCTTTGGCAGCCATAGGTGCAATCAGATCAATATCGCGTTCAACCAGCGAGGATTTGGTGACCAGGCTGAAAGGATGGTTGGCTTCACCCAGCACCTGGATCACCTGGCGGGTGAGCTGGTATTCGCGTTCTATCGGCTGGTAGCCATCGGTATTCATCGCCAGTGCGATCGGCGCACATTTATACTTCGGATGTGCCAGTTCCTTTTTAAGCAACTCCACCACATCGCCCTTCATCATCAGCCGTGACTCGAAGTCCAGCCCGGGTGACATACCTAGATAAGCGTGTGTGGGCCTGGCATAGCAGTAAATGCAGCCGTGTTCACAACCACGGTACGGATTCAGGGTACGGTCAAAAGGCAGATCTGGCGATTGGATGTAGTTGATGACAGACTTGCTGGCGTCCATCATCACTTCTGTTCGTAACGGCGGGGCCTCTTCATCCAAACTGCCCCAGCCATCATCAAGTGCTTCGCGGCTATAAGGGTCGAAGCGGCTGACCTGGTTACTGCTGGCCGCGCGGCCTTTATAGATAAGAGGTTTTTCATTCATAGAACATCATTCCTGAAAAAAGGCCTCTGACAAAATGCTATTCGTTGTTGTTCTTAACCTGCCAAAACCTTAAGTTAATCATTGAATAAATAATGCATCAGCGCTTTTCTGAAATCCATTGGCAGGACACTGCACTCCAGTAAGGCAATGATTGCAATGCCAGCATGGATACCCAAAGCTGCGCATCCAGATTACTGAATCCGCGGGAGTACAGCATGGCGGCAGCAGATGAAATCAGCAGGACCAATATCAACAACTCTTCCTTGATAGGATCGATCAGCTGCCAGTTGCTGAGCTTGCCTTTGGTCTTGTTTGTCACCACAAACACACCGGCTTTATGGGTCAGGCCACCGATAATGCCGCGGGCGATCGCATGTGACAGGCCCAGGCTGGCCAGTGAAGCACCGAAAATATCCGTCCAGCTGCAATGCATGGTTTTACGGTATAGCACCGGCCCCAGGAATGCCTTGATAGCCAGGAAACACAGGATAGGCACGATCATCACCACAACCGGCAGACTGAAGTGCTTGGGGAATACCAGCATGGCGATGGTCCAGAAAATAGAGCCTATGGTGAACATCAGCTGCAGGGCTTCGCCAAACCAGCCGAACCAGCCGGTGAGGAAGTGATAACGCTGGCTGAAATCCAGGGTGGATTTACCCAGCAGCTTAGGCATGTGGTGTTTAAGGATTTGCATCGCACCAAATGCCCAGCGGTTACGCTGTGACTTGAGCGCCTTGAAGTTGGCCGGGGTCAGGCCACGGCCGAACGTCTCGTCGATATAACGCAGCTCCATCTTGTTTTCAAGCAGTCGCAAACCGAGTTCGGTATCTTCACAAATACACCATTCAGACCAGCCGCCTAGTGTTTGCAGCGACTCACGGCGGATCAGCGTCATGGTACCGTGCTGGATCAGGGCATTACGCTCATGACGGTGATGCATGCCAATACGGAAGAAGCCTTCAAACTCCCAGTTACACATACGATGGAAGAAATGGTTTTCCCATTCGCGATGGGCCTGCGGTGCCTGCACTACAGCCACCTGTTGTTCCAGGAAATGCGGTACCAGGTCAGACAGCCAGTCAGGCGTGACTACATAATCGGCATCGACCACGCCGACCACCTGCGCATCCGGATGCGTTTTTTCCAGTGCGAAATTCAATGCGCCGGCTTTAAAACCTGGCCATGAAGGCAAGTGATAGAAATGGAAGTTATCCGGCATGGTCGCCATATAGGCTTCAAGCGGTTTCCACTTTGCTTCATCCTTGGTGTTGTTATCCACCACAATCACTTCGTAGCGCGTGTAGTTCAGGTCACGCAGACTATCAATTGTGGCGATCACCATATCCGGTGGTTCGTTGTAGCAAGCCAGGTGGATGGAAACAAACAGCTCCTCCTCTGCCGGCAACGGCGTAGCGCGTTTGAACAGGCGGCGCCATTGCGGCTTGAACATCACCTCGCTGAACTCGGCGGCATAGATCATCAGCACCATGGAAGTCAGCGCAATCGCCAAGATCAAACCGATCAGGACGACAAAATCACGCAAGGTATAGTAATAATCACCCGGCAGGTTCCAGGCGATGGTCAGCGTGGTGATACACGCCTGGAACAGTACCGCCATAGATAGCACACCACCTATGCCCCAGTGTTTGAAACGCCAGGCAATGAACATTAGCGGGATAAAGGCCAGTACAGTTGACCAGGTCGCCTTGGCGATCCAGCGTGTGCTCGGCGGCACTGCGCCCTGCAGGGAATACTTCTGGTGGCGGTCTGCGTTATACATGCCCCAGTAAGCACCCGCCCAGCCTTCCAGCGCGACTTTCCATGGCTGGTCAAAGGCTTCCATCAGGTAGAAATCCAGATCTTCGATCGAGTTACGCGCCAGGAATTCGCGGATGAAACGGGCCTGGTTGACTTCACTGGCGATAGAAGCGCCAATGGCAGGACCACGGCTGGGCCAGCCCACCTCGGTAATGACGATTTTCTTGCGCGGGTAAGCAGCCATCAACTGGTTGTAGCGCTCTATGGTGTATTGCACGGCTTTCTCAACCGGCACCCCTTCATGGTAGGGCAGCAGGTGTACAGCGATGTAATCAACGTGCTTGACCAGCTCGGGATGTTTGAGCCATACATGCCATGGTTCGGCCGTTGATACCGGTACAGTGCTGTGCTCCCTGACAAAGTCAAGGTAAGTGATCAGCGATTGTGCCGGCAGGTCATTACGTAACAGGGATTCGTTACCGACGATCACGCGATCAATATTGCTGTAGTTTTCAACTTTATCCAGCAATGCTGACACTTCACGTGTATTTTTCTTCACATCGGTGTCTATCCAGGCCCCTGCAATGACCTTCATATTGCGTCTGGCGGCCAGCGGAATGGTCTCGCTCAGGTCCAGTGACGAATACATCCTGATATGCTTGGTATGTTTGGACATCAGGTCCAGGTCTTCCGCCAGCTCGGTCGTATTCGGGTGCTGCCCTTCCAGCGGGCTTTGATTACCACGGTAGCCACTGTAAGCAAACCCATTGACGGCAGGTTTGACGCTGATCAGCGGTAAGGCACGGTTAGTCAGCGCCCAGACCCCAAAATGCAATGCGGAAAACAAAATCGCAAACACCAGGCCAGGAACCAGTTTTTTAGACCAAGACAGGATCACTTCTCACACTTTCTTAAATTTATGCTTATTCGGTATCTGATATCAGGCGCAATCAGCATGACGTGACAACTGCATGCTTTTTGCCGGTAGTACAAACAATGCAAGGCCGCATACCGCACTCCACCACCAGGCGGTCAGGTTGCCGGGTTCCATGATTGCTGCCGCTACAGACAGGTTGGCCGCCAGCAATACTAATACGACAGTCAACCACAAGCCTGTTGACTGCTGACTCGCAGCACTGACTTCAGGCTGGCGAGATGTGATCAACGAGATCAGTATGGCAATCAATGGCAACCATGAAAGGATCAACGGGAAATCCAGGTAACGGCCATTGACCGCCAAACCGGCACTGGTAATGAACAAACCGAACGCAAACAGGCGCAGCAGGCATTGTTCAATACACGGTTTAGCAGAGAATCCCAGCCATATACGCAGTTGCAGCAGCACCAGGATCCAGCCCAGCATTACAAAACCAGCCAGTGCAATGAATTCACCGGCATTGCGGGCGGCCAGTTGTACATAATCCAGTTGCAAAAACCCGTGCAAACCTATAACAGCAGCGACAACGCCTAACAGGTAGTTCTGGCTGGCAGGTAATTTCTTCTGGATTCCCCAACCTGCCGCCACGGCAGCCAGGGCGATTGCGATCATGTACGGCAACCAGCCATCAGACCGTTCTGATACTGGACCTTGCAAATTGAATTTTGGTTTCAGATCATCATTAAAAATCCCCCAGAAACCACCGACCGTGCCTTCCAGTTCGCGCTTCCAGGGTTGGTCCATGGCCTCGATGATATTGTATTGCCAGCCGGTTTGTTTGGCAGCTTGCAGGAAGCCACGCACATACAGCACCTGGTTCACCACGCTGGGCTTGGCACGGAAACGTTGACGCCCTTGGGATGGCCAGCCGGTTTCGCCGATCAATAAAGGCTTTTTGAATACAGTACCCAGATGCCCCATCACCGACGCTGTATGCGCCACAGCCTGGTCAATGGCCACCGGCTTATCTTCCCAGTAAGGCAGGATATGCACAGTCACGAAATCCACTTCCTGTTCCAGCGTCGGGTATTTCAGCCAGAACTCCCAGACATCTGCATAAGTGAGCGGCACTTTGGTGCGCTCTTTTGCCCATTGCAGGTATGCATGCATCCTGGCTTCAGTCTGCTCGCCACGCAATAGCACTTCATTGCCCACCACCAGGCCGCGCACGGTGTCCGGATACTGGTTTGCCTGCTGGACAGCCAGTTCCAGCTCTTTCATATTGTCTGCATCCACCCAGCCGATCCACGCACCCAGGATCACCTGCATGCCGTACTTCTGCGCGGCCTTGGGCACATAGTCCAGCCCTTGCGAGACAGAATACGTGCGCAGGCATTTGGTCACTTTCGATAATGCCTGCAAATCCTGCTCGATCTGCACCGGGTCAACAAAAGTGTCCTTGTGCGTGGGATTCATGCCGGGTTTGTAATAAGGTGCATACGACACACATTGCAGCGGAAGTACATCTGACGGCACTTCTATCAATGGTTGCGGCTGCTGCAGGCGCCATACATAAAACACTGTGCCCGCCAGGAACAGGCCGGCCCAAAATAATGCTGGAATACGATTAAACAAACGTTGCACCATAGGCATTCTGAAAGCAGACTCTTGGATAAAAGAGCCTGTATTCTCTCATAAATATCCCCGGCATGCGTCCTACAAAACTTATCGCCGAGTCCTACAAAATTATTCTTTTAGTCCTACAAACCAGCTGTTTAAAAGCCATATCGGCAAAAGAGACTTGGCGATTTTGGCAATTGGAATTATGATGAAACGATATTCATAAAGTATCGTTGAAACCACGTACTTTAAACACTTTCTCGCCTAAATAACTATCTCAGAAGTCATATGAACGTTAAATCCAGTTTGACAGCACTTGCTTTGCTATCCGCTTTTTCAATGTCAGCTACGGCTGCTCCCGTCGCCAGTAGTGATTACAGTGGCGAATACTTATGTAAAGGGAACAACATCACAGTAGGTGATTACGAAGTAACGATCTACCTGAAGAAAAACCGGCGCAACAGCACTTCCCTTATTTCGGTTTATGACCTGGCAACCCATACGGAAAACAAGCAGAGCTATACCGGGCAGGCCATCACTCGCGGCAAGCAGCTGGCGATGACATTTAAACTGTCAGATGCAAAATTCGCTGAGTTCTCTACCGGCCTTGGCCAGTTCATCAAAGTCGGCAAGCTGTGGTCATTCAAGAATGACTATTACGAGCCTGACGATACCGGTGGCAATTACGGTCATGAAACCTGCACACAGAAACCTGTCCTCCTCTCGGCTCCTGCCAATGGAAAAATTCCGGTCACTAACAGATAAGGGTGACTAGCAGATAAGAATGACTAGCCGCTGAGCCGGCTGAACACGCTAAAACTGAACTGGTTTTTTTGGTGTTAAAATAGCAGAATTCTTCTGAATATAAGGTTTTCATGAGTCAAATGGTTGAAGTATTGGTGCCGGATATCGGCAATTTTGATAGCGTCGATGTGATTGAAGTGCTGGTCGCCGCCGGCGATACCATCGCCAAGGAAGATTCGCTGATCACAGTGGAATCCGATAAAGCGTCCATGGATATTCCCTCTTCTCATGCCGGCGTTGTGAAAGAACTGAAAGTCGCGGTTGGTGACAAGGTCGCCAAAGGCAGCCTGATCCTGGTGCTGGAAAGTGCAGCCGCTGCCACAGCAGAAACCCAACCGGCGGCGCCTGCGCCAGCCGCAGCTGCAACGCCAGCTGAGCCTGCTCCGGCAGCCAACGAAAACAAATCCCCTGCTCCGCAAGCGGCGGTAGCGACTTCCAATAATGACGTCACCTGCCAGGTGATGGTACTTGGCTCCGGCCCTGGCGGTTACACCGCTGCTTTCCGAGCAGCCGACCTGGGACTGAAAGTGGTACTGGTTGAACGTTACGCCACTTTAGGCGGTGTGTGCCTGAATGTGGGATGTATCCCTTCCAAAGCGCTGTTGCATACAGCCAAAGTGATTACCGAAGCAGAAGAAACAGAACATCATGGCCTGAGCTTCGGCAAACCCGATATCGATCTCGATAAACTGCGTAACTGGAAAGCCAATGACGTCGTCGGCAAACTGACCGGTGGCCTGGCACAAATGGCCAAGGCACGCGGAGTCACCGTGGTCACTGGTGTAGGCAAATTCACCAGCCCCAACCAGATTTCGGTAACCGCTGAAGACGGCAAGGCCACACTGGTTGGTTTTGACAATGCCATCATTGCTGCCGGCTCACAAGCAACTAAATTCCCCGGCGCCCCGGATGATGAGCGCATCATGGATTCCACCGGTGCATTGGCTCTGGCCGATATCCCTGGCCGCATGCTGGTCGTTGGCGGCGGTATTATCGGCCTTGAAATGGGCACCGTCTATGACGCACTGGGTACCAAAGTCAGCGTCGTTGAATTTATGGATGGCCTGATCCCCGGTGCTGACCGCGACCTGATCCGCCCGCTGCAAAAACGGATGGAAAAACGTTTTGAAAGCATCATGGTATCGACCAAGGTTTCCAAGCTCGAAGCAAGGGCTGATGGCATATATGTGGACTTTGAAGGCGCTAACGCTCCAAAGGAAACCCAGAAATATGACCGTGTGCTGGTTTCTATCGGCCGTCGTCCGAATGGTAAGAACATTGGTGCAGAAAACGCTGGCGTCGCTGTTGATGACCGTGGCTTTATTGCGGTCGACAAACAAATGCGTACCAATGTCCCGCACATCTTCGCGATTGGCGACATCGTGGGCCAACCTATGCTTGCCCACAAAGCCACGCATGAAGCCAAAGTAGCCGCCGAAGTGATCGCCGGCCACAAGGTTGAGTTCGTTGCCAATGTCATTCCATCGGTTGCTTACACCGACCCTGAAGTAGCCTGGGTAGGCCTGACAGAGACCGAAGCGAAAGCTAAAGGCATAGAAATCGACAAAGCCAGCTTCCCATGGGCAGCCAGCGGCCGCGCATTATCGATCGCACGTACCGAAGGCGCGACCAAGCTGATCTTTGATAAAGAAACCCATCGCGTGATTGGTGCCGGCATCGTCGGTATCAATGCCGGCGAGTTACTGGCTGAAGCGGTACTGGCGATTGAAATGGGTGCAGATGCGCACGACCTGGGCTTAACCATACACGCGCACCCGACTTTATCCGAAACAGTGTGTTTTGCTGCCGAACTCAAGGAAGGCACGATCACAGATATGCTGCCGCCCAAGAAACGCTGATCTCACAGCATTTTTGCTTAGCACTTCAAACTAACTCCCAATATAATAGTTAACCCTTGGCTAACAAGGGTTAACTAAAAACAAAAACAGGGAGACATATGAAATTTCATCACACCTTTTTAGTGATGGCATCCAGCATTGCAATATCCGGCTGCGCCTCTATTACCAAAGACTCAAACCAACCGATCCGCGTTGAAACCTACAATCAGCAAAATAGCATGGTGGAAGACGTCACGTGTACCGCCAGAAATGAACGTGGCGAATGGACAACCAAAACGCCTGGCAGTCTAGTCGTTCACCGTTCGGGACAAAACCTGGAAGTCAGGTGCCAGAAACAAAACTCGGCGACCGGCTTTGCAACCCTGGTTTCAAGAGCCAATGGCGGCATGTGGGGTAACATCCTGTTCGGCGGCGGCATCGGTGCAATCATAGACCACAACAAAGGTACTGCATATAGCTACCCGGACTGGGTCAAAGTGATATTGGGTGACAACCTGGTATTCGACCGCAAGAATAATGTTGATAATCAAATCATGACCGGCCAGGCCGCCAGCGGCGAATTGCTTAAAAAGATTGATGCCGACAAGCAAAAAGAGGCTGAAGAAGCAAAGAAACTGGCTGCGGAAACACCTCTGGCCCCTCAGCCTCAGCAGGCAGCTGCACCCGCTGAAGTGAAATAACAATGTAATTGTTGTTAAAATAAAAAGCCCGCGATTGCGGGCTTTTTATTAATGCGGGAGCTTACTGACAAGGGATCTCTTTCAGTACAGCATCCGGGAATTGGGATTGCGACTTTTGCAAGCTGGCAAATTGCTGGGCATTCACATTCTGCAGTTTGATCACTACCTGCCCTTGCCCGCCATTGCGGGTAGATTTGATCAACAACCTGACGCCTTTGGCTTTCAGGTCTTCCATCAGCTTATCGGCCAGTTTCTCATCACGGAACACACCGAATGAAATGGCATTACGCCATTTGGGATCATCCTGAACGATGAAAAAATCTTCTACGCCCAGTTTGCGCAGTTCTTCAGCCTTGGTTTGTGCAGCTTCGGCTGACGCCATGGGCGGTTTATAAATCCAGTAACGGATATTCTCCTGGCCGAACACTGGTGGGCCGGCCTGCGCTTTCACATTCAGTTGCTGCGCCAGGTTCACCGCCTCGCTGACGCGGGCAGTACTGAAACTGCTCCATTCATAACAGGCTCCCGCTGCTACCGTGCGCACCTCAGTGGTTTTGACCGGGTCTTTCTTGTCGGCAACTTTGGCTTCAGCAGCAGGTGTGGCATTGGTCGCAGTTTCTGCGGGTGGCGGGCTGGCGACCAGGGAAGTGTCCTGAGCCGGCGCTACCGTACGTTTGGGGTAAGTCTCCAGTGCACTGGCACTGAGCAGTTTCATTTGTTCGGGATGAATTTCCTGTTTGAGGCTGCTCACTGCCGGCGACAAGGCATCGCGCTTGAAATAGGCAAACGCGACCACATTCAACAACAGCAGTATCCAGAATAATCTTTTCATTGTTATATACTTTCAGCCAAACAGGCCAGCCCCTTTAATACCAGATTATCCACAATAATCGCATTCAATGACAATGCATCCGGCAAATATCTCTGTAACATCATGGCATCCCCTCCACTCAATACCAGCGTAGGCTGACGCCCGCTGGTCATGGATTGCAATTGCATAAACTGGCCAGTCATCGGTGCGATCAGTGCCTGCACGCAACCAGCCCACATCGCCTGCTGGCTATTGCGGGCAAAACCATTCGCCAGCCCGGTATCGTGCGGATATTCATGATCCAGTTGTGCGGTGCCCTGCTGCAGGCTTTGCCACATAAGTTTCAAACCGGGCTGTATGCTGCCGCCTGCAAAGGTGGCAGTACGTTCTTCTGCGTCAGCCTCGGTAATTAGCGCATCCATGGTCATCGCCGTGCCCGCTGTTACCACTAGTGCATCCTGTCTAAGCAACCGCCAAACAGCCAGCAAACTGCACCAGCGGTCACTGCCTAATTGCGCCGGCATACTGTAACTGTTATTCAACCCTGATGCGCCGGGCGACGCTTTGATCAGTGTGACTTTATCTTTAACCGCATCCAGTGACTGTTGCCAGTCAGCACCGGCCACATTGCTTACCCATATCTCATCGGCTTGCGCGATGGCAGCATGCAATGCCTGGCTATCGGCACATTGGCTGTCATTCAGCCATAGCTGATTTTCCAAAGCGACCATCTGCAAATGCATATCCAGTGACAATGGTTTCTCAGGGCACCACGCCCATTTGGTGCGCGTATTGCCTGCATCGATCAGCAGCTTCATGCAGCACTCCTGACACTGATCTCACCGGCATTAAACCGTTGCCGGCCATGCGCTGTTTCCACCAGCAGACTACCCTCTTCTGCCACGCCGATCACTTGTCCCGGCACCACTTGTCCATTTGCCATCAGCAGATTGACTGCTTGCTGGTGAAAGGCATGATGCCTTGTCCAGGTTTCCTGAAAGTAAGTAAAACCGTGTTCGGCAAACTGGTTTAAGTGTAATGCCAGGGATGCGAGGCAACGCCCCAGCAATTCATTCGCATTCAGGGATTGTCCGAATAATTGATTCAGGCCCAGCACCGGCTGCTCAATCTGCTGGCGCATAGACTGTTCGATTTCAAGATTAAGTCCTATGCCGATCACCGCCGCACTTGGCCCTTCCATATCGCCTTGCAGCTCGATCAGGATGCCGCCCAACTTATGCCATTGGCCTTGGTACATGACGACCAGATCATTCGGCCATTTCAGTTGCACATCGGCCAAGCCTATTTCGTGCAAGGCGCGTAAAAGCGCCAACCCAATCACCAGACTCAAGCCTGACAATCCGGCCGCACCGCATTGAAAACGCCACAACAATGAAAAGGTCAGGCTGCCACCTAACTGAGATATCCAGGTACGTCCACGACGGCCGCGTCCGGCAGTTTGGATTTGCGCTACCGCACAGGTACCATGAGCCACACCACGTGCACTTTCCTGCATCAGGTAGCGATTGGTAGAGTCGACTTGCGCCAGGACCTGCAAATGGAACCACGGCGCATATTCTCCGCAGGCCTGTGATATCGCGTCCGCATCCAGCAGAGTGACCGGTTTCGGCAAGCGATAACCACGGCCGCGTACTGAAAAAACGGTAATCCCCAAGGTCTGCGCAGCCTGGATAGCGTTATAAACCGTGGCGCGTGTGACGCCAAATTGCTGCGCCAGGGCTTCACCGGAGTGAAACTTGCCATCGGCCAATACCGCCAGTATCGGGAAAGCCAGTTTGTTCATGGAATGTTTTAACGAATCTTCAAGCGCGTTGATATTAGCCCGCAGTTTAGCATAATCGCCCCGCCAGGCCCTTGGCTAAAAGGCTACAGCTACATGTATTAAGCGTTTTGGGTCGCGTGATGAACCGTGTAAAATAACCAGACTTTTGAAACTTCAAGATTTGCCATGTCTACAGAAAAAGAACCCATCCCAGCCGCCTCCAACTTTATTCGCGCCATTATTGAAAAAGACCTGGCTGAAAACAAATATGCCAATAAACACTGGGCTGGTTCGCCAGGGGATGCCGCGCATCAATCTACAGGACAGGTAGATTTCGCCAAGATCCGCACCCGCTTTCCGCCTGAGCCAAACGGCTACCTGCACATCGGCCACGCCAAATCCATCTTCCTGAACTTTGGCCTGGCGCGTGACTACAACGGTGTCTGCCATTTGCGTTTTGACGATACCAATCCGGAAAAGGAAAGCCAGGAATACGTAGACAGCATCTCTGACATGGTGCAATGGCTGGGCTTTGGCTGGAACAACAGCACACCCAATGGCGCCGAAACCAACCTGTATTTTGCTTCGGACTATTTCGATGTCATGTACCAGGCCGCTGAAGCGCTGATCACACACGGCCATGCCTATGTCGATGAACAAACCGCCGAAGAAGTACGTATCAATCGCGGCACGCTGACTGAGGCGGGCAAAGACTCGCCTTTCCGTAACCGCAGCGTAGAAGAGAACCTGCGTATCTTCCGCGAAATGCGTGATGGCAAACACGCGGATGGCAGCATGCTGTTACGCGCCAAAATCGATATGGCGTCGCCTAATATCAACATGCGCGACCCGGCCATTTACCGTATCCGCCGCGCGCATCACCACAACACCGGCGACCAGTGGTGCATCTACCCGATGTACACCTTTGCCCACCCTATCGAAGATGCGCTGGAGCAGATCACCCATTCCATCTGTACGCTGGAGTTTGAAGACCAGCGCCCGTTCTACGACTGGCTGATGGCACGTCTGGTGGAAGCTGGCCTGCTGGCTAACCCGGTGCCTTACCAATATGAATTCGCACGCCTGAACCTGACTTATGTGGTGCTATCCAAGCGCAAACTGATCCAGCTGGTAGAAGAAAAGCACGTTAGTGGCTGGGATGACCCACGCCTGCCAACCCTGGCCGGTGCGCGCCGTCGCGGTTACACGCCTGAAGGTTTCAAACTGTTCACTGACCGTATCGGTGTTTCAAAAGCCGATTCGTGGATCGATTACAGTATCCTTGAAGACTGCATGCGCGAAGTGCTGAATGAATCAGCGCCACGCAAAATAGGCGTGCTGGATCCTATCAAACTGGTGATCGATAACTACCCGACTGACTCTGATGGGAAGTCACAGGAAGAAGATTGCTACGCGCCTAACCATCCGCAAAAACCGGATTTAGGAAAACGCGTAGTCAAACTTTCCAAAGAATTGTGGATCGAGCGCGAAGACTTTATGGAAGAACCATCCAAGGGTTACTTCCGCCTGTTCCCCGGCAATATGGTGCGCCTGCGCTATGGCTATGTCGTCAAATGCCTGAGCTGTGAAAAAGACGCAGCTGGCAACGTCACTGTCGTACATTGCGAATACCTCCCGGATACCAAGTCCGGCACCCCGGGCGCAGACAGCGTTAAAGTGAAAGGCAATATTCACTGGGTCAGCGCAGCACATGCTTATGAAGCTGAAATACGCCTGTATGACCGCCTGTTTAAAGTGCCACATCCAGGTAGCGGTGACAGGGATTTCCTGGAAGATATCAACCCGGATTCGGTAACCTCCATCACCGCACAACTTGAGCAAAGTGCACAAGAAGCAAACGCTGGTGATATTTACCAGTTTGAACGCCATGGCTACTTTGTGGCTGACCGTAAAGACAGTGTGCCAGGCAAACCGGTGTTTAACAGAACGGTGACCTTGAAAGATACCTGGCAGAAATAAGTTATTCATCATGCATACAGTTGAGCTTACAAAGGCGTTCAGGCTGCTTAATCACGGTCCCACTACCTTGATTACCTCTGCTCATGCAGGCAAACAGAACATCATGGCTGCAGCCTGGGTGTGCGCGCTGGACTTCAAGCCGCCCAAAGTCACGGTTGTGATTGACAGCAATACTTACACACGCCAGCTGATTGAAGCTGAAGGGTCATTTGCGATAAACCTGCCTTGCGTGAAGCAAATCGAGATGGTGAAAAAAGTTGGTAGTATCAGCGGACGTGATTTTCCGGAATCTGATAAATTCGCTGAATACGGCATAGAGACAATTGCTGCCCAGCAAATCAGTGCGCCTCTGGTCAAAGACTGCGTTGGCTGGCTGGAATGTAAGATCATCCCGGAAACGCATAATCAGGATACTTACGATTTATTCATTGCCGAAGTTGTCGCCGCTTATGCGGATGAGCGCGTATTTAGCGATGGGCATTGGCATTTTGACGGGCATGACGACCTGCGCACGATACACCATATTGCTGGCGGTGTATTTTTTGCCACAGGCCAGGAGTGTTAACAGCTAATTTAACGCTGCAACACCATTAATTCACTCCCATAAAGCCCTGCGCATGCCACGCAGGGCTTTTATTTTCAGACAATTCCTACAGACCAGCACTAAACTTCTGCGGTACGCTAATGTCACTTTAATTGAGTATTAAATTTTGCTGGTTAGTGACACGGGCTTTCTGTTGAAGGCTTTGAACGGATGCGTATGCATTCAGACAAGCAAATGTGCGTGCATTGCATTCTTCCTCCCTTTATCACTAGCTAGCGGTGAGATTCGATTCTCAGCCGATTAACGCGCTGATAGTCACCAGGTTTTACAGAGTTAGCAGTAAGGAATGTATGCGTGCACAACAGCAACAAAAAAATGATCAGTTATATGTACTACTTATCAGCGTTCATGGCCTGATCCGCGGTGAAGAGCTTGAGCTGGGTGTAGACGCTGATACCGGCGGCCAATGCACCTATGTGCTCGATCTGGCAAAGGCACTGGCTGACCATCCGCAGGTTGGCAAGGTAGATTTACTTACCCGTTTGATTGAGGATCCTGACGTTTCTCCCGATTACGCGCAAGCTGAAGAAAAGCTTAGTGAAAAAGCGCGCATCATCCGTCTTCCTTGCGGACCAAAACGCTATCTGCGTAAAGAAGCTTTGTGGCCGCATCTTGACCAGATGGTGGACCGCTGCCTGCATTACCTGCGGCAACAAGGGCGTTTGCCGGATGTGATTCACTCACATTACGCCGATGCCGGTTATGTAGGACGACAGCTCTCCATGCTGCTGGGCATTCCGCAGATTCATACCGGTCACTCACTGGGCAAACCCAAACGAGAGCGTTTGCTCTCGAGTGGTCGCAAGGCAGAGAAAATCGAGAAACAGTTCAACTTCGAACGCCGTATCACAGAGGAAGAAGCGCTGGTGCAACATGCCTCCCTGATCGTGACCAGTACCCGCCAGGAAGTCGAACTGCAATATGGCATGTACAGCCATCCTGACCCCAAGCGTTTCCGCGTTATTCCTCCCGGTACCGACACCTCCAAATTCTTGCCGCCTGGCAGGCGCGCCATTTCCAGGCAGGTTGAACACAGTATCAACCGCTTCCTGGATGACCCGAGAAAGCCGATGATCCTATGCATATGCCGGCCGGAAGTGCGTAAGAACATCAAAGGCCTGATTGCCGCTTACGGGAATAACCCTGCCTTGCAGAAACGCGCGAACATGGTGCTGGTAGCCGGCAGTCGCGAGAACATACGCGACCTGGACAAGTCACAGGCTGCCGTGCTCACCGAACTGTTGCTGGATATCGATACCTACGATTTATGGGGCAAGGTGGCGATTCCCAAAACGCATGCGCAGGAAGATGTGCCGGAAATGTACCGCATGGCAGCAAAAAGCCGTGGCGTGTTTATCAATGCGGCATTCACCGAGCCATTCGGCTTGACGCTGCTGGAAGCCGGCGCTTGCGGATTACCGGTCATCGCACCGGATGATGGCGGCCCGCGCGACATCCTCGGCCATTGCCACCACGGGCTACTGGTGGATACGCTGGACAGCACCGCGATAGGCGATACCCTGCTATCGGCATTGACAGATAGAGCCCGCTGGAGGAAATGGTCCAAGAACGGGGTGCTGAATGTAAAACGCCATTACACCTGGGCAGGACATGTCACCAAATATGTGAAAGAAGTCACCAATTTATTACGCAGGCAGCGTAAGAATCTACGCAAACAGCAGATTGCCCTGCATAGCGGAAAATCCCCTATTCCGCTGGCGCAATATGCTTTTATCACCGATATCGATAACACTTTGCTGGGTAACCGCGCCGGTCATGAAGCACTGGTTGAATGGCTGAGAACCAATTCCGGCTACAATATTTTTGGTATTGCCACCGGCAGGCCGCTGGAAAGTGCTGTCGAGATCTTGCGCAAAAACCGTATTCCTATCCCGGATGTATTGATCACGTCGGTTGGCTCTGAAATCCATTACGGCCTGCGTTGTATCCCTGATGTCGGCTGGGCTAACCATATCCGTCACTTGTGGCGTAGGGAAGACCTGGTTAAAGCGATGAAGAATATCCCCGGCATCAAATTGCAGGCTAAAGTGAATCAGCGTGAATTTAAAATCTCATATATCGTAAACCCGAAAAAAATGCCGTCACTGGAAGAGATCCACGCTTACCTGCATAAAGAGCATCTGCATGCGCAACTGATTTATTCCCATGGCGAGTTTCTGGACCTGCTGCCTATGCGTGCCTCAAAAGGCCACGCAATCCGCTACCTGTCCTACAAATGGGGACTGCCTTTGACCAACTTCCTGGTATCGGGTGACTCCGGCAATGATATAGAAATGCTGATGGGCGACACCATGGCAGTGGTGGTCGGCAATCACAGTGAAGAACTGTCGCACCTGAAAGGTGTCAACCGTATTTACTTTGCCGAAGCGACCTACGCGCACGGCATTCTGGAAGGGATGCAACATTACAAATTTGGAATGCCAGCGAGCAACGGCAAGTCCACTAAAGAACTAGCTTCAAACAAAGCGTCACCAGCAAAAAGTGCTTCAAAAAACAACTCGCATAACGATGTTGATGAAAAAGTGGTCTAGTCATTTAGGGAATTTTAATAATGTACGAACAAATCTCGCATTCTTTATTGAATGACATCCTGACTCAGCTCAAGCAACCTCCTGCCAAAGACTGGCAACACTTCTACACCCGCCTGGGTGCCAATTTTTACGCGATCTACTCCCTGTTCCAGCATCTGTATGGACACAGGGACGACTTCAAACCGCAACTGGCCCACCTGGTGGCTGTGCTTTCAGAGCAATATGCGCAACGTGCACCGCACCTGAAAGCGAAAGACCTGGAACGGGAAAAAAACCACGACTGGTTCATGCAGCAAAAACTGGTGGGGATGGCTTTATATTGCGAAGGCTTTGCCGGCAACCTTGCCAACATGAAAGACAGACTGGGCTATTTCCAGGAGCTAGGTATCAACCTGGTGCATATACTGCCTATCTGCGACTGTCCGGAACAGGCGAACGATGGCGGTTATGCCGTGCGTGATTTCCGCAAGATCGATCCGCGCTACGGCAGCATGGAAGACCTGGAGCAATTGATTACAGCCATGCAGCAATGCGAAATGCTGCTGACACTCGATGTGGTGGTCAATCATACCTCTGACGAGCATGCATGGGCCTTGCAGGCCAAAAACGGCGACCAGCATTACCAGGATTATTACTATATGTATCCTGACCGTACGGTACCGGATATGTTTGAAGCATCCATGCCTGAAGTATTTCCCGAGCATGCGCCCGGTAGTTTTACCTATAATCCGGAAACCGGAAAATGGGTGATGACGGTATTCAATAATTACCAGTGGGACCTGAACTACAGCAACCCGGCAGTATTGATTGAAATGGTCGATATCATCCTGTTCTGGGCCAATAAAGGCGTGGATATCCTGCGGCTGGATGCGGTGGCTTTCCTATGGAAAAAAATAGGCAGTACCAGCCAGAATGAACGCGAAGCACACTTGATCCTGCAGTTGCTGAAAGACTGTTGCCAGGTGACTGCGCCGGGCGTGATCTTCATTGCAGAAGCGATTGTGGCACCACTAGAGATCATCAAATACTTTGGTGAAGATGCGGTGAATGCCAAAGAATGTGAAATTGCCTACAACGCCACCTTTATGGCGTTGCTATGGGATGCAGTCGCTACTAAAAACACTGTGCTCCTGACGAATGGTGTCAAAGACCTGCCGGAAAAACTGGACCGGGCGACCTGGTTGAATTATGTGCGTTGCCATGATGATATCGGTCTGGGCTTCAGCGACCAGGCGATTATCGCCTCAGGCTTTGATCCGGTTTCGCATCGCCGCTTCCTGGTTGATTATTACACCGGCCAATACCCTGACTCGAATGCGCGTGGTTTTGCGTTCGGCGTGAACCGTAAAACCGGTGACGCCCGTATCTCAGGCGCGCTAGCGTCACTGGCCGGGCTGGAAACAGCGCTGGCGAACGATGACCAGCCTGCGGTCGATAATGCCATCCTCACTATTGTCCTTCTGCATAACCTGATCATGTCGTTTGGCGGCATCCCATTGATCTACTATGGGGATTCAGTCGGCACCCTCAACAATGACGGTTACCTGCAAGACTCTTCCAAAATGCATGACAACCGCTGGGTGCACAGGCCAACCCTGGATTGGGACATGATGGCGCTCAGAAACGAGCCTGGTACGGTGCAGCAACGCCTGTTCAGCCAGGTCAAGCAGATGATCGCTATCCGCAAAGAGATCTCCGCGTTTGCCGATTTAAATAACCGCGACCTGATCGATATGATCAACCCGCATTTATTTGCCTTCCACCGCCATGTGCAAACCGGCATGAACCCAAGCGTAGTGGTGATTGCCAATTTTGATGTGCATCCGCAGCGTGCCGCATTGCACCTGTTCAAACAAAAAGGGCTGCATAAAGCCGGGGGCACGTTGGTTGATTTGTGCAGTGGCCAGACGGTACAGGTTGAAGATGACGCCATTATCCTGCCTAAACTGACAGCTTACTGGCTGGCAGCTTAATCGAGAAAGTACACTGAATGACTGAATGGTTTACATATTTTGGGATCGCCAACCCGGCTGAAGCACTGATTTTAACCAAAACTCTGCTGCGCATCGCGCTGATCATTGCGGTTGCTTACTTCCTCAACCGCCTGAGCAAACGGGCATTGGATGCCTTACGTGACAGCCTGAGTAATAAGGCATCAAACCATGTCGAAGAAGTGAAGCGCATCAATACCGTGACCATGGTGTTACGCTACATCATCACCACGGTTATTATTGCCATCACTATCGTTGAAGTGCTGCATGAGCTGGGCATCTCGATTGCGCCAGTACTGGCAGCCGCTGGCGTGGTCGGTCTGGCGATTGGTTTTGGCGCGCAGAGCCTGGTCAAGGATTACTTCACCGGTTTCTTTCTGTTGCTGGAAAACCAGATCCGCAAGGATGACGTGATCGAGGTAGCGGGTAAGTCCGGGTTGGTGGAAGCGATTACACTCCGTTACATTAAAATGCGCGACGACGATGGCAATGTGCATTATGTGCCTAACGGGCAGATTCTTACGGTAACCAACCGTTCACGCGATTTTTCTTATGCAGTGGTTGAAGTCACCCTGCCTTATGAAACAAATATTCCTGAAGTCATTCAGATCATGCAGGAAGTCGCAGATAGCCTGAATCAGGATGCTAATTTCAAGAACAAAATTATCGGGCGGCCCGAGATAAGCGACCTGGACAAGCTGACCGATTCTGCAGTGGTCATTCGTTGCCGCTTTGAAGTGTTGCCGCATGAGAAAGCAGCGGTCAAGCGCGAATACTTCAAACGTATCAAAAGTGCATTTACCCAGCAGCAGATTGAATTAAAACCTGATTCTTAAACAACTATAAGCCTGACTGAAAAATTAAAGTCCGGTCAGGCGTTTTTTCTTCTGCCGCTGACGATAAGCCAATAGCAATATGATACCCGCCACATTCGGAAACCAGATATACCAGTGCGACCAGGGAATACCGTCGATCTTGTAATCTGAGATCGGCCAGAACATCGGTGTAGGGAAATATGCCAGACTGTGGAACGGGAAATCCAGCGTGATATGAAATGGCCAGCCCAGCATGGCAAACGCGATATCCTTACGCCAGATAGCCACCAGGCCGATCACGGCAAATGCGATCACGAAACTATGACCTACGGTATAAGCCGGGTATATCCATGCAGGCAATGTCGCCAGAGCAGGCTTGCCCCAGCGATAAGTACCATCAATCACACGCATCAGCATCAGGGCACCGAAAGAGATCAGGTCTGGCATCGCGCCCATCAGAGCGGCAAATTTGGGATATTTACGGAAGCCGAACAGGCCATATCCCCATAACGCGTGACTAAACGTATCCATGCTGATCCCCCTTATACATTAAGCAGCCAGTTGCCTGATCACCGTCGCCAGTGCTTCTGCCTGTGTCTGTACCAATGCCTGGTTCAGCCCTTCTACCATCACCCGTATCTTGGGTTCAGTCCCTGAAGCGCGCAATAATACCCGGCCTTCTCCATTCAGCGCACTTTCCGCCTTGTGGACTGCAGCCTGCACCGCTTCCTGCTGCAGATCCAGTTTCTCTTTAGTGGTGACATTGATCAGCACCTGCGGATACAGCGTGAGGCCCTCACCCAGCTCCTGTAATGTTTTCCCGCTCTCGCGCAGTGAATGCAATACCTGCAAGGCGGCGATAATCGCGTCACCGCTGGTATGCTTATCCAGGGTCAGGATATGGCCGGAGTTCTCGCCGCCCAGTTTCCAGTTCTTGTTTTGCAATAATTCGAGCACATAGCGGTCACCTACCTTGGCCCGGCCAAACGGGATCTGGTGTTTTTGCAATGCGTGCTCAAGTGCGAGATTAGTCATCAGTGTACCGGCGACGCCGCCCTTAAGCTTGCCCCTGGCATACAGACCCATGGCAATGATATACAGCAACTGGTCACCATCCAGCAGTTGCCCGGCTCCATCGACCATCATGACCCGGTCACCATCACCATCAAAAGCGATGCCGAGGTCGGCTCTATATTCCACTACCGCTTTTTGCAGGGCCTCAGGGTGGGTAGAGCCTACTTTTTCATTGATATTCAGGCCATCCGGCTGATTGCCGATGGCGATCACTTCTGCACCCAGCTCATGGAATACATCGGGTGCGACATGATAGGTCGCGCCATGCCCGCAATCGAGCACGATCTTCAGGCCACGCAAATCGAGGTGATGAGGGAAAGTACTTTTACAGAATTCCACATAGCGGCCGGCTGCATCATCGACCCGTTTGGCTTTGCCTAGCCTGGAAGACTCCATCACCTGCATGGGTTTGCTGATTTCAGCCTCGATCGCAAACTCTACGTCGTCCGGGAGTTTGGTGCCCTGAGCTGAAAAGAATTTGATGCCGTTATCGTAATAAGGGTTATGTGATGCCGAAATGACAATCCCGGCCTGCGCACGTAATGCACGGGTTAAATAAGCCACCGCTGGCGTCGGCATAGGGCCGGTCAGCAACACATCCACACCAGCAGCTGATAATCCGGCCTCAAGCGCTGCTTCCAGCATATACCCGGAAATGCGGGTGTCTTTACCGATCAGCACCGTAGGGCGCTGGCCTTTGGGTAACTGCTCCTGGCTGGCAAGGACACGGCCGGCGGCATACCCCAGTTTCATGACGAATTCGGGAGTGATGACTGACTCGCCTACACGACCACGAATACCATCGGTTCCAAAATACTGTTTATTCATACTTTCGACTTCCTTGATTTATTCCTGCTTACTCACGACTCATTTAAGCGCCGTGACGACTTTCAACGCTTCCACTGTGGCCCTGACATCATGCACCCGCAATAAATGTGCACCCTGCATGGCGCTGATCACAGCGGCGGCAATACTGGCATACAGCCTGGCATCGACATCATTGCCAGTGACCTGCCCGAGTACGGATTTACGTGATAGCCCTACCAATAACGGACAACCCAGATCCAGCAGCTCGGCCAGCGATTTAGCCAGGGTAATATTATGCGCGCGCGTTTTACCAAAACCAAACCCTGGGTCGAGCAGGATACGGTCCTGCTGGATACCTGCCGCCAGACAGGCATCGCGTCGCTGGCGTAAAAAATCCATCACTTCCGTCACTACATTCTCGTAATGCGGATTTTCCTGCATGGTTTGCGGTGTGCCCTGCATATGCATCAGGCAAAGACCGGCATCGCTCTCGGCCACGATCTGCAACGCAGCAGGCTCCAGTAAGGCACGTACATCATTGACTATACTGGCACCGGCACCAAGCGCCGCTTTCATCACCGCGGGCTTGTAGGTATCAATGGAGATGGGGACAGGGATGTTTTTTGAGACCAAAGCCTCGATCACCGGAATCACGCGCTTTAATTCTTCTTCGAGCGGAACAGGCGTTGCATTCGGGCGGGTAGACTCGCCGCCGATATCCAGCACATCAGCGCCGTCTTCGATTAGTTTCAACGCATGATCAACTGCTGACTCGACCCGGGTGTATTGCCCGCCATCGGAAAAAGAATCCGGCGTGACATTGATGATTCCCATCACTTTGGGTGTGGATAGATCCAGCGTGAATCCGGCACAGCGAAGGTGCATATAAAACGGTTCTCTAAAAAAAATAAAGGCTGGCAAAAGCCAGCCTTTATATTCTAACCGAAAGCCCGAATCTATTGATTATTTTGCATCAGTTTCATCAGTTTTTGCTGTCGGTTGTGGCGTCGGATTCACCACTGAACCACCGCTACTGCTGCCACTGCCGCCGCTGCTGACTGCAGGGCCGCTTTTCTGCTTGGCAGGACGCACCGGCAAGCCGGCCATGATGTCATTGATCTGGTCTGCATCAATGGTTTCCATTTCCATCAAAGCCTTGGTCATTGCTTCCACCTTATCGCGGTTTTCCTCCAGCAGCTTGCGTGCGACTGCATACTGCTCGTCGAGGATACGGCGGATCTCGGCATCCACTTTCTGCTGGGTTGCTTCGGACACGGTACGGGAAGACATGCTGCCCATCCATGAATCCTGCTCGCTGCCCGCATATACCATGGTACCCAAAGTATCCGACATACCGTATTTGGTCACCATGTCACGTGCCAGTTTGGTAGCGCGCTCAAAGTCGTTGGAAGCACCGGTAGACATCTGATTCATGAAGATCTCTTCAGCTATACGGCCACCGAATAAGATCGAAATATCATGCAGCATCTTGTCTTTGTAGTTACTGATACGGTCATGTTCAGGTAACTGCCAGGTCAGGCCCAACGCCCAGCCGCGTGGCATGATAGTTACTTTATGCACAGGATCAGCAGTAGGCAACAACTTGGCAACGACAGCGTGACCAGACTCATGGTAAGCCGTGTTCAAACGCTCTTCTTCACGCATCACCATAGACTTGCGCTCAGGACCCATGAAGATTTTATCTTTGGCATCTTCAAAGTCCTGCATATCTACAGTGCGCTTGTTACGGCGGGCTGCGAACAATGCTGCTTCATTGACCAGGTTAGCCAAGTCTGCACCACTAAAGCCAGGTGTACCGCGCGCGAGGATATCAGCCTTCACATCAGGATCGATAGGCACTTTGCGCATATGCACATTCAGGATCTGCTCGCGGCCTTTGATATCTGGCAAGCCAACCATCACCTGGCGGTCAAAACGTCCTGGACGTAACAATGCTTTGTCCAATACGTCTGCACGGTTAGTTGCTGCAATCACGATCACGCCGGAATTAGCTTCAAAACCATCCATCTCCACCAGCATCTGGTTCAATGTCTGCTCACGCTCATCGTTACCACCGCCGGTACCGGCACCACGATGACGGCCTACCGCATCGATCTCGTCGATAAATACGATACAAGGGGCATTTTTCTTGGCGTTCTCAAACATGTCACGCACGCGTGCAGCACCGACACCGACAAACATCTCGACGAAGTCAGAACCTGAAATGCTGAAGAATGGCACTTTGGCTTCACCGGCGATTGCACGCGCCAGCAAGGTTTTACCTGTACCCGGAGGGCCTACCATCAGTACACCGCGTGGAATACGGCCACCCAGTTTCTGGAATTTGCTCGGGTCTTTCAGGAATTCGACCAGTTCGGCCACTTCTTCTTTGGCTTCATCGCAACCGGCTACATCAGCAAATGTTGTGCTGTTGTTGGATTCATCCAGTTGACGCGCTTTGCTCTTGCCGAACGAGAATGGGCCACCACCCTTGCCGCCGCCCTGCATCTGGCGCATAAAGAAGATCCAGACGCCGATCAGCAGGATCATCGGGAACCAGGATACGAAAATGCTCATCAGCATGGATTCGCGCTCTTCCGGCTTGGCATCCACGATCACATTGTTCTTTAACAGATCGGAAACCAGCCATGGATCTGAAGGTGTGAAGGTATCGTAGTTTTTGCCTTCGTTGGTCGTTACATGCAGGTTACGGCCATCGATCTGGACTTTGGCGACACGGCCGTCCCTGACCTCTTGCATGAATTGTGAGTAAACCACCTGGCCGCTATTCTTGCTGGTGCCGTTGAATTGATTAAATACCGTCATCAACAACAAGGCGATAGCTACCCAAATCGCGATATTCTTCAATAGATTGTTCAAGATGGTTCCTTAACTAAAAAACGAAAGGCCGGGAATATCCCTACTGATGACAATGGAGGCAAAATCAAAACTTTCAAGCCTTACATTGTATTGTATACACAATTTTTTGCTAATGCGATGAAACTACAAGGCAAAAACCCTTGCAATTCATGGTTTTCGATGTAATCCCAATAAATATACCTCACTGCTGCGGTCGCGTGAGGCTTTAGGTTTACGGGTGACAACCCTTTCAAACTGGCTTCTCATTTGTTTCACTATTTCTTCAAAACCGCTGCCAATAAACACTTTGACCAGAAAATTCCCGCCTGGTTTCAGCCAATCCTGACAAAACTCCAATGCCAGCTCGGTTAAATAGGTAGCGCCTGCCTGGTCCACATCCTTGAGGCCACTCATATTCGGCGCCATATCGGCAATCACCAGGTCAACTGATTTACCGTTGAGACTATCCTCAAGCAGCTTGAGGATAGCTTCTTCACGAAAGTCGCCGCAAATGAACTCGACACCGGGGATAGGGTGCATGTCCAGGATATCCAGTGCAATGACGCGTCCCTGCCCTTTCAGGCGCTGGATGGCGATCTGCGACCAGCTGCCTGGTGTTGACCCGAGATCCACAACGGTCATGCCCGGTTTGATCAATTTATCTTTATCATCGATTTCGATCAGCTTGTAAGCCGCACGTGCGCGATAACCTTCTTTTTGTGCGCGTTTGACATATTCGTCATTCAGATGCTCTTGCATCCAGGCCTTGCTGGTTTTAGAAGGTTTCATAGGGTGAATAGTGGCTTCGTGCTAAAATAACGGATGTCTTGAAGGAATGCTTTATGCAATTAAATAGTAAACAAATAGCGCATCTACGCGGGCTCGCCCATACGCTTAATCCAGTGGTGATGATAGGCAACAATGGTCTGACTGAATCTGTGCTAAAAGAGATTGATACCAGCCTGAATGCCCATGAATTGATCAAGGTGCAAGTTGCAGGTGATGACCGCGAATTACGCAAACAGCTGCTGGATGAAATCGCCGGCAAGGTCAATGCGCTTGCAGTACACCACATAGGCAAGCAACTGGTTTTTTACCGCGCCAGTGATACGATCAAGGCTTCAGCAAAAATCGTGATCCCCAAGCTGTAAACACCGCAGCTCTGTTAAAAACGCGCAATAAATTGCGCGTTTTTTATGTGCTTAACTGGATTTGATCACCAGCCATAGACCAAGCATGCACTCTACCAGATAAGCAATACTGGCTATGCCGTGCCAGGTTTTAAAACGGCTGGCAAATACGCTTTGCATCACATCATTCGGCAAGGCGCTGGCTTTCAGTTGCGCCAGCAAGGGCTGGATACCGAACTCACCAATCAGTATCAGTATCCACATGATCAGCACGATCCAGAACAATGACTGTTTGAATGCGGAGAAACCATCCGCTGCCAAGCGCTGGATCAACAACCAAAGACCACTGGCGATGCCGATATAACTCACGATGGTAAACAGCTTACCAGCGATCAGGCCTGCCAGCTGGCGGTCAACGATATTCTGGAACAATACACTGGCAGTGATGCCTGTCATCCACAGCGCACCTACCCAGAAGGTGATCAGCACCGGTGTCAACGCGCCGACAAAACCAGCTTTACGTGCCATGTATGCGTTCCTTAAATTGAGTGATTCAAAGAGACAGAAAATGAATGTCCAAAGCTATTTAGATATAGAGCACTTCGATGATTTCGTACTCTTTCACGCCACCTGGAGATTGCACCTCTGCCACTTCACCTTCGGTTTTGCCGATCAGGCCACGGGCAATCGGTGAGCTGACGGAGATCTTGCCGTTCTTGATATCAGCCTCATCTTCACCAACGATCTGGTACATTTTGTTATCGCCTGAATCCAGGTCTTCAAAACGCACGGTTGCACCGAACACTACACGGCCATCAGCGTTCAATGTGGTCGGGTCTATCACTTGGAGGTTGGACAGTTTGGCTTCCAGCTCGGCAATCCGTCCTTCAATGAAGCTTTGACGCTCTTTGGCTGATTCATACTCCGCGTTTTCGGACAAGTCACCTTGCGCACGCGCCTCTGCAATCGCCTGAATGATGTTAGGTCTATCCACCGCACGCAAACGCTGCAATTCTTCCTTGAGTAATTCTGCACCCACTACGGTGACAGGGATTTGATGTACTGCCATAACATAAACCTTGAAAAATTAAGTATAAAAAAAATAAACCACACCCGGACGAGCGTGGCTTATTTCAATAACAATAAAACTACTTAGTGCCTGATAGACTTACTGTCTGATTGGACTAGTTTAAGATAAGCATCTAAGTTAAGCAAGACGTTTGTGCAAGTCTTGCACCGAATAGACATCCATGTCTTTGCTTTGTGACATACCGATACAGGCTGCACGTGCCCCTGCCAGCGTAGTGTAGTAAGTCACCTTGTTCTGCAAGGCACTGCGGCGGATTTCGTATGAATCGGTAATCGCTTTTTTATCTTCAGTCACGTTCACGATCAGGCTGATTTCATTGTTCTTGATCATGTCGACAATATGCGGCCTGCCTTCAGCCACCTTGTTCACGGGCGTCACTTCCAGGCCTTGTTCGGCCAATGCCCGTGCAGTGCCTTTGGTGGCCACCAGCGTGAAGCCCAGGCTGACCAGGTCCTTGGCAATATCGATCACTTTGCGGTGATCTTCATTACGGACGCTGATAAACGCTTTGCCGCCGGTAGGCATTTTTACCGAAGCGCCCAACTGTGATTTAACGAACGCTTCAGCAAAGGTATTGCCCACGCCCATGACTTCACCGGTTGACTTCATCTCAGGCCCAAGAATGGTGTCCACACCCGGGAATTTGATGAACGGGAAAACCGCCTCTTTCACTGAGTAATAAGGAGGCACCACTTCTTTGGTCACGCCTTGTGCTTTCAGTGTCTGGCCTGCCATACAGCGCGCGGCGATCTTTGCCAGTTGCAGACCGCATGCCTTGGAAACGAACGGCACGGTACGTGAAGCACGCGGGTTGACTTCCAGCACATACACCACTTCGCCCTGTTCAGTGTTCTGTACGGCGAACTGTACGTTCATCAGGCCTTTTACGCCCAGCGCCTTGGCCATTTGCACGGTTTGTTTACGCAACTCATCCTGCAATGCATCGCTCAGGCTATACGGAGGCAATGAACAGGCTGAGTCACCGGAGTGCACACCCGCTTGTTCAACGTGTTGCATGATGCCGCCGATCAATACATCTTCGCCGTCACTCAGCGCATCCACGTCCACCTCGATCGCATCATTCAGGAAGCGATCCAGTAGTACCGGTGATTCGTTAGAGACCTTGACCGCTTCGCGCATGTAACGCTCAAGCTGGCTTTGCTCATGCACGATTTCCATCGCCCGGCCGCCCAATACATAAGAAGGACGTACTACCAATGGATAACCGATTTCCGTCGCCAGGCGGATCGCCTCTTCAGGCGCACGCGCAGTGCGGTTCGGCGGCTGTTTCAAGTTCAGGTTATGCAGCATTTGCTGGAAACGCTCACGGTCTTCCGCACGGTCGATCGCATCAGGCGTAGTACCGATGATAGGCACACCGGCTTTTTCCAGGTCACGCGCCAGTTTCAAAGGTGTCTGGCCACCATACTGCACGATCACACCTACCGGTTTTTCGATATTGACGATTTCCAGTACATCTTCCAGTGTCACCGGCTCGAAATACAGACGGTCAGAAGTATCGTAATCGGTAGACACGGTTTCAGGATTACAGTTAACCATGATGGTTTCATACCCATCTTCACGCATCGCGAAAGCCGCATGTACGCAGCAATAGTCAAACTCGATCCCCTGACCGATACGGTTTGGGCCACCGCCCAATACCATGATCTTTTTCTTGTCAGTCGGGTTCGACTCGCACTCTTCCTCATAGGTAGAGTACATATAAGCAGTGTTGGTCGCAAATTCAGCCGCACAGGTATCCACACGTTTGTACACTGGACGGATGCCTAATGCCTGGCGGAAAGCGCGTACGGCGTGCTGGTCAGTATCCAGTAATTTAGCCAAACGACGGTCAGAGAAACCTTTACGCTTAAGCTTGAAGACGGTGTCTTTGCTCAGATCAGCTATATGTTTACCAATTAGGGACTGTTCCAGCTTGATGATTTCTTCAAGCTGCACCAGGAACCAGCGGTCGATTTTGGTGATATCGAAGATCTCGTCGATAGACATACCCAGGCGGAAAGCATCGGCTACATACCAGATACGCTCAGGACCTGGCTCGCCCATTTCCTTGACGATACGGTCTTTGTCATCGGTGACACTATCCAGGCCGTCAACGCCAACTTCCAGGCCGCGCAAGGCTTTCTGGAAAGATTCCTGGAAGCTGCGGCCGATCGCCATCACTTCACCTACAGATTTCATCTGTGTGGTCAGGCGGCTATCCGCCTGCGGGAATTTCTCAAAGGCGAATCTTGGCACTTTGGTGACAACGTAGTCGATCGAAGGCTCAAAAGACGCAGGCGTCTGGCCGCCGGTGATCTCGTTACGCAGTTCATCCAGTGTAAAACCAACTGCCAGTTTGGCAGCGACTTTGGCAATCGGGAAACCGGTGGCTTTGGAAGCGAGTGCAGATGAACGCGACACACGCGGGTTCATCTCGATCACGATCATACGGCCATCGTTAGGGTTGATTGCGAACTGCACGTTGGAGCCACCAGTATCCACACCGATTTCACGCAGCACTGCCAATGAGGCATTACGCATGATCTGGTACTCTTTGTCGCTCAATGTTTGCGCAGGCGCCACCGTGATACTGTCACCGGTATGCACACCCATAGGGTCAAGGTTTTCAATGGAACAGATAATGATGCAGTTGTCCGCTTTGTCGCGAACCACTTCCATCTCGTATTCTTTCCAGCCCAACAGAGACTCTTCAATCAGTAATTCGTTGGTTGGTGAAGCATCTAGGCCACGTTCGCAGATAGCAATGAACTCTTCACGGTTGTAAGCAATACCACCGCCGCTACCACCCATGGTGAATGAAGGGCGGATAATCGCAGGATAACCAATGGTCGCCTGCACTTGCAGTGCTTCTTCCAGGCTATGTGCAATCGCAGAACGTGCTGATCCCAGACCGATTTTGGTCATGGCTTCCTTGAATTTCTGGCGGTCTTCAGCTTTATCGATCGCTTCTTTTGAAGCACCGATCAGTTCAACGTTGTACTTTTCCAGCACGCCATGCTTATCAAGATCCAGCGCACAGTTCAGCGCAGTCTGGCCACCCATGGTTGGCAGCAATACGTCAGGACGCTCTTTTTCAATGATCTTTTCTACGATTTGCCAGGTGATAGGCTCGATGTAGGTTGCATCTGCCATTTCCGGGTCGGTCATGATAGTGGCCGGATTAGAGTTCACCAGAATGACGCGGTAACCTTCTTCACGTAAAGCCTTGCATGCCTGGGCGCCTGAGTAATCAAACTCACAGGCCTGGCCAATGACAATCGGACCCGCACCGATGATCAGAATACTTTTAATGTCAGTTCTCTTTGCCATTAGCTGGACTTTCTTTCCTGAGATGATTTGCTTTCTTGCATTAACTGGATAAAGCGGTCGAACAACACGCTCATTTCTTGCGGCCCGGGACTGGCTTCAGGGTGGCCCTGGAAGCTCAAGGCTGGCTGATCAGTCCGCGCGATACCTTGCAGGCTGCCATCAAACAAGGAGACATGCGTCACTTTGATATTGGCAGGCAAGGTAGAAGGATCTACCGCAAAGCCATGGTTCTGGCTGGTGATATAGACTCGCTTGCTTTCAACATCCTGTACCGGATGGTTGGCACCATGGTGACCAAACTTCATTTTCAAGGTTTTAGCGCCACTGGCCAGTGCCAGCAACTGGTGACCCAGACAGATACCGAAGGTAGGGATGCCTTTGTCTACCAGACTTGCGATAGCCTTGATCGCATAATCGCAAGGCTCAGGATCGCCAGGACCATTGGAAAGGAAGATACCGTCAGGCTGATAAGCCAATGCCTGCTCGGCAGTCGCCTGGGCCGGCAACACTGTCACTTTACAGCCACGGGATACCAGCATGCGCAGGATGTTGAATTTCACGCCATAGTCAAAAGCGACCACATGAAACTTCTGCTCTGCGGTTTTGCTGAAACCTTCTCCCAGATGCCATTCCGGCTGGGTATACTCATAGGCTTCTTTGCAGCTGACCACTTTAGCCAGATCCATGCCCGCGAGTCCAGGGAAACCATTCGCCAACGCCAGCGCCTGTGCTTCATCAACAGATTCACCGGCCATGATACAGCCTGCCTGTGCTCCTTTTTCGCGCAAGATCCGTGTCAGTTTGCGCGTATCGATTTCGGCTATCGCCACCACATTGTTGGTTTTAAGATAACCGGAAAGATTTTGTTCACTGCGGAAATTGCTTTCCAATAAGGGCAAGTCACGGATGATCAGACCTGCAGCATAGACCTTGCCAGACTCCACATCTTCGCTGTTGGTACCGTAGTTACCAATATGCGGATACGTCAGCGTCACGATTTGTGAGGCATACGAAGGATCGGTGATGATTTCCTGATAGCCGGTCATGGAGGTATTGAATACCACCTCGCCGACGGTATGACCCGAAGCGCCAATGCTAATGCCCTTAAAAACAGTTCCATCTGCTAACACTAAAATCGCTGGAATTGTTTTTGACACCTTTAGCTCCTTAAGTTTGATACGAAACACATCTCTAGAGGGTTCAGCCTGGCGTAAGAAGGGAATTCAAGCGCCGGTGAATAGATGTGCAAAACGGGAAAAGCTTTTTGGACTCTTCCCGTTTCAGAATTGCAGCATTATAGCGTATTACGACTTCTCACTCAAGAGCAGCTGCGTACGTAATTTACTGAGTTTCACAAAATCTGTCTGGCAAAACCACCCGGCTTATTTAGCAAAACCCAGCACATCGCGCATATCAAACAAACCATCAGGCTTATCAGCCAGGAACTTGGCCGCACGCAATGCGCCTTGTGCAAAGGTGGCCCGGCTTGAGGCCTTGTGAGTCAACTCGACGCGCTCACCGGTACCTGCAAGCACCACTGTGTGATCACCCACCACATCGCCACCACGCAGGGTTGCAAAGCCGATGGTGCCGGTTTCACGTTCGCCGGTCACACCTTCACGTGCGTAGACCGCACAATCTTTCAGGGCTTTGGCTATGCCTTTGGCAGCCGCTTCACCTAAACGCAATGCGGTGCCCGATGGTGCATCCACCTTGTGACGGTGATGCATTTCAACCACTTCAATATCGTAACCGTCATTCAGAACGCGTGCGGCCTGCTCAACCAGATTAATCAGCAAAGTCACGCCCACACTCATATTAGGGGCAAACACGATGCCTGTTTGCTGCGCGGCATCTTCAATCGCTGTTTTTTGAGTATCATTAAAACCGGTGGTACCAATCACTAATTTAACCTTGGCTTTCTGACAAGCTTGCAAGTACTGCAGACTGGCTTCAGGCCGGGTGAAATCAACCAGTACGTCTGCGCCTTGCAGGGCGGCAGAAATATCCGAAGTTATTTTTACACCCGTAACTTTACCAAACTGCTCACCAGCATCACGGCCTATCATCGGGCTGCCGACCCTGTCCAGCGCAGCATGCAATTGCAAGCCATTATCCGAAAACACACCATCCAGCAGGGCATGACCCATACGGCCTGACACTCCTGCAATCACTACTTTTACCATAAATCGCTCAATACTTTTGTTAATAACATTGGGTTTGGATTAAAACCCGATTTGTTCAGGCGCAGGCTCTGACTGCTCCTGGTTAGCCTCAGGAGCTGCTGCGGGTGCTTTTGCCGCTGGGAGATCAGCAGTGGCTGTTTCGCGTACGATCAGCCAGGTACGTGTAGCAGGGTCCAGTTTAAACTCCAGTTTTTTAAACATCTCATCGCGGTAAGCTTTGGCTGCATACTTCTGGTTAAAGGTAGCCACTGCGCTGTCGCCGTTACGTTCAACATTGATAGCATCCACTTCCAGGCTGATGTTACCCTGGCCAGGAGACAGGCGTTTTTTGCGCTGCGCTTCCCAGGCACTCTTGCTAGGCAACCCTTCAGGCACAAACTCTGGCGAATAGGCTGCCAGGTAAGCTTTGATGTTTTTGGTGCGCCAGGCTTGCGCCCAGGTTTCAATCGCAGCTTCCACAGTAGGCTCGGCTGCAACAGGAATTTCCGCTTTGGATTCTGATGCGGCCGGTACTGCCACTGCTGATTTATTAGGCAAAGACACCACAGCCGGCACTGAGGAAGATCCCAAAGCGGCAGTACGTTCACGGGTAATCAACCAGCGCTTTTGTGCAGGTTCATAACGTAATTCCAGTGTTTTCAGCAGTTCATCCTTATAAGCTTTTGCAGCGTACTTCTGCTCGAACTGCACTACAGCTTCACCGCCATCCCGTTGCACTTGCAAATTGTTCAGCACCAAGGTGATCTCACCTTGCTTACCTGACAGTCGCTGCTTGCGCTGTGCTTCCCATGCTTTTTTACTAGGCGCCCCATCAGGCACAAACTCTGGTGCATAGGCTGCAAGATAGGCATTCACATCCTTGCTCCTCCAGGCTTGCGCCCAGGCGGCCACAGACTGATTGACACCGGCGTCGCTGGTCGCAGGCGCTTGTACGGCTGGCTCCGCAACAGGCGCTACCGTCTGTTTAACCGGTGCTGATTTAGTCTCAGTGACAGACTGGGCCTCAGTGGCTGCCAATGCGGCAGCAGGTGCGGCTTCCTGCCTGGCAACAGGTTTAGGCGGTGGCGGTGGCAACTCCGGTTCAGGTTCTGGCTCAGGCATCTGCTCTGCAACAAATGTGGGAGGTGGCTCGGCTTCGTTAGTCACCTGTGGCGCAACGCCTTTTTCAGTCACCTGGTGCGCTTGCGCATCAACGGCTGGCGCGTTGGCTTCAGCCATATTGCCTTTCACCATCTCGCCTTCGGTCGGAATCACCGGCTCAACATATTCCCCTTCAGGGATATATGGAATCACTTCGTCGTCGTCAATCGCATTGATATCTTGCGTTTTTACGATAGTAGGCTCATTTTTCCTGGCTGTGGCCGTTTGTGTCACAGCAGGTTTAGCGGCTGCAGGCTTAGGAGACTCGGATCTGGTCATGCCGGATTTGGCGTCTGCCTGCTTGCCGGTGGCAGTCGTTGCAGCGGCCACAGATGCCGCAGCTACCGCAGGCTTGATCGGCACCAATACACTTTTAGCAGCTGGCGCTGCCACTGGAGCCGGGGTAGCTTTCACAGGTGGCGGCAACACAGGCTCAGGTTCGGCCACTACAGGTGCTGGTGCAGTTTCCTGTTCAAACACCGGCGGAGGTTCGACGGTCTCGGCAGCCTTGGCTGCCATGGTTTTTTCGTTGACAGCATGGGCATTGGCTTCTGTCACCTGGTTAGCGGTTGCATCCAGATTGCCTTTCGCCATGTCTTCAGGCGTTGGTCCGGCAGAATATTCGCCCTCGGGGATATAGGGAACCACTTCGCTGTCATCCCTGCCCGTAGTGGCAGGCTCAGGATTCGCGGGTGCTGCTTTTGGCACCTCTGCTGTTGCTGACGGTACTTGTGGCGTGGCGGCCGGCAGTTCCGGGGCAGCAGCAGGCACTACAGCGGCGGCAGTCGCGGCTGGTTTTACGGTTTCCGGACTGGCTGGTTCACTCTGAGTGGCTGAACTGTTATCAAGGTTTTTATTTTCTTCGGCTGGCGTTACGGCAGCTGCGTTTGAAGCAGCTGCGGCTGCGGCACCAGTGCCTGCTGCTGCACCAGCAGCCTCATCACTCTTCCAGAATTTGAGTTTATCTGACCAGCTTTGGTCCTGAGGTTCTTCAGCTTTTTTCTTGGGTGTTTCGGCGATGGTTTTGATCTCGGGATTTTCTGCGGATGGAATGACGTCCCCACGCACAGCCACTAAATTATCTTTATCAAAATCAAGGATGACCCTGCGCTTTTCAATTACTTCACCCTGCTTACGCAATTCGTAAAAGTAATCCCAGCGGTTATCACGGAAACTATCCACTACCAGCGGGGTCCCCATGATGTAGCGCACTTGCGAACGCGTCATGCCGGGGCGCAACTGCAATAGCATTTTGGATGTGACCACATTCCCCTGTTGCACCTCCATCTTGAATGGCTTCATGGATGGAAGCTTTGCACCACACCCACTCCCCAAAGATGCAACCACCAACACAAAAAAGATAGAATTACGCATTGGATTCACTTTATAATCGGTATATTGAAAACAGACATTAATATACCACGTAGTTTCGCTATCAAATATGCCGGACTACATAACAATGGACAAAACACTATGCATGACTCAAAAGATCTCAAGAATGCCGGCCTGAAAGCAACCCTGCCGCGTTTGAAAATTCTCGAATTATTCGAGAACAGTGAACAGCGTCATTTGTCCGCTGAGGATATCTATAAAGTCATGATCGGTAACGGTGAGGATGTCGGCCTGGCAACTGTCTACCGCGTGCTGACCCAGTTCGAGCAGGCTGGCTTGCTGGTACGTCACCATTTCGAAAGCGGCAAAGCGGTATTTGAACTCAACCATGGCAGCCATCATGACCATATCGTCTGTATCAAATGTGGCCGCGTTGAAGAGTTCTATGACGAAGAGATCGAGAAACGGCAAAAGGCAGCAGCAGAGAAACATGGCTTTACCATGCAGGATCACTCGCTCACCATTTACGGCGTCTGCAAAGACCAGCCTTGTAATGAATAATCACTAGATGCACGGCCGGCAATTATGCCGGCCTTATTTCTTGTTCCACCAGTTTGCCTGACTGCCCGACCACCCGCGTACATTCCACTGGTTTTCCACCTGTTCTGGGGGATGACCCTACCCTGCTGATCCTGGGTTCTTTACCTGGCATCGCCTCCATCACGCAGCAGCAATATTACGCGCATCCGCGAAACGCCTTCTGGCGGATCATGGAAGACCTGTTCGCCATCCCGTTCAGCGCGTCATACCTTGAACGTTATGAATATGCAAAAGCTGCCAAGATCGCCATCTGGGATGTATGCCATTCGGCTCACCGTCCTGGCAGCCTGGACAGTGCGATCACCCGCGATAGTGTGATTGCAAACGATATCAACGCTTTGCTGGCACAACATCCCACCATCAAACTGATTGCATTTAATGGCAACGCCGCGGCGGATCTGTTTAAGAAACATATCAAGTTGATACAACCTGTGAGCACTATCCTCCTGCCATCCACCAGTCCGGCGAATGCAGGTATCCCCTACGCAATAAAACTGGAAAAATGGTCGCTGCTGCTGGATTATTGTATTTAGCAGCTTACTGTGATTACAGCCGGATTAGCCCAGAAGTTGAACCCAAAGCGGCGCTAACGAAGAATAGCTTATTCAAACCTGGATATCGCCTGGCCGGCATCAATGTATCGCCAGCTTCAGCATTTCACGCGCATGATCACGCGTGGTTTCTGTGATCTGCAAACCGCCCAGCATACGCGCTACTTCTTCAACACGCTCGTCTGCACTCAATTGCCGTATATGGCTTAATGTTGATCCGTTGTGCTCCGATTTGCTGACTTGCAGATGCTGCTGCGCCTGGGAGGCGACCTGCGCCAGATGGGTGATCACCAATACCTGGCGTTGCTGGCCCAACTGGTTCAGCAGTCGCCCGACCACTTCAGCCACACCACCCCCAATGCCTACATCCACTTCGTCGAATATCATGCACGGCACGCTACCCAATGAAGCAGTCGTCACCTGCAAGGCGAGGCTGATGCGTGACAGCTCGCCACCGGAAGCGACTTTATTCAATGGTCTTGGCTCAACACCTGCATGTCCGGCCACCAGGAACTCGACTTGCTCCAGGCCGTGTGCAGCTGCTTCGCCGGGTGTCAACGCAATGGCAAACTGCCCGCCTTTTAATGACAGGGCCTGCATCTCTTCGGTGATCTTACGCGACAGTTTTGTGGCTGCCTGTTGACGCTGCACTGACAGCTGCCCGGCTTCTTGCTGGTAAGCCTGCCATGCTTCTTTTACCTGCTTTGCCAGTGCGCCATCATCGGCAAACCCTTCCAGGGTTTGCATACGGCTTAACTGTTGCGCCAATAACTCTGGCAACTCTTCCGGTTTTGAGCGATATTTACGCGCCGCCCCATGTATGACCTGTATGCGTGCATCCACCTCGGCCAGTCTTTCCGGGTCCAGCTCACTTTTCTGCAGATAGCGGTTCAGCGCGCGGCTGGATTCCTCCAGCTGGATAACCGCAGAATCCAGGGTTTCCGCAATCGTTTGCAAACCGGTATCCATCGCTTGCAGTTCCGCCAGTTTGACCTGGGCTTGCGATAGCATTTCCAGCGCATTGACTTCGCTATTCTCACTCATCAGCTGCAAACAGGTTTCCATACCGCTCAGCAGGCTGGCACCGTTACTTAACCGCACATGCTCCTGTTGCAGGGTGTGCCACTCTTCGGCAGAAAATTCCAGTTGCTGAAGCTCACGTGTGCTGTCACGCAACTCGGCCAGCTCATCGGCAAACTGGCTGGCATTTTTTTCGTAGGCTGATTGCTGCTGCTGCAGTTGCGACCAGTCTTTATATAACCTGCTGACCTGCCTTGCCAGCGGCACAGCCTGCGCATACGCATCGAGGATTTCACGCTGGGTAGCCACTTTCAGTAATGAGTGATGTGCGTTCTGGCTATAAATATCAATCAGGGTCTCGCCTATCTCACGTAACTGCCCTACCGTAGCGGATGCACCATTGATAAACGCGCGGCTGCGGCCATCAGCATAGATCACACGCCGTAATATCAGGGTATCCTCCACATCCATTTCCTGCGCTTGGAGCCAGTCACGCGCGGCCTGGTTTTGCGCAATATCGAAGGTGGTGGATATTTCGGCTTTTTCACGGCCTTTGCGGGTCACATCACCTTCATTACGTGCGCCCAGACTCAGCGAAAGCGCATCAATCAAGATAGATTTACCAGCGCCGGTTTCTCCGGTCAGTGCGGTGTAGCCTGCCGAGAACTCGAGTTCCAGCGACTCAACGATTACGAAATCCCGAATAGAAAGTGCTTGTAACATAGAGTGAGAAGACTGGTTTTAGCCCCAGTTGAGTTTGTTACGTAACATATCGAAATAGCAATAGCTTTTAGGGTGTACCAGTTGTATTTCCTGCTCTGCACGTGCGATACGGATATGGTCACCCTCGATCAACGGATGCTGGCCCTGGCCGTCGAAACTGATCTGCGCATCGGCCGCATTGACGATCACCACTTCAATCACACTGCTGGCGGGCACCGTAATCGGCCGGTAGCTTAAAGTATGTGGGCTGATAGGGACGATCGAAATCGCTTCCAGGTCAGGATGCATGATAGGACCGCCGGCAGAAAGGCCATAAGCAGTAGTCCCGGTGGGCGTGGTCAGAATCAAGCCGTCAGAACGTTGCCGCGAGACAAACAGGCCATCAACATGTACTTCCAGCTCGATCAGGCGGAATGCGCTCTTAATGACCACATCGTTGAGTGCCACCGCCTGCTGGACTTGCTTATCACCTCGCATCACTCCGGACTGCAGTAACATGCGCGACTCAAGCTGGTATTCGCCGTGCAAAATCTTGTCTACTTCACCCAGCATATTATCTGTCTGCAGATCGGTCAGGAAACCCAGCCGTCCACGATTGATACCTATCAGCGGCACATTGGTTTCCCGCAGGGCGCGGCCTACGCTCAGCATAGTACCATCACCACCCATCACGATCACCAGGTCTGCCTTATGCCCTATATTTTCCAGGCTGGCCATCTGAAACCCATGGTGGCCGACAAAGCGCGCCGTCTGCTCTTCCACACATACATGCAAGCCATGTGACATCAGGTGCTGCGCCAAATGCGTCAAGTCATCACGCATTTCTTGCAGTGCTGACTCATCCATATATTTGCCGACAATGGCAACCGTGCGAAAGTAAGGAAGCATGCGCGCATTAAAGCACAGAAGCCACTAACTGAAAAGCGCAGGGGGCTGTTATCCTGGCCGTAAATCGGGCAAAATCGCATTACGTTAACAAGGCTGTAAAAAGTGGACAAACGCGCGCAAATCTTACTGAAAACGCTGGTTGAGCATTACATCAGTGGCGGCCAGCCGATAGGCTCACGTACGCTACTGCAGCATTCCGGGCTGGACGTCAGCCCTGCCACCATACGCAATGTCATGAGTGACCTGGAGCAACTGGGGTTTATCGCCAGCCCGCATACTTCCGCCGGCAGAATCCCCACCAAGAAAGGTTACCGCCTGTTCGTCGATTCGCTGATGACAGTACAACCCCTGGATAACCAGGCAGTCGCGCAGCTCAAAAGCGGGCTAGCCTCGCCTAACCAGCAGGAACTGATCAGCAGTGCCGCCGATATGCTGTCGCAACTGACACAATTTGCCGGCGTGGTGATGACGCCTAAACGCACGCGCAATGTCCTCAAGCACATGGAATTCCTGCATTTGAGCGACAAGAAAATCCTGGTGATCCTGGTCACCGAAGATGGCCAGGTACAGAACCGTATCCTGATGGTTGAAAAAGCATTCAGCGCTAGTGAGCTGGTCGCTGCCAGCAACTACGTCAACAGCCATTGCCAGGGATTGACGCTGGACGAATTGCAATACAAGTTAAAACAGGAATTGCAACAGGTGCAAGCCGATATTAACCGGCTGATGTCAGCGGCACTGGATGCTGCCGGGCAACCTGAACAATCGCCCAAAGAGTCCGTGGTGATCTCCGGCGAGCGTAATCTGCTGCAAGTCGATGAGCTTTCCACCAATGTCAGCAGCCTGCGTAAACTGTTCGAGATTTTCGAGCGGCGTACGGCACTGATGCAATTGCTGGATCACAGCCAACGGGCCGATGGCGTGCAAATCTTCATCGGTGGTGAAAGTGGCTATCTGCCGCTGGATGAATGCAGCCTGATCACCGCCCCTTATGAGGCTGATGGTCAGGTGGTGGGGACACTAGGCGTGATCGGCCCCACCCGCATGGCTTACGAACGGATTATCCCCATTGTCGATATCACTGCGAAACTATTATCCAACGCGCTTTCTAATCAATAATTTTTATTTCTTTACAATCTTTTCTCAATTGTCTGAATCGTCTGACAGTACAATCAGTTTTTAACCTCTACGCCATACAACGCTAATTTTTCATAATCTCCCTACGCTTTATTTACATATAAGGTGGCCAAATGAAAATAATAAACTATTCGCTTGGTCCATTTTATTAGTAATTGCTTTAAGCACTTTTGGTTGTTGCTCCATGAGTGCCCGGGCAAAAGCACAGCGATTGAGGCTGGTATAGGCGCAGTAGGTGGTGCAGTACTTACTGGCGGTAGCGCTATAGGTACTGTAGGTGGTGCGGCAGTTGGTGGTGTAATAGGTAATCAGATCAACAAGAAATAAACCTCATGCATAGCTCAACAATAAGGCTGAGCTATGTCCCAAGACCTTAGCCCCTCATTCAAGCTCCTCAGCGGTTGGCCGTGTGCCTTGCGCAAACAAGGTTGCATGCGTGATACAGAATAGTTTTTTATTTTCGTTTTTTTTGACCATTGTTTAGGAGTTTAGTATGAAAAAACCTTTATTGATGCTCGCGCTTGGGCTGTGCACAGTCTTTAATAGTGCATACGCGGCTACTTACGATGCCACACCATCCGGTGACGGCTACCAGTTCAGCAGTTCCTTTTCAGGAAGCACCAGTTTTGATGACTACATCAGATTCAGTACCGAAGGCTTGCAAAATATAGTAGCCAGTATCTCCGGCTCAAGCAGCAATACTTTCACCTTCACTACGTTTAATCTCCTGGACGCAGACAAAAACCTGGTCGCGACCGGTTCTGTACTGAACGGAACACCTAAAGTTTCTTTCGGTTATCTGGAAAGCACCCAGTATGGTAATTTTTACCTGCACGTCATCGGTTCCAGTGTAGGTGCTACCACCGGATACAATGGCACCATCACTACTACAACCGCTGTACCAGAGCCTGAGAGTTATGGCCTGTTGCTTGCTGGCCTTGCCCTGGTTGGTGTAATGGCTCGCAAAAAAAGCGCTTAAAAACGCGCAAGTACTTTAGTAAAACGATCCCCGCTTCGGCGGGGATTTTTACGTCTCCCGGTTCTTATAGTTAAAACAAACACCCTTTTATGTGATTCCAAAAAATCCAGTCAGGTAACACTTCTTAGCATTCCCCACCTGAATCGCTTAAAATAAGCATATGGCCTACTACAACACCGAACCCAAGCACACAAAAAACACCTCATCCAAAGTGGGGATCTTACTGGCGAATCTCGGCACACCTGAGGCCCCGACTGCCAGTGCCTTACGCCCTTACCTACAAAAATTCCTGATGGATAGACGGGTCGTGGAGATCCCGCGCTTTATCTGGTGCTGGATCCTGCATTTTATTATCCTGGTCGTGCGCCCAAAAAAATCTGCTGAAAAATATGCCACTATCTGGAAAGCAGAAGGTTCGCCATTGATGGTGTATGCACAACAGCAGAAAACATCATTGGCAGCCAGGCTATCAGCGTCTGGATATGTAATAGAACTGGGCATGACTTATGGTGAGCCCAGCATCAGGCGCGCAATCGCATCGCTGAAAGCGCAAAATTGTGACCGCATCCTGGTATTTCCGCTATATCCGCAATATGCGGCAAGCAGTACCGCTGCCGCTTTCGATGCAGTGTGGCGCGTCCTGCTCAGGACACGCAATGTACCGGCCATCCGTACCATAAAGGATTATCACGACCATCCTCAATATATCCAGGCACTAGCCAGCACGATCAGGGATTACTGGCAGCAACACGGCCAGCCGGAAAAACTGGTGATGAGTTTTCATGGTGTACCTAAATTCCATCTCGAAAAAGGTGATCCTTATTTTTACCAGTGCCTGCATACCGGGCGTCTACTTGCCGAAGCGCTGGGTTTGTCCGAAGACAAGTACGAGATTGCATTTCAATCACGCTTCGGACGCCAGGAATGGTTACAGCCTTATCTTGCGGCAAGACTGGATGCGTTGGGTAAACAGAAACTGAGTCGCATCGACGTGGTATGCCCTGGTTTCAGCATTGATTGCCTGGAAACACTGGAAGAAATAGCCATGGAAGGCAAACATTTGTTCCAGTCAGCCGGCGGTGGCGATTACCACTATATCCCTGCATTGAACGACGACCCCGCGTGGATAGACGCCATGCGGGTAATTGCGCTGGAACATTTGCAAGGCTGGGAATCTGAATAGCGACAACACGGCCGCAGTATTCCTTTCACTCCCGCATCTACAGGCATTGGGCACCTTGCAATAAGCGTTTATAATGCGGGCTATCTCAACCACACTCCGACCAAGGCGGGCGTATGTTTGCAGCGGATGCAACACATGGCCTGACATGCATTTATGATAGTCATCACCGGGGGCGCAGGCATGATAGGTTCTATCATGGCCTGGCACTTAAATACAAAACTGGGCAGGCAAGACCTGGTCATTGTTGACCGTATCACCCATGAGAACCAGTGGCAGAACCTGGTGCACAGGCATTATGCCGAGTACCTGGATAAAGATCAGCTGTTCGACTTCCTGGAAGACAATGATGATGTGACCGCCGTCATTCACATGGGAGCCATCAGCGCCACTACCGAACGCGATTTCAATAAACTGGTCGCCGACAATATGCATTATTCGCAGGACTTATGGTCCTGGTGTGCCGAATATGAAGTGCCGTTCTTTTATGCCAGTTCTGCCGCCACTTACGGTGCGGGTGAGCATGGCTATGACGATGCTGGTATAGAGGGTTTGCGCCCGCTGAATGGCTACGGCTATTCCAAGCACTTCTTTGACCAGTGGGTGCTGGAGCAGGTCAAACAGAAACAGCCAGCCCCGCCCGCCTGGGCCGGTTTCAAATTCTTTAATGTATATGGCCCTAACGAATACCATAAAGAACGCATGGCCAGTGTCGCTTTCCATACCTTTAACCAGTTCAGGGAAACCGGCACCATGCGCCTGTTCAAGGGCACCAAACAAGGGATAGAAGATGGCATGCAGTTACGCGATTTTGTCTATGTGAAAGATGTGGCCGATGTGATGGGGTTCTTCCTCGAAGCTGCACTGAAACAGAAACCTGCAACAAATGCCATTTACAACATAGGCACAGGCCAGGCGCGCAGTTTCAAGGATCTGGCGACCAGTGTCATGACCAGCATGGCGCGTGAGCCGAATATCACCTATATTGACATGCCGCAGGATCTGCAGGGGAAATACCAGTATTTCACCCAGGCAGAGATGCAGAAGTTACGCAATGCCGGTTACAAAAAACCCTTCACCAGCCTGGAAGAAGGTGTGAAAGATTATGTGCAGAATTATTTAATGCAAGAGGATGCCTATTGCTAGGCTGCCATTTACAATCAATGGCACTTACGATACCGGGACTTACGCTGCTGGGCCCTTACGATCCCGGGCCTTGCAATTTTACCAGGTGGCCCGCACCTGCTGTGTACGCAACCACTGAATTAAGGTCATTGCAATGAGCTATGTTGAATATCTAGAAGGCGAACATGCAGCCCATATGGCCATGTTCGAGGCTTTGAAAGCTACATTTCCGCTGATCAGCGAAGTGGGAATAGCCATGCGCAACTGTATAGAGCGAGGCGGTAAGATCCTGTTGTGCGGTAATGGCGGTAGCGCGGCAGACAGCCAGCATATCGCTGCCGAGATTGTGGGCCGCTTTAAAAAAGAACGTAAAGGCCTGCCCTCCATCGCGTTGACGACTGACACCTCCATTCTGACCTCGGTAGGCAATGATTATGGCTACGATTACATTTTTGCACGCCAGGTGGAAGCGTTGTGCCGTCCGGAAGATATCCTGATCGGCCTGACCACCAGCGGTAACAGCGCCAATGTCGTACGCGCGATCGAAGCTGCCAATGAAATCGGCGCCACGACGATAGGCTTGACCGGAGGCAGTGGCGGTAAATTGAACAGCCTGTGTAATTACAATATCGTCGTGCCTTCCAGCGTCACCGCACGCATACAGGAAGCACATATCTTTATTGGTCACAGCCTGTGCGAGATACTGGAATCCTGATGACTGGCGTTGCAATGAATAGTAGCCTGGCTAAACTGGTGCAGCATTTTGGTGAAAACAAACAGCATGTGCTGGTCATCGGTGACGTCATGCTGGATCGCTATCTGATCGGCGATGTCAACCGCATTTCTCCTGAGGCGCCGGTCCCGGTTCTCCTGATCAAATCAGAACAGCATTGCGCCGGTGGCGCGGCGAATGTGGCGGCTAACCTGGCTTTGTTAGGCATACATACCCGTATGGTTGGCTTGATAGGCCAAGACAATGAAGCATCGCTTCTTTTGAATGCCATGCATGTGCATGGTATCGATACGCAAGCCATGATCAAAACCTCTGCGCGCCCTACCATTGCGAAAACACGCATTCTCGGCGGCCACCAGCAGATGATGCGCCTGGACCAGGAAATCACCGGCGAGTTGTCTGCCAGTGAAGCGACCCATGTTACAAAAGCCATCCAGGCTGCACTGGAGCAACGACCATCCCTGATCATCCTGTCGGATTATGCCAAAGGCCTGCTGACCGAAGAGATTTGCCAGCATGTGATCCAACATTGCCGTCAGCAGAACATCCCTGTGCTGGTAGACCCCAAAGGACGCAACTACCGGAAATATCGCGGCGCGACAGCATTGACACCAAACAAGAAAGAAACCGCTGAAGCGTGTGATACCCATGTCAATGATCCCGCCCTGATTGAAAAGGCAGGTGCATTGAAATCCAGCTTGTCGTTAGACTTCCTGGCGGTGACGCGCGGTGAAGAAGGTATCAGCCTGATCACGGGGCAGACAGAACATTTAGGCGCCACAGCGAAACAGGTATTTGATGTGTCCGGTGCCGGAGATACGGTGATCGCCACTTTGGCAGCAGGCCTGATCCACGGCCTTCCCCCGCTGGAAAGTTTATCGCTGGCTAATATCGCCGCCGGTGTCGTGGTGGGCAAAGTAGGCACAGTGCCTATCACGAAAGCTGATCTGGTCGATGCACTTGCCACTGCGCAAGGCAGCGAACAGGCACATAAAGTCAGTGAGCTGCCGGATCTGCTGCAAAAAGTATCTGCCTGGAAGCAACAAGGCCAGAAGATCGTGTTTACCAATGGTTGTTTTGATTTGTTGCACGCGGGGCATGTGACCTATCTGGAAGGTGCAAAAAAACGCGGTGACAAACTGATACTGGGCCTGAACACCGACCGTTCGGTTTCGGCACTGAAGGGACCTACCCGCCCGGTCGTCAATGAAAATGACCGTGCGCGGGTATTGGCCGCGCTGGAATCTGTGGATGCCGTGATCTTGTTCGACGAAGATACACCACTTACCCTGATCAATGCCATCAAGCCTGATGTGATTGCCAAAGGCAGCGACTACACGGCAGACCAGGTGGTTGGAGGCCAGCAGGTATTATCCTGGGGCGGTGAGATCGCCCTGATCGACCTGGTCGAAGGCCGCAGCACCAGCAACCTGATCAAAAAAATGCACGCATGAACAAAATCCTGGTGATTGGCCCATCATGGGTGGGCGACATGGTGATGGCGCAAAGCCTGTTCAAGCAGTTAAAGATAGACCAGCCGGATTGCCAGATTGATGTTGCTGCACCGGCATGGACGCTACCATTGCTGGAAAGAATGCCGGAAATCTCCGAAAAGATCGCACTGCCCTTCAAACATGGTGACCTGGCGATAGGCGAGCGCTACCGGTTCGGCAAACAGCTGGCAAACAAGGGTTACACACAGGCGATCCTGCTTACCAACAGCCTGAAATCCGCTATCCTGCCATGGGCAGCCAGCATCCCGGTCCGCACCGGTTTCAAGGGTGAGATGCGATACGGCCTGGTCAACGATATGCGGCCACTCGATAAATCCATACTGAAAAAAACGGTAGAACGTTTTGTGGCGCTTGGCCGTGCAAAACATGATGATCTGCCAACTCAGTTACCGTTACCTGCGTTGAACGCCAATCGTGACAACATAGCTGCGCTGTTGCAGGCACAAGGTATCCCGTACTCGGGGAACCCTGTACTGGGGTTATGTCCGGGCGCCGAATATGGTGAAGCCAAACGCTGGCCAGTGGAATATTATGCCGAAGTCGCCAACTATGCCATGGATAAAGGCTGGCAGGTGTGGCTATTTGGCTCAGACAAAGACAAACCGGTCACCGCTATGATCCAGCAACATACTCAACAGCGCTGCACAGACCTGGCCGGAAAAACAAAACTGGGCGAAGCCATTGACCTGATGTCTGCCTGCCACACCATTATCAGTAATGATTCGGGGCTGATGCATGTGGCCGCCGCGCTGGACAAACAACTGATCGCCATTTACGGCTCATCTGACCCCAAACATACGCCGCCTATGCACCCGCAAGCGGTGATTGAATATTTGGGCTTATCTTGCAGCCCATGCTTTGAGCGTGTATGCCCACTAGGTCACTTAAACTGTTTGAGAGAAATCAGGCCAGTGATGGTGATTCCAAAACTACAACTTCCAACACACATCCATTCATGAACAGACGTATCAGAGTTTTACAATTACATCCTGACTACAACGTTAAAACTAACGACGTTTCAGACCTTGGCGAACAAATTGTTAAAGCGCTGCCTAAAGAGCGCTTTGAAGTCACGTGTGCATACCTGTCTGGTAAACCTATTGGCAGTCAACCTCACAGCATTGCCGAACATGAACACTATTTTGGCTTGCCCGACTCCAGCATGAGCGGAATGAGGCTGGGGGCAATGTGGCGGCTCTACCAGCTTTGTAGAACAAAACAATTTGATGTGGTCATTTGCAACCGTTTTAAGATCGTTAGCATGTTGCTGCACCTTAATAAATTACTGCGTATTCCATTGTGTATCGGCATTTCACACGTATTGAATGAATACAATCGCCCTTATCGCAAGAAACAAGTCAAATGGTTAGCTGATAAGCATTGGCATTTTGTTGGTGTTTCCAAAGCAGTTCAAGAAAGCTTAATTTCCTACCAAAGTGGATTTAACCCGCACAACACGCACTTCATTTCTAACGCGATTGATATTGCGAAGGCTGAATCATCACAATTAAAAAAGAGTGAAGCCAGACAACTACTCAACTTGCCACAAGACCAGCGCATCATAGGCGCGATTGGCCAGCTTTTTGCCCGTAAAGGACATCGTTTTCTAATAGCCGCATTGGCCAACATCGCACAGCAGTTTCCAGATGTACATATTGGGATCATTGGCAGGGGGCCTGAGGAAAACGCGCTGAGAAAGCAAATCATCGCGCTTGGCCTGGAGCAAAAAGTGCATTTACTGGGCTTTCGTGAAAATGCTTTACGTTATGTACGTGCTTTTGATATATGGGCGATGCCTTCACTAAAAGAAGGTTTACCATTGGCATTATTAGAAGGAATGAGTGGCCATTTGCCAGTAATCGCTTCCGATATACCGGAAATGCGAGATGTCATTCTTGGTGCTGGCGGGCACGCTACACCCCCTCAAAATATTGAGCAGTTGGCTACAGCAATGTCTGAATACCTTCAGTTAGATACCCTGCAATTGCAAAAGAAAGGTGAGCAGGCATTCCAATACTTAAGTGAAAATCACAGCATCGAGGCATACCAGGCAAACTATCGTTTGCTTATAGAAGAAAAACTTAAGGAGTCCCTTTCATGAGACTGTTAGAGTTTTTTCGCAATCCGGTGTTTATGTTATGGGCTATAGCAGCCTGGTTGCTGAGTTTTCTTATCATTTCAGACTCGCAAGCACAGAATAATTTTAGCTATGCGCTGCTGATCATCCCTACGTTGATTTCTTTACGAAAAGATGAGCTTAAAAATTTCTTCAGTAATGAATTAGTACAGCTATTATCTTTAGTAATCGTCAGCCTGGTTATAGCCGCTTTTATTGGCGATGATAACCCTTTGCGCCAACTTAAATTTGGCATGATTGTGCTGATTTTCTTTATTGCGGTCAGCCGCCTCCCTGCCATTAGCGATCAAACTGCCTATCGCGCCGCGTGGTTATTTCTGGTTTTGTTGGTAGTCTATGTGACGGGCAATGCTATCCGACAATATCTGGATGGGATATGGGTACCCGGTATGCGATTGGATGAGATGCATGCAAAGCTTGAAAACGTCATCTATGTCACCAATACCATGGGGGGCATGTTAGCAATCATCACTTTGTTAGGCATACAAAAGAATCGCTATCGAGAAGTGCTTTTCGCACATGCTCTCGTCCTTTGTTTTAGCCTGACTTTATTACAAACACGCAGCATTATTGGTATCTGGGTCGTTACTTTATTACTCACCTACTTAGCCTTTTATAGATATCGATTGCGGAATATACACCTGACTACCCTGGTACTGTCTGCAACAGTAATAGTGATTGGCATCATCTATCTATTCATGTTTACATCTATTGGCGAGCATCTATTAGCGCGAAACTTTTATCGCCCAGAAATATGGGTCGGATATATCACTGAAACCGTGCGTTGTGGCATCTGGTTTGGTTGCGGTCCAGATCACAGCTTTCAATATATATCACATGATGGTCAGACAATGGTGCACCCGCACAGTATGTTCGTGACGCAGTTCTATAAAGCAGGTATTGCTGGATTTATTCCATTTATACTCATGTCCGTATTTGCAGGTATCTATGGCTACAGAAAAAAATCATGGGCGGGATGGTATTTTATTGTTGGCGCACTCGGGGTTTGTTTTGATGGAAGTACCTTTTTGCATAGCCCAAACCAGCGTTGGCTGGTATTTCACTTGCCGCTTGCTCTACTAATCGCTCAACAATTAAATCAAAAAAATTGGCCTCTATTACGTCTGCAATAAAAGAATATTCAGGTTCAGCTTAACAAGGCAATTCCACTAACTTGCACTTTAATTGATCTCTGTAAAGTAATGGGTGGTTAACTGTATACACCCATTCACAGTGACAAACCAGAAACCTTTGCCACAATCGTGTAATCAACGCCCGGTCAGAGTGACTATTTCGCGTGCTCTATGCGCCCAGGTATACCTTTTAAGAAATGCAGCATGCCCATTTTTAGCGATTAACATTCGTTGCTCTGGATGCTCAAGATAGTAAGCTACTTTTTCAGACAACTCCTGTGGACTGCGAAACGTCTCGATTTCTACGCCAGGGGTAAATAACTCAGCAATTTCATCACAATAATCTGTCAGCAAAAAACAGCCCGCCGCTAATGCCTCGAAAATACGCAAGTTAATACCCGTACCTGCTGCGTAGTAAGGTCCACGGGTCACATTTAAAATAATTTTAGAACGGGTCAGTAACGCATATAACTCACCCCCCCACACGGAACGATCATTCACTCGTCCGATGAGTGCTTTTGACATTAGCGAGAAGTTACGGCTCCAGCGATTTCCAAAGATAGTGACATGCTTATGTATGCTTTCAAGCACAAAAATCCTGCGTAAATCCCCGCTGCCCACAAACAACACATCATGTTGGCCCTCATCATCGGATAACCGTGGCGCAGCGATAAAATCAGCCCCAAACGGAACAAAGTATGCATCCTGGTTACGACTATGACGGAAAAAGTCTGCAGTCACTTTTGAACAGGAAAATATCTTTCGATAGATGGGCAATTCCTGCTCTAGGAAAAAAATGAATTCCCGACGCTTGGTGTAAAGATTGCAGCTATCAGTATCATAAAGATACAGCTCAGCCTGATGCTCCTCTGCCAATGCGCGCAATACAGCGGGTTCTATGAATTTGTAAATAAAACCAATCACCAGTATCACATCTGGTTTAGTCTCTCTTATGATTTGCGCGAGAGCAGTGCGGTTGCCTTTAGGAAGGTAAAAAAACGTATCTCCACTTTTATCACGTGCACGATTCACCAGTTTTGCCAGCGCTGATCTAACCGTATAAAGAGGCACTTTTGGCATTTGCAAAAGATTATAATGCGTTGCCTGAATATCAATGCTTGTTAAAGCCCTTGCAAGATCCTCACCTAATGGCACTCCTGCGATACCATCCAATAGTAAAAATTTTTGCATGCGCTGTTCTCTTTCTCTAGAGCGATTCAATTTTATTTATTAGAGTCGTCAGACAAAGCAGCTGAGCTGAAACCAGCTTTGCGTATCAAGGCGAAGAAGTTTCTCCTGGCGGCCTGATCAGAAAATCTATCCACTAATTGCTTTTGAGCAACTTCCTGCAGATATAAAAGATTGTTGGTCGCCATATCAACCATCGATTGTGACAATTCAGACGCATTCCCCAAGGTGAACAACGGTGCGAAATCCCTTACAACTTCTGCTCCTCCGCCGCTATTACTGCAAATAATCGGCAATTCAGCTACCATGGCTTCCAACAAAACCATACCAAATGGTTCGTGATCTGATGTGAGCACAAATAAATCAAATGCTTTGAAATACCGTCTGGCATCAACTACTGATCCCGCAAACTTGACCTTATGCATCACTTGCAAAGTCTGTGCTAACGCTTTTAACTCTTGCTCCAGCGGCCCCTTTCCTAAAATTAACAATAGCGAATTTTCAGGTAAGTGAGGCAGCGCCTGAGCAAAGCCTTGCAATAAAGTGGCCTGGTCTTTGTCTCTATGCAAGCGCCCGACATTGGCAATCACATAAACTTCCTCATTCAGCCCCAGGAAATCTCGCGCTTCTTCCCTTGATACCAGAGATCGCCTGGCAGACTCCACATCGATACGGTTATACAAGGTCTCGATTCGTTCAGCGGGCCAGCCTTTAAGATGCCTGCGCATTTCGTCCCGAACAGAGTCCGACACACATAACATCAATAGTCGCTTACGGTAAAAATTGACCAGAAGGCGGCGAGTGAAGCGCTCATAATCATTATAGTTATGATGTACGCTCACTACAGGTAAGTGTGTAGCCAGCAATGCCACATAAGTTGGCTTGGCACGATGTGTGATACAAAATGCAAACTCCCGGCTTTTGACCAGCTTTCGAATCTGCATAATGGCTGCTAGCTTGAGACCACGCACCTGCTTACTGCTGTAGCCCAGAAAAACAACTTCATCGGAAGCACTAGCTTGCTCTATGACAGCATCGGCCTTACCCGTGAGATAGACAGTGACGACCTTAAAGGAGCTATCCTTAAATAGTGCTGCATATTGCCGTGCGCAATCAAGAAATGGCGGGTAGTAACTGTGGCAAATCTGTAAAACGTACATATATGCTATGTCTTCAGTCGAATTGAAAAGCTTAAGTTTAGCGCAACATGCAATCGCCATGCTTGCGATGTCACTTACATGACAACTCCGGATTGCCGTTTTCTTAAAAACTTTGCATCCAATTGTAAGGCGCGTTTTTCTACAGAACTTAAGAAGTGGTGGTTTGCTAATATCTGGCGTAGGGGCTTTTGATAATATATTCTTAAAAAACGCAAAATATCGCGCGACGTTAAACCGATATGCAAAGCAGAAAAATAAAGCCCTGCCAAATCTTTCATTCGCTTGCTCGAGGGCAGGTTTTTATGAATCTCAACCCGGTGCAAATCCATTAGATGCAGTTGAGGATGCGGGACCTCTACCGCAGACTTCTGCAAAGCAAAATGACATAGATAAAAATCCCTATGCCACATCCCATGATCATGAAAACGGCGAGCCATTTCGGCTACGCTGGCAATTAACTGGCGCTTAAGCTGTAATGGAGGCGGCTGTGTCAGCCATGATTCACACAAGGTTTCCAGTGTGACGATATCACCGAGATCACGTGTCAGAACAAACGATTGTTTACGTGCAGGATGGCAACCACGTGTGCCATAAGCCAGCAATGGTGTGGTAGCAATACCAATCTCGTTTAACTTATGTATTGCCTGCCATTCATTACGCGCACCCAGTATCGGCCACTTGAAACTCAGCAAACTTTTAACAATCTCGCTCCAACCGACGCCATAATGCTTTTTGATAAAGACAGACTCTCCATCCAGCATTACTTTGTGGGTCTCTCTGTCTTTAACAGAGCGAAATACTTCACCGTGTAATGCCATGAAGTCATCAAACGCAGTGATGCTTGGTGCATATCCCGCCTCAGTATGAACCTCTGCAGCGCCATTAAGAAGGTTAGCGTCATTCATAAAGTTGTTTACGCCGATCTTTCATGCAAATAATCAATAGCCGCAACAATACGTGGAGCACAATATTCAGCGTGTGCTGAGGTATGTTGATAGCCAAGCATGACTTTTTGCCAGAATGCTGTATTCAGGACAGCCATTTCTTCACGGTATTTACCAAATCGGACAAAACTCCTGATGCGTGTATTACACATCAGTGACCATGGATAAATCGTCATATCTGAAATATCAATCAAACCGAACTCATCTTTAGGTGTAAGCAAAATATTGCCGCTATGCAATGAATGAAAATGGATGCCTTTATCATGTAAGGTTGCCAAAAATGTACCTAATTCATGCGCCAGTTGAGTCAGGCGTGATAAATCAGTCTCTATGAGTTGGCGTAGTGTTTGACCGGCAAGCGGTTCATAGATAATCGCCGTGCCGCCGGATTGAGATAAATAATGCAATGACTTGACCGTTACCGTTGGAATCTGCAAAGCGTTGAGTCGCTGAGCATTACGATAGAATCGACGGGCATGAGAATATATACGGGCGCCACTGAACAATCGACGAGCCCTGAAGATCTTTAAAAAATCACCGCTGGGTAATTGTATGACTTTTGGACCTCGCTCATCTTGCTCAATCACTGTCCCCTCGCGATACATCTCCTGTAAACGCTCATCGGTTAGAAGTGTACTTGGCGTGAATAGTAAATCAAGCATATTCCGAATGCTTATACCAACGCATGCATATGTGGTACCACAGTGACATGATGCTCTTTGCAATAAGCCTGCCAACCCGGCATATCTGTCCAGTCACTAAGAAATACAAAGTCTAATCCTGCACCAGTTGACGCCTGATGATCAAAACGGCTATCACCAATGAACAATGCGGGGAATTGAATCGTACCATCGGCAATCATCGCTGCCAGATGTTCATTTTTCTTAGTCGGGCCACCATAAATACCCAGTTCAAATAATTGATCAAGCCCGCGTCTGGGAAATATTTTGCGCAACTCTTGTTGATCCCCGCCTGACATTAACATCCACCTGGCTTGTGCTGTTTTCTTTTTAAGATCATTCAATGCAGGTGCAACCTCGCATTGCATCAAGGTTTCATCCAGGATTACGGTAAATGTATCCATCAGCTTCTGAAACAACTCCTCGGTAAATGGCTGTTTCAGAATCTCGGTAATGTAATAACGGATTTTGTCGTTACGGGGAATGCTGCCCAGCTTGATATGGTAATCCACGAAAGCCTGCGCCTGCTCGTCCGTACCACCGGTGCGCTTGGACGTATTGTAATAAGCATCCACCTTGGTTTGGTTGCTGTTCAACACCACGCCGTCACAATCCAGCACGATGGTTTTGTATTTTTCGAGATTCAATGAATTTGACATATAAACGCGCGGCAATAAAAAAAGGCCTGTAAGACTACAAGCCTTTAATGATAGCTGATTTTCCTTATTGGATTATTTGGCTGCGACGATTGCCGAAGCTTCTTTCGCCAGTTTGGTGATATGTGCCCAGTCCTTACGCTCAACCGCATCGTTAGGCGTCAACCAGGTACCGCCACACACGACCACATTAGGCAAAGCCAGGAATTGTGGCGCTGATTCAACGCTCACGCCACCAGTTGGGCAGAATTTCACGTCAGCAAACGGACCTGCAAAGCCTTTCAGCAGATTGATACCGCCTACCGCAACAGCCGGGAACAGCTTCAGGAAGTAGTAATCATCGGCATTCGCCATCATGATTTCAGAACCGGTAGAAACACCTGGCAATAATGGCAGGCCGATTTTACGGGCAAACTGACCTAACTCAGTGGTGTAACCAGGGCTAACTGCAAACTGGCAGCCTACATCTTTAGAAGCTTGTGCATCCTTCAAATTACGTACAGTGCCGGAACCCAGAATCGCATCCGGAACATGCTTGGCAATCTGCTCCATCGCCTGCAGGGCAACCGGTGAACGCAAAGTCACTTCCAGCACTTTCACGCCACCCGCCAGCAAGGCTTCTGCCATAGGCACAGCGTCTTCCACTTTGTTGATGACAATTACCGGGATGACCGGGCCATGGTTTGCTAAATCGAGTGTGCTCATGTATGAAATCTTTACCTAATTATTTAATGAATTTAATTCTAAAAAAATTTAATCTGCGCGTAAATTTAAATGGCTAAGCAAGACAAGGCGCAGTAGCGAAGACAGTACGCCTAGTACGGCAAGCGAACTGCAACGCCATATTGCGACGCCATTTCAATTTACAACCAGGTGATCGCGCCTTCTTCGGCAGACAGTACATTCCTGCGCATCCCGCCAAACAATTCACGGCCCAGGCCATGCGCATTGTGATGACGTTTGGCATCGCTCAGCTCTTCAGTCTCGCGCTCAGCCCAGGTATCTTCATCTACCAGTACGTTGAGCTGACCCACCGTACCGTTCAGGCGGATCAGGTCACCATTACGGATCTTGGCGATCGGGCCACCGGCACTGGCTTCAGGACTCAAGTGGATCGCGGCAGGGATCTTGCCGGACGCACCGCTCATGCGGCCATCGGTGACGATCGCTACGCGGAAACCTTTGTTCTGCAACACAGCCAGCGGCGGTGTCAATTTATGCAACTCCGGCATACCATTAGCCTTCGGGCCCTGGAAACGTACGACGGCAATAAAGTCTTTTTCCAGCTCGCCACGGTCAAAAGCTGCCAGCAATTCTTCCTGCGCATCAAACACAATGGCGGGTGCTTCAATGATATGGCGGTCTTCAGGCACGGCTGAAATCTTGATGACACTGCGGCCAAGGTTACCTTTCAGCAGACGGAGACCACCGGATTCGTTGAACGGATGTGCGGCGGTACGGACGATGGTTTCATCGCCGCTCTCAGCCGGATAATCTTTCCAGACGATTTTATCCGCTTCTTTTTCCGGTTTTTTACCGTAATCGCGCATACCACCACCACTGACGGTATACACATCGGGATACATATAGCCACCCTCGATCAATTCGCGGATCACGAAACCCGGACCACCAGCCTCCTGGAACTCGTTCACGTCGGCCTTACCATTAGGGTAAACGCTGGCCAGCAATGGTGTGCCTCTAGCCAGATAATGGAAATCGGTCCAGTCGATCACGATACCTGCAGCACGCGCCACTGCCACCCAGTGGATCAGGTGATTGGTTGAACCGCCTGTGGCGAGCAAGGCTACCATGGCGTTAACGATCACATGCTCATCAACCAGGCGGCCAATCGGTACGAATCTGTTTTTCTGGGTGTTCTGGATCACCATGCGTACTGCTTCACGGGTGAAATCTTCACGCATGCCGTCATGCGGATGAATGAATGCGGCACCCGGCACATGCAGGCCCATGGCTTCCAGCAACATCTGGTTACTGTTGGCTGTACCGTAAAAAGTACAGGTACCGGCACCGTGGTAAGCGGCTGACTCACTGGCTAACAGTTCGTCACGGTCACACAAACCTTGAGCGTATTTTTCACGCACTTTGGATTTGGAAGTGTTATCGATGCCGGTACTCATCGGGCCAGCCGGTACGAATACACATGGCAGGTGACCAAAGTGCAAAGCACCGATCAGCAGGCCTGGTACGATCTTGTCACAGACGCCCAGCAGCAAAGACGCATCAAATACATCATGTGACAATGCCACCGCTGTACTCATGGCGATGGTGTCGCGGCTGAACAGGCTCAGCTCCATGCCAGGCTCACCTTGGGTGATGCCATCACACATCGCTGGCACGCCGCCTGCAACCTGTACGGTCGCACCGTGTTTGCGCGCTTCATCACGGATAATATCCGGATAGTTTACATAAGGCTGGTGCGCTGACAGCATTTCGTTGTAAGCGGTCACAATCCCGATGTGGGTAGGCTTTTCAGCGTAAATCTTGAACTTGTCGTTCTGTGGCATCGCCGCGAACGCGTGCGCCACGTTAGCACAGCCCAGACGATCTGGACCTTTTTCACGGTTCAGATAATCATCAATACGCTGCAAATAAGCTTTGCGGGTCGGTCGACTGCGCTCGATGATGCGTTCTGTTACTTCAATGTGAGATTGTTTCATTGACTATCGCTCAACTGTGTTTTAACTACTGAACTATCCTGGTGAACTGCTTTGACTTGCTTTTAATCACAGTTTTGGGATTTATTGTATATGAGTCCAAACTGGACTCTATTCCCGATTATCGCTAAACAACTGGAATCAGTCAAACCAAAAAGAGGCTCAACCTGGATTTTTTTGAATGATTCCAATCACTTAAACCGATATATTGTATTGACGGAATCAGCTTTTGGTCACCAGCACATCTTCCAGCATCAGGTATTCCAGATCACAACCGTAAAACATATTCAGTGCATCGGTCGGGCTACAGATCATTGGTTCGCCACGGCGGTTCAATGAAGTATTCAGTACCACACCATTACCGCGCAGGCTTTCCAGATGCTTGATCAGTGCATAGTAACGTGGATTGGTAGCCTTGGTGACCACTTGCGCGCGTGCGGTGCCATCTTCATGCACCACTTCCGGAATGCGTGATTTCCAGGCCGGATTCACATCAAACGTGAAGGTCATATAAGGTGCAGGATGATCCGTTTGCAGGATATCTTCCGCTACGCGGTCCAGCATGCTCGGGCAAAATGGCCGCCAGCGTTCACGGTATTTGATCTGGGCATTGATGCGGTCAGCCACGCCGGGGAAACTAGGGTCACCCAGGATGCTGCGGCAGCCCAATGAGCGCGGACCAAACTCCATGCGCCCCTGGAACCAGGCCAGCGGATTGCCGGCAGCGAGCAGCTCAGCTGCCTTTTGCGGGCCATTTTCAACGCGCGTGAATTTAGGTTTTTCCGGGTGCGCTTCACAGGCAGCGATACATTCTTCATTGCTGAACGCAGGCCCGAGGTAAGCATGTTCCATTTTATGGATGGTTTCGCCAGCCTGATGTGCAGCGTAAGTCGCAGCGCCAAGGCTGGTGCCGTTATCACCGGCAGCCGGTTGCACGAATAACTCTTTTACATGCGGCAGGGAGATAATGCGCTGATTCAGCTTCACATTCAACGCCACGCCACCCGCCATTACGATCTTGCCGGTTTCACGGATGATATCACCCAGGTAATACTCGATCATTTGCAATGCGAGGTCTTCCAGCAATTGCTGCGCGCTGGCGGCGTAATGGATATAAGGATCATCGATCTCATCGCCGGAACGCTTGGGGCCTAACCATTCGATCAATTTTGGTGTGAAATAGAAGCCTTTGCCGTTTTCTTTATAGCGGCGCAAACCCACCACATTAACGTACTCGGTGTTGATCACCAGTTCACCATTTTCAAACTTGGCCAGACGGCTCAGATCATATTTCTTTGCATCGCCATACGGAGCCATGCCCATGACCTTGAATTCGCCATCCAGCATTTCAAAACCCAGGTATTCAGTGATGGCTCCATACAGGCCGCCTAAAGAATCCGGATCATAGAATTCCTTGATTTTGTGGATCTTGCCATTTTCACCATAGCCGAAGAAGGTGGTGGCGTATTCGCCCTTACCATCGATACCGACGATAGCAGTTTTTTCTTTAAAACCGCTTAAATGATAGGCACTGGAGGCATGTGCCAGATGGTGTTCCACCGGCACGAATTCGGCATTCTTCAAACCCAGATCCTGCATTAATCTGAGCGATTTATCGCGGTTGCGTCTGAAACGGCGATTACCGTTGAAGATCGCATCCAGCGCACGGTCAGGCGCATACCAGTAGCGCTTGGCGTAATGCCAGCGGGCTGGAGAAGATAAAGGAATTTCAGCATATGGAAAAGCGACGATATCCACCTGGTCAGCCGTTATGCCTGCCTGTTTCAGGCAGAATTTGGCTGCCTCATACGGCCAATGATTTTTGGCGTGCTTATCGCGTATAAAGCGCTCTTCTTCGGCGGCGGCAATAATTTTGCCATCCACCAGAATAGCCGCAGAAGCATCGTGACCCAATGCGCCAGATAACCCTAATACAATCATTCAGTGACTCGTCAATTGATTCAAATAGAAATGCCTGCCAGTTTCAACGGAGTGTGATCAACATATACCGCATGAAAACTTTGCAACAGCGCATTATACAGCGAAGTATCGTCTTTCCAATTTTGCAGCAACCGGCGCAGGTCCCTGACATGCGCACGCAAAGCGCTGCTTGTAGAGTGATGCTGGCTCATGCTGTCCAAATCTATCAAAATCACCTGCCCTTGATTGGTAATCTGAAGATTAGTTGCTTTCATATCACCATGCGACAACTTTAATAGAAATAGCTGATAACACACCGTAGCAACTTGCTTCACAGCCTCAGCGTGTAAACGCTTATCTGTTACTTGCCTAAAAAATACTTCAGCATCTGGCCATGGACTATATGCTGACACATAGAAGGCCACTCTTCGTAAACCGAGAAAGCGCTTCTCCAACAGCAGCAAGGGTGCTGGAGTCGCGATACCATAATATTGCAACAAATGGGCATTCCCCCAGGAATTTGCAGCCCGGCTTGGTCTAAAAGCCCGCGAAATTGCATGTAATAGACCTTTGATGTTATACCGCTTGATGACCACAGACTGCCCTTGGTAGTTGGTAAGACCAACCGTGCAAGTGTGACCAGACTTTAGTATCTGGCTGCCTTCCAGGGCACCATTGATTGCATCGGGTGTCACTCCGTGCAGTTGGTCGCTAAAGTATCTGTTACAGGCAATAAAAACCCGCCAATTCTTTTGCGTTAAAACATCCGAACAGGTACGGAACACTTTGCGATATGCGTAAGAAATGGCAACTTTTCTCCGGAAATGGTGTACTGCTTTGGCCAATACAGGTAAAGAAACGGATATCTGATATGTTGAAGCTGCAGCGTAAGCCTCAAACAAAACGGACAAGTGATGCCCGATAAACAAAGGGTCAAACTTGGAAAGCAGTATGGTCAGATATCGCACTCTTTTGCATGATGTTGCCTGTGGATCATGCCTGATACCATCACCATCCAGACTCCATAACTCGTCAGAACGGACCAAAAAATTCTTCAGGTATAGATCAGTCTGATAAAGGTTTGAATTGTGGTGAATCGCAAGTAGCGCCAACAAACTTTTGGCTAATGCCAGACGACTATATTCATTAGCATTAATATAAGCTTGCTCAGCATTCATGGCTGAGGCAATCTCTTCAAAGATAATGACAGAAAAGTCCGCTTTTGCCATTACCTCACTATAAAGCACTGCGGGCGTTGCGATATGATGTTCACTAAGTAGCTTTACGCCGTTCAAATCTCGTTGCGCATAGTATGTATGGCGCACACCCAAAAATATTTTGGCGTAAACACGTTGATTTTGCCAAAGCCCAGTGACTACCAAACGACGATCTGGAACCCGCCTGACAATAGATTGGACATCGAGCACACCTGACTGGCACGGCAGCGAAAAAGCATGCGCGCCTGGCCCCTCGCGCGAAAAAGCCAAAAGCATAGCGTTGGTCATGGTTGACTGATGGGCGTATCTAAACGCCACAACGTCCATTTACCGAACCGCTGCTCAGCAACCACCATTGCCCGGGTTTGATCAGGCTGATCTTTGGAAACCCACCAGAACCTCTTGACTTCAGCAAGCTTGATTGGCATCTGTTTCAACGATAGTGGAGGTACAACACGACCCGCATAGAATGACACAGCGCCATGGCCTCCCACAGTTGCATTTTGAAAAAGAGGCGACCGGAGTTTAGCCATTTGCATCAATTGTTTGATGTCTTCATTGTTTTCGCTTTCTGCCTGATACTGTGCTACCCACAAGAATAGAAAAATCGAAGCAGTGGCTATCATGAGTGCGTCCTTGCGTAACCAAGGCGGATTAAACAACAGGCTGAACAATACCGGAAACAATAACAGAGCGATCTCTGGCATATGCCTGGCTTTCTCCCATCCATGTTTAAATCCAAAAAAAAGTACAACCACAGGTACCATCAGAAAAACCAGCCCCTGAATCACCCTGTTGAATTGGAAAAACTTGCCAGAAGCCTGACTCAGATAATAGGCTAGCACGACAGAAAGAGGGGGCAGCAATAATAGTGCGTACTGTATTTGTTTGTTCACAGTAGCGGTCAACAGCACAAACACTGTCAGCAACCAAACCAGCGCAAACTGGATACATGCAGGTAACCTGATAGATTTAGAAAGCCAGAGTGCCATTGGCAAGATGAACAAACTCCAGGGAGAAAAAAATTCGAATGCATGCAGCAGATACCAGTAGATCGGCTGCTTGTGCGTGCCGCTGACAAACGTATCATCTACCTGTTTTTGAAAGAAAAAAGCGGCAGCTTCAGGAACTTTGTGCCAAATCAAAAGATACCATCCAAACGCAATCAGCATAAATACACTGATTGCGGGCCAATGCCACAACTGCAACAACTTAGTTCTCTGCTGAGAGTAAAAAGCGAATATTACTAAACTAAGAAAAGGTATGGCGATTCCAGCGGGGCCTTTTGCAAAAAAACCCAAACCCATGCCGATATACCAAAGCCATAGCATGCCAACGTGCCTGGCCTCCCGAGTAAAAAATTCAAATCCTCCATACATGGCCAGGATAATACAAAACATTAACGTAGCATCAGCCTCACCACTACGAAGATATCTCATGCCAAGAAAACTGGTCATGATGATGAGTGTGGCGATGACGGCTGTGCTTAGGTCTAGCCGACGCGATAGCCAATGCCACATAAGTAACAAGGTAGCAAAAACAAAGAAGAAAGAAGGAATTCGAGTGGCAATTTCCGAAACCCCCAGTAAGGCATAACTGGTGGCCGTCGTCCAATATGTCAAAGGCGGCTTCTGCAAACGTAACTCGCCATTATAATGAGGAACAAGCCATTGACCGCCTGTAACCATCTCGCGTGCAGTCTCCGCGATTCTGGCCTCCTGAATTTTATCAACCGGCCGATACATATTGCCGACGAATGCAGCCAGCAGGAAAAGGCTGACAATTACTATCCAGGTTTTAATCATTAATCACTCGTTTTCTGAAAGTTCTGCCCCTAGCCATTGGCATGTCTGACAAACCCGGTTACTGACAGCAACCTTTAATCCAGCAATGTATTGTAGAATGGAACTTTATTATTTTAGTACAAAATGCCGCTTTTAACTTCACTCTCAGTTGTGGTGCCCGTCAAAAATGAGCAAGACAATCTTGCATCGTTGATCGCCGAGATTGCCCATGCTTTACAGCATATTCAACATGAAATAATTTATGTAAATGACGGTAGTACAGATCAAACCCTGGCCAAGCTACAGCATTTGCAAACAACCTATCCACAGTTAAGAGTAGTCACTCACAAAGTTTCATACGGACAAAGTACAGCTATACGCACCGGAGCCAAACTGGCACGTTATCCCTGGATTGCGACTCTGGACGGAGATGGCCAAAACGATCCTGCCGACATCCCTGCATTGATTGATGCGCTAGCCCCCGGCGTCGAGCTTGTGGGCGGGAATCGTCGCGCAAATCGTCGGGATAGCTGGATCAAACGAATCTCTTCTGTGATTGCCAACACTGTACGCGCCAGCATGCTTGCAGACGATACGCCAGATACAGGTTGTGGCCTCAAACTATTCTCACGTGATGCATTTCTGGATTTACCATATTTTGATCATATGCATCGTTTCTTACCTGCGCTGATTCGGCGCAGAGGCGGAATTGTGGTGTCAGTCGCAGTCAAACACAGACATCGTCAACATGGTCGCTCCAACTATGGCACGCTAGACCGTTTGCTGGTGGGCATTGTGGATTTGTTTGGTGTCGCATGGCTGCAACGTAGAGCCAAACAGCCTGAGATAATAAATTAAATTATGAGTCAGGAATTTGTATCTTTTTGGGCGCATATAGCGTCTAAACTACAACAGTATCTCGCGGGCATATCTGAAATTGATTTTGTCTGGATCCTGATAGGATTATGCGGTCAATGCTTGTTCATGGCGCGCTTTATCGTACAGTGGATACATAGCGAACGCGCTGGACAAAGCGTGGTTCCAATCAGCTTCTGGTATTTCAGTCTTGCGGGCGGGTCTATTGTTCTAGCCTATGGGTTACACAAACTAGATCCTATTATCATTATCGGGCAGATTCCAGGTACTTTTGTCTACGCGCGGAATCTGATGCTATTAAATAAAAACAAGAGCTTACAATCCAGTCAGGAAACCGCATGAAAATTCTGGTTACCGGGGCTGCAGGCTTTATCGGCTTTCATGTGGTAAATTCACTCCTCAACCGTGGTATAAGCGTGCATGGGATTGATAATCTGAATGACTATTACACTGTGTCATTAAAACAATCCAGGCTAGAAGAACTGAACAAACATAGCAATCGCCACCTGTTCAACTTTGAAAAGATAGATATTGCTGAGCAGGATGAATTATCACATTGCTTTCATAGGCTTCAACCCACGCGCGTGATTCATCTGGCAGCGCAGGCTGGTGTTCGTTATTCGATCGATAAACCTGAAGTCTATACCCGTAGCAATCTGCTCGGATTCGCAAACATTCTGGAATTGTGTCGACAGCATTCTATTGAGCACCTGGTATACGCCAGCTCATCAAGTGTATATGGTGGAAACACCAAGCTCCCGTTCCAGGAGTCAGATCCAGTCGACTCTCCAGTCAGTTATTATGCTGCCACAAAAAAAGCCAACGAATTGATGGCTTATAGTTACAGTAAACTTTATCAACTGCCAACCACAGGACTCAGGTTTTTTACTGTCTATGGTCCATGGGGGCGCCCGGATATGTCACCATTTCTTTTTGCAGATGCCATCATTCATCAAAGACCAATCCAAGTTTTTAATCATGGCGATATGCTTCGAGACTTTACTTACATAGACGATATTGTCGAGGGCGTCATCAGATGCCAGGAAAAATTCCCAACGGCAGATGCTTTAGGCGCACCAGCAAAAATTTTCAATATCGGCAACCAGAAACCCGAACAATTGATGGACTTTATAGGTCTTCTTGAAAACGCATTCGGCAGGACAGCACTTAAGGAGATGAAACCAATGCAAAAAGGCGACGTAAAGGCAACTTATGCCGATACACAAGCGTTGTTTGCATGGGTAGGGTATCAACCCAAGACTCCGTTGAAGGAAGGCGTGGAAAAATTTGCCGCGTGGTATCAGACGTATTATTCATATTCTTAGTTAAGGTAGTTACGCATGCTTGCATGGTTAAGCTCACTGATCGCCTGGCTTCCACTCTCTAAGGTTCATTCGATAGGTGCATTGATTGGCAAACTGAGTCTAAGAACAAACCGCGTACTTAACGAGATTGCTGAGGCCAATATCAAGCAATCTGGATTATGTCAAAACCAACAAGAGGTTCAATTGCTGCTTAACAGCAGCCGAGTTGAAACTGGAAAATCGGTGCTCGAATCCTTTTATCTATGGGGGTCTGAATTAGATAAGATTCTTCCGTTGGTAAAAACGGTCCATGGCTGGTCACTGGTTGAAAGTGCCTTGGCATCTGGCAAAGGCCTGATTTTCGTCACTCCGCATCTGGGCTGCTTTGAAATCACCTCTCTCTATTATGCAGCACATCATCCAATCACAGTGCTGTACAGACCCCCCAAGAAACACTGGCTAACACCCTTGGTAGAACATGGCCGCAAGAAGGGTTTAGTGACGCTGGCTCCAGCCAATGCTACCGGTGTCAAAAAACTGTTACAGGCACTAAAGCGTGGTGAAGCCATTGGTATCCTGCCAGACCAGATCCCTCGACAAGGTGAGGGAGAATGGGCGGATTTCTTTGGAAAACCGGCTTATACCATGAGTCTTGCCAGCAAACTGGCCAGCAAAACCAATGCAGTGACGGTGATGGCGTTTGGGGAACGACTGCCTGATGGTAAAGGATTTGATATTCACCTGAAACAGGTAGACGATATCAGCACCCCTACCCTGCTCAACCAGGCGATTGAACAACAGATCGCGCAATGCCCGGAACAATACTTATGGCAGTACAACCGCTTTAAACAGCGTCGTTTCGCCATGCATAAACTTGAACAGCAATCCGCTACGGCAAAATCAGATCAGCCAGATTAAAGGTTTCAGCGCCATAATTTAATTGTGTACCAAGCCCTGGATCCAGCGGCTGTAAACCTTATCGGCGACCGTATGTAGACTTTCGCAACCGGCTTCCACTTCAGCCAGCATGGTTTCCGCAGATTGCACGGCAGGGCTTGAGGCTGATTCAGCGATATCCGCTTTCCATTTATCTGTCCAGATCCTGACCATTTCAGGCATCATTTCTATATGGCACTGGAAACCGATATGTTTACCGAAAGCATATGCCTGGTTCTCGCAATAGGGGCTGCTCAGTAAATGGGTAGCGCCTGCAGGCAAGGTGAAAGTTTCGCCATGCCAGTGAAAACTGTTAAAACCTGACAGGTCGCCAAACCATTCTTTCGCCAGCTGATTATCCAGCACAGACACTTCACCCCAGCCTATTTCCTTGACCGGGTTTTTACTGACGGTACCGCCCAGGGCCTTGCTGATCAACTGCCCTCCCAGGCAATGACCTAACAACGGTACATCCTCATCGACCGCATTACGGATCAGGCTCAGCAAGGGCGGAATCCAGGGCAGATCGTCGTTGACACTCATAGGGCCTCCCATCAGCACGATGCCGCTGTAGGCTTCGAGTGAACTAGGCACAGTTTCGCCTTTATCGATGCGCACTTCGCACCATGGAATGTCATGCTGCGCTAAAAAAGTGCCTAGATAGCCTGCACCTTCGCAGCAGGCGTGCCTGAAAACAACTACCGGTTTCATACTTACCCTTTTCGCTTACTTTGCCGGAGACTATATTTGCTTAATTTAAAGCGTTCTATATTTTCCAAGCAAGATTCCGTCCAGATTGTACGGGCCGATGGCATAACGTATCAGCCGTAAGGTCGGGAAACCTATATGGGCCGTCATTCTGCGCACTTGCCGGTTCTTGCCTTCGCTGATTTTCAGCTCCAGCCAGGTGGTCGGGATAGCCTTGCGTTCACGGATAGGCGGGTTGCGCTGCCACAAATGGGCAGGTTCTTCGATGATTCTGACTTGTGCCGGCTGTGTCACAAAGTCACCCAAATCAACACCCTGCTGCAATGGCATCAAATCTGCTTGTACAGGAGCACCTTCGACCTGCACCCAGTAGGTTTTCACTTCTTTATGTTTGGGATGGCTTAAACGATGTTGCAAAGCACCGTCATCGGTTAAAATGAGCAATCCTTCAGAATCGGTATCCAGCCGCCCGGCCGCATACACGTTGGGAACAGGAATATAGTCTTTGAGCGTCGCGTGTTTCTCGTGAGGAGTGAACTGGCAGACGACGTTAAAAGGTTTGTTAAACAGTAACAACATGGAAAGCGCTATGTCAAAAATCAAGGTGCCAGCCACTGGCAGCAAAATCATCGTTAATGCCGATAATACCCTAAATGTCCCCGACCAGCCTATTATCCCCTTTATCGAGGGCGACGGTATCGGCTTGGACATTACGCCACCGATGATCAAGGTAGTGGATGCCGCCGTGGAAAAAGCGTATGGCGGCAAGCGCAAAATCTCATGGATGGAAGTTTATGCGGGCGAGAAATCCACCAATGTGTATGACAAGGATACCTGGTTATCAGATGAAACCATGTCTGCACTGAAAGAATATGTCATCTCAATCAAAGGACCGCTCACCACACCGGTTGGCGGCGGCATCCGTTCACTGAACGTGACCTTACGCCAGGAACTGGATCTGTATGTCTGCCTGCGCCCGATCCAGTACTTTGATGGCGTACCCAGCCCGGTCAAGCACCCTGAAAAAACCGACATGGTGATCTTCCGTGAAAACACCGAGGATATCTACGCAGGTATCGAATGGGCAGCCGGTACTGAAGAAGTAAAAAAAGTCATCAACTTTTTGAGCGATATGGGTGTACGCAAAAAGATCCGCTTCCCGGAAGCTTCTTCAATCGGCATCAAACCGGTATCTATAGACGGCAGTAAACGCCTGATCCGTAAAGCGATCCAGTATGCCATTGATAACGACCGCAAATCGGTGACGATCACGCATAAAGGTAACATCATGAAATTCACCGAGGGTGGCTTCCGTGACTGGGGTTACCAGCTGGCTAAAGAAGAATTTGGCGCCGAACTGATTGACGGTGGCCCATGGTGCAAACTGCCAAACGGCATTGTGATCAAAGACTGTATCGCTGATGCCTTCCTGCAGGAGATCCTGTTACATCCGGAAGATTATGATGTGGTTGCCGCATTGAACCTGAACGGCGATTACATCAGTGATGCATTGGCTGCGCAAGTGGGTGGCATTGGCATTGCGCCTGGCGCCAATTTGAGCGATACCATCGCCATGTTTGAAGCTACACATGGCACTGCGCCGAAAATCGCCGGTAAAAACCTGGCAAACCCGAGCTCACTGATACTGTCAGCAGAAATGATGTTGCGTCATATGGGCTGGGTAGAAGCGGCAGACCTGGTGCTGAACGGTGTCAGCAAGGCGATCGCCAGCAAGCGTGTGACCGGAGATTTCTCCAGCCAGATGGAAGGCGCAACCCAGGTCGGCACCGCCGAGTTTGGCGATGAGATTGTCAAAAACATGTAAACTTGATCTGCCTTTTGCAGACCTGCACATGTCTTGAGATCAGCAAATATGAAATAAAGACAGCGTAACAAAAAACGGCTCACCATGTTGTGAGCCGTTTGCATTTGGTGCCCCTAAACAATCATTATGCTTTTTGGATATTGCTTGCTTGCTTGCCTTTAGGGCCTTCTGTCAAATCAAAGCTGACACGCTGGCCTTCTTTTAAGCTTTTGTAACCAGACTCAACGATTGCGGAAAAGTGCGCGAACAAATCGTCACCGCCATCATCAGGAGTAATGAAGCCAAAACCCTTAGAATCGTTAAACCACTTTACGGTACCTGTTGCCATTTTACTTCCTTACTTTTTTACTTATACAGGGAGGCGCCCCAAAAGTTTGTCTCAAGTACTTAAGTCGCAATAAACAAGCTTTGCTTTACTTAAAGACGGCTACAAAAAACCTGAACGCAAACGCCTTAAGGGCTTTATACATTCAGCATTATTTAAATGTCAAGAGTAATTTTTCATCTTTTAGCGAATTCACGTAAATCTGGTTAAAATTTGTATAAATGCTGCACGAGAATACGTCTTTTCTCTGATTTGAATAAAGCTCATTTCCAGTATACTGAGGTAAAAAGTATTGTTGTATCAATACATTAACCGGATCAACTCGAGCTCTGATATTTTTTTATGGCAACGCTGGCAAGTACAAATAAACTGGGTGGCATGGCACGGACTTTGGTGCAATCCGCGCTCATCAGCGAGCAGGAAGCTGGCGAGCTGCAGGAAAAAGCCCAAACGCAGAAGATCAGTTTTGTGGCTGCCATCCTCTCGCAGAAAAAGATCTCGTCCCGCCATATCGCCCAGGCCGCTTCCGATGCTTTTGGCTTTCCCTTCTTTGACCTGGATGCACTGGACCAGGACTCGCTGCCGGATAAAACGATTGATATCAAACTGATGCAATCGCAACGGGTGTTGTTATTGCAGCAAAAAAACAATATTGCCTATATCGCGGTCTCGGACCCGACCAACCTGCACGCCCTGGATACCATACAGTTCCAGATGGGCGCGACGTTGGCACCCCTGGTGGTCGAAGACGACAAGCTCGGTAAATGGATAGACCGGATCGTGGATTCCAAAGACACCAGCATGGCTTCACTGAATGCTGGCGGCGATGATTTTGATCTTGGGCTGGAAGACACTGCCGAAGAGCAGGAAACCGAAATCGTGCAGGAAGTGGACGACGCACCTGTAGTTAAATTCCTGCAAAAAATACTGATGGATGCGATCAATATGGGCGCATCCGACTTGCACTTTGAACCTTACGAGAAGTTTTACCGCATACGCTTCCGTATTGATGGCGTACTAAGGGACATGGCGCAGCCGCCACTGGCAATTAAGGACAAGCTGGCTTCCCGCATCAAAGTGATCTCCAACCTGGATATCTCGGAAAAGAGGATCCCGCAGGATGGCCGCATGAAGTTGCTGCTGTCTAAAACACGCTCGATCGATTTCCGCGTCAGCACGCTGCCGCTGATCCATGGTGAAAAAATCGTGATGCGTATCCTGGACCCCACCAGCGCTACGTTAGGCATTGAAGCACTAGGCTATGAGCCAGAGCAAAAAGAGGCTTTACTGAAAGCAGTACAGCGGCCTTATGGGCTGGTGCTGGTAACGGGCCCGACCGGCTCAGGTAAAACTGTTTCCCTGTATACCTGTTTGAACCTGTTGAATGACCCTGGCGTGAATATCTCCACCGCCGAAGATCCGGCAGAGATACCGCTGGCCGGCATTAACCAGGTCAACGTCAACGACAAGCAGGGGCTGACATTCGCAGCCGCGTTAAAGTCATTCTTGCGGCAAGACCCGGATATCATCATGATTGGTGAGATCCGTGACCTGGAAACTGCCGATATGGCGATCAAAGCGGCTTCCACCGGTCATATGGTGTTGTCCACGCTGCACACTAACGATGCACCGACCACCCTGTCACGACTGGTCAATATGGGAGTGGCGCCCTTCAATATTGCCTCGGCGGTGACGTTAATTACTGCACAACGCCTGGCCAGGCGTTTATGCAAGCATTGCAAGGTACCGAAGAATATTCCCAAGGAAGCCCTGCTGAGCGTAGGATTCCAGGAAGCCGACCTCGATGGCAGCTGGCAACTCTACGATGCCAGGGAAGGCGGCTGCGAGCATTGCAATAATGGTTACAAAGGCCGCGTCGGCATATACCAGGTGATGCCGGTCAGTGAAGAGATGGCGCGTATCATCATGTCCAACGGCAATGCCATGGATATTGCCGCCCAAGCCAAACGTGAAGGTATCAAAGACTTGCGCGAATCAGGCTTGCTTAAAGTGAAGCAGGGACTGACTTCGATCGAGGAAGTGGAAGCCGTCACCAACGAATAATGCACAACTTGATGAGTAATCAGTAGACAATTATGGCAACTGGAAATATCAAACAATCCGTATTCCTCTGGGAAGGCAAAGACCGCAAAGGCAAAGTCGTCAAGGGCGAGATGCGCGCAAACGGCGAAGCCGTGGTCAATGCGACTTTGCGGCGCCAGGGCATCTCTGTCACCAAGGTCAAAAAACAAAGTTCGCTGGCGATCAAAGGCAAAGTCACGGATAAGGACATCACGCTTTTTACCCGTCAGCTGGCGACCATGATGAAAGCAGGCGTACCATTATTGCAGGCGTTTGATATCGTCGGCAAAGGCCATCATAACCCGGCAGTTGCCAAATTGCTGGCTGACATCAAGGCCGATGTGGAAACCGGTAGTAGTTTAAGTGCAGCGTTTCGCAAATACCCGTTGTATTTTGATAACCTTTTTTGCAACCTGGTCGGCGCTGGTGAACAAGCCGGTATCCTGGATGCCCTGCTGGACCGGCTGGCTACCTATAAGGAAAAAATCCAGGCGATCAAAAGCAAGATCAAATCAGCACTGGTGTATCCGGTATCCATCATTGTGGTGGCGTTTGTCATTACAGCCGTGATCATGATTTTTGTCGTGCCGGCGTTTAAAGACTTATTCAGCAGTTTTGGTGCCGACTTGCCAGGCCCCACCGTTGTCGTGATTAATATTTCCGACTTTTTCGTGAAATGGTGGTGGGCGATCTTCGGCACCATAGGCTTTGGATTGTGGTATTTCTTTTACACATGGAAGCGCTCAGAGAAAATGCAGGCGGCGATGGACAGGCTGATGCTGCGGCTGCCGATTTTTGGTGAACTGATACGCAAGGCGACCATTGCCCGTTTTGCGCGTACGCTTTCCACCATGTTTGCTGCCGGTGTACCTTTGGTCGAAGCGCTGGATTCCGTGGCAGGCGCTTCAGGCAACAAGGTTTATCATGATGCCACGAAGAAAATACAAAGCGAGGTCAGCACCGGTACCAGCCTGACGGTATCCATGCAGAATGCCAATGTGTTCCCGAATATGGTGATACAGATGACGGCGATCGGTGAAGAGTCCGGCTCGCTGGACGCAATGCTGACTAAAGTAGCCGACTTTTACGAGGGTGAAGTGGACGATGCCGTCGCGGCCATCTCCAGCTTGATGGAACCGGTGATCATGGTGGTATTGGGTGTACTGATCGGCGGCCTGGTGGTGGCCATGTACATGCCTATCTTCAAAATGGGCAAAGTGGTCAGTGGCGGCGGTTAATAAATGAGCCGGGCTATCACTGACTAAATATTAAAAATAAAAGTATTACAAAACAAAAGGCCGGAAATTCCGGCCTTTTGCATGATTATTCTGAAGAATTATTTTTTAGCAGTCTGCAGCGATTTTTCAATCTCGTCTGAAGGCTGTGCGCCTAACATGCGTTTGCCGTTTTCGAAGAACAGGGTAGGCGTACTGTTGACGCCGATCTTGTGGGCCAGCTCCCCAACTTTTTCCAGCGGCACTTCGCACTTGGATGTAGATGATGGCAATTTGTTATTGAAAATCCAGTCCTGCCATGCCTTTACCCGGTTACTTGCACACCAGATGCTGCGTGATTTGTTAGCCGCATCCGGGTGTAATTGCTCGATCGGGTACAGGAAAGTATAGATGGTCACATCATTGATTTTGGTCAGTTCATTCTGCTCAAGGCGTTTGCAGAACGGGCAATCAACATCGGAAAACACTACCAGCTTGCGGCTGCCATTGCCCTTGACGACTTTAATGGCCTGATCCAGAGGCAGGCTATTGAAGTCGATCTTAGTCAACTCATCCAGACGTTCACCGGTGATGTCTTTTTTGGTTTTCGGGTCTACCAGACGGCCTTCAGCGATCAGGAAACTGAATTTTTCATCGGTATAGATAATCTGCCCGCCCATGAAGATCTCGTACAAACCGGCATAGCTGGTTTTAGTCACGCTATCCACCTTGATTTTCGGGTAAGCCGCTTCAATGGCTTTTTTAACGGAAGCTTCATCTGCCACACTAGTCAATGCGCCCAGTAACCCGATGCTTAACAACACTGTCAAGCTAATCCGGTGAGCAGCAGAATTCCAAACACTTTTTTTCATGAATAACTCTTTCTCAAGCGTGAACAACACTAACCTTGGGTGGCTGTGCGAATTAAAAAACGTTTTAGCATAGCACTGTTTTCTACCCCGCGTAAGCCTAGTATGGCAGCATGCGCCCATGCAGGTTCCGTACGCGAGAACAATTTATCCAGGCCAAGAGTCAGGCTATGCATTTTCAGGATATCCAGTTGCCGCGTACGCATAACATGCCTTAAGAAACCGGCATCACCTATCGGTTTTAATGCAGGCAGTTTAGCCATTTCATCGCACAATGCTTGTACATCCTGGAACCCAAGGTTGACCCCCTGCCCCGCCATAGGATGCACCTGGTGCGCGGCATCACCTAATAACAAAACAGAGGGCAATGCCATTTCATCAGCCGTTTTCTGTGCCAGTGGAAACCCTAATACTGCGCCATGTGGCGTGAGCTTGCCAAGGGCATAGCCGCAACGTTGCCCGACTTCAGCCGACAATGCTTCAGGCGACAATGTCATTTTTATGCGGGACTGGTCTTCCGGCAAAGCCCATACCAGTGAAACCTGCTGTTGCGGCATAGGGAGCAAAGCCAAGGTTTCATGCGCACCGAACCATTGCCGGGCGATATCGCCATGCGGTTTCTCCACCAGGTAATTAGTCACCAGCGCAGTCTGTGCAAAATCCACCGTGCTGACATGCACAGCGCACTGTTCCCGCACCCAGGAACGCGCACCATCCGCCCCCAGCAGCAATTGGGCGTGAATCTCGTGCTGCGGCAATGTTAACCGCACATTATGACCAGCATGTTGCAATGTTTGCGCAGGCGCGTCGGTGATGATGGTCACCTCAGAGCCAGCCAGCACCTGCCAGCATGCATATACCAGCGCCTGGCTTTCGACGATGCAGCCCATCTGCTGTAAATTTGCGTCTTCAGCCTGCAGGCTAAGGCTGGGCGTCTCGTGCGCATCGGTAGGTGACCACAGATGCATGGCCGCGATGGCATTCACCCGGCTGGCCGGTACATGCTGCCAGACTCCAATTTCGCTCAACCAGTGCACAGTTTCATTGGTGAGGGCATAAATACGCGCATCCCAATGCGCAGCATCTCCCACCCAATCTGGCGCAAAAACCGGCACAGGCTGGGCGTCGGTAAGCACCACGCGCTTCCCTAGCCTGGATAATGCAATCGCTGCCGTCAGGCCGACCAGGCCGGCGCCGACAATCACCACATCGGTACTGATCACGCTTTTGCTATCGGCCATAACTCATCTTGTTCACCAGAAAGCGGCGTGCAGCCGGCAGCATACTCAGTGCGCCCAATCCGGCGCCGCGCAACAACCCCACCCCGATCAAATCATTGGAAAACACATTGACCAGGAAATCGGTGAATATCAATCCGCGCCCAGTATCACGTGCCCGCGACTGGTGATATTCGGTGAGCCTGTGTGAGGCACCCCACTCGGCAGCCGCACTTTCCGCAATATTGCCAGCTAATGCCATGGCATCCCGGATACCGACATTGAAGCCCTGCCCGGCCACCGGGTGCATGGTTTGCGCCGCATTACCGATCACCACGCAATGCGCAGCGAAGGTCTGTTCCAGTTTGCTCAGTTTAAGCGGGAACCTGCCGCGCTTGCCTATCTGCAGAAACTTGCCGACACGGTCACCGAATGCCTGGTGTAACGCCTCAAGGAAAGCGGCATCATCCAATGCGGCGACCTGGTCTATATAAGCCTGCCCGCCGGTCCACACCAGCGAAAACTGATCGCCATTCGGCAGCAGCGCCATCGGGCCGTCAGGCGTAAATCGTTCATATGCGATATTGCGGTGTGGCAACTCAGCCTGCACCAAGCCGACCAATGCATCATGCCCGTAGTGCTTGGTTTCCCTGACCAGGCCGGGGATAGCTTCCAGGCTACGCCCGCCATCGGCAACCACGGCCAGCGGCGTCACCAGCACATCAGTACCAGGGGTATCAATGCCCGCCATGGCTTGAAAAGTGATTTGGGCGGCTTCTGCATCCACATGTAGCTGTTGCACAGGTACCTGATACCTTATTTCCAGCCCGGCACACCCAGCCAGACGGGCGTCCAGCGCCTGCATCAGCGCACCGTAAGACACCACATACCCCAGTGCCGGCAGTTTGTGCTCGCCCGCTTTGAGCAGGGCGCGGCCAAACCCTTTTTGCTGCGACACGTGTATGGTTTCGATGGCGGTGACTTTTTCTTCGAGCAGATGCCAGACGCCCAGCTTTTCCAGCACTTGCCGGGTACCATATGACAAAGCCAATGCACGTCCGTCGCCATACATGGCACCAGGCTGCTGTGCTTCCAGCACGGTGACCGGCACGCCGGATTGCTGCAGCAATAATGCCAGCACCAATCCTACCGGGCCGCCACCGATCACCACCGGATGTGTGAGCGTTTGCTTCAAGCTGCACGCTTTCTATATATGTTCATGTCAGTTGCCCCGCATCAGTGTTTCAATATCCTGGACGGTCTTGACTGCCGCAGCGGTGAGGACTTCACGGTTGTTTTCCGTGACCAGTACATCATCTTCGATGCGGATACCGATATTCCAGAAATGTGCCGGTACATTGTCTGCCGGGCGTACGTAACAACCCGGTTCTACAGTCAGCACGTTACCGGCTTGCAGCATGGCCCAATCACCGGCTGCGGTTTTGTATTCGCCGGCATCGTGTACATCCAGGCCCAGCCAGTGGCCGGTCCTGTGCATGTAAAACTGGCGGTAGCTGCCACTTTCCAGCACGGCCTCGCGGCTGCCCTGGCAAAGCCCGTAATGGATAAAACCATCTACCAGCACATCCAGCGCGGCTTCATGCGGTGCATTCCAGTGGTGCTGTGGGCTGACATGTTCAATCGCAGCGGCCTGCGCAGCCAGCACCAGTTCGTACAGGTCTTTCTGCGGACCGGTGAAACGCCCGTTGACCGGGAAAGTACGGGTGATATCGGAAGCGTAACCCTCCAGCTCACAACCGGCATCGATCAGCAACAGATCACCGTCTTTCAGTTCGGCATTATTAAAGTTGTAATGCAGGGTACAGGCATTCGCGCCACCGGCGACAATGCTGGTGTAAGCCGGTGCTTGCGCCCCCTGCCTGTAAAACTCATGCAGGAACTCGGCCTCGACTTCGTATTCCCATTTACCCGCTGTTGTCATTTGCATGGCACGGTTATGCGCACTGGCGGCTATCTCTCCAGAACGCCGCATCAGATTGATTTCCCAGGGAGATTTAACCAGGCGCAGGGCATCAGCATATTGACGCACATCAACCACTGTCGCCGGTGCCTGTATGCCGCTACGCGTCTGTGCACGCACTGCATTCAACCAGGCGGTCACTCTACTATCCCAACCGGTATCTGTACCCAGGCTGTAGAAAAGTGCGGGCTGATTGGCCATTAAGGTTGGCAGCATTTCATCCAGCTGGCTGATCGAATAGGCTTCATCAAAACCAAACTCTGTTTTTGCGGCTTCCGGACCATAGCGGAAACCATCCCAGATCTCGCGCTCTAAATCTTTGTCACGGCAGAAAAGAATGCTTTTGTTTTCCGCTCCGGCTATCAGCACCAGCACGGCTTCAGGCTCTTTAAAGCCGGACAGGTAATAAAAATAGCTGTCAAAACGATATGGATAATGGCTGTCGCGGTTACGCGTCACTTCCGGTGCGGTGGGGATAACCGCGATACCAGCCTGCATACGGGCGGCGAGTTGCTGGCGGCGGTGTAAAAATTCTTGCCGGGAAAGTTCGTGCATGGAATAGCTCAAGGTAATCCTGGATGGTTGGGCATTTTAGCCTATTTGGTACGCAATTGCTGGAATGGTTCAGGCCTGCAGGTTCAGAAACCCATCATTTCATAAAGCTCTGATTGCCTGACATTTTTTTCCGCCTGTTCAATGGTGCCGTCTGCCTGCCATTTCTGCAAAATATTGCCGAGTACAGGCTTGACCTGGGCCGCGCGCATGCCTGGCTTGATGGCCGGCTGGTACAGCATTTTCAGTAATAATGCATCCAGGCCGGTCAATAACGATTCCGGCGTATGGTCATTGAACACCGAGGGGAACACCTTATCCGAATCACTGGGCAAACCCATGGCCTGCGTGGTTTCTTCCACTATGCATGACAGCAGCTGGCGATGCTCCTGCGCGTAATCGACAGGAATCACCACCCAGGCCCTCGTAATGGCACTCTTCTGATCCAGCCGCAAGCCGAATACACAGACAGCATCATCGGGTGGCTTGGTGAGCAGATCGCCGCTGACCAGGGCGATATCGTTGCGCCACAGTTGTAAATGTGAAAATACGACAATGAAATTGGCTTCCTGGCGCGAACTGGCAAAACTGATGGGGTGGCCGGTGATCTTTGCCAGATGCTGGAAATGATATCGGGTGAGCAGCGCATGCTGTTCCGGCTGGTCGGTATGATGTTCCAGCCATACTTTGACAGGCTGAACCCATTTACGCACTGGCTGTTCACCGCTGCTGTATTCATTATGCAATGCAATCTCTGTGAATGCCTGTTGCAGGTACTCGACCGATTGCCATGGTTCCGCTGCGCTTGCTGGCATCGTCATTGCCAGCAGGCACCATCCCAGCCAGGCGCGTCTGGTCATGGTCTGATCCCCGCCTGCTGGCGCAAGGGCAGCAACAAGTCCTTCAGCCCGTTGTGATCTATTTCCTGCATCAATTGCAGCAAGCGTCCCAGCTCGCCTGCAGGAAAGCCTTCCCGCGCAAACCAGTTAAGGTAATGCCCGGGCAGATCCGCGATCAGCCTGTCCTTGTATTTGCCATAAGGCATTTTGAGCGTGACCAGTTGCATCAAATCGTTTTTTTCCATAGACATCATTCCGGCAAGACAAAGTAATTATTAAAAAATTACTTAGCCATAAAAATAATTTATAAAAATTATCATTTCCCACCCTACACAACTACGGGCATCCGCCGTTATTACCATCAGGTTATCAATAAATATAGCCGTTACAAAAATAAATCTGCGATGAATTTTAACATCGCTACAGAGGTGTCATGCAATACGAAATCAGCAAAGAAAAAAGTGCAGAATACTTGCGACAGGCCATTCAGCATATGTCTATGCAGGATGCTGCATTTCATCCGGTCAGCTATGCCGTCTGGTACGAGTACTCGTCCGGCGAGCACGCACACCTGATAGACGAAGTGAACTCGCTGATAGAAAAAGAGAAAAAACTTAACGAGAAAAGCACAGCCCAGCTTTTCAATAAGCATATCGCCAGCCTGGATGCAGACAGCGCGCAGGATATCGTTGACCGTTTCAATCACGTCGTTTCAGATATCAGCGCCTCCACCGCCAAGGCGGGGCAAGACACTACCCAATTCTGCAAAACGCTGGACACCTGGTCCGGCGAACTCCAGCAGCTGGATAGTGAAGCATCGCGGCAAATGTCAGGCCTGTTATCCGAAACGGCCAACATCCAGCAATCCATGCATACACTGCAGCACCAGCTGGAAACCAGCCTGCGCGAGATCACCGATTTAAAAAATGAAATCGTAAAAGCCAAACAGGAAGCGATTTCAGACGGCCTGACCGGATTAATGAACCGCCGCGGCTTTGATGTGACCCTGAAACATAGCCTGGAATCCGCATCTGCTTATGCAGACACATGCCTGATCATAGGGGATATCGACTTCTTCAAGCGCGTGAACGATAGCTACGGGCATTTGTTTGGTGACAAAGTGATCCAGGCGGTGGCCAGGATCATGAAAACCGTGTCAGGCGACCTTTACACCGCCGCGCGTTACGGTGGTGAAGAATTCGTGATGCTGTTGCCACACACACCGCTGGAAACCGCCAGGGAAGTGGCTGAAACCATACGCCAGCACGTGGCGAACATCAGCATTAAAAACAACGTGACCAGCAAACTGATTTCAAATGTCACGATCTCACTGGGGGTGACTGCCTATCAGGCAGGTGAATCTGCCGAGAGCTTTCTGAACCGGGCTGACCAGGCCTTGTATACCTCCAAAGCCAAAGGCCGCAACCAGGTCACCCTGATCACGGACGAGCTGGTAGCTGCTTAGAGGCCTGGTTTTACAACAGGTCGCGCTTTTGCTCCGGGATATCCTCATAGGGATAACGCGAATGGCCGAAACGCATCACCAGTACCGAAACAGCCAATATCAGGATGGCAGCAGACACTGCCAGCATATGTGTCTCTGTCATTTCCTTCATATCCAGTAACAGATAACGCGCCAGGGCGACCATGGCGATATAGATCGGGTAGCGCATGGGCAGCTTACCGGTGCCGAAATAGCTGTTGATCATGGAAAACACTTCCAGGTACAGAAACAGCTGCAGCAAATCCCCAAGACCTACCATGCCAGCCTGCCACATGCGGGCAAGTTCGTGCGCCAGCGAGAAAAAGGTCGCGATGGTGACCAGACCCAAGCCCAACCGCTCTATCCACATCAAAGCCTGGTGCGCTATCTTGTCGGTTTTATGTTCATATGGCGGTCTCATTATTTTCTCCCAGTGATCTTTAATTCAAGCCCATCTTTGCATGCCGGCTTTTTGCAGATTATCTTTGTTTTAACCAGTGATCGAGTTGCTGTAAACGTTCCGGCGTACCGATATCATGCCAAAGCCCGGTATGATGCTGTCCGCTGACCTGCCCTTGCTGCATGGCAGAGACCAGCAATGGCGCCAACCTGGCTGCCTCACCACTACGCACAGACTGGAACAGTTGCGGGTGATAGACACCGATGCCGGAGAAAGTCAGTCTATGACTGGCTGCCTGTTTTACCAGCCCGTCCTGCAAGGCAAAATCACCTTCGGCATGTTGCTCGGGATTATTCACCATCACCAGATGTGCCAGTTTATCCGCTGCCAGACTCAGCCCGGCATAATCGATATCGGTAAACACATCGCCATTCACCACCAGAAAAGGCTGTTCGCCCAGCAATGGCAAAGCTTTGGCTATCCCGCCTGCGGTCTCAAGCGCGGTCTGCTCGGCACTGTAACGGATATGCACCTGCCACTGGCTGCCGTCACCCAGTGCCTGTTCAATTTGCTGCCCCAGGTGCGCATGGTTGATCACCAGTTCAGTAATGCCTGCCTGCGCCAGCCGCTCGATATGCCAGACGATCAGTGGCTTGCCGCCTGCTTTCAGTAATGGTTTGGGCATATGGTCGGTCAACGGGCGCATGCGCGCACCCCGCCCCGCTGCCAGTATCATGGCGCGCATGCTTACTCTGCCTTTTCCAGCGCCAGCAATAATTTGAGGAACGGGCGCAACTCGGTATACCGCTCACAGGCAGATTGCAGATATTGCATCACTAACGGCATGTCTTTCAGGTAGCCGTCTTTACCATCTCTATGATACAGGCGGGCAAAAATGCCCAGAACCTTGATGTGGCGCTGTACCCCCATCCACTCAAAATCCTTGTAGAACTCGCCGAAATCTCCATTGACAGGTAAACCGGCTTTTTTCGCCGCCTGCCAGTAACGCACCACCCAATCCATTAACTGGTCTTCGTCCCAGCGGATATAAGCATCCTTGAACAGCGAGGCCAGATCATAGGTGATCGCACCTATGACAGCATCCTGAAAGTCGAGCACGCCTGGATTATTCTCGCCGGTGACCATCAGGTTGCGTGAATGGTAGTCCCTGTGCACTGTCACTTGCGGTTGTTGCAGAATATTATCGATCAGCATTGCGAAGGTTTTATCCATCACCGCCTGCTGCTCTGCCGAGAGCGATTTGCCCAGGTGCTTGCTGATATACCATTCCGGGAACAATTGCAGCTCGCGCACCAGCAATGCCGCATCATAAGGCGGCAAGGCCTGCTTATCGGTTGCCAGTTGCATCTTGATCAGCGCCTGGCAGGCATCGCCATATAAAGCTTTGGCATTATCGGCAGTCAGTCTGGACAGGTAAGTGGTATTCCCCAGATCGCTCAGCAACAGGAAGCCCTGTGCCAGATCCTGGGAGATGACTTCAGGCACATTCAAGCCGGCCGCCAGCAATATTCCGGCCACATTGACGAATGGCCGGCAATCTTCCTGCGGTGGCGGTGCGTCCATGGCAATCAAGGTTTCTTGCGGCAAATGTACGCGGAAATATCGCCTGAAACTGGCGTCTGCAGAAGCGGTGGTAAGAGTAAAAGGCTGGTCGATCACCTGTTCCAGCCACTGTTGAAGTTGTTGTGTTCTATCCACAAATTTTCCCGGATCATGAATAAGTGAATCAAGCTTGTCCGCTTGCTGTTAAAATGCGGCTCACATTTTAAGTGAAAAATGACTTTTTAAGCGTTTTCATGAATAATATAGCCCAAACGAATCAGGCAAATCGCTAGATGAAGAAAATCCGGCTGAAAAAATTCCAGGTGGCAAACATTGCATGCACATCACAAGCTGCGTCCCGCTAAGCCTATTGAAATTATCACTCTTTGACTAACTTGCAAGTTTATTCCACTACTTCACGCGAACGCGGCATGCGTCTTATATTGGCCCTGGTAGCCACTGGCACACTGACGGCCATGCATGCCCATGCTGATGAGGTAAGTACGTCCCCGGTTGTGGTTGCCGAAAATAAGACGCTGCCTGGCGCGATCGAAATCGAAGGTGACACACTGAAACTGCGTATGGACCGCCAGATGTGGGCCAGTGGTAACGCAGTGATACGTAAAGAGGGCCAGCAAGTCACTGGTGATGATATACGTTACGATATACAAAACGATGAGCTGCAGGTGGATGGCAATGCGGTTATTTCGGCAGGGACCACCACCATAAAAGGTCCGATGTTGCGCATGCGGCTGAGCGAGAATATCGGCGAAATGCGGGATGTCACTATTGAGTTTAAAAGCGCTCCACCAAGGCCTAGCGATCAGGATAAAAGCGCCTTACTCAGTGATGATGCGATTTTAGTCAGCGACCCTAAGCGGTATGTCGAAGACAACCAGTCTTACAGCGATCAGCAAAATAGCAGCTCCTTCGATAATATTCGCGCTTCCGCCAAACAAGTGTTCTTTGAGGGTCAAAACATCAAGCGTCTGAAGAATGCGAGCTATACTTCTTGTGCCGCCAATGTGGATGACTGGTATATCAAAACCACCAGCCTGGAACTGAATGACTACACGCGTACCGGCGAAGCCATCAACGCTTACGTGGAGTTTAAAGGAGTACCCATCCTGTATACGCCATGGATGAGTTTTTCATACAACAACCAGCGTAAATCAGGCCTTTTGGCCCCAACATGGGGATCGACTTCCAGAAGCGGCTTTGAACTGTTAACGCCATACTACATCAACATCCGTCCGAATATGGACGCGACTGTAGCAACCCGCTTTCTGAGTAGACGGGGAACTCAACTACAAGGTGAATTCCGCTATCTGGATGAGAATTATTCGGGTTGGAATAACCTTGAGTATCTGGATAATGACAGCATGACCGGACAAAACCGGTTTTATGCGAAATTGACCCACCAGCAGCGATTCGACAATGGCTGGTCTGGCGGCTACAGTCTTGAAAAAGTCTCGGACGATAGATACTTTTCAGAAATGGCAACCAGGATTCAGGTGACTTCACGGGTTAACTTGGGCCAAACAGCCTATGTTAATTACGGAAGTGAACATTTGACATTTAATGGTACGGTCCAACGCTACCAGAACTTGGACAACGTTTCCTATGTCTATCAGCGTTTACCGCAGCTGACCTTGACTTACAACAATGAGTGGAAAGGGTTCACTACGCAAACTGGTGCCCAGTATGTGAATTTCAGCAGTATGGATGGAATGGGTAAGGTACCTGAAGGCAGTCGGCTGAGTGTTTACCCATCGATTTCCTATCCGATGAAAAATTCATTTGGATATATCACGCCTAAAGTGGGGATTCAATCCACACAATATAGTTTGAGCAATAACCTGCCTGTTGGCTACTCTGAGGAATATAACCAGATCAATAGGACCTTACCGATCGTTAGCCTGGATTCCGGTGTGTACTTTGACCGCCAAACCAATCTGTTTGATACCGCATATACTCATACGCTGGAACCACGGGCTTACTATGTGTATATTCCTTATCATGATCAGAGCAAAATCCCGATTTTCGATACCGCATTTAACACATTGAACCAAAACTCTATTTTTTATGAGAACCAGTTTAGTGGTGATGACCGTATAAACAACGCCAATCAGGTAACCCTGGCGGTGACCAGTCGTTTAATCGATAACGAAACAGGGATTGAGCGGCTCAGCGGCACCCTGGGCCAACGCCTGTATTTTGATGATCAACAGGTTTTTTTGCCGAATACCACGCCAAACACACGCAAATCTTCTGACATTCTGGCCGCGTTCACTGCGCGACTTTCAAGCCGCCTGAATCTGGATACTTACTGGCAATATGACCCTGACAGGGGCAATATGGAACGTAACAATTACTTGCTGCGTTACAACCCGGAACCAGGAAAATCATTCAGTTTCGGCTACCGTTATACTGCAAATGTCCTTGAGCAATTTGATACGGCAGGCCAATGGCCCTTAGGCTCAGGATGGTATGGCGTAGGGCGCTTGAACTATTCGATACGTGACGGCAATGCAGTACAATTGCTGGCAGGGCTGGAGTATGATGCCGGTTGCTGGCAGGCCAGGGGTGTCATGCAACGTGTACAAACGGCGACAGCTGACGCGAACTATGCCATGTTTTTCCAACTCGAACTCGGTGGACTGACCTCCATCGGCGCCAACCCATTAAACGTCATCAAGCGTAATATTCCAACCTATATGCGCACCAATGACATTCCGGCACTTTACAGAGACCAGAACGCTCAATGATGAAATACCTATCACCATTTTCTAATGCTGTTGCTGGTGTTGCCCTGTTATTGGGCACTTCCGCCAACATCCATGCTGCTGACAAACCTTCCATTGTAAAAATGGACAGGATCATTGCTGTGGTGGACCAATCGGTCATCACAGAACGCGAAATGCTGGACCGGATGGAATCAGTAAGGGCGCAAATGATTAAAAAAGGTGTCGAAGTACCACCGGATGATGTGCTGCAAAAGCAGATCCTGGAACGCCTGATCGTGGATAGCCTGCAACTGCAACTGGCTTCACAGACCGGCATCAAAGTGGATGATGCGCAACTCGACAAAACCATAGAACGTATCGCCGAGCAAAACCATCTCACCATGCCAGCCTTTAAAAAAGCGCTGGAAGAAGATGGCACACGTTTTTATAAATTCCGTGAAGATATCCGTAACGACATTATCCTCAACCGCCTGCGTGAACGTGATGTCGATAACAAGATCAATATTTCGGAAGCGGAAATCGATAACTACCTGACCTCGCAGGAAAACCAGGGCGACCTCGATGAATTCAATATTTCGCAGATCCTGATCCGCCTGCCTGAAGACAGCTCTCCGGAAGATATCCAGAAAGCCAGGACCCGTACTGAACAGGTGATCAAGGCTTTGTCAGAAGGCATGTCATTCGAAAAAGCCTCGGCCAACTTTTCCGATGCACCGAATGCGCTTGAAGGCGGCGAACTGGGTTGGCGCAGTGGCCAGCAAATGCCGGCACAGTTTGTAGACCTGATCAAAACATTGGACATAGGCGGTGTGTCACGCCCTATCCGCAGTGGCTCCGGCGTACATATTTTCAAATTGAACGAACGCCGTGCAGGCGCCAGCAGCTTGATCGTCGAACAAACCCATGTGCGGCATATCCTGCTGAAACCTAACGAGGTGCTGTCCGACAAGGAAGCGCAGCAAAAAATTGAAGGCATCAAGGAACGTATAGACCATGGCACGTCATTCCAGGATATGGCACGTCAGTATTCTGACGATGGCAGCTCATCCAATGGCGGCGATTTAGGCTGGATCAGCCCAGGTGACACCGTGCCGGTATTCGAGAAAACCATGGCCGAACTGGCACCCAATGAAGTCAGTGCACCTGTGCGCAGCCAGTTTGGCTGGCATATCATCCAGGTGATCGAGCGTCGCAAGCAGGATATGTCCAAAGAATCCAAACGCCTGAAAGCCCGCCAGGAAATCCGTGCGCGTAAAGCCGAAGAAGCTTACAACGAATGGATACACGAGCTGCGCGACAAGGCATTTGTCGAGTTGCGGCTTGAAGATAAGTTTTAAACAAGCAAGGTAATGCTAGCTGGATGAGCATGCTTCCCCGTATCGCAGTGACTGCAGGCGAACCCGCCGGCATAGGGCTGGATATCTGCGTTAAACTGGCGCATGCAGCACTGCCTGCCGCCCTGGTGGTACTGGCAGATCCACGCGCATTGGAGGCACGGGCTGCTCTGTTGAAGCTGCCATTAACACTGCACCCATATGATGGGACAGCGCCAGAACATGCCGGTGATGGCAGCTTGTGCGTTTTGGCGATGCCAGCTGCTTCCGCTGTCACCGCCGGCAGCCTGGATGCCAGCAATAGCCCTTACGTATTAGCCATGCTTGACCGGGCGCGAGATGGCTGCATGGCCAGTGAGTTTGACGCCATGGTCACCGCCCCTGTGCACAAAGGCATCATCAATGATGCCGGCATCCCGTTCACCGGTCATACCGAGTACCTGGCAGAAACCACAGATACGCCGCAAGTCGTGATGATGCTGGTAGGTGGTGGCATGCGTGTGGCGTTAGCGACCACACATTTACCGCTTGCACAGGTCAGCCATGCCATCACCAGCGAGTCGCTCACCTCTACGTTACGCATATTGCATAACGACCTGAAACATAAATTCGGCATTGCCAGGCCAACGATATATGTGGCCGGCCTTAATCCGCATGCCGGCGAGAATGGTTATCTCGGTGAAGAAGAAATCCGTACCATCAATCCTGTCCTTGATGCATTGCGCGCAGAAGGCATGCAACTTGTAGGCGCCCTGCCCGCCGACACCATGTTTTCACAAAAAAACCTGGCTAAAGCAGACGCTTTCCTGGCGATGTACCATGACCAGGGGCTGACTGTGCTCAAGCATGCCAGTTTCGGCGAAGGCGTCAATGTAACATTGGGCCTGCCGATCATCCGCACCTCGGTCGACCATGGCACTGCGCTGGATATCGCAGGGACAGGCCTGGCCGATGTCGGCAGCATGCTCAGTGCGATCAACCTGGCTATCGAGATCGTCAATAAAAGACCAGCTTCCAGACAATGAAACATCAAGCAAAAAAAAGATTCGGGCAGAACTTCCTGACCGACCAGGCGATCATTAACAGCCTGATCACTGCGATCAATCCCAGGCCAGACGATCTGATGGTGGAAATCGGGCCTGGCCTCGGCGCCATGACCCAACCGTTGATCAAACAGATTGACCATCTGCACGTAGTCGAAATAGACCGCGACATCATCCAGTGGATGCAGGGTTTTTACCCGGCCGGGAAAATCACCATCCACAATTCGGATGTGCTGAAATTTGATTTCGGCCACATCGGTGAGCGTATCCGCGTCGTCGGCAACCTGCCTTACAATATTTCCAGCCCGATTTTATTCAAGTTGCTGGAAAACACCGCGCAGATCATAGACATGCATTTTATGCTGCAAAAAGAAGTGGTTGAGCGCATGGTGGCAGAGCCCTCCACTCCCGAATATGGCCGCTTATCGGTCATGTTGCAGTACCGCTTGCAGATGGAGTACCTGGTCACCGTCCCGCCTGAAGCGTTCGACCCGGCTCCCAAAGTCGAATCCGCATTCGTTCGCTGCGTGCCTTTTGCTCAGTTGCCCTGCCCGGCCACAGATGAAGCGCTATTTGCCAAAGTGGTCACCGCTGCATTCGGCCAGCGCCGCAAAACCTTGCGTAACACACTGAAAGGCCTGCTGGATGATGCCGGGTTTGTAGCGCTGGGGATAGACTCGCAACTGCGCGCAGAGAATCTTGGCGTCACCGAATTCGTGGCGATCAGCAATTACATTGCCGCTCAGTCACAAAACGACTAAGCAATTCAGTATAGGTCAGCTTTTTCTAGCCTGATATAATATTTATTTCCTCAAAAACCAACTTTTGGAGCATGACATGCGTTTGATTCTGCTGGGTGCACCCGGTGCCGGTAAAGGTACTCAGGCCACTTTCATCAAAGAAAAATACAATATTCCGCAAATTTCTACTGGTGATATGTTACGTGCAGCCGTTAAAGCAGGCACCCAGCTGGGCCTGGAAGCAAAAAAATTCATGGATGCGGGCGGCCTGGTACCGGATGAAGTGATCATCGGCCTGGTAAAAGAGCGTATCAAAGATGCAGACTGCGCCAACGGTTTCCTGTTTGACGGTTTCCCGCGCACTATTCCGCAAGCGGAAGCCATGAAAAACGCAGGTGTGGCGATTGACTACGTAGTTGAGATCGATGTGCCTGATGAGGCGATTGTTGAACGCATGAGCGGCCGCCGCAGCCACCCTGCTTCAGGCCGTACTTACCATGTCAAATTCAACCCGCCTAAAGCTGAGGGTAAAGACGATGTCACCGGTGAAGAGCTGGTGCAACGTGATGATGACAAGGAAGAAGTCGTTTTAAAACGCCTGCAGGTTTACCATGACCAGACCGAGCAACTGATCGGTTACTACTCAGACTGGGCGAAATCCGGTGTCAGTGGCGCGCCACAGTACGTCAAAGTGAATGGCTTAGGCGAATTGAATGCGATCAAAGAAGAAATCTTTGCTGCGTTAAAATAAGCTTTAGCTTGAATTAAAAAGCCCGCGTTTAGCGGGCTTTTTAATTCAACTGAAGAATTAGGTTGTTCTTCAATTCCTAGAAGTCATAACGGATACCTGCAAACACCTGGCGCTGACGTCCTGCCACTTTACCGTCAACACGGCTGACAAGATACTCTTTATCTGCCAGGTTATGCCCGCTCATAAAGTAAGTCAGCTTTGAACCAACAGGTTTAAAGTTAACCGACGCATTCAGCAAAGTGTAAGCAGGGACCCTGCCTTCTTCACCGCTTAGGACTTCAACTGTCGTATTGTCCGGATCCACATATTGCTGGCTGACATAATCCACACCGATGCGTGCATTGAAACCAATCGGATGCTCATACCCAAAGTTGAGTGATGCTACATCGCGTGGCGCATACGGCAAACGGTTACCGCTGGTGGTCTGATCCGTGTTTTTTTCAAACTTGGCAGTAAACAGGTTTGTGTAATTACCCGCAATGTAGAAATTATGCGGGGTGTCATAAATCCTGCCGAAATCTATACGTCCTGCCAGCTCCACACCGGTCATTTGCGATTTTCCGGCATTGACGAAATTACCCGCAGTTCTTTGGATCACAATCTCATCAAAATCGACATTAAACAATGTGGCCTCAAAGCCAACCCCTTGAAAATAGGAAGATCTCATGCCGATTTCCATATTAGTGCTTTCTTCAGCTTTGGTACTACTAATCGCATCCGGGCCAGCTAAAAGATCAAAGTCAATATCACGTGATGGTCTTGGTGGTGCAAATCCCCTGTGTATCCCTGCAAATAGGGTCGTGTTCGCAATCCCATTCCAGGTGGTCCCTATACCTGGCAACCATACTGTCTGGCTATTGCTTTTAGCAAACCCTTGTGGATCCCCCTCAGCCTGCAACACATTGATTTTCTTTTTGTAATCTTCAACACGCAAACCCGGAGTTAACGTCCAGTCACCCAGATAAAAAGTATTTTGCGCATAATAAGATTTCGCTTCGATATCGATACGGATATCTTCCCTGAAATCACCGAATGCTTTGGCGTAAGACAAACTTTGTGCCCGAGGATCGCCATCCCGGAACTGTTGACGTTTGTTGCCTTCTTCGTGGTAACGGAACCCGACCACCGCAGTACTGTCAATTCCGAATAGGCTGTGCTTGATATCGAGGCGTGGTTCAAACCCAAAGTAATCATAACTTCTAGGGCGATGGCGACCACCACACTGCTCAGCATTAGCCACTGTCGCAGGCCCCAATCCAGTACACCTGTCCATGACAGAAACGCCGCCTAAGCTACCAGGCTCGTTGATTTGCCTGAACGAAGTTCTGAATGCATCAACATAATAGGCATTGGTGGTTAAAGTAGCGTTAGGATTGATATCGAATATATGTTGCAATTGCAATGACTTACGCTGGTATTCAAAGCGGTCATTTTTTCCAGTTGGCGCCTGGTATTTGTCTTGTGCATACTCCACTGCACCCAAGCCGGTTTCAGAGACATGCGAATCCTCTTCATAGTAACCAACTTTTGCGATGATTCTCTGGCTTTCAGTCAGGTTCAACTGGCCTTTCACCATCAGCTCACGCATTTCAAAGTCATGGTTCTTGCGGATACCATCCCCTTTTTTCTGTATCGCATCAATCATGATGCCGCCCTGCTCACCACCCACACCAAGGTTTGCAGCAAAGCCGGTAAAGTCATTGTTACCCACCATGCCGGTGACACTGCCCTCAAACCCATTTTTCGGGACCGGTTTAGTCACAAAGTTGATCATGCCGCCAACCGTCTGCGGGCCATATAAAATCTGGCCTGAGCCTTTCACCACTTCAATACGTTGCACGCGCTCGATAGGCGTCGTGTAATGGGCGGAAGGGTCCCCATACGGGCCCAGGAACAATGGCATGCCATCTTCCATCAGCAATGTGCGTGATGTACGTCTTGGGTCCATTCCCCTGACCCCGATATTCACTCCCAGGCCAAAAGTGTTTTCACCAACAATATGCACGCCCGGCACATTGTTAATCGCTTCCTGAAGTGAGAACGGCCTACGTTCATTCAGGGCTTTTTCATCAACGGCACTATACGAACCCGGTACTGTTTCCAGCCGGTCCGGCAAGATACCTTTCACCACTACTGGATCGATTTCTAAACTATTTGTGTGATCACCCTGCGTTTCTGCAAACGCGTTTAAAACATTCATACTTATCGCTAAGCTTGTGGCCGCGACGATGATTTTTTTATCAGGCTTGTGCATCCCTTTTCATCCTCTTGTTGTAAAAATACCGGATGAAACTAGCAACATTTACACCAATGTATTTTAATAATCATTATCTTGTTGATTTATTTACGCAAATACAATTTTCGGAAGAAAACGGGGTGTTCATGACTAAAGCCGGTATCGGTTCATATAAACCGATACCGTTATTGATCGGTTAATATCAGCCACGCAGGTTTTTACGTTATTTGCACTGGCGCTCACTACCTCAAGCCGCTAGGTTCTCAGGTATAATTTGCTTTTTCCTTATACGTCCCCATCACATGCAACAGCAGTATCCATACAAAGAAGTAGAACAACAGGCACAGCAATTTTGGGGCGCCAGACAAAGCTTCCAGGCCAAAGCCGATAGCACCAAACCGAAGTATTACTGTTTGTCCATGTTCCCTTACCCTAGCGGTAAGCTGCATATGGGGCATGTGCGTAACTACACGATCGGTGATGTATTAAGCCGCTACCACCATATGAAGGGCTTCAATGTGCTGCAGCCTATGGGCTGGGATGCATTTGGTTTACCGGCAGAGAATGCGGCGATCCAGAACAAGGTGCCGCCTGCACAATGGACGTATGACAACATCGCCTACATGCGCAAGCAGTTGCAGTCACTGGGGTTTGCCATTGACTGGAGCCGCGAACTGGCCACCTGCCAGCCTGAATACTACAAATGGAACCAGTGGTTGTTCCTGCGCATGCTGGAAAAAGGCATCGCCTATAAAAAAACCCAGGTAGTGAACTGGGACCCGGTCGACCAGACTGTACTTGCCAACGAGCAGGTGATCGATGGTCGTGGCTGGCGCACTGGGGCGCTGGTGGAAAAACGCGAGATCCCTGGCTATTACCTGAATATCACCGGGCATGCACAGCAGTTGCTGGATGACCTGGATAAACTGCCTGGCTGGCCGGAGCGCGTGAAAACCATGCAGGCCAACTGGATAGGCAAAAGCACAGGTGTGCGGTTCGCATTCACGCACGGCATCGCCAGTACAGACGGCAAACTGATCGATGATGGAAAATTGTGGGTGTTCACTACCCGTGCCGACACCATCATGGGCGTGACTTTCTGCGCAGTCGCTGCCGAGCATCCGCTGGCGACACATGCTGCCCAAAACAATCCTGCCCTGCAGGCATTCATCGATAAATGCAAGCAAGGCTCGGTGATGGAAGCCGATATGGCAACCATGGAAAAAGAAGGCATGGACACAGGCCTGACAGTGACTCACCCTTTGACAGGCGAACAAGTGCCGGTATGGGTGGGTAACTATGTGCTGATGACCTATGGCGAAGGCGCTGTGATGGCTGTGCCTGCGCATGACGAACGTGACTTTGGCTTCGCCCACAAATACAAGCTGCCGATCAAGCAGGTGATCACTGTCATCGATCAGACTTTTGACAATAGCGCCTGGCAGGAGTGGTATGGCGAGAAAAGCAAAGGGCTTTGCATTTATTCCGGCAAATACAACGACCTCAACTATGCGGAAGCAGTCGATGCGGTGGCTGCCGATCTGGCAGAAAAAAACCTGGGCGGCAAACAGACCAACTGGCGTCTGCGTGACTGGGGTATTTCCCGTCAGCGCTACTGGGGCTGCCCTATCCCTATCATCCATTGCGAAAGCTGTGGCAGCGTACCTGTACCTGACGACCAGTTACCGGTCAGATTGCCGGAAGACTGCGTGCCGGATGGCTCGGGCAACCCGCTGAACAAACGCGAAGATTTCCTGAATTGCGCTTGCCCAAGCTGTGGCAAACCGGCCAAGCGTGAAACCGACACCATGGATACTTTTGTCGATTCCAGCTGGTATTATGCCCGTTATGCGTCAGGCTTCAGCGCAGATGCCATGGTCGATGCGCAAACCAATCACTGGATGCCGGTAGACCAGTACATCGGCGGCATCGAACACGCGATCTTGCATCTGCTGTACTCACGCTTCTGGAGCAAGGTCATGCGCGACCTGGGCCTCGTCAATTACGATGAGCCGTTCGCCAACCTGCTGACCCAAGGCATGGTGCTCAACCATATATTCTCACGCCGTACCGCAAAAGGCGGCATTGAATACTTTGCGCCGGAAGAAGTCGAACTGGTGCAGGATGAGAACGGCAAGATCACCGGTGCCAAACTGGTCGCAGATGGCTCAGCCATCGATTACCAGGGCATAGGAACCATGTCCAAATCCAAGCGTAACGGCGTCGACCCGCAATCACTGATCGAGCAATACGGTGCTGATACCGCGCGTTTCTTCATGATGTTTGCCGCACCGCCGGAACAAACCCTGGAATGGTCCGACAGTGGCGTAGAAGGCTCGCACCGTTTCCTTAAACGTGTCTGGAATTACGGCTACCTGCTATCTGAAACCCAGCCGGTCGAGATGCCGAACAAACTGACAGGCGAACTGGCTAACCAGCGCCGTGAGATCCACACAGTGTTAAAGCAGGCCAATGCCGACCTGGCTAGGCTGCAATTCAACACGGTGGCTTCTGCCTGTATGAAAATGCTGAATACACTGGAAAAAGTACAGAAAGATGCGGAAAAAGACTGGCAAGCAGTGGCTTTCGAAGGCTATGCCATCTTGCTGCGCGTGTTGTCGCCTATTGCGCCTCATATCTCGCAAGTGATGTGGCAAACGCTGAAGCTTGGTGAGGATATCCTGGCTGCAAAATGGCCAGAGCCGGCCAACTCGGCACTGGTACAGGACGAAGTGGAATATGTCGTGCAGGTGAACGGCAAACTGCGCGGCAGTATCAATATCCCGAAAAGCATGGCCAAAGAGCAAATTGAAGCTACTGCCGTCAATCAGGATTTTGTGCAGAAATTCCTCAATGAAGGCAGCGTCAAGAAAATCATTGTCGTACCTAACAAATTGATTAACATCGTTGTCGCTTAGCTTATAAGCGTTGAACATCGTAGAAAGGATGACCATGCTGCTTTCCCGCCTGACACCAAGTTTGCTGACCTGGTTTTCGCTGACCAGGTGTTTGCAAAATTGTGGCTGGCTGTTGTTGCTGGCAGCATTGACTTCGTGTGGCTTTGAACTGCGGCAGCCGTCGCCGATTGCGTTCAGGACTATCCATATTTCCGGTACTGCCGCCATCTCTAAACCGTTACGCAAGGCGCTGACTGAGCAAGGCATTAAACTAGTTCAAAGCGCGGAAGATGCCGAATTACAACTCGAATTGCTCAAGGAAGAAAACGAGCAACGCATCCTGTCCTTGAGCGGTACCGGTGTGGTGCGGGAATACGAACTGTACTACCGTGTGCAATACCGTACAAAAGTCGCTGGCGAACCTACATGGGGATTGCCTTTAGTGATGGAAGGCCGCCGCGACTATACCTATAACGATGCGAACTTGCTTGCTAAACAGCAAGAACAAAAGCTGCTGACCGAAAGCATGCACGTTGACGTGTTAAACGGTATTTTGCGCCGCCTGTCCGCACTGAAAAAAGCCGGGTAAGGGTATGCGCATCCAGGCTGCGCAACTGGCACAGCACCTGCCACCCAGACAGCATTTATTCGTGCTGGCAGGCGACGAGCCTCTTTCCATTACCGAATCTATCGACCAGATCCGCGCTGCAGCACGCCAGCATGGCGCCCAGGAACGTGCCAGTTTTAGCGTAGAACGCTATTTCAACTGGGGGCAGGTCAGCCAGTTTTTACAAAGTTTCTCGCTGTTTGCCGAGCAACGTATCCTCGAGATCAATATCCCGACCGGCAAACCCGGGGTTGAAGGTGGCAAGGCCCTGCAGCAATTGGCCGAACTGCCAGCAGCCGATACCACCATTATCATCACTCTGCCCGCACCAGACCGCGACATGACTAACAGCGCCTGGTATGAAGCGTTGCTACAACATGGCGTGGTGCTGATCCATAACCAGGTGCCATTGGCGCAATTGCCTGATTGGATAGGCCAGCGGCTCGCCTTGCAAAAACAGACTGCCGATGAAAGCTCACGCCGGTTTATTGCGGAACAGGTAGAAGGTAATTTACTGGCAGCGCATCAGGAAATTCAGAAACTCGGCTTGTTATATCCGCCCGGACCCTTGCCTGAAGAAGCGATCAGGCAGTGTGTCCTCAACGTGGCACGTTTTGATGTCTCGCAACTTGGCGAAGCCATGCTGCAAGGAGACCAGAGCCGCATCCTGCGTATCATCGAAGGTTTGCGCGAAGAAGGCGAGACCGCAGTCACGGTGATGAACCCGCTGGTTTGGCTGTTCCGTCCGCTATTGCAAGTCAGATTAGCCATGCAAAGCGGGCAATCCATGCAAAATGCACTGACCCAGGCCAGACTGTTTGGCGACCGCCAGCAATTAGTTAAGCGCGCATTGGAATTTTTACCGCAAAAACATATCGAAGCTGCACTGCAAAAACTGTCAGACATTGACCGGATTGCAAAAGGTGTAGGCGATGGCGATGCCTGGCTGGAGTTATCACGCCTGTGTACCGGCATCGCCAGGATGGCCGCCAGCCGGTCGGCAAGACCCAGGGCAGAGGCAGCCAGAGGACGGTGACATTCAGGGTGACGCAGGTTAAGACAAAATCACAAGGTATGGATAAAATAACAAGCTATGGACATTAAACACTACATGAAAGAACTGGGAGAGCAGGCACGTTCCGCCTCCCGTTTGATGGCAAAGGCCGATACCAATACCAAGAACCAGGCGTTGCGCAATATCGCGGCACTGATACGCCATCATGAAAAAGCCCTGATCGCCGCTAACCAGCAGGACCTGGACGCTGCCAAAGCCAACGGTATGGAAGCCGCGATGCTGGACCGGCTGGCCTTGAGCGAAAAATCCATCGCCAATATGGCAGAAGGCCTGGAACAGATCGCCAGCCTAGCTGACCCTATCGGCGAAATGAGCAATTTCAAATACCGCCCTTCCGGTATCCAGATCGGCCAGATGCGTGTGCCTCTTGGCGTGATCGGCATCATTTACGAAGCCCGCCCGAATGTCACGGTGGATGCAGCCGGTTTATGTATCAAGTCCGGCAATGCCTGCATTTTACGTGGCGGCTCTGAAGCAATCCATTGCAACCAGGCGCTGGCGAAACTGGTACACCAGGGCCTGGCACAAGCTGGCTTGCCACAAGCGGCGGTACTAGTTGTTGAAACCACTGACCGCGCAGCCGTCGGCGAACTGATCACCATGAAACAATATGTGGATGTGATCGTGCCACGCGGCGGCAAAGGCCTGATCGAGCGTATCAGCAACGACGCCCGTATCCCGGTGATCAAACACCTGGATGGCAACTGCCATGTCTATGTCGATGACGAAGCAGATATCGATAAAGCCATACGCATCCTGGAAAACGCCAAGACCCAGCGACTGGGCACCTGCAACACCGCTGAATCGCTACTGGTCGCCCGCAGCGTTGCGGCCACTGCCCTGCCTACACTGGCAGAGATGCTGATCGCCAAAGGCATTGAGATCCGCGGCTGCGAAGAAACACGCGCCCTGGTGCCACAGGCAGTTGCTGCAACCGAGGAAGACTATTACACCGAATACCTGGATGCAATCATCTCGTGCAAGGTGGTGAGTGGGTTGGAACAAGCGATCACGCATATCAACCAGCATTCAAGCCAGCATACCGAGGCAATCATCACCGAGAATTACACCAAAGCGCGCCAGTTCCTGCGCGAGGTCGATTCCAGCAGTGTCATGGTCAATGCCTCCACCCGCTTTGCCGATGGCTTTGAATACGGGTTTGGTGCCGAGATCGGCATCTCTACCGATAAACTGCATGCACGCGGTCCGGTGGGTCTGGATGGGCTGACTTCGTTGAAGTATATAGTCCTCGGTGACGGCCACGTCAGGGCATAAAAAATTGCATGAATCGAGCGCTTCACGGCGTTGCGCGGCGCTCGAAATCCTCATATACAAATCGTACATTGCGGTTCCTGCGCTCCGGGCGCCTTGCGCTGGCACTCGATTGATGCAATTTGAATATTGATTGATGCGCCGGAACACATGCACTTTTTAATGATCATTTCGGATGTAGCGCAAGGCGCCCGGAGCGCAATAAATGAGATAGTACACACTGGTACAGCAAGTTTAAGAGCACCGCGCAACGCCGCGATGCGCCGGAAGAATCATTAAAATGGAAATCATCGGACTATTCGGCGGTACATTCAACCCCCTTCATAACGGCCATCTGGCGCTGGCGCAAAGTGTGCTGGATACCCTGCATTGCAGCCAGATCCGCTTTATACCCGCAGCCATCCCGCCCCATAAAGCCATCCCTGCAGTCACAGCGCAGCACCGCGCGCATATGGTGCAACTGGCCATCGCCGACCATACTGAGTTTGTACTGGATACCTGCGAACTGGATCGCCAGGGCCCGTCCTATACCATAGAAACCCTGCACCTGCTGCGTCACCGCCTGCCGAATCAATCGTTGTGCCTGATCATGGGGCAGGACAGCTACCTGAAACTGCCAACCTGGCACCGCTGGCTGGAGCTGCTTGATTACAGTCATTTACTGATCGTCCACAGGGCAGATGTGGAGCACACATTACAGCCGCACGCGGAACACGAAAACAGGCTGCTGGATATCGCCGAGGCACCGCAACAATTTGCCGCACAAGCACATGGGTTGATCAGTTACCTGCCGGTCACACCACCGGCTATCTCTTCTACGGCCATTCGTGATGCATTTGGTAAAGGCGAAGCGATCTCAGTCGATGGCATCCCTGAAAAAGTCATGCACTACATTCAAGAGAACCATCTTTATCAATCCGGATAGTTTTAAAAGCAAAAGCCCGGTATCTTCCCGGGCTTTTTGATGGCCTGCGATGGCCTGGAAACTCAGCAAATGAGTATTAATGATGCGCAGCCGCGCCTAGCAATTTACTTAATGCTTTTGTGTTGAGCTCGCCGTTGGCGCCATTCAACTGTTTCAAGATCTCTTCTTTGCGTGCAGTGAACTTCACTGCCAACCCACGCAGATCCAGCTCCTTTGATTCACGCACCTCAGGGAACATTTCTTCCTCTTCTTCATCCACGTGATGGTTGATGTACTCACCTAACACCGTTACTTTGGCATCATACATAGGATCTTCAGGATCCATAGCCTGCATCTGCGCAATTAATTCTTTAGCACTTTCATGCTCGACTATGCCCTCATTGATCATGTCATCATCATGTGTAGCCGCACGTGCGCCGGGGTAAAAGATCTCCTCTTCTGCAATAGTATGCGCAATCAGCTCAACACAGATCTTGTTGGCAACCTGCAGTTTGCCTTTGATATCGCCTTTTTCAGCCAGCTTATCAAACTGTTTAAACATTTTCTTTACTTCATCATGGTCATTTTTCAGAAGCACGATCACATCGTGTTTCACAGTTGCAGCAGCTTTAGTTACAGAAGCTTTGCTTGATGGCATCTTGGTTTTAGATTGCTCGTTTGAAGCTGTTCTCATGGTGTTCTCCTGGTAAGAATGAATTGGTCTTAAATCTGCAATTCTCAAATGAAATCGCGTTTTTATCAGGTTCAATCATGCAGGCTGAGCCTCAAATGCACCATGCAAACAAGGCTGAATTTACTGTAGGAAAACTCGCACACTTTTAAAGAAGATGTCTGTTAATTACAATGAAATAAAAAATATTATTGCCAATGCATCCTTTTACATACAATCCTGGCAGACAATCACATAAAATTCAGCTTTACTTGAATCATGGCAATGCTAGTGCATTTTAAGGATAAAAGATGGGATTAGATCCCTTAACCGCATCTTGCAGACGCACGGTTAAACAGCTGGCATTCGCCATTGCCGGATTCATTTCAGTAGTGAGTATCACCCCTTTCGCTGAAGAAATATTACCCAACCGCTTTCCTGAAAACAGCCTGACCAGGGCCATCCCGCTCACCGAACAGGAAACAGACTGGATCAAACAGCATCCTAACGTCAGGGTCGCAGTCAAAAGCGGCTGGATGCCCATCGAGTTCCAGCTGGAAAATCAGAAGCATACCGGCGTCTCCATTGATTACCTGGAGCAGATCAGCCTGCTGACCGGGCTACGCTTCAACATCGTTGACTATCACCCCAATATCAATACCAATGAAGTCGAAGTGATCACCGGCATCCGCGACAAAAAGCTGACGGCAGGTTTCCACCTGGTCGCCACGCCTTATCTGGATATCACCAATGCGATCTATGTCGCCACCAAGGGCCCTCTGAGCCCCGGGGAGATCAACCTGAACCAGTTGTCGCAAAAGAAGGTGGCAGTATTCAGGAATGGCCCGGTGGCGCAGGAACTGAAAGCGATCGTGCCGGATATTGAGCTCAGGCTATTCGCGATCGCTGACGATGCGTTTGATCAGCTGGATGCACATGCAGTGGATGCCTATATCGGCAATGAACTGGTGCTGGATTACCATATCGATTACCACAAGATCAAATCCATACGCAAAAGCGGCACCACCCCCATCACCAGCAAAGTCTACATGGCTGCCAGCGATGAATACCCGTTGCTGCAAAGCATATTGAACAAAGCCGTGCTGGAAATCGGCACCAATCCGCCCGCCATACTGGATACCTGGAAAATCAAGCCGGAGAATCCGTTCGTCCAGTACCTGATGGCGACCATTTCATTTTTCGCGGTGGTGCTGTTGTTCCAGTTGATCAAGCTGTATAAATCGAGCAAGCAACAGGCGATCGCCGCCGAAGAGAAGATCTGGTTCCAGGCCAATCATGATTTCCTCACCCAGCTGCCTAACCGTTACTTCCTGAAAACCAAGCTGTCGGAAGCATTACACCAGTGCGAGATCAGCCTGAGCAGGATAGGCGTCATCATTATCGACCTGGATAATTTCAAGGAGATCAACGATACCGCCGGCCACGCCATTGGCGACGAAGTGCTGATCAAAGTGGCTGACCGCATCAAGCACATCATTACCCCGCCCAACATCATTGCCCGGTTCGGCGGCGATGAATTCCTTATCCTGGTGCAGGACAATCCTGACGAGCAGGCCCTGCATACCTTTTGCGCACGGCTGATCGAAGAAATGGAAGCGCCGTTCCGCATCCAGCAAAAGTCTTTCCTGGTATCCATCAGCATAGGTGCCTCGCTATTCCCCGATAACAGCCGCAACGTGGAAGAGCTGATCATGTTTGCCGATGAAGCCATGTACCAGGCGAAAAGGACAGGCAAGAACAAATTCATCCTGTTCAACGAGAACATGCATGATGTGTTCACCAGGCGCACCCAGCTGGGCAACGAATTACGGCACGCGGTGGAAAGGCACCAGCTATACCTGCAATACCAGCCTATCTTCAACCTGCATAGCCAGCGCTGCGAAAAAGTGGAGGCGCTATTGCGCTGGTACCACCCGGAATTCGGCACCGTGCCGCCCGATGTATTCATCAGCATCGCGGAAGAGAACGGCTGTATCATTGAGCTTGGCGAATGGGTGTTCCAGCAAGTGCTGGGTGACTTCGACAAACTGTCCAACTACTTCGGCGAGATTGAAATATGCATCAACCTGTCGCCTCTCCAGTTCGCGCAGTCAGAATCCATTCAAGACTTCATCAACAGCATCCAGGGCATAGGCATACCCGGCGCACATTTCTGTTTTGAGATCACCGAAGGCATGCTGCTGGAGCCTTCCAACAGCGTGATTGAAAACCTGAGCAAGATCAACGAGCACGGCATACGCCTGGCGCTGGACGACTTTGGTACCGGTTACTCGTCACTGGCTTACCTGAATAAATTCAAGATCGATTACGTTAAGATCGATAAATCGTTCATCAGCAATATCACTGAAAACCCTAATGACCTCGCCTTGTGCAAGACCATTATCTATATGGGTAAACAGCTGAATATCCGGCTGATAGCCGAAGGTGTGGAAACGCAGGAACAGGAGAGCCTGCTGAAAGAAATGGGATGTGATTACTCACAAGGCTTTTACCGCGCACGGCCACTCACTATCCGCGATTTATCGGTGGCGGTATAAACGGTCATTGTCTGACCGGCTACTGGTTACTGCTGAATGGTCAACGCGGGCATCGCGCAAGAAACTGGTCCAGCTGTTTGGCGAATGCATGGCGGTCAGAAGACTGCATCGCACTCGGGCCCTGGGTTTCCACGCCACTGGCGCGTAATGATTCCATAAAATCGCGCATCGCCAGCCGCTCCCGGATATTCTCCTTGGAATAAAACTCACCGCGCGGATTGAGCGCATGGCCGCCCTTCTCTATCACCTGTGCCGCCAGCGGGATATCGGCAGTGATCACCAGGTCACCCGCCTCCAATGCCGCGACAATCTCGTTATCGGCTACGTCAAAACCTTTGCCGACCTGCATAGACTTCAGGTAAGGCGATGGCGGTACATACAACAATTTATTCGCAACCAGTATGGTGGAGATCCGGGTGCGTTCGGCGGCGCGGAACAGGATCTCCTTGATCACCACCGGGCACGCATCGGCATCCACCCAGATCTGCATCAGCGCGCCCGGGGTTTATTTCTGTTGGCCTGTCCATTGCCTTGTGCAGGACGATTCTGCGTATTGGCACCTGGCTTGGGCGTGAATAATGCGCCTTGTGACCTGTTACCATTGGCAGACTGGTTGCCGCCCTGGCGATGCTGCGCTGGCTGGCTGGCACGGTTGCCATTGGCTGCATGGCCCGCCGCCTGGTTACCGTTGCGCTGGCTGGTATTTCCCTGTGCAGCCCTGTTGCCGTTAACTTGCGCCGGACGCTGGCTATTAGCCTGCGGCTGGCGTTGCTGGGTTTGTGAAGACTTCTGGTTAGCAGCGTTACCGGCCGGTTTCTGTGCTTGTGCTTGTCCCTGGCGCTGACCAGCATTATTTTGCCCACGCGGATTGCCACGGGGCTGCTGTGCACGCGGCGGACGGTCAGGCTCTTCACTTCCTTTTTCCGGGGCAACAAAACCTTCTACCGGCACCTTGGGGATCTCGCGCTTGATCAAGCGCTCAATGTCTTTCAACAATTTGAGTTCTTCGCGGTCCACCAGCGAGATCGCCGCGCCGCTGGCACCGGCGCGGCCGGTACGGCCAATACGGTGCACATAATCCTCAGGCACGTTAGGCAATTCAAAATTCACCACTTGCGGCAACTGGTCGATATCCAGCCCGCGTGCGGCGATATCAGTCGCCACCAGTGCCGGGATCTCGCCTGCCTTGAACTGCGCCAGCGCCGCTGTACGCGCATTCTGACTCTTGTTACCGTGGATCGCCATGGCAGGGATACCGTCTTTCACCAGCTTTTCCGCCAGGCGGTTAGCACCATGTTTGGTACGGGTGAAGATCAGTACCTGCTTCCAGTCGTTCTGTTTGATCAGGTGGCTGACCATCGCGCGTTTATGCGCCTGCGGCACCATATGCACGCTCTGTTCAATCAGCGCATTCGACGCATTGCGGCGCGCCACTTCCACCAGGTCAGGCGCATTCAGCAGATTGTCTGCCAGTTGCTTGATCTCGTCAGAGAACGTGGCCGAGAACAACAGGTTCTGGCGTTTTTTAGGCAGCAAAGCCAATACTTTCTTGATGTCATGGATAAAACCCATATCCAGCATACGGTCGGCTTCATCCAGCACCAGGATTTCAATGCCGGATAGATCCAGCGCTTTCTGGTTAGAGAGGTCCAGCAAACGGCCAGGCGTCGCCACCAGGATATCGATAGGCTTTTTCAGGCGCGCGATTTGCGGGTTGATAGTAACGCCACCGAACACCACCATGCTTTTCAACGGCAGGTACTTACCATAAGTGGTGACTGACTCGCCTATCTGCGCCGCCAGCTCGCGGGTAGGCGACAATATCAGGCAACGCGGCGTGCCCTTGGCCTGGTTGGCTAATGGCGCTTCAGATAAGCGGTGCAGGATAGGCAGGGTGAAGCCGGCGGTTTTGCCGGTACCGGTTTGCGCACCTGCCAGCAGATCGCCACCACGTAACACGTAAGGGATGGCCTGCGCCTGGATAGGCGTCGGTGAGGTATAGCCGGCATCGGCAATCGCGCGCTGCACAGGCTCGCATAACTTTAAATCAGCAAACGTGATGTCTGCAACAGTATTGTTTTCTATGGACAAAGTAATTCAACTTATATGATGTGCATGGTCGATAATAATGAGGGCCACACAACGAATTATCGGGCGTTGGTCTGTTGCCACCGGCAACACCAATCTGGACAAACGAAGATTATATCTAGAGATTATGACAAGGCCGCTGTGGTGATTGGTAGTTCACAGGGTAAGGCCATTATACGCGGTTTGGCTTGCTTCCAAAGATAAAGCTTAATTAGCGCCTCAACATTTCATAAATGATAGCATCTGTGCTAGCATTAAGCATGTTAACCACCATTGTATTAGACACCAATATCCTGGTAGCTGCCTTGCAAAATCAGGGCATTGTTGCCAGAACCATTCTGCGTTTGTGTTTGAATGGTGAAATTCAGGCCCTGATAGGCGCAGCGCTTTTTGCTGAATATGAAGATGTCTTGAATCGTGATAGCTTGTTTGAAAACAGCAAACTTAACAAACAGGAACGGGACCAAGTAATCGATGGCTTTTTATCCGTATGTAAATGGTCGGAAGTATTTTATGCATGGCGGCCAAATCTTCCGGATGAAGCAGACAACCATTTGATTGAGTTGGCAATCGCAGGCCAGGCTAGCTTTATTGTGACAAGAAATCTAAAGGACCTGACCAAGGGTGAGTTGATTTTCAACCAGCTACAAATCGTCGGGCCAGAACACTTTTTAGAATTGATACAGAACCTCAAGGAGTCAACATGAGCATTCTTACTATCCGCTTACCAGATGATAAGCACGACAGGTTGAAGTCGCTAGCCAAAGCCAACAAAGTCAGTGTAAACAAGCTGGTTGATGAGTTGGCAACCGTTGCACTTGCGAACTTTGATGCCAAGACACGCTTTGAAGCAAGGGCAAAAAAAGGTGACACAAATACTGCACTACAGTTGCTTGATAAATTTGGAGACTGAATATCTCATTCATGCAAATGTTGGCCAAACCGACTACATTGTCTTAGTCCGTGCAGCGTGTAACTTCCTGTAGCTATCGATCAGGCGCTGATGCCTGTCCAGCCCTTCCAGCTTCATGCTGGTAGGTGTCAGGCCATAGAAGCGCACATTGCCATCGACTGATCCGATCGCAGCATCCATCCTGATATCGCCAAACATCTTGCGGAAATTGGCTTCGTAATCGCCTAGTTCCAGCTCGTCATCCAGCATCACTTCCAGCACGACGTTTAATGCCTGGTAAAACAGGCCGCGTTCGAGTGAGTTGTCGTTGTATTGTAAAAATGCACCCACCAGCTCTTGGGCTTCTTCAAATTGCAGCAAAGCCAGATTGATCAGCAATTTCAATTCCAATACAGTCAGCTGGCCCCAGTCGGTGTTCTCGTCGAACTCGATACCGATCAAAGTCGCGATATCACCGTAGTCATCCAGCTCGTTGTTTTCCAGACGGTCCAGTAATGCTTCCAGGCTGGCATCGTCCAGGGTATGCAGGTTCAGTATATCTTCGCGGAACAATAATGCTTTATTGGTGTTATCCCACACCAGGTCTTCTACCGGGTAAATTTCCGAGTAATCCGGCACCAGTATGCGGCAGGCAGTTGCGCCCAACTGGTCATACACGGCGACATAAGCCTCTTTGCCCATCTCAGCCAGCATGCCAAACATGGTCGCGGCTTCTTCAGCATTGGCATCGTCGCCTTCACCGGAGAAATCCCATTCCACGAATTCATAATCCGATTTCGCGCTGAAAAAGCGCCACGACACGATGCCGCTGGAATCAATAAAGTGTTCGACAAAGTTATTCGGCTCGGTCACCGCTTCGCTGGCAAAGGTCGGTTGCGGCAAATCGTTTAAACCTTCAAAGCTGCGGCCTTGCAGCAACTCGGTCAGGCTGCGTTCCAACGCGACTTCCATGGTTGGGTGCGCGCCAAATGATGCGAATACACCGCCGGTACGCGGGTTCATCAAGGTAACGCACATAACCGGGTATTGCCCGCCCAGCGAAGCATCTTTCACCAGCACAGGGAAACCCTGCTCTTCCAGGCCTTTAATACCAGCCACCACTCCCGGGTATTTCGCCAGCACTTCTTGCGGCACATCCGGTAAGGCTATCTCGCCTTCAATGATTTCGCGTTTGACTGCACGTTCAAATATTTCAGACAGGCACTGCACCTGCGCTTCCACCAGCGTATTGCCCGCACTCATGCCATTGCTGACAAACAGGTTTTCCACCAGGTTGGTTGGGAAATACACCGTTTCGCCATCCGACTGCCGCACAAACGGCAGCGAACAGATACCGCGCTCGGCATTGCCGGAATTAGTATCTATCAGGTGCGAGCCACGCAACTCGCCATCCGCGTTGTAAATCTCCAGCGTATATTCATCAAGTATCTCTTTCGGCAGCGCATCCTTGCGGCCAGGCTTGAACCAGCGCTCGTTCGGGTAATGCACAAATGGAGCATTGGCGATCTCTTCACCCCAGTACGAGCCGGCATAAAAATGGTTGTTACTCAGCCGCTCGATATACTCGCCCAAGGCTGACGCCAGTGCGCTTTCCTTGGTCGATCCTTTACCGTTAGTGAAACACATAGGCGAATGAGCATCGCGGATGTGCAGCGACCACACGTTAGGCACGATATTGCGCCATGAAGCGATCTCGATCTTGATGCCCAGCCCGGCCAGCACACTGGTCATATTGGCGATGGTTTGTTCCAGCGGCAAGTCTTTACCGGTGATATACGTTTGCGACTCTGCCGCTGTATCCACCGTCAGCAACGCCTGTGCATCGGCATCGAGGTTTGCCACTTCTTCAATGATAAAGTCCGGCCCGGCCTGCACTACTTTCTTCACGGTACAGCGGTCAATCGAACGCAAAATCCCAATGCGGTCTTTTTCAGAGATATCTGCAGGCAACTCAATCTGTATTTTGAAAATCTGCTTGTAGCGGTTTTCCGGGTCCACGATATTGTTGTGCGACAGGCGGATATTGTCAGTCGGGATATTGCGTGTGCTGCAATACAGCTTCACAAAATAGGCCGCACACAGGGCCGATGAAGCCAGGAAGTAATCGAACGGGCCCGGCGCCGAGCCATCGCCTTTATAACGGATAGGCTGGTCGGCAATCACAGTGAAGTCATCAAACTTGGCTTCAAGGCGGAGCTTATCGAGAAAATTGACTTTGACTTCCATGGGGAGAATTCCAGAATGCGGCAAAAACGCTGAGGGCGTTATTATCCCTCAACACGCTTTCACTGCCTAAGGGTAAATTGCTAAAGGTTTGATTAAGAGCGCTTTTTAGAAGGCGCCGCCTGAAACGTCCAAGCCACAAAACGGCTTTGCTTCTGCCCTTGCGTCATCTCCACCGTTTTCACCGTCAACGCTTGCACTTTCTTTAACTCTCGATACACCAGCGGTAGATTAGTCGCTTTGGAAACCAGTGTGGTAAACCACACGCACTGTTTGGCAAACAGCTTACTCTCGCGAATCATGGTGGTTAAAAACGCCGCCTCGCCACCCTCACAGAACAATTCATTAGATTGCCCGCCAAAATTCAATGCTTGTGGTGGCTTTTTACCCAAACCGCGCCATTTGCGTTGCGTACCCGCCAACGCTTCTTCAGCCGATGCATGAAAAGGCGGATTACATAAAGTGACGGTAAATTGCTCGCCCGGCAAAATCACACCTTTAAAGATAGATTCCGGCTTAGGCTGATGACGCACACTGATCTGCTGCTGCAATCCATTCGCCTCAATAATCTGCTGTGCATTGCGCAAAGCCTTACTATCAATATCCACACCCACACTTTGCCAACCATAAGCATGCGCGGCAATCAGCGGATAAACCAGATTCGCACCTGTGCCAATATCCAGCAAGCGCACTTGTTGTGCATTGCCACTCTCCGCCAATAAATCCGCCAGGTAATGCACATAATCCGCCCGCCCGGGAATAGGCGGACATAAGTAATTTTTTGGAATATCCCACACCGACACACCGTAATAGTGCTTGAGTAAGGCTTGGTTTAAAGCTTTTACGGCTTGCAAGTTTGCGAAGTCTATTGACGCATCGCCATACGCGTTCTGACGGACGTATTGAGAAAGTGTTGGGTATGTTTGCACCAATTCAGAGAAATCATAACCTATGCGATGTTGATTACGTAAATGCAAGATTGACGAGGGTGACTCAGGTTTCATAACACATTAAATCGAAAGCAATACTGATAATCGAACTACCAAAAAGCGACCTCTCTGATAACAACTTCTCTAAGTTAATTAGTCATTAATAAAATTTAAACCAGAGATTAGTCTTCGTTAGCTTCAACTGTTATTACAGTTAAGGTTTTACCATAATTGCCAAGCCCAACCACTTCCTCATATGCCTCGAACTCATCATCCGTTTTGAACCATGACATCGTATCTGCCGCATCATCATCTTTTTCAGCTGACGTAATGTTATTTGTCGTCTGATTAAAGCTTCTTGTAAGTGAGTCTTTAGGCAGTAATGAGTCTTTTGTCGGGTGCTTAAATCCAGACAATCCTCTAAGACTCTTGGAAACAAAACAGTAATTAATTACAGGTCCAGTACTTAAAACAATTGCGATCGCTGCATCAGTCAAATCTGCATAACGTATTGCTGATGCCGTCAGCGACGTTCCACAATCAATTGCTAATTTCTCGATAGCGGACAATCCATCCGAGTATTTATTAGCCTGAACCTTAAAAAGATGCATTGGCATTAATAACCCAGCAGCAAAGTGATCTGCTTCTAATTCAATTTGCTGTCCTGACCCAAAGCCGGCTCTGGAAAGATGCTCACTTTGACCATTATTAAAAAGTTGCTCTGGATGGCCGGGTAAAAAGTAATGGCCTAGCTCATGCGCAATACTAAATCTCTGAAACCCGTCATTTTTAATATGGGTTGCATAACCAATAGCAAAATTATTTTTAAAATTAATGAGCATTCCAGAAACCCCAACCGCAGTTTCAGGTTTTGCTTGAACAATTATGTCTCTGCTTTTCGCAAGAGCAATTACATCAATTGGCAACTGTAAGTTTTCATCACGAACTAACTTCTCAGCATGTTGAGTTGCATCTCGTAACTTGTATTCCATCCCCAACCCCTTTCAGTAATTTATTTTCCCTTCTCGGCTAGATTCTTAATCATCATTTCTGCAAATTCTTTATCTTTTTCAGATAAATTTTGCACATCTCGATAGAGCCGATTTGTAACCGCACCGCCTCCCATATCTTCGGACAATCCAAGAAGATAATCCGTTGTTACATCTAAATGCTTAGCAAGGAGACGTAAGTTATCGAATGAAGGTTTGCGAGTACCAGTAGGATTTTCGAAATGGGAAATTGTTGTGGTCGGCAAGCCTGCTTTCGCAGATAACTCTGTTTGCGTTATGCGACGAACGTCTTCTCTTATATATCTCAACCTCTCAGCAAAAATACTTTTTGCTTCATTATCCATGTCTACTCCGAAAATATTTTATTTACAAACTCGACAAGATTGTGTACATTTACATCATTAATATCTTGTCGACTATGTAAAATGTAACATACAAGCCTAATCCTAGAAAGGTGTTTAACATGAATTCATTTACAGATTCACCATTAAGACTAATTGCCCGCAAACAAATGCTTGTGGATTTATTAGATAAGCTTTGTCAAAACCTCGAAGTTAGCCCCTCCGAATATCTTAAAGCGAAAAAAAGCTATCAAGCAGTTGGCGAATGGCTCATTGGTTCGAATAATCCTCTGCTAAATGAAATCATTGTATATCCTCACGGCTCTATTGCATTAGGAACAGCCATTAAGCCTGTAGGCCGAAATGACTTTGATGTTGACCTTGTAAGCCATCTTCCAACTAGTAACCATTTATCAGACCCATTTTTAATCAAACAGGCAATTGGAGATAGGCTGTATGAACACGGTACATATCGGAATATGCTCGAAGAGAAACAGAGATGCTGGCGTTTAAATTATGAAAATGAATTTCACATGGATATCACGCCATCTGTAATCAACCCACTTTGCAAAAATGGTGGAGAACTTGTACCCGACAAACAACTATCGTCTTGGAAACCTACAAATCCGAAAGGATATATAAATCAATTTCAGACTTATGCAACTATGTCTCCAGCTTGGACTACATTCGACAGTGCTGAGTATGCTGAAGCACGTGGAGAAATTCTTCCATTACCAAATCAAGAACCATCAAAGCCTATTTTGAATCGTATTGTCCAATTACTTAAAAGACACCGTGACCATACATTCATTGGAACACCTCAAGAAGACTTTGCTCCTATTTCCATAATCATAACAACTCTGGCTAGCTGGGCTTATGTTGCTTGCATTAAAGAAAGAAAGTTTGTCGATCACTATGATTTAATTCTAGAAGTTATAAGAAAAATGCCTACTTTCATCACTAAAGAATATGAAAATGGCAGATTAATTTACTCTATTCCAAATGAAACCACTACTGGTGAAAACTTTGCTGATAAATGGAGTCGTAACCAGCAATTACCCTACTGGTTTTTTGATTGGCACAAAAAAGCACTTTTAACCTTTGAAGAGCTCTTAGAAACTGATGGACTAGATCGTATTGTTGAGAGCATCAGTAATGAATTTTCAGCGCCACATGCTACAGTGCAAGCCACGCTAGACTCTTATATGCAAGGTGTTAATCGTGCACGAGAGAACCATTCCCTAAGAGTCAATAAGTCTATCGGTATATTAAGTACTCCGTCGTCACTAAGCTCGGTTATTGTTCCCCAGAATACTTTCTTTGGGAGACCACTTCCATGAGAAGAGGTAGACCAAACATATCACTGCAATGGCTAAGATTAAAAGCAAGTAGTATTTCCAATGGTCAAGGATATGTGAAAAATGGAGAATTGCTATGGAATTTAAGCGTTCGCCCATTCCCACTGGCTAGAGAATATCAATTACAAATCAGATACACTTCAAAGCTGCATTTTCCACAGGTATATGTTACGCGCCCAGATTTGGCTGAACTAGCCAATGGGCGTTACATTCCTCATGTTTATTCAACTCAACCAGTAAGATTATGCTTGCATTCAGTTAGAAATACTGAGTGGACAAGTGACAAATGGATTTCTGAAACAATCGTTCCTTGGTGTTATCTATGGCTTGGTTATTTCGAACATTGGCTTGCCACTGATAATTGGTTAGGTGGTGGCGAACACCCAGGAGATTTTGATGAGTAATCGCAAGCGCATCTTGAGTCTTGATGGTGGAGGAATAAAAGGCGTATTCGCAGCTTCATTTCTTACAACTATTCAAGAAGCAATTTCAGAGGATATAACTGATTACTTTGACCTTGTAGCAGGAACATCAACTGGTGGAATTATCGCCTTGGGTCTTGGATTAGGCATGTCTCCGAGAGAAATACTGCACTTTTATCAAAACGAAGGTCACAGGATTTTTGATCAAGGTAGCATTTATGACTCCCCATCAAACCTTGGACGTTTCAGGTCGTGGATGCGAACTCAGAAAAACAAAGGCAGACAGCTACTCCGACCAAAATATGAGTCGACCGAATTAAAAAAAGCTTTAGAGCGTGCATTTGGCTCAAAGAGATTAGGGGATAGTAAGCTAAGACTACTCATTCCTGCTTATCACGCGGACTCAGAAGATATCTATATTTTCAAAACGAGTCACCATGTTAGATTGCAATTAGATTGGAGACAAAGTGCAGTAAATGTAGCCTTGGCAACGTCTGCGGCCCCAACTTATTTTGCAGCACATCAACTTCCTTGTGGCTCCCCGATACTTGATGGGGGTGTATGGGCCAATAATCCAGCAGGAATTGCCGCAGTAGAAGCTCGATCAATTTTAGGTTGGAATGATGATGAATTATATATTTTAAGACTAGGTTGCACTGAAGCTACCTTAGAAATTCCAACATCTTCTGGCTATACAGGGCTTCTTATGAAATCAACTGAATTGTTTATGCAAGGACAGTCTAGAGGAGCCGATGGCATTGCTTATTTGTTGACAGGACACACTTCAGAAACACCTAGGTATTTTCCAATTCAACCTAAAGTTTCAATTGGTAAATTCGGGCTTGATAAAGTCGAAATGATAAATAGACTTCAGGGATTGGGAGCTGCCTCTGCAAGAGAAAATCTTCCAAAACTACAAAGATATTTTTTCGATATCAAAGCGGATCCATTTAATAAAAGCAATCTTACTTTGTAATCAATTACCTGGCGAGGCTATCGTCTTTTAACTAGCTATGCGATTCACATTGTCTTTAAAGTAGTAGTTAGCACTGAAATCGAAGTTAATTTATGCAAAATACCCCTTAAAGTGTTGAATTAATGGCAAAAACACTATCTTTACATTGTATACATGCACAAAATTCTCTGATATGGTAGCGATTATTAAAATAATTACGGTGTTTTACACCAACCAATATTCGGGGTGTCAATTAGATGATGGACATATCAGGAAAATATTTATACACAATACGCAGCGCAAATGGCGTGCTGGTAGAGAACTTGCAGGTGTTTGGCAAGTCTCGCACCGAAGCGGATGAGAAGATCCGCCAGATGTACTGGCGCTGTGAAATTATCAGTTGCGATATTGTTGTTAAGAAGGATTCGAAAGCACGTACACCACATATAAAAATGCAGTGGGTACGCCCCTAACATAGGGGAGGATAGGCTGGCGTTAAGAACCCGCCCGGAATTGCGAACTCCTAAAGCGTCTGTTGATACAGGCGCTTTTTTTATTGCATGAACTCCCCACCACTTAGAACAGTGACAGGTTTTTTGCCAGATGGGCTGACTTGTTGCTCTTGCGTCTGGCGGCTTTCTTTTTAGCCGTGGGTTTGATTGGCGGGTCTGGCAGATCGAACAGGGATTGCTGTGCCGGGAACATATCGTCCATTTGCGGCACCAGCAATTCTGGCCGCAGCTCACAATCAATACGTATATCGGATTTTGGTACGCAGCAACAAGGCAGGATTTCATCGGCACCGATAAATGCCAGCGGCTGTTCAAGATACTCTACTTCACCAGCCAGCAAGCGCACTCTGCACCCGCCGCAATAACCACTCCTGCATTGATACTCAATTTCGTGCCCGGTGCGTTCAAGACCTTCGAGCAGGGTTTCCTGCGGGATGAGGTTAAAGCGGATGTGCTGGCTTTGTACGGTGCTCACTGTGAATAGGGGTCACTAAATTAAATAAGTGAGCGAGCGGGATAAAGTGCAAGGCGCACGGAACGCAATAACCGAGACAGTACAAATAGTACGGCGAGGTTGTGAGTACCGCGCAACGCCGCAATTTACCCGCGCAGCCACTTATTACAACTCGAAATCATTGAGATCATCTGCGGACATCTCAGAATCAATCTGACCAATCAGGTATGAGCTTAATTCCACTTCCTGAGGGGCGACTTGCACGGTATCTGACGCCAGCCAGGTGTTGATCCATGGAATCGGGTTGCTTTTGGCATTGGGGAATGCCGCTGGCAAACCGACCGAGGCCATGCGGCTGTTGGTGATGTATTCCACATACTGGCTAAGAATGTCTTTGTTTAAACCAATCATCGAGCCATCTTTGAACAGGTATTCTGCCCATTGTTTCTCCTGCTCTGCGGCAGTCTTGAACATTTCGAAACATTCGTTGTGCAACTCGGCGGCGATCTCGGCGAATTCGGGATCATCCTGCCCGGAACGCATGATATTCAGAATGTGCTGGGTGCCGGTGAGGTGCAAGGCTTCGTCACGCGCGATCAGGCGGATGATCTTGGCGTTGCCTTCCATCACCTTGCGCTCGGCAAAGGCGAATGAGCAGGCAAAGCTGACATAGAAGCGGATCGCCTCAAGGATATTCACGTTCATCAGGCAGCGGTACAGCAGCTTTTTCAGCTCGCGGCGGTTGACCAGTTTGGTCTCGCCATTGATGACGTGGTCGCCCTCGCCCAGCTGCGAATACAGCATAGTCTGCTGGATCAGCTCATCGTAATAATGCGCGATATCCGACGCGCGCGCAGTGATGTTGTCGTTGCGCACGATGTCATCAAAAATGATGGAAGGATCATTGACGATGTTGCGGATGATATGGGTATACGAGCGCGAGTGGATGGTCTCGGAAAACGCCCAGGTCTCGATCCAGGTTTCCAGCTCGGGCAGTGACACCAGTGGCAGCAACGCCACGTTAGGGCTACGGCCCTGGATGGAATCCAGCAGCGTCTGATACTTCAGGTTGCTGAGGAAAATATGTTTTTCGTGTTCCGGCAGACCCTGGTAATCAGCACGGTCTTGCGAAACATCGACCTCTTCCGGACGCCAGAAGAAAGAAAGCTGCTTCTCGATCAGCTTCTCGAACACCGGATATTTCTGCTGGTCATAACGCGCCACGTTGACGGGCTGACCGAAGAACATCGGTTCTTTCATCTGGTCGTTGTCTGTTTTGGTAAAGATGCTGTAGGCCATGGCCGTGTTCCCTGAGTGATAAGTGGCTTCGCGGGCGAATTAATTTCATCCCGATTGCTCACTTATTCGTTTTTGTTCAAACCCCTTAAATCCATGCGCACTTGCGCATGGATCGTATGACTAAAGCTATGCCTCAACTACGTAGCTGCTTCAATAATGCTGAGTAAGCGAGCGAGCCGGAGGAAGTGCAAGGCGCCCGGAGCACAGAAACCGGAATGTACAAGAGAGTACATGAGGATTTCGAGCACCGCGCAACGCCGCAATTCACCGGCGCAGCCGCTTAATCAGTGTTTATTTAAATCTTGCAGGCACCACTGGCACACCCATCATCTTCCGCTTCCGCGCCACCCTCTGTCGCACCATCACGCGTGTTGTGGTAATACAGCGTTTTGATGCCCAGCTTATAAACCTGCAGCAAGTCTTTCAACAACTGCTTCATCGGCACACGGCCACCTTCAAAACGGGTCGGGTCGTAGTTGGTGTTGGCAGAGATCGACTGGTCGACGAACTTCTGCATGATGCCTACCAGCTTGAGGTAACCATCGTTGTTAGGGATTTTCCATAACAATTGATACTGGTCACGCAGGCGGTCGATCTCAGGTACCACCTGGCGCAGGATACCGTCTTTGGATTGCTTGACGGTGACCAGGCCACGCGGTGGTTCGATACCGTTGGTCGCGTTGGCGATCTGGCTGGAAGTCTCTGATGGCATCAGCGCAGTCAGGGTGGAGTTACGCAGGCCATCCTTCTGGATTTCTGCACGCAGGCTTTCCCAATCCAGCAGCAATGGCTCAGTGGTGACGGTATCCAGATCCTTTTTATAAGTATCGATCGGCAGGATGCCTTTGGCGTAAGTGGTTTCGTTGAACGCACCACAAGGACCAAATTCACGCGATAACTGTACCGAGGCCTTCAGCAGGTAATACTGGATCGCCTCAAACGTACGGTGGGTCAGGCCCAGCGCTGCGTCATCGGTATAGCTGGTGCCGTTTTTCGCCAGGTAATATGCGTAGTTGATCACGCCCACGCCCAGTGAACGGCGCTTGTCGGTAGCGTTCAATGCCGCTTTGACCGGGTAATCCTGGTATTCAAGCAAGGCATCCAGCGCACGTACCACCAGGTCAGCCAGGCCTTCCAGCTCATCCAGTGATTCCAGCGCACCGAGGTTGAAAGCAGACAAGGTACATAGCGCGATCTCACCTTCTTCATCATTGATGTCATTCAGTGCCTTGGTTGGCAGCGCGATCTCCATACACAGGTTGGACTGGCGCACTGGCGCCACTGCCGGATCAAACGGGCTGTGCGTGTTGCAGTGATCCACGTTCTGGATATAGATACGGCCGGTACCGGCGCGCTCCTGCATCATCAGTGAGAACAGTTCCACCGCAGGGATAGTCCGTTTACGGATGCTGTCATCGTTTTCGTATTGCGTGTACAGGCGCTCGAATTCGTCCTGGTCAGCAAAGAAGGCATCGTACAGGCCCGGGATATCATGCGGCGAGAACAAGGTGATGTTCTGGCTCTTGATCAGGCGCTGGTACATCAGGCGGTTGATCTGCACGCCATAATCCAAGTGACGCACGCGGTTCTCTTCCACGCCGCGGTTGTTTTTCAACACCAGCAGCGATTCCACTTCCAGGTGCCACAACGGGTAGAACAACGTCGCCGCACCGCCACGCACACCGCCCTGTGAGCAGGATTTCACTGCGGACTGGAACAGTTTGTAGAACGGCAGGCAACCGGTATGTTGCGCTTCACCACCACGGATCTCGCTACCCAGTGCGCGGATACGGCCAGCGTTGACGCCGATACCGGCGCGCTGTGAAACGTATTTCACGATCGCGCTGGAAGTGGCGTTGATGCTATCCAGGCTATCGTCACACTCGATCAGCACACAGGAGCTGAACTGGCGCGTCGGTGTACGCACGCCGGACATGATAGGCGTAGGCAATGAGATCTTGAATGTGGAAACGGCATCGTAAAAACGTTTGATGTAATCCAGACGCGCCTGGCCTTTGTAGTTGGCGAACAGGCACATGGCAACCAGGATGTACAGGAACTGCGGGCTCTCGTAGATCTTCTTGGTGACGCGGTTCTGTACCAGGTACTTACCTTCCAGCTGCTTGACTGCCGCATAAGAGAAGTTCAGGTCACGCCAGTGGTCGATATAGCCATTCAGGGTATCGAATTCTTCACGTGTGTAATCGCGCAGCAAATGCTCATCGTATTTGCCGAGTTCAGTCAGGTTGGTGACATGGTCAAACAGATGCGGTGGCTCGAACTGGCCATAAGCGATCTTGCGCAGATGGAAGATAGACAGACGCGCTGCCAGGTACTGGTAGTCAGGCGTTTCTTCAGAGATCAGGTCAGCGGCAGACTTGATGATGGTCTCATGGATATCATCGGTACGGATGCCATCATAGAACTGGATATGGGAGCGCAATTCCACCTGCGACACCGACACATTGTTCAGGCCTTGTGCGGCCCAGTCGATCACCCGGTGAATCTTGTCCAGATTGATAGGTTCCTTGCGGCCATTGCGTTTCGTGGCCTGCATGGATTCATATTGTGACATTGTTGGCTCCCAATTCTGGCAGCGGGGGCTCAGGAGCAAAGACGCAAACGCAAAACATGATTGATCGGAAAATCCGAACATGATGAATGCACTGCCATTGCCGAGGACACCCCGCCTCAAACGTTAACAAGTAAAAAATTGACGGTCGGTCTCCTGGCTCTCAGGTCATCATTATTTGCTGTCGCCTTCCCGAATCTCTTCAGTGGCTTTAGTGTTAGCAAACAACTCGCTGATCACAGTTGCGGGGGCAGCCCTGGCTTAATGAACACTGTGCAGTATTTCACGCACCAGATTCCCTTTTAAATGCAGGAGAAGTGTTTCTCCTGCAAACCGTATGGATGCGACTATAAAACAATATCTATGGCTTTTCAATCAGACAAAACACAAGATATAGTTGCAAAGCGACGTTTTTAAACTAAGCTACTGTTTCTATTAGAGAATATATTTTTTGAGATTTTTTAATGAAATGTTGTGAAAATGCATTGCATTTTTAATCGAATTGCGCATGGCTTTGTTACAAAGCTGAAACATATTGACTCAGACTCACAAAAAGAAAAAACCGGCTATCTAAACCGGTTTTTTAGGGACTGAATGATTGCTTCAATATTTACCAGGTATAAGTGGCACTCGCAATCGCTGCGCGTCGCGCACCTATCCAGCAATCGCCTCGCGTGAGGCAGGTAGAGACGTATTCCCTGTCGGTCAGGTTGCTGGCATTCAATGTATAACGCCAGTTGCCGTAATCCAGTCCTACCATCGCATCAAACAAGGTGACATCAGGGGTTTTAACAATATGGGTGGAGTTCCAGGATTCACCAATGTAACGAACGCCCAATCCCGCCCTGAACCCGCTGATATCGCCAATCGTGAATCGCTTGGTCAACCAGCCTGAAGCCAGGTTTTTAGGAATCGCTTCCGCTTGCTGACCTTTTTCCAGAGGGTTGTCTGTCACACCGTATTTGGCCTGGGTGAAACTGTAAGAACCGATCACATCCCAGCGATCACCAAAACTGGTGGCAGCCTCCACTTCTATCCCGCGTGATGTGATTTTGCCTTTTTGCGTATACATATTGCTCATGACAGAAATCGGACGATTCTGGTCTTCAAGATCATAAGCGCTGATAGTGAAGCGTGTCGGTGAGTTGACCGGCATATATTTCAGGCCGACCTCCCACTGCTTGCCTTCCTGCGGTTTTAAATAGCCGCCATTGACCGACAGGTTAGTCAACGGCAGGAACGACTCTGCATAACTGACATATGGTGCCCAGCCGCTATCGAATACATAATTCAGGCCATAGCGTTGCGTTGTTTTATAGGTTTCCTGCGGTATCACACCTTCACTGTTGTTTTCCGCCTTGTCGCGGCGCAAGCCAGCCGTCAACACCCAGTGCTGATCGAATTTGATCTGGTCCTGTACATAGAGGCCAGTCTGCATCATCTTGGTTTCAGGCGTTGCCGACAGAGTCGGCAAAGAATCGATGTTGCCATAGACAGGATCATAGATATCAATCAGGTTCGCATTGCCATCAAACCCCGCCACTCCGGTCTTGCGGAAACGGGCATAATCCAGACCTACCAGCACTGTATGGAAAGTATTGCCGATATCAAATTGTGCCCTGGCATTGGTATCTACATTGAATGTATAGGTTTGTGTCCTGGATACATCGTAGTAACGTGGCAATGTGCGTTGGTCTGGCGTTGGAAAAGGATTCACATCCGGATTGAATGTGAACGAATTAACGTAAAGCGAAGTGTAATTGTTGCGGCTTTTTGTCCAGCGCAAGTTTTGTCGAACTGACCATGTGTCATTCACCTGATGATCGAAGATATACCCCAGGTGTGTCGATTCACTGATGTATTTATCAACTCCCGGCTCGCCCAGATAATTATCATAAGGAATACGTCCGTTAGGATTAGGTCTCAGCACACCGTAAACAGGTAGAAACTGGGGTGTCGGTAAAGCGTCATCCAGTTGATAGCGAGCAATCAACGTGAGGTTGGTCTTGTCATTCGGCCTCCAGGTCAGCGAAGGCGCAAACAAGGTGCGTTTCTGGAAAACGTGATCGACCTGGGTGTCGGTGTCTTTACCCACCATCACCAGCCGGTAAAAGAGTGTGTCACTGTCTGCCACCGGGCCGGTGAAATCCGCCTGTATCTGCTTGAAGTCATAATTACCGAGCGACACGCCGATCTCGCGGCGTGCTTCGGTCAGTGGCCGTTTACTGACCAGGTTGATAATGCCGCCAACACCACCCTGCCCGTATAAGGTAGCCGCTGGCCCACGAAGCACCTCGATCCGCTCCATCATGTAAGGGTCTGGACGGGTGGTTTCTGAATAGAATGTGTTGATCTGACGCAGGCCATCCAGGTACTGCACCGCATCCATGCCACGGATGGCATAGCCATCAGACCGGGAATCCTGGCCATACTGGTCAGCAACTACACCAGCACTGTACCGTAATGCTTCCTGGATGGACATGGCTTTCTGGTCAGCGATCTGGTCAGCCGTGATGACGGTAATCGACTGCGGCGTCTCAACGATAGGGGTATCTGTTTTAGTGGCAGTGGCAGTTCGTTTCGCCACATAGCCGTATACTGGCCCGTAAGCGTTTTCCTTCTCTACCTTGGCATTGACACTCACTTCCGGCAAGACATCGTCAGCCTTGGCGGCTGGCGCTACAACCGCAGCAGTTCGTAAAATGTAACCACTTCCTGATGGCACCGCCTCTAAACCACTTCCAGCCAGCAGTTTCGTCAATGCCTGATTAAGTGTTAAAGAGCCCTTTAACGCACTCACACTCTTGCCTTTAGTCAATGCAGCGTCTGAGGTCAGGTTCACGCCTGTGGTCAACGCGACTTGGGTCAGTGCTGTGGATAACGGTCCGGCAGGGATATTGAAACTATAACTGGCTTCTGCAGCCTGCACATACGCAGGTGCGGTCAGGGCAAGACTGGTCATTGCAGCGGTTGTGATCACAGCACTCACCGCCGATGCCAATATGCGCCGTGGTTTTAAAAAGGGTTTTTGCATAAAAATCAGGCTCCAGATTTAATCTTTTAAGATACTTTCATCTGTAATGCCGGATGACTTGCAAAAAAGGGAACTGTTTTACAAAAAAGAATGTTTCGGGGAAATCGCCTAACGAGAAACAATAGTTAATTTTGTTGGCGCTGTCTTCTGAACACGTACCGGCAAGGCGTGTTCCAATGCCGCCAGAATCAACGGGATATCATTAGGCGGACTGGCAATCGAATACACCCCTACCAAACGCAACTGCGCTGTTTCCGGATGGACACTGATGTCAACAGGGGTATAACGCGACAATTCTTTGATGAACTCGCCTAATGGAATGTTATCGGCCACCAGCTTACCTGCAGACCAGGCCTCGCGTGCCAGTTCTGCCGCCCCGTCGTCAATCACTTGTCCGGCGCTGAAGCGTACCTGCTGACCTGCCTTCACAATGACTGCCGAAGCTTCTTCAGGGCTTACCCGCACCGCTCCATCAAATACTGATACATGACCTTCATGCAAATCACTTCTTACAGTAAAGCGCGTCCCCAACGCAGTGATACGTGCTGTCGGGGTATCCACTACCAGAGGCCTGGTTTTGGCCTGGGTGTCATGCGCTGACTCCACATGTATCTCACCCTGATGCAACACGATACGTCGTAAATGCTCATCGTATTCAACATCAGCAATACTGGCCGTATTCAAGGTCAGCAGACTACCATCCGCCAATTTGAATTTTAGCCGCTCACCAAGCCGGGTACGGTAAGCAGCATGTGCCAGAGCATATTCATGTTGCCAGACTTGCCATGGCAAGCTATACCGCACTAGTAAGCCGGCTGCGATGAAGGTACCGCCCAAGCCCAGTAAGCGCAATGCCTGGCGTCGGCCTGGATATTCGACCTGGCCCAGCGTCTCGCGGGCAAGGTTTGCCGGCACCTTTTCTGCCAGTGTTTGAAATGGCTTGCTCAACGCTTCAACACGTTGCCAGACCCGCCTGTGTGCTGCATCTTGTGCTAACCAGGCTTGCCATTGCAGGTAATCGGCCTCGCTGCATTTTTTATCCTGCAACACCGCAAACCATTCAGAAGCCTGGCTAAGAATATGTTGTTCTCTGGTCATAGCGTGAACCGGTCATTGATTAAAGGGCGTTGAGTGACTCTGCTGACAAACAGGCCAGCATTGCCTGTGCCATATATTTTTTAATCATGCGCTCACCAACGCCCAATCTCTCGGCAATCTGGCTATAGGTCAGGCCATCAAGCTGGGACAGCAGAAAAACTTCACGCACTTTAGGCTTTAACTTATTCAATAGTTGATCGACCTGGAAGAGTGCTTCGAGAATCAGCATATGGTCTTCAGGAGAAGAAACCAAAGACTCCGGCAATGCAGAAAGTGTTTCCAGCCATGCGCGTTCTACATCTTGCCTGCGCCAATGATCTATCAGCAAACCGCGTGCAATCGTGGTGAGATACGCTTTTGGCTCACGGTAATCAGGCGAAGATTGCCTGATGATCACCCGTAGAAAAGTGTCATGTGTTAAATCGGTGGCTAAATGTGGGCAGTCCAGCTTACGATGCAACCAGCTTAATAGCCAGCCATGGTGGTCATTGTAAAGAGCAGCGATGCTGTGCTGGCCTACCGGCGCTTGAAAGGACATACAATCGTAGAATAATGATAACTATTCTCATTATATACATTTCATGAACGAGACGTACAGTAAAGCGCATGCCATAGAAAAATTCTTCATAACGTAGATAAATGCCATGCAATAACCACTCTATTATCACGATACAGTTTTGCCGGATTATGGGACACTGTGCGCAACGAACAAAAAGCACACTCGCCATGACTGACTTCCGCTTATCCCAAACACGCACGGCAACCGCCCTCGCTTTGACTATCACAATTGGTTTTGTCGCTGGCAGCGGTACCGCTTATGCCACCAACGGCATCAATCTGATCGGTTTTGGTGCCGAATCGAGCCTGATGGCCGGTGCCGATGTGGCAGTCGCTCGCGATACCAGCGCGCTGAATACCAACCCGGCCGGACTGACGCAGATCAAGGCACCGCTGCTGGACATGTTTGGCTCGATATTGCGCACGACTGACCTGGTGCATAAAGACCCTAGAAACGAGGAGCATGCCTCTAACCGTTACACACCTCTCGGCGGCGGTGGCTATGCGCGACCACTGGAGGATACATCTTGCACGGCTGGTGTAGGCTTCTTTGCACAAGGCGGCGCAGGTGGCGTGTTCGATAAGATCCGTACCCCGTTTGGTAACCGTGATGATCTTTCTTCACTGTTCGGCATCGCTAAAGTGATTCCCGGCATTGGCTGCGAGGTGACCGAGCAACTCTCAATCGGGGCCAGTCTGAATTTTGTCTATGCAAGCATAGAACAGGAATTTTTCGCCAATACTTCAGTCGGCACCGCCTTTGCTGGATACAAGCTGAAAGACACTTCAGCAGTACGCACCGGGTTCAAACTCGGCATGCAATATCGTGTCACTCCGGCATTGACCCTAGCCGCCACTTACACAGAAAAAACCGAATTACCACTTACCGGCGGCTCATTGGTAGCTGATTTCACAGGTGCAGGATTGGGTAAGGTCAAGTATTCAGATGCCTCAGTCAAAGGCTTCGCGTTGCCACGAGAAGTAGCGGTGGGTTTGGCGTTTAAGCCGGTTGATGCATGGTTGTTGTCATTCAAGCTGAACTGGCTCAATTGGGATGATGCAATCGATGGCGTGAAATTACGCGCGACAAATCCTAACAACCCGTTAGCACCGGCTGTATATGGCTCAACCAACCCTGCTGACTGGAAAAATCAGTGGGTCATCGCCACCGGCATTGCCTACAACTGGGATGACCGCACAACTGTTTATGCAGGTCACAATTACGGCAAAAACCCGATTCCGCGTGAGAACACCAATCCGTTGCTGGGAGGTATTCTCGAGCATCACCTGACGTTTGGAGCCGCACGCAAGATAGACCAGAACTGGCTGGCGACTGGTGGCGTGGAGTGGATGCTGCCAGTGAAAGTAAAATACAACAGCGATTTATTTGGTGCTTCAGAACTCCGTAATGAGGCGATCGTATTGCACTTTATGCTGAGCCGTCGCTGGTAGATTCAACTGACGTTTAAAAGGAAAAAGCCGCCCGCGGGCGGCTTTTTCATTACCTGTGATATGGCTTACTAAGAAAACTCTATAAAACCAAATTCATAAGCTAGAAGTTGTATCTCAGTGTACCGATGACTGTGCGCTCATATCCTAACTGGCAAGCACTAAAGCCACACACTTTGTAATTCTTATCAAATAAATTATTGGCATTCACTGCCAGGTTCCAATGCTTATTCAATCTGTAATTTAATGCGGCATCAAAGAGAGTGAACGGCTTATTTTCATATTTAAGTGTCGGATCTTCTGGATTCCCACCATTACTATTACCTACGTAACGCACACCACCGCCAATACCCAACCCTGCTAACAAGCCGGTCTGTACCTTGTAATCCAGCCAGAGTGATGCGCCTTTTCTGGGTACATAAATCGGGCGGTCACCTTTTTCGCCGATTGAATTAGGACCTGGCTTGGTGATTTCAACATCATTATAGGTCAGTGCAGAGATCAGGTTTAGATTGTCAAGTAATTCGGTTTTGATTTCTAACTCAGCACCACGCGAACGTATTTCACCAACCGATATAACTTTAAAGTCGGGTACGAATTGGAATGCTGCAATATTCTGTTGTGTCAGTTCAAATATTGAGAATGTTAAAGAACTTCTGCTTCCAGGTGGTATGTAACGGAATCCGATTTCATCCTGCTTACCCGTTGTTGGTTTATGAGGAACATTATTGATATCTGCTACAAGGTTGGGGTTAAAGGAGGTGGTGTGGCTGATATATGGTGCAAAACCGCTATCAAATACATAAGCCAGGCCACTACGGTAAGTGAACTTATCATTATCCTGTTTGTAAGAAGTATCATTAACTTTATCGTCGCTATCGGTTTTTGACCAATCCTTACGGCCACTTAAAGTCAATACCCAATGCTCATCAAATTTGATCTGATCCTGGGCATACAGACCTAGCTGCTTAATGGATTGCTCGATTTCACTGGTGTAATCGGGTGTTGAGAAATTTCGTCCATATACCGGATTCGCAGGATCCAGCAAATCATCTGCAGTCGCTGCATTTGCTGTGCCCTGTTTATTGGTGAAAGTAGAACGTTGAAAATCAAAACCTACCAGCGCGGTGTGTTTGATGTCACCAGTTTCAAATTTCACCTGCATGTGATTGTCAATCGCTACACCATTCAGCTGCTCATCATTGATGCTTCTTCTACGGGCAATCAAATTGCCAAGCCTGGTTTGTTCGGCCATACGCTTATACCTGAAATCAATGTCACTGATCCTTAAATTCTGACGGAAAGTCAAATTGTCATTAAACACGTGTTCAAATAAATAACCGTAGTTGATTTGCTTGCGCTGATTGCCATCATAAGTGTAGTCACCCAGCATAGTGTCGGTGGCAGTCGTCGCTGTTCCCACAGTGAAAGGTACGCCGGTTCTGGCATTCAGGTAATCGGCCTGTAATGTTAAAGTGGTCTTATCCGATGGCTTGAATGTGATAGAAGGCGCAAATACTTCACGATCATCTTTTCCGCTGTGGCTGTTGTTGTATTTATATTGCGTATCACTATCGCGAGCCAGGCCAATGACCCTGAATAACACTTTCCCCTCATCATCAACGGGCCCGCTGAAATCGAACGAACCCTGGTAGCGGTCAAAATTACCTGCTTGCAGTTCAATTTGGCGGAAAGGTTTATCGGTAGGCTTTTTCGTCACTTTGTTGATGACACCGGCAGGATCACCTTGACCATACAGGACTGAAGCCGGGCCTTTTAATACCTCAATACGTTCAACAGTGGAAAGGTCAGTAGAAATACGTGACCAGAACCCGTTGGTTTCTTTTAGGCCATCCCGGTACATGCCGGATGTGATTGGATCAAAGCCACGGATGATGCCCACATCATATCCCGGACGGATGTCGTTACCATAGGTCTCGGTAAATACACCAGACGTATAGCGTAAGGCATCACCATCACGTTGTGCGTTGCGCATATCTAGCTCATCGCGGGTGATCACTGAAATAGACTGAGGTGTTTCCAGAATAGAAGCATCCGTTTTTGTTGCCGTACTGGCACGCTTGGCCACATAGCCACTTACATGGCTGGTGGCCGTTTCTTGTTCCGCTTCTGCCTTAACGGCTACTTCCGGCAAAGTCTCTTCCCGCTCCGGCGACTGGGGTGGTTTTTTGACCACGGTGTATCCTTGAGTTGCATTCCCTTGCCACACCAGACTACTATTTTTCAACAACGCATTTAAGGCTTCACGCGTAGTCAGGTTGCCTTTCACTGCTGGTGCCGTGATCTTCTCGGTCAAGTCGGTCGAAAACAGGATACGTTCTCCAGATTGTTTGGCCAGGCTGTTCAAGGCTTTATCCAGTGGTTGTGCCGGGATATTGAAATCAGCCGCTTGCGCCAGCCAGGCATGGCTTAACATCAAAGTTAGCAGGCTGGTGCGTTTCAGCGCGGTGGAAAATTGCTTGGAATGTTTGCTGCAAAAGTGCATGGAGGTTCCCATATTCAAGATTAAAAATCGTGGTGATATGGGGTATGTCGTTTGGCGATTTGAAAATGTTGAGGTCTTACTCAAAAAAATTTTGAAAAATAATTCTCCAGCAATAAAAAAGCACCAGGTCGCAAGACCTGATGCTTCAAAAGCCGGCAATCCAATTCTAAATTTCCAGCTTCAGCGCAACACCAAACAGTCGCGGAGCGCCGACATCCAGTACATTGCCCGTGCTATTGTTGGTGATGTATTCACGGTCGAACAGGTTACGCACAAATGCATTGACGGTAGTGCGTGGATTCAGGCGATATGATGCATTCGCATTGACCAGCACGATGCTATCGTTACGCCTGGTTTCTGTCGGCAGGTATACGGATGGGCTGCTATCCTGGTAGACCGTATCTACATTAAAGAGCCACTGGTTACCCAGGTGATAATTCAGGCCCAGATTAATCTTGGTTCTTGGCGCCATGATGAACGGCTTGCCACGCATATCCAGGCCATCGCTGTTGATGAAATCCAGATACTCGGTATGGTTGTAGGCGGCACCTGCAATCACCTGCCACTCGCTGTCGAGTGCATACTCTGCGGAGACTTCAAGACCGCGCATGCGGCTTTTGGCAGCATTTGAGACAAATAGACTATTGGTTACAGTATCCAGCTGACGCACCTGCTGATTTTTCCAATCGGTGTAATAGAGATTAGCAAATGTTTTCAAGCCATATTCCGGCCAGCTGCCACGATAAGAAAACTCATAGGTAGTCGTGAATTCGGCATCATAAGGTTGATGATCGGACGGTACGCGCATATTCACACCACCACCACGATAGCCGCGCTGTACAACAAAACCGGTACGCTGGGTGGGAGACCAGATATAGTTGATACCGCCTTTAGGCAGTAAAGCACCGAAGCTTTTCTGTTGATCAGCCTCTGTCACCGGTGAGAATCCTAAAATATCCAATGGGTAATCCACTGAGGCTTTGTTTTTCTCACGGTCGTAACGCAAACCGGCAATCGCTTGCCAATGCTCATCCAGATCCCAGTTGATTTCGCCAAAGATGGCATGATTGCGAATCTGGCTCTTACCTTCGGCCAGCAAGACTGAACCTAATCCGACAATGCGCAGTTCGTCATTGAATTTCACCCTGGAATAACCATAATAGACCCCGGCGTGTGCCTTCATAGAGTCCCCCTGGTAAGTTGCCCTGAACTCCTGGCTGAAGAGCCTGGTTTGATGATGGCGATCAGCCTCCTGGCTGGCATTCGTACGCTGGTCAAAATCCAGCAGGCTTTGATAGCTGGCATCTGTACCCGAAGTGATACTGGTCAGCAACCATGGCTGACTGACCTGGTAAGTCAGTTTCAACGTGGCTTCATTTTGCTGGACGTTATCATGGGCTGCCGTATTCTGGGCCAGCCGGTAATATTGGGGCTGGTTATTGATTTGGGTGACACCATTGCTGCCAGCGCGGTAATCGGTATGTGCCAGCGTCAACAAGGCTTCTGTTTTGTCTCCCGCCAGCAGCAATAATTTGCCGCGTGCATTCACAGAGCGACGGCGATCTGCATCATTATCCAGAAAACTATTACGGATATAACCATCTTCATTTTGCACATTCAGCGCCAAACGGCCAGCCAGCACCTCCGGCACGAGTACACCATTTGCCATCACTGCCCCGCCCTGCTGGTGGTAATTCCCAAGGTTACCTTGCAGTGTCAGCGCATTTTTAAACTCGGGATCATTGGTTTGCATGATCACCGCCCCGGCCAATGCATTGCGGCCTTGCACTGTAGATTGTGCACCGCGGTAAATTTCTACCTGTTTCATATCCCATGTGGAGAGCGGGCTATAAGACACCATGCTGCTGGTTTGCAATGCACCATCGACAAACACTGAAACAGCATTGTTCAGCGAGAGCGGCCCCTGGTCATCAAAGCCGGTGACAGGTACGCCGCGTATGCCCCAGGTTTCATTGCGTGACTGGGTATACACACCTGGCGTACGTGCCATGATTTCAGTGAGTGACTGGTCGGCATGGTTACGGATATCCTCGGCTGTCGCTACCGCCACACTGGAATAGGTTTCACTGAGCTTGCGCTCTATTTTTTCGCCTTTCACCGTGACATCCGCCAAGGTATCGATGGCTTCGGATGCAGCAGGAACGGATGCAGCACGGCTGTTCACCTTGCTCACTTTCTTGAGTGAATATTGCTGGCCGCCTTTGTCTTCCAGCGCAAAATCACTGCCCTTCAGTATGCTATCGAAGCCTTCGTTCACCGTGTAATAGCCTTGCAGCCCTTCACTCTTGGCGTTAGCGACCAGTGCCGGGTCAAAAGACAGACGCGTGCCTGTCAATGCTGCAAACTCTGCCAGCACATTGCCAAGTGGGCCGGGGGCCAGTTGGTAACGTTGTTTTTCGGCGGTGACTTTGGGACTATCTGCCCAGACCAGCGCAGGACTGGCTGCCAGTATCAGACTGCAACCATAAAGTGCCGCGCGTAGGGCCCGTTGCAACGGGTTTAATTGAAATACAGAAAATGTCATTGTCCTGCTTGCTCCCTGAGTGTAGATAATGAAATGACCGTGAGGGTCTTCATCATGTACACCGGACAACAACTGAAAAGGTATCAGGGAGGATGAAAATTTTATCCGGCCCGTTCAGCAGCCGGCTCTACCATGATCCAGAAGCGGCTGGGCGTAACAACGTTAACAGGCAGGGTTTTCTGTAATAGATCGAGGGCGGCATCGGTATCCCACAGCGGGAAAGCACCGGAAACCTTCATATCTTTGAGTGCAGGGTGGCAGCGGATGACGCCCTGACGGTAACGCGCCAGCTCGGTGAGCAATTCGCCCAGCGGCATTTCTTGCGCCAGCAGCATGCCTTGTTGCCAGTATCCGGCATGATCGGCCTCAGTACTGAGCGGGCTAAAAGTGGAATCACTGAAGGACTGCTGTTGCCCGGCCCGGACCACGCTGACTCTCCCATCCTGAAGGCGTATCCGCACTGCCCCTTCGACGACTGTCAGTGTGGTCTGCTTCGCACCGAGTTTGACATTGAAACGCGTGCCCAGAGGGGTCAGCGTACCGTGCGGCGTGGTCACTACCATAAGCCGTGCATCACGGTGCCCGGTTTCCAGCCAGAGTTCGCCCTGATACAGCATGATCTGGCGTAATGACTGGTAGTGCACATCGATAGCAGAATCGGTATTCAACATCAGGCGAGATCCGTCACTTAATTTCAGCTGTTTCTGTTCGCCGACCGCAGTCTGGTATGCCGCCCGCCAGCGCTCTACTGGCAGGTGGCGATAGCCCAGCCAGGCGGCCGGTAACAGCACACTGAGTGCTCCCAGCGTTTTCAGTGCTTTTCTGCGTGAAGGATGATCCATGCGCGTCAGCACCTGCTTAGCCAGTTTTTTTCGAGGCAACGCCTCAAAACTCTGCTGCAAGCGGTTCACCCGTGCCCATGCCTCTGCGTGGTCAGGATGGCCGGACTGCCAGCGCTCAAAAGCCTGGCGGACTTCGGCAGCCTGCTCTTCAGACTGCAGCTTCAGCAGCCAGTCTACCGCCTGTTCCAGCGTCTGCTGATCTGGCGTCTGCTGACCCGGCGCGTGGGAAGGTGCTGATGACATCATATTCCCAGGCAGGCCAGGTACGCTTTACGCATATGGCGTTTGACAGTGATAAGGGAAAGATCATATTGCTCGGCGATCTGCTGGTAAGTGAGACCATCGAGTTGTGACAGCAGGAATATTGCACGTGTCTGGCCGGGCAACCCTTGCAACATTTTATCCAGCTGTTGCAGCGTTTCTATCATCAGGAACTGCTCTTCCGCTGATGGCCACTGGTCTGCCGGCAGCAGCGCCATGGCTTCCTGGTAAGCACGCTCCACCTGCTGGTGTCGCCAGCGGTCTATCACCAGCCCTTTGGCGATGTGCACCAGCAGCGCCCTAGGTTCAGCGCCCAGTTGCGCGAGCTTGTCTTTGTGCATGACGCGTACAAACGTATCCTGCGCAATATCCGCCGCATCCCAGGGACTGCCTGTTTTCTTGCGCAGCCAGCCTTGCAGCCAGTCATGGTGCTGACGGTAGACCTCATGCAGTTGTTGCCAGCGCACATTCAGCAATGCCATTGCACGCGCTTTCTTGCAGATGGTGAAAGTAAGTTGCGCATCGCTAACGGTGCCTGATCACAATAGAAGCATCCGCCTGGCGGTCTATCTGCACCGGCATGATCTCTGGCAACGTATCCAGCAAGGCGTTGATGCCATTGATATCGTACTCCCCTGACAGGCGGTAGCGAGCAATGCTGGTATCTGCGATTTTGATTGGCTCGCGATGGTAGCGTTGTAGCTCGCTGACTACTTCAGATAAGGGTGTACCATCAAACATCAGGCGACCTTGTTGCCAGGCGATATTGGCGGATGTGCAACGGCTTTCGGAGATCACTCCGCCCCGGGTAGTCACAGAGATATCTTTGGTGAGGATACGCTGTGCCTGCCTGGTGCGAACTTCGACGCTGCCTTCCACCACCGTCACCACCGCGCCATTTTCAGTGTTGCGTATGTTGAATATGGTGCCGATATCCCTGATCTTTGTCTGGTTGGCGAACACGGTGAACGGGCGCCAGCCGTGTTGCACCGTAAACAGGGCTTCGCCCTGTGTTAACTGTAACTGCCTGGAGTACAGATGCTGCTCAACCACCAGTACGCTATTGGTGTTGAGGTCCACATGGCTGCCATCTTTCAGGTCATAGCCGGCTTGCTGCCCTACCATGGTTTGCAGGTGTTCGCTGTGTAATACCGGGTCTAACACCCAGCTGAGTACCAGTGCCACAGAGAAAGTCACACCGGCGGTGACTTTTTTCATCACACGTTGACGCCTAGTCTGACGTTTGGCTTCCTGCAACAAAGCTTCGCGGGACGGGAAGTGCTCGCGCAAGGCTTCCTTGTACGGGCTGATGGCATCTTGCGCAGCCGGTGGGTTTTGTAACAGGTTTAGTTCGCGGACATTCACCTTCATGCAACTGCCCCCCAGCGCAGGTTGATACTCGCCATGGCCCTGGTGAAATGTTGCGTCACCATATTGCGTGAAATCCCCAGTTCGTCGGCGATTTCCTGTTGCGGCATATCATGCAGCCTGTGCAGCAAAAACACCTGCCGCTGCCGGGCAGGCAAAGCCTCGATAATGCGCTTCAGTGCTTCCAGCCGTTGCACAAAATGCAGCACGCGTTCGCCATCAATATGGTGTGAAGCTACCGTAGTATCCTGCAAGGTATTCAGATGCGCTTGCTGCACCTTGTATTGGCGGTAGCGGTCAATGGCGCGGTTGCGTGACAGCTTGCGCAAAAAAGCCATCGGTGTGTGCACCTGATCGGCCGGCGGCCTTTCCATCAGCTCTATGCAGACGTCATGCACCACATCCTGTGCGAAATGATGATCGCCAAAGCGGCGTTTCACATAGCTGACCAGCTCGTCGTAATGATAGACCAGGGCGACGACGAGTTTGGAGTTTTCCGGCTGTAATAACACGACAGGATGGCGAGATGAAATAAAGCATGTATCTTAGCGGCCCAGTTGAAAAATTACAAATGAAAATCATTCTCAAATGGATTAAGAAACGCAAAGATTCCATTGCCATACATAAAAATAAAACGCTGATATCTTTTACGAATATCAGCGTTTTTCAAGGTGATGCTATTTTAAAACTACGGAGACGATCATGTTGTAGCCCGCAGCGTTTTCGCCGCCGCCACCATATTGGTCAGCGCTGGTAACACTTCCGCCCATTGCCGGGTTTTCAGGCCGCAATCCGGGTTGACCCACAGGCGCTCGGCGGGTATGCGTTCAGCGGCTTTTTGCATCAACTGTACGATATGCGCCTCGCTAGGGATGTTAGGCGAATGTATATCATAAACGCCTGGCCCGATCTGGTTAGGGTAGTTGAAGTCATCGAATGCATCCAGCAGCTCCATATCCGAACGTGAGGTTTCAATGGTGATGACATCGGCATCCATATCGGCAATCGCGGCGATGATGTCATTGAACTCGGAATAGCACATATGCGTATGAGTCTGCGTTTCATCGGCCACACCATTGGCGGTGATGCGGAACGACTCTACCGCCCATTGCAGGTATTCCTTCCACTGGGATTTGCGCAATGGCAGGCCTTCACGCAAAGCTGCTTCGTCAATCTGGATGACATGGATACCTGCTTTTTCCAGGTCCAGCACTTCTTCACGGATCGCCAGTGCCAGCTGGTAACACGAAACAGAACGGGGCTGGTCATCACGCACGAAAGACCAGTTCAATATCGTCACCGGGCCGGTCAGCATGCCTTTCATCGGCTTACTGGTCAGTGATTGCGCATATTTGATCCACTCCACCGTCATCGCTTGCGGGCGGCTGATATCACCGAACAGGATAGGCGGTTTTACGCAACGCGAACCGTAGGACTGCACCCAGCCGAACTGGCTGAAGGCGTAGCCATCCAGTTGCTCACCAAAGTATTCCACCATGTCATTACGCTCGGCTTCACCGTGCACCAGTACATCCAGCCCCAGTGACTCCTGCTCGCGCACGCTGTGCAGGATCTCCGCTTTCATCGCTGCGTTATAGCTTACCTGATCCAGCGTACCTGCCTTGAACTGGCTGCGTGCCTGACGGATACCTGCAGTTTGCGGGAAGGAGCCTATGGTGGTTGTCGGGAATCGGGGTAGTTCAAGCAATGCCGCCTGTTTGGCAGCACGCTGTTCATACGTATTTTGACGCTGACCCAGTTGTGGCGTCAGTGTTTGCAACGCAGCTTTCACTGCCGGATCATGTACCCGCGGTGATTGGCGGCGCGCGTCTATCGCAGCCTGGTTATCCGCCAGCGATTGACTCACAGCTTCACGCCCCTGGTTCAGGGCGATAGCCAGGATGCGTAATTCTTCCAGCTTCTGTTTGGCGAATGCCAGCCAGGACCTGATCTCGCCATCAAGTGACTGCTCGCTTTCAAGGTCCACAGGCACATGCAGTAAAGAGCATGAAGGCGCCAGCCATAAGCGGTCGCCCAGCCGCTCTGCAATCGGCGCCAGCCAATCCAGGGTTGCGTTCAGATGCGTTTTCCAGATATTGCGGCCATTGATCACGCCGACTGACAGCACTTTATGTGCTGGTAACAAACCGATCAGCGACACCACTTCCTGGCGTGCATTGATCGCATCCACGTGCAAACCGGCTACCGGCAGATTCGCGGCCAGATACTGGTTATCGGCCAGCTGACCGAAATACGTCGCCACCAGTAATTTGACGCGGCAACTCTTCAACTGGTGGTAAGCCAGGTTAAAAGCGTGTTGCCATTCAGCCGTCAGCTCAGTGACCAGGACAGGCTCGTCGACCTGCACCCATTCCACACCCTGCGCTGCCAGGGTCTCCAGCAGCTCGGTATATACCTGCAATAACTGCGGTAACAACGCCAGCCGGTCCGAATCATCCTTGGTTTTACCGATTGCCAGGTAAGTCACCGGGCCGATGATAATCGGCTTGGCTTTTACGTTTTGCGCGTTGGCTTCTGCCAGTTGCTCCCGCAACCGTGAGGCATCCAGTTTAAAAGTTGTCTGTGCGGTAAACTCCGGCACGATATAGTGGTAGTTGGTATCAAACCATTTGGTCATCTCACCCGCAGCCACGCCACCACAACAATGTGCATGCTCTTCGGCAGACTCCGCAGAACGCCCACGCGCAACCCGGAAGTAGTTATCCAGCGGGTCACCATGAAAGTCCTGTACGCGTGCCGGCAAGTTACCCAGCGTGAAACTCATGTCCAGTACCTGGTCATAAAATGCAAAGTCACCAATCGGCGCCAAATCGAGACTGGATTGCAAAGCCCAGTTCTCCTGGCGCAATTGTTTGCCAGCCTGTTTCAATACTTCCAGCGAAGATTGCCCTTTCCAGTAAGCTTCAAGGGCAAACTTGAGTTCGCGTTTTGCGCCTATGCGCGGAAAGCCAAGATTGTGTGTAGTGACCATGCGTGCCTCGATGTATTCGTTTAAAAACAGGCATTCTAGGAAACACATTCCATGAAGTAAAATGGTATTATTTCAACAATCAATGAATTTTATTCATAACTAAGTAATGATAGAGCGTATACATCTGGCCATCATCCGCGAAGTCGAACAGCAAGGCTCATTGACCGCTGCTGCCGAAAAGTTATTTCTCACGCAATCGGCACTCAGCCACTCGGTTAAAAAACTGGAGTTGCAGCTCGGCACCGATATCTGGCTACGCGAAGGCCGCAGTTTACGCCTGACCCAGGCCGGCCAATATCTGCTGGCTGTCGCCAACCGCCTGTTACCGCAGTTGTCCTTAGCCGAGGAGCGCCTGCGCCAGTTTGCCCAGGGCGAGCGCGGCACTTTGCGTATCGGCATGGAATGCCACCCTTGCTATCAATGGTTGCTGAAAGTGGTATCGCCCTACCTGGCTGACTGGCCGGATGTCGATGTGGATGTCAAACAGAAGTTCCAGTTCGGTGGCATAGGCGCGCTGTTCGGCTATGAGATCGATATGCTGGTCACCCCTGACCCGCTTTATAAACCCGGGCTGACGTTCCGGCCGGTGTTCGATTATGAGCAGGTGCTGGTGGTGCATAGCCAGCATGCGCTGGCGCAGTCTGCGTATGTCGTCCCTGAACAATTGAGCAGTGAAACACTGATCACCTACCCGGTGGATATAGACAGGCTGGACATCTACAACCAGTTCCTGCAACCCGCAGGCATCAGTCCGCAGGTGCATAAACCGATAGAAACCACAGACATCATGCTGCAAATGGTCGCCAGCGGCCGTGGTGTGGCAGCACTACCGCGCTGGCTGGTTGAAGAATATCAACACCGGTTTGATGTGGTGCCGGTCAAGCTAGGCAAACAAGGCATCGCCAAACAGATCTACCTGGGTATTCGCGAAGCGGATATACAGATTGATTATGTGCAGGCGTTTATTGCGCTGGCACAGATTCCAGGTTAAAAATCAAAGTTCTATTTGCTTAAGAGCACGAAATAAAAAAGCCCATCACGATGTGACGGGCTTTTTTATCTGAAGCGAATTATGAACGACGGCGAGCGGCGATCAAACCTAAGACACCCAGGCCAGCCAGGAAGCTTGCGCTGGATACTGGTTCAGGTACTGGTGAAAGTGCTGCTGCTACATCTGGACCACTACCAACTAACTGGAAACTACCTGTATACAAGCCATTAGTTGTGTAAGCTTTTACAACACCGCCAATGAAATCAAGGCCTGTCGCACCGTAATTGCCGTTTAGGGCAGAGTCAGGATCCCACTTGAAGCTGAATGTTTCAAAAGTATTGAAACCAACGAAATCAAAACCGAACACAGAACCGCTGCCAAAGAAGGTAGCTGTGCCGCCTGCTGGGTTGGTAATGGACTCTGGTGTGCCATCGATGACCAGGGGACTGCCATCAGCGGTGATGGCGCTGCTGAAATCAAAAACGATTTTGGTGATTTCGTAGCTGGAACCGTTAAAACCACCAGTGACGATGTTGAATCCGTCGTTGCCTGGTTCTGTTACGAAGATGGACGCTGCAGCAAAAGCTTGTGAGCAAGCAAATGCCAAGCTGACAGCCACTGCAAGTTTACTAATTTGTTTCATATGGGTCTCCTCAATTAAAAATAATAATAAAAACTTCAACAACGCTTAAAACCGGGAAATCGCCCTGAAACATTTTTTTAATTTTATATTTGATTTGAATATACATTCATCAAAGAAATTTGCAATTGGCTGGCCCTGTTTTGCAATTCAATCCATGTGAAAATCTTTGTAAAGTGAGCACTTAACGCATGTTTTAAGATTTGCCTGAATTTCTATTTTTTAGCTTCCACCCAACGCCTTATACAAACTCACCTGGTTCTGTAAAGCCTGCTGCCTGATTTGCAATGCCTGTGCTTGCGCGTCCAGCACGCTGCGCTGGGCATCCAGTAATTCCAGGTAAGTCACCAGGCCTTGATCCAGCTTGCGTTTCACCAATTGCAGCCGGCTGCTTTCCAGCGCACTCAGTCGCGTTCTTGAGGCAGATTCTTCTGCGATCGCCGTGCGCGTGGAAAGCACATCCATCACTTCCCTGAACGCGGTTTGTATGGTTTTTTCGTAATTGGCGACCTCTATATGCTGGCGCGCTTCGGCCAGGTTGAGGCTGGCTTTATTGCGGCCATAGTTAAAAATCGGGATGACCAGTTGCGGACTGAATGCCCAGTAGTTGCTGCCGGTCTGGGTGAACAGTTTGGAAAAATCGGAATTGACCAGGCCGACATTGGTAGTCAGTTGCAGGCGCGGGTAAAACGCGGCCCTGGCGGCACCGATATTGGCATTGGCAGCTTTCAGCTGATGTTCGGCCGCGCGGATATCCGCTCTCCTGGTGAGCAGGGTCGAGGGCAATCCGGCGGGCGATGACCCCAGCTTCAGGGCATCCAGCGGTTTGACGGTGAATGCGGTGCGCTGGGAAGGCTCACCCAGTAACAGGTACAAGGCATTTTTTGTGGTTTCCAGCTGGCGTTGCCACTGGGCGTACTGTGCCTGCACTTGCTCGACCTGGATCTGCGCAGCTTTGACATCCAGTATCTGATCTATACCGGCATCGAAACGGCGCTGGGTGCGATGTAGCGTTTGTTTACGGTCATCCAGGGTTTGCTGCGCCAGCTTGAGCTGCTCATGGATGGTCAGCAGATTCACATACTGGGTGGCGATCTCGGTGACCAAGGTAGCCTGTATCGCCTGGCGGTTTTCGGCCACAGCCAGGTATTGTTCCAGCGCGGCCTGGGACAAACTTTTAACGCGGCCGAATATATCGATCTCGTAATCGGTGATGCCTACCCCTGCCCTGAACAGCTCAGCCTCGAATGCCTGGCTGGAGCTGAACACCGTGCGGCTGCGGTCGTAACCGATATTGCCCTGTATGGTCGGCAAGCGGTCGGCTTTCTGCACGCCATAAGTGGCCTTGGCTTCATCCATGCGCAACACGGCTGTTTTCAGGTCACGGTTATGCTCCAGGCCCACCTGTATCAGCTTCTGTAGATCGGCATCGGGGAAATAGCTTTGCCAGGTCAGTGGCGGTGCTACGCTGACTGTTTCTTTACCTGGCTGGCCAGGAGCTGACTCATTCGCCGGTTGCCCGGGATAAGCTTCAGGCACCGGCGCTGCCGGCCTGAAATATTCAGGCATCAGCGAACAACTGCTGACAGCGAATGCCAGCGTGACCATGACGGCTAATCTGGCCTGGATATGGCTACGCTTCATGGGAGATCCTTAGTGTGGTCTCTGGCTTGCGCATCCAGCGCCCCACCACAATAAAAAACAACGGTACAAAAAAGATGGCCAGCAAGGTGGCGGTAACGATGCCGCCCAGCACGCTGGTGCCGATCGCCACCTGGGCTCCGGAAGCCGCGCCGGTAGAGAATGCCAGCGGAATCACACCGACACCGAATGCAAGCGAGGTCATCACGATAGGGCGCAGACGTTCCCTGGCAGCCAGCAAACTGGCTTCTACAATAGGCATGCCTTGCAGCACGTGTTCACGCGCGAACTCCACGATCAGGATGGCGTTTTTCGCTGAAAGGCCTATGGTGGCGATCAGGCCCACCTTGAAATAAATGTCATTCGGTAATCCGCGTATGGTCACGCCCAATACTGCGCCAAGTACACCCAGCGGCACCACCAGCATCACCGCGATAGGGATCGCCCAGCTTTCATACAAGGCGGCCAGCACCAGGAACACCACCAGGATAGACAAACCGAACAGCAATGTGGCCTGGCTACCGGATTGTTTTTCCTCCAGTGATTGCCCTGCCCATTCAAAACCTATGCCTTTGCCCAGGCCTTGCACGACTGCCTCGATTTTTTTCATGGCATCGCCACTACTGTAGCCAGGCGCCGGTCCACCATTGATATTGAATGAGGGAAAGCCGTTAAAGCGCGTGCGCTGCGGCGTGCCCATCGCCCAATCCAGGGTCATGATGGAAGAAAGCGGCACCAGGCTGCCATCCGCCGCTTTCAGGCGGATTTTCTTGATATCCTCCAGCGTCTGGCGTTGCTTGCCATCGGCCTGTATCAACACCCTGCGTACCTGGTTACCGTAGACAAAATCGCCCAGGTAATTGGAACCCAGCAAGGTCGCCAGCGTGTCATTGATTTCATCCAGCGACACGCCCAGCGCATTGGCCTTGATACGGTCCAGCTGCATATTGACCACCGGTGTATCGTACAAACCGGCGAATAACACATTGGCCAGTTCCGGATGTTTGGCTGATTCGGCAATCAGCTGGTCACGTGCTTTCATCAGGGTTTCTATGCCTACACTGGCACGGTCGACCAGCTTCAGGTCGAAACCACCTACGCTGCCCAACTCAGGCAATGGCGGTGCATTCATGGCGAAAATCGTCAAGTTGGGGCGACCATAAAAATGCTGGTTAACGCGGTTGACGATGGCTTGCACCTGCTGCTCAACTTCGGGACGATCCGCCCAGTCTTTGAGTGTGATGAACAGCATGCCGCTGTTGGTGCTGGTACCGTAGAAGCTGAAGCCACTCACTTCAAAGATGATATCAACCGGTTCGTTTTTCTGGATATAACTACTCATATCACCCAGCACTTCTGCGGTTTCGGCCAGCGTCGCACCTTGTGGCAACGACACCATCACCATAAAGTTACCCTGGTCTTCTTCCGGCAGGAAAGCGCCCGGCAAGCGCATGAACAGCCAGCCGACCAAAGTCACGATCAGCGCGAACACCACCAGCCAGCGCAATGGTTTTTTGAGCAAACCACCGGTCACACGTGTGTATCGCTCAGTCATGCATTTAAAGCTGTTGTTGAACCAGACAAAGAATCTGGCTTTGGATCCTGATTCATGGCGCAGCAAAGTCACGCACAAGGCAGGTGTCAGCGATAGCGCGAGGAATGCCGAGAAGCTGATAGAAACAGACAATGCCAGTGAGAACTGGCGGTAGATATTACCGACCGCGCCACTGAAGAATGCCATCGGGATAAACACCGATACCAGTACCGCGGTGATCCCGACCACGGCACCGCTGATCTGCGACATGGCTTTCACGGTAGCGTCGTAAGGCGACAGGCCTTCATCAACGATCAGCCGCTCCACGTTTTCTACCACCACAATCGCGTCATCGACCAGGATACCGATCGCCAGCACCACGCCGAACATAGTCAACACATTGATGGAATATCCCAGCCAGTACATCACCGCAAACGTGCCCATCAATGCAATCGGCACCACGATGGTCGGGATCAGCGTCGCGCGCAGGTTCTGCATAAACAGGTACATCACCAGGAACACCAGTACCACCGCTTCCACCAGCGTCTGTATCACTTTTTTGATTGAGATAGATACGAACGCGGAAGAGTCGTACGACAGCTGGAACACCACGTTAGGCGGGAAGTACGGCTGCATCTGCTCCATGGCAACCTTGACCCGCTTGATCGTTTCCACCGCATTTGAACCCGGTGACAGTTTGATCGCCATACCGGCGGCATTCTTGCCGTTCACTTTTGAACTATACGTATAGTCGCTGCTTCCCATCTCGACACGTGCGACGTCTTTGACCAGCAATGCCGAGCCGTCCGGCTGGGTGCGAATCGGCACATTGGCGAAATCTTCCACGGTTTTAAGCGTGGCATCGGCTTCAAGCGACACACTGAGTGGCGCACCATCCGGCACGCCACTGGCACCGACCTGGCCTAATGTCAGGCGGGTATTGTAGCTACGCAAAACATTGGAAATCTCAGTGACGCTGACATTCAAACCGGCCATTTTTTGTGGATCCGGCCAGATACGCATGGCGTATTCCGGGCTGAATGACTGCACTTTACCGACACCCTGCACGCGTTTAAGCGTTGGCATCACGGTGGCGGATGACAGCTCGCCCAGATCGATCTCGCTGTAGCGGTTATCTTCTGATGTCAGTGACACGATCAGCTGGAAACTATCGGCAGACTTTTCCACCATGATGCCGCTACGGCGAACGATTTCCGGCAAGCGCACTTCCACACTCTTGAGGCGGTTTTGCACGTCTACCGCCGCCAGGTCGGGGTTAGTCCCCTGGCGGAAAGTGACGCTGATGGAAGCCATACCGACGTTGCTGGTGGCAGAAACATACATCAGGCCCGGCATGCCGTTCATCTCGCGCTCAATGATAGAGGTGACGGTTTCCTCTACCACTTTGGCCGACGCACCGGGATAAGTCGCCGCGATATTGACTACTGGCGGCGCGATATCGGGATACTGCGCAATCGGTAATTGTTTGATGGCCAGGATACCGGCCAGCACGATCAGGATAGCGATCACCCACGCGAAGATAGGGCGATCAATAAAGAATCTGCTCATGAAGCGGCTTTCGTTGTTTTTTCGCTGGCGTCTGGCTTATCAGCGTTGTCGCTCTTGCCAGAATTTCTGTCATTCACGGTGATGACTTTTGCAGTCACTTTGGTGCCGGCAGTCTGAGCGGCGGCATTGGTCACCACCACACGCTCCCCGGGTTGCAGGCCTTGCTCTATCACCCATTGCTTGCCCGAGATGCTGCCGGTTTGCACTTCACGTGATTCCAGGACCTGCTGCGCATTCACTACCCATACCCGTGCGGAAAACTGGTCGCGCTGCAAGGCATCCCTCGGGATAAGAATAGCCTTAGGGTTCGTCGCCTGGCGGATCTTCAGGCGTACATAAGCGCCCGGCATTAACTCTTGCTGAGGATTTTCAAAAATGGCGCGCATCACCACTGAGTCTGTGGTCTGGTTCACAGACACATCCGAGAATGATAGTTTACCGGCACTGGGGTAAAGCGAGCCATCCGGCAATAACAATTCAATTTTGAACTGGCCGTTATTGCCTTTCAGCTGGCCATCTCGCAACGCTTTGCGCAGGGCAAACACTTCTGAAGAAGATTGTGCGAAATTGACATAGACCGGGTTCACCTGCTCAACCGTGGTCATATGGGTGGCTTCGTCTTTACCCACCAGCGCACCTTCAGTCACCAGCGCTCGGCGGGCAACACCATCTATCGGCGCCGCGACATTCGCATAGCCTACATCCAGTCTGGCGCGGTTGAGTTTGGCTTGCGCGGCAGCCACTTCGGCTTTTGCCAGTTGCACTTCGGCTTGAGCTGCACGGTAATCACGCTGGCTCACTGACTGGTCGCTGACCAGCGCCTGGTAACGCTGTAGTTTGTCATTGGCATTGACCAGGTTGGCTTCTGTCCTGGCTAGCTCAGCCTCCGCTTCCAGCCTGGTGGCCTGCAACTGCTCGGGATTCAATGCGAACAGGATTGTCCCGGCTTTAACCACCTGGCCTTCCTGGTACAAGCGCTTTGCAACAATGCCAGTCACCCGCGCCCGTACCTCGGCGATACGGAACGCTTCCACCCGTCCCGGCAACTCGACCTCAGAAGGGATTTCTGTATATTGCACCTGCACCACTTCTACTTCAGGTGCGCCAGTCTGCCCGGCGGGTGCTTCTTCCTGTTTACTGCACGCAGCCAGCAGCGACAGTGAAAACACGGAAATTGCCAGGGAAATATTGAGAGAACGGGATGGCGAAATGGATTGCGACATATGTATGCCTAAAATGCGAATGGCTCCTATTCTAGCCGCAGTTTTTTAATTAATCAATCGTGACTGATTAATTATTTTTTGCTATGATGACGCCATTCATTTCTTAAGCGTGTCATTTGCCATGGCCAGAAAAACCAAAGAGGATGCCCAGAAAACCCGCGACCAGATCATGGATGCGGCGGAATCCGTGTTTTACGACAGGGGCTTTACGCTGACGACCATGTCGGATATCGCGGATGCAGCCAAGTTGTCACGCGGCGCAGTGTATGGCCATTACAAAAGCAAGCTGGAACTGGCTACCGCGATGGCTGAGCGTGTGATCGACCAGGTTGCGCCATTTGAAGGGGATGCGAGCGTCAGTCCACTGCTCAACCTCAAACAGTATTGCCTGCAGGAAATCCGCAGCTATATCGAACCCAGCTCCATCCAGAAAGTATTATTTTTCCTGTATATCGGCATTGATGACTCGCCGGAATTATTGCAACTCCGTTACGCATGGGAAAAAAAACGTATCGCACAGATCGATGCTTTGCTCAAACAATCCATCAGCGTTGGCGAGTTGAAACCGGATGCGGATTTAGAGTTGATCAGCCTGTATTGCCAGTCCGTGATTGAAGGCGTGTTCAGCATTGTGCATTTCGGCAATTTGCCGGAAAACCAATGCTGGCAGAAAGCCGAACAATTGTGTGAATACAGCTTGCAGCGGCTGCCTACCTGAGTGATTGCAACACTCGCCTGTCGATTTACCAAGCTAGCCAGCCTGATTAAAGCATTGACGACTTGCCTTGGCATACGTCAAGATAATAGCGAATTACATTGATGTAAATAAAACTTGTTCGATTTTTTGTTCAACTTTTCCTGGCTTCTTGCTCAACTTTTGAAAGTGAGCAAGGTCAATGATTCAAACCAATAAAAAAGCTTTCATATTAGCCAATTAGAAAAACCTAGCCTTATGGATCACAACTTCTCCCTGATTACCACCATCGCTGCAGCATTCGCCTTATCGCTGATTTTTGGATTGATCGCCGAAAAACTCAAATTGCCGGCCTTGATCGGTTATTTATTCGCAGGCATTTTGATTGGTCCAGCCACGCCCGGGTTTGTAGCTGACGTCGAAATCGCTTCCCAGTTATCCGAAATCGGTGTCATGTTACTGATGTTCGGGGTTGGTTTGCATTTCTCGGTGCAGGACCTGATGTCGGTCAAGCGGATTGCTTTGCCCGGCGCCATTGCCCAAATGACGCTGGCGACATTACTAGGCATGCTGGTCGCCCATTACTGGGGCTGGAACATGGGGCATGGGCTGGTATTTGGCCTTTCCCTTTCTTGCGCCAGTACCGTAGTGCTGCTGAAAGCGCTTGAATCCAGGCGTATCCTAGAAAGCATGAACGGCAAGATCGCCGTAGGCTGGCTGGTGGTTGAAGACATGGTCACCGTGCTGGTACTAGTATTGATGCCGGCGATGGCAGGCGTGCTGGGCGGTCAGGGTGAAGCCGCAAGTGCCAGCGCCATCTGGGAAACCGTAGGCATGACCATGCTGGAAGTGGCTGGTTTTGTGGCGGTGATGCTGGTGGTTGGTAAACGCGTGCTGCCTTGGCTATTGTGGTACGTAGCAGGTACCGGTTCACGTGAGTTGTTCACCTTGACCGTGATCGCAGTGGCTATCGGCGTCGCCTTTTTTGCTTCATCGTTATTCCATGTATCGTTTGCCCTGGGCGCCTTCTTCGCCGGCATGATCATGCGCGAATCCGAATACAGCCACCGCGCGGCAGAAGATTCCCTGCCCTTCCGTGATGCGTTTGCAGTATTGTTTTTTGTTGCCGTCGGTATGCTGTTTGACCCTAGTGTCCTGCTTAAACAGCCGTACCAGGTGTTGGCAGTGGTGGCAATTATCGTCATCGGTAAATCACTGGCGGCAGTCGCTATCGTGCTCGCTTTACGTTATCCGTTGAATACCGCTTTAACGGTAGCTGCCAGCCTGGCGCAAATCGGTGAATTCTCGTTCATCCTGGCGGGCCTGGGTGTTTCACTGGACTTGCTGTCACAAGATGCCATGAGCCTGGTGTTGGCCGGCGCCTTGATCTCCATCGCGCTCAACCCGTTGGTGTTTGCCTCAATCAAACCGTTTGCCAGGTGGATGGTGGACAAATCCGATATTGCACGCCGTCTGGCGCACCGTATGGACCCCTACGGCGAATTGCCGATGACTACCGAGAGGAAGTTTCTTGAAGGCCAGGTCGTGCTGGTCGGTTATGGTCGTGTCGGCAGACGTATCGCCATGTCACTTGAAGGTTCGAATATCCCGTTTGTGGTGGCTGAGCAAAACCGTGAACTGGTGGAGAAACTGCGTAAAAAAGGCCAGCCTGCGGTTTCAGGGGATGCGGCTGACCCTATGGTGCTGGTGCAGGCGCATATTGCCAATGCAGCGATGCTGATCATAGCGACGCCGGATTCGATGAATATCCGCAAAATCGTGGAAGTCGCCAAACAGTTGAAACCGGATATCGAAGTGGTGATCCGCACCCATCACGAGGACGAATACCAGCGCCTGCAGAAAGAAGTCGGCGACACCGTGTTCTTTGGTGAAGAAGAGCTGGCGAAAGGGATGTCTGCCCATGTGTTGCAACGTTTCGAGCGGCATATCCTTTAACGCTTTTTTGTAAAAACGATCACTCTCCGGGTCACGCCATGGCCCGGATTTTTTATGCCTGTTGCCAACAGCACGAATCCCGCTGGATTTAATCGCACATTTCACGCTCAGATACGTATCGTTACATTTACATGTGATAAAACGCCTTAGAATCTTGTCACACCACACAAACAATTGAACACGGTTTCCATGCACCTCTTCTCACCCACTAAGGCATCACCTGTTTGTTCACTACGCACATTCCGGCCTGGCGTTTACCCATCGCTTGCGATAGGGATGGTGTGCCTGGCGCTCGCTGGCTGTTCTACCGATGACAAAACCAAAAACCGTGACAAGAAAACGCCTGAAGTCGGCGTGATCACCGTGCAGCAAGTCACCCAGCCTATCGTGGCAGACCTGCCGGGGCGTACCAATGCTTACCTGATCTCCGAGATCCGCCCCCAGGTCAGCGGCATCATTCGCCAGCGTACCTTTACCGAAGGCGCACTGGTCAAGGCCGGTGACCTGCTTTACCAGATCGAACCGGCGCCTTACCTGGCCAGTTACCAGAGTGCCGCTGCAGCACTGCAGAAAACCGAAGCGACGCTGGTCACATTGAAACTCAAGGCCGACCGCTACAAGGAGCTGGTCAAGATCAATGCCATCAGCAGGCAGGATAATGACGATACCCAGGCCGCTTTGCAGCAAGGCGAAGCGGATGTCGCAGCGGCCAGGGCGGCGTTAAGTACGGCAAAGATCAACCTGGACTTCACCAAACTGGTGTCACCGATCACTGGCGTAGTATCTACTTCCACCTTCACCCCTGGCGCACTGGTGACGGCTAACCAGGAAACGGCGCTGACCACTGTGCAGCAGCTGGACCCTATTTATGTCGATGTCATTCAGTCCAGCAGTGACCTGCTAAAACTGAAACGTGATATTGCCGCTGGAAAACTGAGCGGTAACACACAAAAAGAAGTTCCTGTGCGGGTAGTGCTGGAAGACGGCTCTACTTATGCGCATGCCGGTAAACTCAAATTCAGTGGTGTGAGTGTGAATACAGCTTCCGGCGCGGTCACATTACGGGCGGTGGTGCCTAACCCGGATGGCGTTTTATTGCCCGGCATGTATGTGCATGCCCTGATCGATGTAGCGATGGATAAGGATGCCATCCTGGTGCCGCAACGGGCGGTGACGCGTAATACACGTGGCGAGCCAACCGTGCTGGTCGTTGATGCCGGACAAAAAGTACAGCAGAAAACCATAGAAACCAATGGTACCTACAAAGATGAGTGGCGCGTGACCAAAGGCTTGCAGGCCGGTGAACGGGTGATCATGGATGGCGTGCAGCAAGCCAGCGTCGGCAGCGTAGTAAAGCCGGTGCCGTTCACTACAACCGCCACTACGTCTGAAACTGCTCCTGGTGTGTCCGCGCCTGCTGCCACAAAACACTGATGCCTGGCGCCCTTATCCCATACTAAAAGACCTCACACGACAAGACCCTATCCATGGCCCGCTTTTTTATTGACCGTCCTATCTTTGCCTGGGTGATCGCCATCGTCATCATGCTGGCCGGGACAGGTGCGATCGAATGGCTGCCCCTGGAGCAATACCCGGACATTGCGCCGCCTCGCGTCTCTATCAATGCCACTTACACCGGCGCCTCCGCCGACACCATAGAGAACTCGGTGACGCAGGTGATCGAGCAATACATGAAGGGGATTGATAATCTGACCTATATGTCGGCCAGCAGCACTTCTTCCGGCACGGCCAATATCAGCCTGACCTTTGATGCCGGCACCAACCCGGATGTGGCGCAGATGCAGGTGCAGAACAAGCTGCAGCAGGCCATGCCACGGTTGCCACAGATCGTACAGAGCCAGGGGGTGACCGTCGCGAAGACCGGCATCGATTTCCTGATGGTGGTATCGCTGATGTCTGACAACCCCAGCGTGCGGGCGATCGATATCGGTGACTATATCTCCAGCAACCTGATAGACCAGATCAGCCGCCTGGATGGGGTGGGTGATGTACAGACGCTGGGCTCTGGTTATGCCATGCGACTCTGGCTGGATCCCGCCAAATTGCAAAAATACAACCTGATCCCTTCGGATATTTCTGCCGCAGTGCAGGCGCAGAACACGGAAGTGTCTTCCGGCCAGCTGGGTGCGTTACCCGCAGTGAAGGGGCAGGAGCTGAATGCGCCTATCACCGCGCGCAGCAAGTTGCAGACCGTGGACCAGTTCAAGCAGATCATCGTCAAATCCGGTGCAGATGGTTTCCTGGTGCATTTATCCGACGTCGCCAGGGTGGAGCTGGGCGCTGAAAGCTATACACCGGTGGCTAACCTGAATGGCAAAACCTCGGCGGCATTTGGGGTGCGGCTGGCTTCCGGTGCCAATGCGCTGGCGACCTCACAGGCGGTTAAAGACAAACTTAACGAACTGTCACCCTACTTTCCCGCCGAGTTAAAACTCAGCGTGTATATCCCTTATGACACCACGCCGTTTGTGCGGCTGTCGATCAAGGAAGTAGTGAAATCACTGGTAGAGGCCATTTTACTGGTGGTCATCATCATGTACGTATTCCTGCAGAACCTGCGCGCGACGCTGATCCCGGCGATTGCGGTGCCGGTGGTATTGCTGGGTACGTTCGGCGTACTGGCGGTGTTTGGTTTTTCAATCAACACGCTGACCATGTTTGGCCTGGTACTGGCCATCGGCCTGCTGGTGGATGATGCCATCGTGGTGGTCGAAAACGTCGAGCGCATCATGCATGAAGAAGGCCTGAGCCCGAAAGAAGCGACACGTAAATCCATGGGAGAAATCACCGGCGCACTGGTAGGTATTTCACTGGTATTGTCTGCCGTGTTTATCCCGATGGCTTTCTTCGGTGGCGCCACCGGCGTGATTTACCGCCAGTTCTCCATCACCATCGTCTCTGCCATGTTGTTGTCGGTGCTGGTGGCATTGACGCTGACACCGGCTTTGTGCGCCACCTTGCTCAAACCGGTATCGCATGAAAAATCTGCCAATGGCGGCCTGTTCGGCTGGTTCTTCCGCTGGTTCAACCCGGCGTTTGATACCATGTCTGCCAGATACCATGCCACGGTGGAAACGATACTGCGCAGAAGGACGCTGACCATGCTGGTCTATGGCGGCATCATTGTAGTGCTGGCAGTGTTATTTATGCGCTTACCCAGCTCCTTTCTGCCGACCGAAGACCAAGGCACGCTGACCGCGCAGATACAGTTACCGGTAGGCGCGACAGATGCGCGCATGCAGCAGGTGCTAAGGCAGATAGAAAAATACCTGAATAGCCAGAATGCGGTGATAGACCAATATTTAACCATTGCCGGCCAGGGCCAGGGCGGCGGAGGTAGCCAGAACTCCGGGCGCGCATTCATCCGCCTGAAGGACTGGTCGGTGCGTGGTGAAGGCGAAGATGCCGCCTCACTGGCAGACAAGGCCACCAAAGCCTTATCAGGCATACGCGATGCCAAACTGTTTGTGATGCAGCCGCCGCCGGTGCGTGGCCTGGGCCAGGGATCAGGGTTCACGCTGGAATTAAAAGACGTGGGTGGTCTGGGCCATGATGGCTTGATGGCGGCCAGGAACCGTTTTATTGAACTGGCGTCACAGAACCCTAAACTGAACCGCGTCCGCCCCAGCGGACTGGATGATACGCCTATGTTCCGCGTGAATATCGATGACCAGAAAACCGGCATTTACAACCTGACCACCGCCAGCATCAACTCCACGCTCTCCATCGCGATGGGCGGCACCTATGTCAATGACTTTATTAACAAGGGCCGCGTGAAACGAGTCTACCTGCAAGGCGACGCACCGTTCCGCATGCAACCGGAAGATATAGAGCGCTGGTATGTTCGCAATACCACCAACGACATGGTGCCGTTCTCGGCTTTCTCTAGCACCAAATGGGTATCCGGTTCACCCTTACTCGAGCGGTTTAACGGTATTTCTTCAATGGAAATCGTCGGCGAACCGGCCAAAGGCATCAGTACCGGCGAAGCCATGCTGATCGCCGAAGATATCATCAAACAATTACCGACTGGCATAGGCTACGAATGGAGCGCGCAGTCTTACCAGGAACGCTTGTCCGGTTCGCAAGCGCCGTTGCTTTATGCAGTTTCGATTGTGTTTGTCTTCCTGTGCCTGGCTGCGCTGTATGAAAGCTGGGCGGTGCCATTCTCGGTCATCCTGGTGGTGCCACTTGGTATTTTGGGTGCCGTGCTGGCGACTAGCTTGCGCGGACTGACGGCCGACGTTTATTTCCAGGTCGGTTTGCTCACTACTATTGGTCTTGCAGCCAAGAACGCCATCCTGATCGTAGAGTTTGCCAAGCACCTGCAGGAACAAGGCAGGCCGCTGATTGAAGCGACACTGGAGGCAGTGCAACTACGCCTGCGCCCTATCCTGATGACATCGCTGGCGTTTATTTTTGGCGTGTTGCCGCTGGCATTCAGTGAAGGTGCCGGCGCAGTCAGCCGTCAGGCGATTGGTACCGGTGTACTCGGCGGCATGCTGACCGCCACTTTCCTCGGCGTATTCTTTGTGCCGTTATTCTATGTGCTGATACGCTCGCTCTTCCCGTACCAGATGGAAGAAACTACACCAGACAAACCTGCACAAACCAAGGCCGGACATGGGTAAGCTGCATTCTATGAGCCATTATTTAAAATTGCCTGCATTGATTGCATGCTCACTATCACTGACCGCCTGCATCAACCTGGCGCCTTTTTTCAGCCCGCCTGAAGCGCCGGTGCCAGCCACGTTTGGCACCGTCGATAATGGTCAGAAAGCAATCACAGAACTCGGCTGGCAAGCGTTTATTACCGACAAGCGATTGCAGCAGGTAGTCGATCTTTCGCTGAAGAATAACCGTGACTTGCAGGTAGCCTCGCTAAATATCGAAAAAGCCAGGGCGCAATACCAGGTGCAGCGTGCAGATTTATTCCCGACTGTGGCCGCCACCTTGTCTGAAACCGCATCCAAAGGGCTTTCCAATGTCGGCAATAATGGCAATGTGTCTGCCGGTACTGTTGCAGCGAGCAATAACAACAGCGGCAATGTATCGCACGTTTACCGTGCCACCGTTGGCTTCAGTGCCTATGAACTGGACCTGTTTGGCCGCATCCGCAATTTGAATGCGCAGGCATTGCAGACATTTTATTCCCAGGAAGAAAACCGCAAGAGTACACAGCTCAGCCTGGTGGCTGAAGTCGCAACTGCCTGGCTGACGCTGGCGGCAGATAAAAAACGCCTCGAGATCGCCCAGCAAACGCTTAAAAGCCAGCAGGATACTTATGATATCAACCGGAAAATGTTTGACCTTGGTGTGGCGAATGCGCTGACCTTGAGACAGCTGCAAACCAGCGTGGATAATGCCCGCGTTGCAGTGGCGACTTATAACATCCAGATCAAGCAGGATATCAATGCCCTCAACCTGCTGGCTGGCAGTGTGGTGCCTGTGGCCTGGTTGCCGGATAGCTCACTTTCCAGCGTGGCACTTTCGTCACAGTTGCCGCGCGGCGTGACTTCGAAAACACTGCAACAGCGACCTGATGTACGCGCCGCCGAACATTTGCTGGAAGGGGCCAATGCCAATATTGGTGCACTACGCGCTGCGTTCTTCCCTAGCATCACCCTCACGACTACCGTAGGTACTGCCAGCACCGAGCTGGATGGTTTATTCGGTCCTGGTTCCCGCATCTGGACCTTTGTGCCGCAGATCAGCCTGCCTATCTTCAATGGCGGCCGTAACCGCGCCAACCTCGATATAGGTAAAAAGAACCAGCAGATACTGCTCGCACAATATGAAAAAACCGTGCAAACCGCTTTCCGGGAAGTGGCGGATGTACTGGTGCAACGTGAAGGTTTGCAGGCACAGCTGGAAGCACAGCAGTCATTAAATGGCGCCGCCGCTGAAGCGTTTAAACTGGCCGATGCCCGCTTTAAAAATGGCGTGGATAGTTATCTGGTAGTACTCGATGCACAAAGAACGCTTTATACTGCCGAGCAATCACTGGTGACTTTGCAGTTAAGCGATGCCGCCAGCCAACTGACCTTATACAAAGTGTTGGGTGGTGGCTGGCATTAATACTAGGTGGCTTTGGCCATATCAGACTGTTCGTCCGCTGCCGCGTCATCCGTTTCAGGCTTCCCTTTCATACAGCCTGCGTTAACTCCGTTTTAGACACAAAATGAATGTGCATCTTAAACGTGCACATTTTTTGCTTAGGTTTTTAGTAATGAGTACAGATATTTCCCCCGAACAAACCATCATCCTGGCGAAAATGAGGCATATCGAAGAGCTTGAACGCCTCGATACCTGCATTCAATTCGTCGAGAGCATAGGCCAGATGGTGCACCAGATGCAGGCTGAACGTGGTGCAAGTTCCCTTTACCTGGCTTCTTCCGGAAAGCGGTTTGCGTCAGAACGGGCAGAGATCATCAGCAAAAGTCTTGAGCTGGAAACGCGCTTCAGGCAGGCGTTAACCCAGCACCTGAATCAGAATGCGCTGGCAGATGCCAAGCAACTGACCCTGATCTCCTGGATACTGCTGGGCCTGGACCAGCAAACATCGCTGCGCCACCAGATCACCCTGCAAAAGATATCTTTTACCGATTGCATTGAATCATTCAGCCGCCTGATTGCCAGCCTGATCTCACTGATTTTCGAGATCACCGATAGCTCGGTGAACAATAAAATCTCTACCTGTTTACTCACACTGTACAACCTGATCCAAGGCAAGGAATTTGCAGGCCAGGAGCGCGCGGTCGGTTCTTATATCTTTGGTTCGGGCAGTTTGCAGCTATCACACCAGCAAAAACTGCTGGAACTGGTCGCCCAGCAAGAGCGGCATTTTGAATTATTCAGCCAACTGGGTGGTGATGAGTTAAGACAGGCCTGGACCACTTTGCAGGCGACCAGCATGCACCAGCAGCACCTGAAATACCGCCACAAACTGACCTCTGCCCAGGATCAGCAACCACTGAAAACGAGTGATGCGGATATCTGGTTTGAATTGTGCACCCATCAGCAGAATGAAATCTGGCAGATTCAGTGCCAGCTGATCGAGAAGATGCACAGCATGCTGAAAGTGCTGGCGCACCAGGCCAAACACGACCTGGAACACACGCAGGAATACTTGAATACACTTGCAACCAAGCGCTCTTCAGCTTTGGACAGCACGTTTTTCAACCTGGCGATTCCGGTGGAAAGTGCCTTGAATTTCCAGGCACAAGACACCATCCAGACTTATCCGATGGCCTCGATGATCAGCCTGCTGCAACAGCAATCGCAGCAGATTGCCGATATGGAAAGTGAACTGTCTGATACCCGCAAGGCACTGGTTGAACGCAAGCAGATCGAACGCGCCAAAGGCTTGCTGATGAGCACGCTGGGCATCAATGAAATGGAGGCCTACAAGTCTCTGCGCAGTACGGCGATGGAACAAAACCGCAAGGTGATCGATGTCGCCGAGAATATCCTTGCCCTGCACAAAAACACCGGTTAATCACCGTTTCCTTGGTGCATCCGCACTTGTATGGTGCGATGCCGGCTGCTCCCTGCTTTAAAAAATCTCCAAAAAAACCTCAATAGAACAACCACTTAAATCCAATGCCATTTCTGGCATAACAATTGCTGAGTTAGCTTAAGTACTCAGCTAACGGCGGCTGGATACGAGTAGCAGTTGAAATTGCGAGCTTGATAAAAATCAGGCCACTCATCGTAAGCAGTTGAAAAGATTTAGGACAAAGGCGTCCTGAGTGTAAACGAACCCTCGTTTGCACTCAGGACGCCTTTTTGTTTTTAAATTTCCAAATTCATCATTATCAAGGAGTAGAAATGAGCAGTTCAGATAAAAAAACAGTCATTCTTCCTGCAGCAGAGAATCAGCCTGAGCAGGTAGATAGCCAGCGCCGCCATTTCTTTATGCATACCCTCGCCGGTGCCTTTGGTGCCGCTGCCATGATGAACATGGTGCCATCTGCGATCCGCAGCCAGGCCTGGGCAGCAGGGTCAGACGCTCCTGAAATCACCGAAGTGAAAGTCGGCTTTATCCCGCTGACTGACTGTGCCCCTATCGTGGTCGCCGCACAAATGGGCTTCGATAAAAAATATGGTATCAAGATCGTGCCTTCCAAAGAAGCCTCCTGGGCTGGCGTGCGCGACAAGATGGTCAACGGCGAACTGCATGCCGCCCATGTGCTGTACGGCCTGGTATATGGCGTGCAAATGGGCATAGGTGGCCAGCAGAAAGACATGAACGTGCTGATGACGCTCAACCACAACGGCCAGGGCATCACGCTGGCCAACCAGCTGAAAGAAAAAGGCGTCACCAGCGGCGGTACGTTAAAACGCCTGCTGGATAACGAAAACCGTGACTTCACGTTTGCGCAGACTTTCCCCACCGGCACGCACGCCATGTGGCTGTATTACTGGCTGGCGAACTATGGCATCAACCCGATGAAAGACGTGAAAACCATCGTCGTGCCGCCGCCACAAATGGTCGCCAATATGCGTATCGGCAATATGGATGGCTACTGTGTCGGCGAGCCATGGAACGCACGTGCTATCTACGACAAGATCGGTTTCACCGTGGCGACCACCCAGGATATCTGGACCGACCATCCGGAAAAAGTACTGGGTACGACCGCAGACTTCGCCGCCAAAAACCCGAATACCGCACTGGCACTGACCAAAGCGATCCTGGAAGCCTGCCGCTATATCGACGCCACCAAGAACCGCCCTGAAGTCGCCAAGCTGATCGCCGGTAAAGCCTATGTCAACGCGCCTGAAGAAGTGATCGAAGGCCGTTTCCTTGGACATTACGACAATGGCATAGGCAAAAAATGGGAAGACCCTAACTACATGAAGTTCTTCAACGATGGCAAGGTCAACTTCCCTTACCTGTCTGACGGCATGTGGTTCCTGACCCAGCATAAACGCTGGGGCTTGCTGAAGTCTGACCCGGATTACCAGGCCGTGGCCAAGAAAGTGAACCGTATCGATATCTACACCGAAGCGGCCAAATCACTGGGCATAGCAGTACCAGCCGATGTGATGCGTACCAGCAAGCTGATCGATGGTGTGGTGTGGGATGGCAAAGACCCAAAAGCCTATGCCAACAGTTTCAAAGTTAAAGCTTAATTATTCAGGAGAGTGACCATGACTGTTGTCAGCTTTAACAAGGAAAAAATCATGCAAACCAGCGAGGACGCTGCGAAAACAGCGCCCGCTAAACCGGTTGTTGCTGTGGTGAGCCCTCTCTCCACCACAGCTTCAGCAGCCACCCCGTCGTTGCAGCGTCGGGGCGCATGGGCGGCAACCACCAGACTGATGTTTGAATGGTTGTTGCCGCCTGTGATTGGCCTGCTGATATTCGGTGTCATCTGGGCCACCGTGGCAGCACTGACGCAAGGTATCCCGGGCCCGCTAAAAACCTGGCAATCAGCAGTAGAGCTGTTCAGCGATCCGTTCTACATCAACAACCCGAATGACATGGGCATAGGCTGGAACATTCTCAGCTCGCTCAAGCGCGTGGCTACCGGCTTTGCACTGGCAGCTATCGTTGGTATCCCGATGGGCTTTGTGATTGGCCGCTATGCATTCATGTCGAAAATGGCAGCGCCTATCATCAGCCTGTTGAAACCGGTCTCCCCGCTCGCCTGGTTGCCGATTGGTTTGCTGGTGTTCAAAGCCGCTGACCCGGCTGCGATCTGGGTGATTTTCATCACCGCAGTATGGCCGATGATCATCAACACCGCTGTCGGCGTCAGCAAGGTACCGCAGGATTATATGAACGTGGCAAAAGTGCTCAACCTGTCCGAATGGAAAGTTGTGACCAAGATCCTGTTGCCGTATGTCATGCCTTACATGATGACCGGTGTGCGCCTGTCTATCGGTGCTGCCTGGCTGGTGATCGTGGCGGCAGAAATGCTGACCGGCGGCGTAGGTATTGGCTTCTGGGTGTGGGATGAATGGAACAACCTGAATGTAGAGCACATCATCATCGCCATTTTCATTGTCGGTATCGTCGGTTTGTTGCTGGAACAGTGTCTGGTTCTGGTGGCTAAACGCTACAGCTACGAATAAACATAAAGGAAACTCAATATGACACCCGTGATGCAAGACCGTTATGTCCTGATTGAAAACGTCAACATGACTTTTCAAACCAAAAAAGGCAGTTTCCAGGCGCTGAAAGATATCAACCTGGATATCCGCGAAGGTGAGTTTATTTCCATCATCGGCCACTCCGGCTGCGGCAAATCCACTGTACTCAACCTGATTGCAGGCTTACTGCAACCGACTGAGGGCTACCTGTTCTGTGCCGGTCGCGAAATCTCCAGGCCTGGACCTGAACGTGCAGTGGTGTTCCAGAACCATTCATTGCTGCCCTGGCTGACCTGTTTTGAAAACGTCTACCTGGCGGTGGAACGTGTGTTCGGTGAGCATGAAAGTAAAGCGCAACTGGCTGAACGCACCACCGCCGCACTGGAACTGGTCGGCTTGAGCCATGCCATCGAAAAGCGCCCGAACGAGATTTCAGGCGGCATGAAGCAGCGCGTAGGGATTGCCCGCGCACTGGCGATGGAGCCAAAAGTTTTGCTGCTGGATGAACCGTTTGGTGCGCTGGATGCATTGACCCGTGCCGGCTTGCAGGATGAGCTGATGAGCATCATGGCGCGCTCGGGCTGTACCGCTGTGATGGTCACGCATGATGTGGATGAAGCAGTATTGCTGTCTGACCGCATCGTCATGATGACCAACGGCCCGGCGGCGACTATCGGCGAGATCCTGGAAGTGGACTTACCACGCCCGCGTAACCGCCTGCAGCTGGTTGAAGAACCTGCATACACACATCTGCGCAGTGAAGTATTGAAGTTTTTGTATGAAAGACACGCCAAAAAGGCGGCATAAATATTAAGTGGTGCTGACGGGCGGCAACCCACCAGCACCGCATACCTCATCGAAGTATGGTTACCCACTTAAGCAAAGGAGCAACAACATGAAAACTAACTCTTACCAACGATTGCGTCAAGCCTCAGTTGCAGTTTTGATGGCCGCACCTATGATGACGACCCTGAGCATGCAAGCGATGGCTGAAGAAGAAGTTTTACCCGAATACACCTTTATGGATGCGATTAAAACCGGCAAGAATATGACCAGTTTCAGGTTACGTTACGAGTTTGTTGACCAGGAGGGCTTGCAGCCAAACAACCTGAGCAACGCGGCTAACAGCCTGAACCCTACCCGTGCTGACGAAATCAAGGATGCCAATGCCCTGACCTTGCGCAGCCTGATCGGCTGGCAAACCGCACCTTACCATAACTGGAGTTTTGCCGCGCAGCTGATCAATGTCAGCCGCCTGACCGATGATTTCAACGATGGCACCAACAGCTACCGTATCAATGGCGCCTCCAACAACAATGACAAAATCGAGTATGCCAAAGTGGTGGACCCTAACCATACTGACATCAACCAACTGTATGTAGACTGGACCGGCATCAAAAACACCCGTGTCCGTGCCGGCCGCCAGCAAGTCAACCTGGATAACGTGCGTTTCATTGGTGATATTGCTTTCCGCCAGGTGATGCAGGTGTTTGATGGCGTTTCCGTGTTTAACAAAACCATCCCGGATACCGAGTTGTTTGTAGCGCATTTTGACAAAGTGAACCAGATCTTCACTTCAGAGCGCAGCGGTGACCTCGAAATCGTCAATGCGCGCTACCGCATTTCACCAACCGAGTTTTTAGTCGGTTATGGTTACTTCAGCAATTTTGAAAACCTGGGCCTGGGCAATGCCTGGTTTGGCGCTGGTGCGGCTAACCAGCTGGCAGACCAGTCCAATAAAACCATAGGCATCCGCCTGGATGGTACGCATATTTTCACGCCTAACTACCGCGCGCATTACACCGCCGAATTCGCCAAACAGTCAGACTATAAAGATGGCGATAGCCGCATTGATGCACACTATTACAAGCTGGGTGGCGGTTTTGGCATAGACAACTTCAACCTGCGCCTGGATCAGGAGTTATTGTCCAGCAATAACAACACTTACGCTTTCCAGACGCCATTTGGTACCAATCACCTGTTCCAGGGCTGGGTAGATAAATTCCTGGTGACACCACGCGCCGGTATTAAAGACAGCTTTGTCACCGCGACTTACCGTTATGGTGACTTTGTGTTTTTTGCTGATTACCACGTGCTGGATGCCGATGAAGACTTTTTCACTGTTAACGGCGGCACGGCACGTACCGGCAACCGCTACGGCACCGAGTGGAACGCCGCCGTGACCTGGAATGTGGACAAGCACTGGATGACCAAGTTTGAATACGGCAAATACACTGAAAGTGACGAGTTTGCTGCTACCGCGAACACCACCAGCAATGCTGCAGGTATCCGCGGCCGCTATCACGATACCGAGAAATTATGGCTGACCGCCATGTACACCTTTTGATTGTTTTAATGTAAGGAAGACGCTATGACTACAGCCGGAAAAGTTTTTTTAGTAGGTGCCGGACCCGGTGACCCAGACCTGATCACGCTCAAGGCCATCAAGGCTTTGCAGCAGGCAGAAGTGGTACTGGTCGATGACCTGGTCAACCCGGACCTGCTCACGCATTGCCCTCAGGCACGTATCGTGCACGTGGGTAAGCGTGGCGGCTGCAAGTCTACCCCGCAACATTTTATCAACCGCATGATGATCGCACTGGCCGAACAGGGTCAACAAGTCGTGCGCCTGAAAGGCGGCGACCCGTTCGTGTTTGGCCGTGGCGGTGAAGAAATGCTGGCGATGCGCGCAGCGGGTGTTGCCTACGAGATCATCCCCGGCATGACCAGCGGCCTCAGCGCTTGCGCCAGTATGGATGTCCCGGCCACGCATCGCGGCCTGAACCATGGCGTCACGCTGGTGACCGGCCACACACAGGATGGCGGGCCATTACCCTGGCGCGCACTGGTAGAAAGCAATACCACACTGGTCATTTACATGGGCATGCAACACTTGGCCGATATCAGCCGCGAATTGATCGCTGCCGGTATGTCTACCAATATGCCGTGCATGATTGTGGAAAGCGCTACGCGTGCCGATGAGCGTGCGCTGGTCAGCACCATTGAGGCGATGCCTATGTTAAGCCACCAGCACCAGATGAAAAGTCCGGCCATGATCGTGGTCGGTGAAGTCGTCAAGATGGCGAATAGTGCCAAGACCTTAGAGATGCTGGGCCAATTTGAATATTTACAGGCAGTGAATGGCAATTAAAAAAATAATGCACTCACGCCAGTCACAGAGTTTATAGTTTTACACGGAGATTAAACATGAAAAAGAGTTTTTGGGAGGTAGGCCACAAGCCTACGCTGTTTTCAGCGTTCTTTTATTTTGACCTGAGCTTTATGGTGTGGGTCATGCTGGGACCATTGGCGGTGCAGATCGCTGCCGACCTGCAATTAAACCCGGCACAGAAAGGCCTGATGGTGGCGACCCCGGTACTGACCGGCGCGCTGTTACGCATCGTGATGGGCGTACTGGTAGACCAGCTCAAGCCCAAAAAAGCCGGCCTGATCGGCCAGGTGATCGTGCTGGTTGCACTGTTAACCGCCTGGTTGCATGGTATCCATACTTACCAGCAAGCGTTATTGCTGGGCGTGTTCCTCGGTTTTGCCGGTGCCGCTTTTGCCGTGGCGCTGCCATTGGCTTCACGCTGGTATCCACCTGAGCACCAGGGCACCGCGCTGGGTATCGCCGGTGCCGGTAACTCCGGTACCGCGCTGGCTGCCTTATTCGCACCTGGCCTGGCGGTAGCGTTTGGCTGGAACAATGTATTCGGCCTGGCGCTGATCCCGTTATTACTGGCACTGATCGTCTATACCCTGTTCGCCAAAGATGCACCTGATACGCCGGCACCGAAATCACTGGCGCAATATATGTCTGTGCTCAAGGATAAAGATGCCTGGTGGTTCATGCTGTTTTACTGTGTGACTTTCGGCGGTTTTGTCGGCATGGCTTCTTCGCTGACTATCTACTTTCATGACCAGTATGGCCTGGACCCTGTACATGCCGGTTACTTTACCGCGGCCTGCGTATTTGCCGGTTCCCTGGTACGCCCGTTCGGCGGATTACTGGCCGACCGTATCGGTGGCATCCGCACTCTGAGCACCATGTATGTACTGGCTGCCATCTTCCTGTTCACGCTGAGCTTTGGCATCAGCACCCAAATGGCCGGGCTGGGCGTTGTAGTTCTGGCGATGGCAGCACTTGGCATGGGTAACGGCGCGGTGTTCCAACTGGTGCCACAGCGCTTCCGCAAGGAAATCGGCGTGATGACCGGCCTGGTAGGGATGGCTGGCGGCATCGGCGGTTTCTACCTGGCTTCCAGCCTCGGTTACTCCAAACAGATCACCGGCAGCTATCAACTGGGTTTAACCATTTTCGCCGGCTTGGCCATCCTGGCACTGGTGGGTCTGACGGGTGTTAAAACCCGCTGGCGTACCACCTGGGGTGCAGCGAGTGTGACTGCCGCCAAGGTATAAGCATCAAGTGAACTGGAATATCCATTAAAATAGCTGCTTATGAGCCTGGTTTTTACAGTTGGTGAACATAGTGTGATTGGCCCCAGGCCGCGTAACGAAGATTATGTCACGGTAGTCACCCCCGCCGCTTCGCAGCTGGCCATCAAGGGCGCCCTGATGCTGGTCGCCGATGGCGTCAGCGGCGGTGCCGGTGGTGCCGAAGCGTCTGAGATGACCGCCAGGAGCATCTCGGCGGATTACTATGCCACGCCGGAAACCTGGACTGTGCAACATGCCCTGGACAAAGTCGTGCAGGCCGCCAATCTGTGGGTACTGTCGCAAGCACGCAAAGACAGCAAGATGGCCGGCATGGCGACTACCCTGTCCATGCTGGTATTACGTGGCCAACGCTATGTGCTGGCGCATGTGGGCGATACACGTATCTACCGCCTGCGCGAACAATCATTGCAATGCCTGACGACTGACCACGTGTGGGACAGGCCGGATATGCGGCATGTGCTTAAACGTGCGGTCGGGCTGGATGACCAGTTGACGGTGGATTATGCCGAAGGCCTGCTGCAACCAGGTGATGTGTATGCGATCGTCAGCGATGGCGTATGGGATGCAGTCGGTGATGCGGAGATCCACCGCGCACTGATGCTTTACCACTCACCACAGATGGTGGCTGAATACCTGACCGCGCTGGCGATTGAAAAAGGCGGCCAGGATAATGCTTCCGCCGTCATCGTCAATATTGAAAGTGTCGGCCAGGACCATCTGACCGATATGCTGGCCGATTCGCTCAGCCTGCCATTGCCGCCAAAACTCTCCGTCGGCGGCCAGATCGACGGCTTTACTGTGACCAGGGTGATCCACGATTCGCGCCTGAGTGTCTTGTACCAGGTCAAAAATCCTGCCGGGCAACTGTTTGTATTAAAAACCCTGCAACCGTCGCGTGCGGATGACAAGGAAAGTTGCGAAGCCTTGTTGAATGAAGAGTGGCTGGCCAAGCGTGTGGTCTCGCAGTGTGTACCACAGATATTACCGCTGACGCTGGAACAGCGCAGCGCCCTTTACTATGTGATGACCTGGCACGAAGGCTCCACCTTGCAGCAACGTCTCGATGCCGGACACCATTTCACCATGAATGGCGTCGCCAATATCGGTCAGGACTTATTGCGTGGGTTAAGCATGCTGCACCGCCTGAATATCGTGCACCGCGATATCAAACCGGCCAATATCCATATCGGCAGTGACACCCGCCTGCGTATCCTTGATCTGGGCGTAGCACTCAACCCTACCCTGCCGATGCCCGAGCAGATGGAAAACCCGGGCACGCCAAGCTTTATGGCGCCAGAACTGTTTGATGGCAAGGTGGCAGATAGACAAGCCGATATTTATGCGGCTGGCGTGACGCTTTATCACTTGCTCACCCGCAAGTACCCCTATGGCGAGATAGAGCCTTTTCAATCCCCACGTTTCGGCGAACCTATCAAACCCAGCCGTTACCGGCCTGAGATTCCCGCCTGGCTGGAAAACGTCATTCTTAAAGCGATTGCCAGGAAAGCGGAAGATCGCTTTGAAACTGCCGAAGAAATGCTGCTGGCAATGGAACATGGCGAACTGAAACCAGTCGTGATTCCCCGTACGCCACTAATTGCGAGAGCCAGGTTGATGAAATGGCAATGGCTGGCTATATGCTCGTTACTGGCCAATATCATCCTGGTCTACCTGCTGTTTATTTCCTGACCGGATCATAGCTGCCCAGGCCATACTTAGCGCACATATTTCTCAGAAAACAGGTTAAAACGCTGATTTCCGGCGCAAGACCCATTCTGGTGCAAACGCCCTGATTTGCATCATTACCGTGCGCGCAGCCGGTCCCGCATCACTGGCTGATTCCCGCAACAATGCTGTACCCACCCCTATTAAATACAAACAAAACAACCACTTATAAAATTTCCCGGGTTTATCAACACTGCCTGCGCCAGATTGGCATGTGGCTTGCTAAATAGATACCAAATCTCGTTTTATTGACGATGAGTTTTATGGACAACGGCGTCCATAGCTTGTTTTTCGAACTAACCCGGTAGTCACTCCTCGGGTAGTCGCCAGATAAGCTATGGACGCCTTTTTTCGTTTTTAGCCTGTAGTAGTACTTAGTTAAACCGCAATGCATGCCATGGAAAACAATGCCACACATGCTTGCACCTGATGGGGAACACACGATGAATCAACATACCCGCATAGTAGTTGTCGGCAACGGCATGGTGGGACATTATTTTATGCAGGAGCTGGTCAAGCGCCACCCCGACCTGGCAGCTGCCAACCTGCAAGTCACGGTATTGGGCGAAGAACCGCGTCCTGCTTATGACCGTGTGCATCTTTCAAGTTTCTTCTCCGGCAGCAGTGCGGAAGACCTGTCACTGGTTGAGCCCGGTTTTTATGACCGCCCTGGCCTGGAATTGCGCCTGAATGCCCGTGTCAGCCATATCGACCGCCATCAGCATCTCGTTACCCTGACAGACAACTCTATACTGGCATACGACAAACTGGTATTGGCGACCGGCTCTGTGCCGTTCGTACCTTCGGTTGCCGGGCGTGACCGTGACAACTGCTTTGTTTACCGCACCATTGAAGACCTGGAAGCCATGACCGCCGCAGGCAAAACCGCCAAGAGCGGCGTCGTAGTCGGTGGTGGCCTGCTGGGCCTGGAATGTGCCAAGGCATTGCGTGATATGGGCCTGGATACCCACGTGGTGGAATTCGCCCCGCGCCTGATGGCAGTACAGGTAGACGAGGCCGGTGGCCGTGTATTGCGTAGCAAGATTGAAGAACTGGGTGTGCATGTGCATACCAGCCGCAACACCACCGCGATCGTTGATGGTGCGACTGCGCGCCACCGTATGGTGTTTTTTGATGAGACCTGGCTGGAAACCGACATGATCGTGTTCTCAGCCGGTATCCGTCCCCGTGACGAACTGGCACGCGAATCCGGCCTGGCGATCGGTGCCCGTGGCGGTATCGCGATCGATGATTTCTCACGCTCCAGCGACCACGACATTTATGCCATCGGCGAATGCGCCAGCTGGAATGACGAGATGTTCGGCCTGGTAGCGCCTGGTTATGACATGGCACGTATTGCCTGCGCGCATCTGGCCGGCGAAACAGCATCTACTTTCCAGGGTGCGGACATGAGCACCAAACTCAAACTGATGGGCGTGGACGTCGCCAGTGTCGGTGATGCGCACGGCAAAACGCATGGCTGCCGCAGCTACCAGTACACAGACGAAGTACGCAACATCTATAAAAAAATCGTGGTCAGCGAAGATGGCAAAAAACTGCTGGGCGCAGTGCTGATCGGCAATGCCGATGAGTATGGAACCCTGCAACAAATGACCATCAATGAAATGGCGTTGCCGGAAAATCCTGAATTCCTGATCCTGCCTGCCAGCGACGGCAAGGAAAAACCAGGACTGGGTGTGGATGCCTTGCCTGATAGCGCGGTGATGTGCTCTTGCAACAACGTCAGCAAAGGGGCCATCGGCGAAGCGGTGGCTGCCGGTAACTGCAGCATAGGCGCCATCAAGGCCTGCACCAAAGCGGGTACAGCCTGCGGCGGTTGCGTGCCCTTAGTGACGCAAGTCATGAAAGCGCAGATGGTGAAACTGGGCATGACCGTCAACAACCACTTGTGCGAGCACTTCCCCTATTCGCGCCAGGAGCTTTACCACCTGGTACGCGTCGGCGAGATCAGGACATTTGCCGATCTGCTGCATAAACATGGCAAAGGCCTGGGTTGCGATATCTGCAAGCCCACAGCTGCCAGCATCCTCGCTTCTTGCTGGAACGACTTTATCCTGAAGAAAGACCTTGCTTCGTTGCAGGATTCTAACGATTACTTCCTGGGTAATATCCAGAAAGACGGTAGCTACTCTGTCGTGCCACGCATGCCGGGCGGCGAAGTGACGCCGGATGGCCTGATCGCCATCGGCCAGATCGCCAAGAAATACAAGCTGTATACCAAAGTCACCGGTGGTGCCCGTGTGGATATGTTCGGCGCCCGCGTTGAACAATTACCGAATATCTGGGAAGAACTGATCGCTGCCGGTTTCGAATCCGGCCATGCCTACGGCAAGTCACTGCGTACCGTGAAGAGCTGCGTTGGTTCGACCTGGTGCCGTTACGGCGTGGACGACAGTGTCGGCCTGGCCGTGCAGCTGGAGAACCGCTACAAAGGCCTGCGCGCACCGCACAAGATCAAGTTCGGTGTATCCGGTTGTACCCGTGAATGCGCGGAAGCACAAGGCAAAGACGTGGGCCTGATCGCGACTGAAAGCGGCTGGAACCTGTATGTGTGCGGTAACGGCGGCATGAAGCCACGCCACGCCGAACTGATCGCCAGCGACCTCAGCAAAGAAGATGCGATCCGCATGATAGACCGCTTCCTGATGTTCTACATCCGTACCGCTGACCGTTTGCAACGCACCAGCACCTGGCGTGACAACCTGGAAGGCGGCCTGGATTACCTGAAAGATGTGGTCATCCATGATTCCCTCGGCCTCGGCGCTGAACTGGAAGCCCAGATGCAACATGTGGTGGATAACTACCAGGATGAGTGGAAAACCGCAGTGAACGACCCTGAAGTACGCAAACGTTTCCGCAGCTTTGTGAACAGTGTGGCTGGCGACAACAACATCGTGTTCGTCAAGGAACGTGACCAGATGCGCCCGGCCACAGTTGAGGAAAAGCAGCTGGTGCAGGAAAAGAAACCTGCCAAGGTGATCCCTATCCTGGTACCAACAGAGTAATCAACGGAGTAGAACCATGAGTCAAATGCAACAAACAGCTTCATCCGACAGCACAGCCACAGCCATGAGCGCCGAACTGTCAGGCGCATGGCAGCCGGTGTGTGCGCTGGATGATATCTGGCCTGACATGGGCGTGTGCGCCCTGGTCGAGGATCGCCAGGTCGCGATCTTCCGCATGCAGGATGATCTGCTGTATGCCATCGACAACTATGACCCGCAAAGCGACGCCAACGTGTTGTCACGCGGCATCGTCGGTGACCTCGGCGGCGAACATGTAGTCGCCTCGCCTATCTACAAACACCATTACCAGCTGCGCACCGGCATCTGCGTCGAGGATGCCGATATCTGCCTGCGTACCTACCCGGTTGAACTGCGCGATGGTGCAGTCTGGGTGCAGGTTTAGGCCTGGATAGAGGGTAGCGGCAAGCCGGCAACAATGATGGAAACAATGACGGAAAAAATGGTCTCGCAAGTTAAATCAGTCTGCCCGTATTGCGGTGTTGGCTGCGGCATTGTCATGGAAGTAAAAGACCAAAAAGTGATCAAGGTCTACGGTGACAAACAGCATCCAACCAACTACGGCCGCCTGTGCACAAAAGGCAGCACTTGCATACAGGCCATCGCTGACTCCGGCCGGCTGGAATATGCCTATGTACGCCCTGGCCGCGGGGAGGAATCCGTACGCACCGGCCTGGACGAAGCCATCAAGGAAACAGCACGCCGCTTGCGTGGCATTCTGGATGAGCATGGCCCGGATGCGATTGCTTTATATGTCTCCGGCCAGATGTCGATTGAATCCCAATACCTGGCGAACAAGCTGGTCAAAGGCTACCTGGGTAGCAACAACATTGAATCTAATTCCCGCCTGTGCATGGCCAGTGCCGGTAGCGGCTACAAGCTGTCGCTAGGCGCAGATGGCCCGCCGGGCTCTTACCAGGACTTCGACCAGACCGACCTGTTTTTTGTCACCGGCGCCAATATGGCGGATTGCCACCCTATCCTGTTCCTGCGCATGATGGACAGGGTCAAAGCCGGTGCCAAACTGATCGTAGTGGACCCGCGTCGCAACACCACTGCCGATAAAGCCAATCTGTTCATGCAGATCAAGCCGGGCACCGATCTCGCCTTGCTCAATGGCCTGCTGCACCTGCTGGTGAAAAACGGCCATACCGACAAAGAATTTATCGCCGAATTCACCGAAGGCTGGGAAGTGATGCCAGCCTTCCTGGAAGACTACACGCCGGAAAAAGTATCCGAAATCACCGGCCTGGATGTTGCGGACATCCGCCAGGCAGCAGAATGGATAGGCACCAGCAAAAACTGGATGAGCTGCTGGACCATGGGCTTGAACCAGAGCACACATGGCACCTGGAACACCAACGCGATCTGCAACCTGCACCTGGCTACAGGTGCGATCTGCCGCACCGGCAGCGGACCTTTTTCCCTGACCGGCCAACCGAATGCCATGGGCGGCCGCGAAATGGGTTATATGGGCCCTGGCCTGCCCGGTCAACGTTCAGTGCTGGTAGAGCAAGACCGCCAGTTCATCGAACAGTTATGGAAAGTGCCGGAAGGTACTTTGCATACCCGCCTGGGCGGCGGTACGGTGGCGATGTTCGAGCAGATGATCGCCGGCAAGATCAAAGCCTGCTGGGTGATCTGTACCAACCCGGTCGCCAGCATGGCTAACCGCAGAAATGTGATTGCCGGTTTGGAAAAAGCGGAACTGGTGATCGCCCAGGATGCCTTCCTGGATACCGAGACCAACCGCTATGCCGATATCCTGCTGCCCGGCGCTTTATGGGCAGAAGCAGAAGGTGTGATGATCAACTCCGAACGCAATATGACCTTGATGCAGCATGCGGTGAACCCGCCCGGCGAATCCATGGCTGACTGGCAGATCATTGCCAGAGTCGCCTGCGAAATGGGCTTTGCCGATGGCTTTACCTATCACAGCGCTGCGGAAGTGTTTGAAGAGATCACCCGCACCACCAACCTCAAAACCGGCTATGACATCCGCGGTGCCAGCCATGCCCGTTTACGCGAAACATCGCTGCAATGGCCGTGCTCACCTGACAGCCAGGCTGACCGACACCCGATCCGCTATCTCAACAATGGCATCAGCCAGGTGTTGAAAATACATGAAGACGGCAGCCAGCCGCGCATTGCTTTTGCAACGCCGAGCGGCAAAGGCGTTTTCTTTGCCCGCCCGCATATGGAACCAGCCGAATTACCGGATGACGATTTCCCGTTCGTGCTGAACACCGGCCGCCTGCAACACCAATGGCACACCATGACCAAGACCGGCAAGATCCCAACGCTGAACAAACTGAATCCCGGGCCATTCGTTGAGCTGCACCCTGAGGATGCCGCCGCGCTGGGCGTGCGCGACAAAGACCAGGTCCAGATTCTTTCACGCCGCGGCAAAGCGATATTGCCTGCCATCGTGACTGACCGAGTCCGCGCCGGCAATTGCTTCGCGCCGTTCCACTGGAATGACGTTTATGGTGACGACCTCGCAATCAATGCGGTCACCAGCGATGCGATTGACGCGATCTCGCAACAACCGGAATTCAAATTTTGCGCCGTGTCCATGTCACGCGTCGCAAGCGCACCTATCCCTGCCCAGGCAGAGGCGGATGAGCTGGCACTTATAGAAACCGGTGCCGCGAGCAAGAACAAGGAACTACATATGAGAGATATTGATGCTTTGGCCAGATTGCTGGGCCTGGATAGCGCTCCGGAAATCATTCTGGATGCGCAGGAACAGCTTTACCTGCAAGGTTTCATCAGCGGCCTGCGTACTGAAGAATCACGCAAAATGGGTGGCGTGCCCATGTTGCCTGAAGGCACACCGCTTGCCCCTGCCAAACATTTATTGGTGAATGGCATGCTCGCCGGATTGTTTGCGCGTAGCTGGCTGCCGCCTGGCGACCAACTGCCTGCAGGCTTGCCTGACTTTTCGGCGAGCCCGGTCAGTGCCACACCCGCCGTTGCTGTGTTGTGGGCGTCACAAACCGGCAATGCCGAGGGCTTTGCCGAAAAATGTGCAGAGCGTATCAAATCACAAGGCCTGCAAGCCACCGTGCTGGCCATGGATAGTGTGAAGCCGGCGGCTCTGGATAAGTACAAACAAGTACTGCTGCTGACAAGTACTTTTGGTGATGGTGACCCACCAGACAACGCCACCCAGTTCTGGAACAGCCTGCAAGCGGACACTGCGCCGCGCCTGGAGAACACCCACTTTGCCGTACTGGCGTTTGGCGATTCCAACTATGACCAGTTCTGCGGCTTTGGCCGCAGACTGGATGCCCGGCTGGAAGCCATGGGCGCACAACGCCTGATAGACCGTGCCGATTGCGAACCGGACTATGAAGAAACCGCCAGCGCCTGGCTGGATAAAGCAGTATTAGCGCTAGTGAATGTCTGCGCCACCGTCAACCAGCCAGTGCTGGCGATGGCGGATGTCATAGATGAAGCCGATTTAATAGATGAAGAAGTGAGCGATATTGCAGAATTACCGGCAGCACCTGCATACACCCGCCAACATCCGCTGAAAACAAAACTGGTCATCAACCAGCGTCTGAATGCGGAAGGTGCAGAAAAAGAGATTCGCCAGTTTGGCTTTGATTTGACCGATAGCGGTTTTAAATATGAAGCTGGCGATGCGCTTGGCGTGTGGCCAACCAACAGCCCTGAGCTGGTCGGTGAAATGTTGCGCGCACTTAAGCTTTCAGCATCGACCATAGTCACGGTTAAAGACCAAGGCGAACTGGCACTTGGCGATGCGCTGTTGCATCACTACGAAATCGCGCGTATCACGCCAGACCTGGTGAAGTTTGTGCAGGAACACAGCGCCAGCCCGGCCCTGGCATTATTGATGGAAGATGATGAACGCCTCAAAAACTGGCTGTGGGGCAAGCAGGTCATTGATCTGTTACAGGCCTTTCCGTTCAAGATCGAAGCCAGTAAATGGCTGGCCGCATTGAAACGTTTGCAGCCGCGTTTGTATTCCATTTCATCCAGCCCCAAGGTTCACCCCGACCAGGTGCATTTAACCGTATCGACTGTGCGTTACGGTAAAGACCTGTCGCGTGGCGGCGTCTGCTCAACATTTATGGCGGACCGTGCGCAAGAAGGTGATGTATCCATCTTCCTGCAACGCTCAGCGCATTTCCGCCCGCCAAAAAATTCGCAATCGCCGTTGATCATGGTCGGCCCCGGCACTGGCATCGCTCCGTTTATTGCCTTTTTACAGGAACGCCAGGCCACCGCTGCCAAAGGTAAAAACTGGCTGTTCTTCGGTGAACAACATGCCGCCACTGATTTTTACTATCGTGAAGAATTAGAGTCATTGCAGAAAACAGGTGTGCTGAACAAGCTGGATACTGCTTTCTCACGCGACCAGTCAGAAAAGATTTATGTGCAACACCGCATGCTGGAACATGGTGCAGAACTTTGGCAATGGCTGCAACAAGGCGCGCACTTCTGCGTGTGCGGCGATGCCAGCCGCATGGCGAAAGATGTGGATGCCACCTTGAAAACCATTATTCAGACACACGGCAACATGAGTGCAGAACAGGCGGCTGACTATGTTTCAACCATGGCCAGAGAAAAACGCTATGTGCGCGATGTGTATTAACTAATACGCTTATTTCTTATCCGGCACAAACTTCAATACCGCGCTATTAATGCAATAACGCTTGCCGGTAGGTGGCGGGCCGTCGTCAAACACATGGCCCAGATGGATACCGGAACTGGCACTCAATACCTCGGTGCGACGCATGCCATGGCCAGCATCTTCTTTCATCACCAGTGCACCTGGCATCGGGTCAAAAAAGCTGGGCCAGCCGGTTTTGCTGTTGAATTTCTTGTCGCTACGGAACAGCCGCTCGCCGGACACCGGATCTACGTAATAGCCTGCAGCATGGTTGTCTAGCAGCGAACCGGTAAATGGCATCTCGGTGCCTTTTTCGAACGCGATCTTCCTTTGTTCAGCACTTAAGGTCTGCACACCAAGCCAACGCCAGAAGCGTTGTTTGTTGCCGTCATAACCGGTATAGCGCGAAGCTTCCTTGCCATCTTCGAACAAGACGATGGTAGGCGTTGCCCATAATGGCTCTTTCAACGCCCAGCCAGCCGGCGCCTGCGTGGAAAAGGTTTTAGCGATACCGAGTTCAGACTTCCACTGACTCATAATGTCTTTTTCAAACGCTTTGCAAAAAGCGCAGGTTTCAGATTCGAAAACCACCAATTGCTTGTTTGAAAGTTTCTTGCCATCAAGTGGCGCTGTCGCCACTGGCGTAGATTGAGTAGACCCAGGAAACGCAACGCCAGTGCCTCCCAGCCCACAATACCCATTTGGGTTTTTCTTCAGGTATTGCTGGTGATAACCTTCAGCCGGGTAAAACACTTTGAGCGGAGTGATTTCTGTGGTGATCTTCCCCAAGCCAGCCTTGGTCAGGGCCTGCTGGTAGATTTCCCTGGTTTGCATAGCCGCTTGCTGCTGGCGATCAGAATTGTAAAAAATAGCACTGCGGTAATTTGAGCCTATATCATTGCCCTGCCGGTTACCCTGGGTCGGGTCATGGTTCTGCCAGAACGCGGCCAGCACTTTCTCCAGCGTGCCTGCATTTTTATCGTAGGTCACTTTGACCACTTCAGCATGGGTGTCCGCTTTATTGGCATGCCCCTCTTTGGAAACAGTTTCATAAGTCGGTGATTTGGTGCTGCCGCCCGCATAGCCGACTTCAGTCCGGATAACACCAGGGACCTCTGAAATCCGCTTTTCCGCACCCCAAAAGCAACCCATGCCTAACACGATAGTGTCTGGTGCCGCCGTGTTTCCTGCACTGGGAGTGATAGCAAAGCATGCCAGCAAACCTAGCGCCGCCGCCTGAATTCTTTTGATCAACATAGTCATCACTCCTAATCCCTTAACGTCTCTGCATGCGTGTCGACAAGAAATCTGCTTCCGCCGTATGCAGTTTTTGATGCAATCTTCACTTGCTAGTACGTTGCTACGGTCTGATTGGTTACAGAGGGTGATGAAAATGACTCACTATTTTTCGCAAGGTTCTGCTGGCTTTAGTGCATAAGTGCTTTGTGCATTTCCCACAAAAGAAAAAAGGAAGGCGTAAAGCCTTCCCTTTCCATTTCATAATGTAATGATGACTAGTCTGATTAACTTAAAAGTCAACCGTCACAGAAAGCAATACAGTTCTAGGCGCACCCACTGACAACCCTTCACGTGCCGCAGACAGCCAGTAGTTTTTATCAAACAGGTTCTCGATAGAACCCCTGACAGTCACAGGCACTTTGCCGGTAGTGAATGCATAGCGCGCACCTATATCATATCGATTCCACGATGGGATCTTCTGGGTGTTACCAGCATCCAGATATTGCTCGCCGGTATGCAACATTCGTGCGGTCAGTGTTAAACCAGGAAGCATAGGTGTATTCCATTCCGCTGCCAGATTGAATTGCTGCCTTGGTACCGCAGGGGCGGTGTTGCCATCATTAGTGCCCTCTTCTGTTTTGACCAGTTTGCCCTCAGTCAATGCCAGACCACCCAATAACCGCACATGCTCAATTACTTCCCCTTGTGTAAGAAACTCAATGCCACGATTACGCTGTTTCCCATTGACTGAAAAAACACCAGTGGAAAGATCAGTGATACCACTTGGGCGCTCAATTTCAAACACGCTGACCGTAGTCGCAAAACGGCCAAAATCATACTTCACGCCCGCCTCCCGCTGCTTCGACACTTCCGGAGGAAATACCTTCCCTCTGTTAATGGGGTCATTGGGAGCTATCTGTCCCTGATTGAGCGCTTCAATATAGTTGGCATACAAAGACAACTGCTCGGTAGGCCGAATAAGCAATGCCACAGCCGGTGTCAATTTGGATTTATCATAGTGCTGATCTTCGATTCTATTACCTGTAGTGTCGTCAAAGTTGTCAGTCATTACCTCCTGATGACGCACTCCTAAAGTAAGCTGCACTTTTTTTTCAAGCATGGAAATAGTGTCTGCCATGGCGATACTTTGTAGCCTGGTCTCGGCACCTTTCGGTACATTGCCAACCAGCGAAATTGCCGGCTTGGCCAAACTTGGCGAGTCGTAAAGATTAGAAAAACTCAATGCACTGGATGCAGATAAAAAGCCAGACTCCATAAAATAACTGGTCATGCTCAAGACTGGCTGGTGATCCAATGCACCTGTAGTGAATTTGCCTCTGACACCCACCTCGCCGGTCAGCGTTCTTACATATTGCTTAGTACGTGTGGGTAATGTCCTCATGTTACCTTGCTGATTCAGCAACTGCCAACTTGTCTGCAGGCTGCTGAAATCATATTCAGAGCCGCCTAAAGAACCATACAACATCCAGTCTGGCGTCAGATCGAACTCTGCGCGTGCTGCGCCAGAAATCTGGTTACTATCCCAATAAGTCCAGCTTGGGAAATAATTCCTCCTGGCATCCGGCGCTGATCCGATCTGAACACCACTTGCTACGAACAGTAAGCCACTGCGCGCATAAGTCAGGCGGTTCTGGTAATTCAGGTCACCTTCAATGCGGAACCGTTCACCCTGGAAATCAACACCAATAGCAATGGCGTCCAGTCTTTCCTTAGAGCCATCCATAGGTGTATTGCCAGAACTTTTAATCGCATTGACGCGCACACCAAACTGTTGATCTGCGCCATAACGTCTCGCCATATCAGCATGTGCAGCCAGCTGGCTGTCGTCAATGTAGGATAGAGTCAAACGGTTAAGCGGTTGATAACCGGCACGTTTAGGCACCAGGTTAATGGCGCCACCCACCGAGCCGCCAGGTGCAATGCCGTTCAAAAGCGCATTCGGGCCTCTGAGCACTTCAACGCGTTCGATACCGATCATGGAGCTGGAATCACGCGGTGAAATACCATACAAACCATTGAACATCGCGTCATAGTTGAACAGTGTGAAACCGCGGATATTGAATTCGTCACGGCCGGATCCGCGTGAGTAGGTATTGCGGATGGAAGGGTCATTGACCAGCACATCGCCAAGATTCTGCGCCTGCTGGTCTTCGATCAGCTTCGAAGTGTATTGTGTGGCGCTGAATGGCGTATCCATCAAATCCTTGTTGCCCAGCAAACCTACTTTACCGCCACGGGCAACCTGGCCACCGGCATATTCAGCCGGAATATCTTTGATCGCCTGGTCTTTTACCTGCACTTCAGGAAGCGTTTCAGCTTTACCCTCAACTTGTTTGACCACAGAATAACCGGCAGGCGTTTTTTGGATGGTCAAGCCAGTGCCTTTTAACAGGATCTCCAGTGCTTGCTGAACGCTGTAATTACCTTTAATTGCAGGCGCTTTCAGTTTGCTGGCCAGGTCTGAGGGAAAGGCAATATTTTCACCGCTTTGTTTGCCCAGTGTCAGGATGGACTGATCTAAGGATTGCGCGGCGATATCGATATCGGCCGTTGCTGCATGCACATGGATGCTGATTGAAAGTAATGCGGCGATGGATAACTGTCTCAACTTAGTACGATGGCTAAGTTGAACATTGGGGCGTGCTGTCATGGTTTCCCTTAATAATATTTGCGGCTACATTTGCCGCTATACCCTTAAGGCGTTTAACGCCCATGAAACTAGCACGTCAGGAATGAATTTTTTTAATATTTATTTCGCCGCTATTTGAACGGGTCACTTTCACCGGGAACATGGTATCCATGCTATCCAGCAATTGCTCGATCTTGCTGACATCGTAAATACCGGTGATCAGCATATTTTCGACGCGTGTGTCTAACTGGACAGGCGCCTTTCTGTAGCGCTGGATGCTGGCAATCGCCTCTTTCAACGGCGTTTTGTTAAACAGGATTTTGCCGGTATGCCAGGCAGTGACCATGTCCATATCTGCAAGATACGGAGTGCCGGTTTGCTGATTCGTGACATGTATGGACTGGCCTGCATTTAACCTGTTTTTTTGCGCACCGGTTTGCAACTCTACTTCGCCTTCCAGCACCGTGGTGACAAAGGATTGCTCCCATTTCGAGATATTAAATACGGTACCGATATCCAGCACTGTGGACTGGTTCACCGCCACCGTAAATGGCCGTAATTCATGTTTGACCGTGAAAGAAGCTTCGCCTTTATCCAGCGTCATTTCACGGGAGTGCAACCTGAATCTGGTGACCAAAGTAGTGTTGGAATTCAGATGCACATTACTGCCATCAGCCAACGTGTACTGCGCGTTCTCGGCATATCGGGTGGCATAAGTATCCGTTGAAATGGTGGGATTGATCGTCCACACACCCAAAGCACAAAAAACCAAGGCTGCGGTATATTGCACTGTTTTAATGACTTTTTTGCGGATATCCCTGTCGCGGTTCACCTCAGCAAACAATTCCTCCTTGGTTGGGAATTTGCCCTTTGCCGCCTTGATATATGGCATCAAATCCGAAATACCGGATTCGGTTTCTGATGGCTGTTGCAGCTGAGGTTGCTTGGAAGTGTTCATCTGGTTTGCAGTGGGTGTGTCGTGGCAGCTTATTTATTCTAAATGGATAGCTGTTTTCTGGCTATGGTGATATTGACCAGCGCTTTATTGAAGTGCCGTGACACCATATTGGCGGATATGCCCATTTCTACCGCAATGTCATGCTGCGAAATTTCGTACAGCTGATGCAATAAAAACACCTGCCTTTGCTTTTTTGGCAAGGCATCGATCATTTGCCTGATCTGCTCGATTTTTTGCGCAAACTCCAGTGCTGCCGCGCCATCATAAAAATGACTATCGCCTTGCTCGGGCAGATTCGCCATGTAATCGGCGCCCACCTTTTCATGCCGGGTGCGGTCCAGCGCCCGGTTCATGCTTATTTTCCTGAGGTAACTTAACGGTGTCCTGATCTCGCTGGCAGGCGGGTTTTCCATCAGCTGGATGCAGACATCATGCACGACATCTTCAGCAAAATGGCGGCTGCCAAAGTGATGATTCACGTGATTGACTAGCTCACCATAATGCAAGACCAATGATGACAGCAGCCTACTTTTTGTGAGATCAATCTGCAAAGGAAAAACTTCTGTGAGCAAAACGGTTGGGAGAAAATCAATTATATTGATAATGATTCTCATTGGCAACCTACTACAGATTAACTCTACAAACTTTAACTTTGCTTTCGACTGAGAAGGTAATTTGGAAATTAGAAAGGGAAAGCTTGAGCCGACCGGCTCAAGCAATTTGAAGCAACTCGCTAACGGAGAAGAGAGATTAGCTTTGCGGATAAACGACTTCAGCAGTCCACGCATCTTTAGGTTGAGAGTAAAGCTTCCAGAATTCTTCACCGATATCCGTGGCTTCTTTGGAATCCGGATTAACGAAAGTGGCAACCGTCACGCTGGCAATATGGATACCCTGCTCCTTCAAGGCATCGAACAATGCCAGCGCCTGGGCGCGAATACCGGCTTTACCGATGCTGATGGAAAGATAGTCAGGATGTGGCGAGAGCGCAAAACCACCACCGGTCAGCAATACTGTGCCTGAGCCATTCTTGATCATGGCTGGGGCCACCGCTTGCGTAGCGGCCAGCGAGCCGCCAATGTTGACCGCCAGATCGGTATTGAAGGATTCGACAGGTTGCGAAGCAATGGTTGCCTGGCGGACAAATGCGGCGTTGTAATGCAGTACTTCAATCGCGCCATGCTGCTTTTCAACGGCTGCAACCAGGTCACTCACACTTGCCGGGTTACCTGCATCTACTGTTTTCGCTTCCGCGGAATATCCTTTGGCAGTTAACTGATCAACCAGACCTTTGGTTTTTTCCGCTGTTCGTGCGCTCAATACAACGTGGAATCCTTCTTTTGCAAAACGCTCTGCAGTGGCAAAGCCAATGCCTGGGCCAGACCCGATACTTAAAAATGTTTTCATGATCGCTCCTATGTTAAGTTTGAATTCAAATCATCTTTCAGCTTAAAAAAACAAAACGTGAATGCTTACTGCTTCTTCCCGCCTATCTATCGATATCTCATCGACATCCAGGCCTAATTTTAGCTCCCAGCGTATTCATTTCCCGGCGCTTTCAGATATGCGATGCATTGTGATTTATTCACCCCAAGTGATAAATAGCTTATTATTAAAAACATTATTTACCCCTGGTGTTTAATATGGATAGGTTCGAAAGCATGGAAGTGTTTGCCAAGGTTGTAGAACTTGGCAGCTTCACTGCGGCAGCTACCGCCTGCCGCTTATCCCCTTCCATGGTCAGCAAACATATCAATGCCTTGGAAAAACGGCTGGGATCTACACTGCTGAACAGGACCACCCGTACTTTGAAGCTCACCGAAATCGGCAGCAATTATTACGAGAATTGCAAAGAGATCCTCAAGCAGATCAATGACGCTGAAACGGGCGCAGAAATATTACGCGGCAAGCCCAGGGGCCAACTGCGGGTCAGCGCGCCGATCTGGTTTGGTTCGATTACGCTAACGCCACTCATTACGGACTTCCTGTTTGAATATCCTGAAGTATCGGTCGAACTGACGCTGGCAGACCGGTTTGTCGATATTATCGATGAAGGGTTTGATGTCGCGATCAGGATAGGAGAACTGGATGACTCAACCTATGTCGCGAGAAAGCTGACTGAGTTTGAAGTGGCGACTTGTGCATCCCCCGCTTATCTGCAAACACATGGCACGCCAACACATCCGGACGAATTAAGAAAATTTAATTGCCTGAATTTCACCAACTGGAAGCATGATGGTGGCTGGAAGCAATTGAGCAGGAATCTCGACAGCACTTTACCTAACAATTCGCGGTTCGATGCTAATCATGCGCAATCATTGCGTACCGCTGCCGTGAAGGGACTTGGTTTGATTCTTTCACCCAAGTTATTACTCGATCAGGATATCCAGAGCGGCGCGTTGGTAGAAGTGCTACAAGACTTCAAACCGCCACCACGGCCAGTGAATGCCATTTACCCTAAAGAGCGTCAAACGATGCCAAAGTTAGCATCGTTTGTGGATTATCTGATTGAACATTTATAAATTAAGTGTTGGCTGGCGCAAGCGCACGTAATACCGATTGCAACACGCCGGGAAACTTCTGCTCGATCTCGTCTATCCTGAGCGCATTCAAATGCTCAGTGCCTTCAATGAGGGTTTCGACCAAGCCTGCCGCGCGCAGGATTTTAAAGTGATGCGACATGCTGGATTTGGGCCGGTTTAAATCAAATTCACCACAGGTCATCTTTCTTCCGGCATTCCCCAGGCGCGCCACGATCTCCAGACGCGTCGGGTCTGACAGTGCATACATGATGTCTGCCAGTTCAACTTGCTCTATATTCGGATGCTTGATTTGCCGCATAACTAAAATTTATCACAGTGCTTGATATTATTCTATAGTTCGATTATATTCGAACTATAGAATTTAATCCAAGTAGTCAGCAGGCATTTATGAAACAAGAAACTTCTTCACCAGACATTCCACTTGCCTTATATGCATTGATGGCTGGGGCCTTTGGTATAGGTACTACCGAATTCGTCATTATGGGATTGTTGCCGGAAGTCAGCCGCGACCTGATGGTCAGCATTCCAATGGCAGGTTTACTGATCACCGGCTATGCGCTTGGCGTGGCGGTTGGCGCGCCTATCATGTCACTCCTGATGGCAAAATTCTCGCGCAAGAACTCCCTACTCTGGCTGATGGGCATCTTTACCTTGGGTAATTTGATTTGCGCCATCGCGCCTGATTACACCACGCTGATGATCGCCAGGGTGGTGACCTCGTTTGCACACGGCACATTTTTCGGCATAGGTGCCATCGTGGCAACCGACCTGGTACCGAAAGAAAAACGTGCGTTTGCGCTGGCACTGATGTTCACCGGACTGACCGTTGCCAATGTAGTGGGTGTACCCGCTGGCACCTGGCTTGGCCAGATGCTGGGCTGGCGCTCTACTTTCTGGGCGGTGACCATGATAGGCCCGATTGCACTGGCGGCCTTGTATTACCTGGTGCCTAAAGATCACCATGCCGAAAAAGTGGATGTGAAGTCTGAAATCACCACCTTGCTGCAACCGCAGGTGATTGCCGGATTATTGCTGACCATCATTGCGGATACCGGCCTGTTCGCGGTGCTCACTTACCTGGCCCCTATACTGACCGATGTAGCACTTTTCTCACCGACAGCTATCTCACCGGTGTTCCTGTTATTCGGCGTGGGTATGGTGATCGGCAATATCCTTGGTGCCAAACTGGCCGATATCAACCTTGATAAAACACTGGTAGGCGCTTTGATGTTCATCATTGCGATACTGGCTTCGTTCTCACTGTTTGCGCATAACCAGATCGCAGTCGTCAGCCTGGTCGGCCTGCTGGGTGTGGCTGGCTTTGCAGCAGTGCCTTCATTACAGATCAAGATCCTGGAGAAAGCCAGCGGCGCGCCGACATTGGCTTCTGCCATGAATATAGGCGCATTCAATATCGGTAATGCTGCCGGCGCATGGGTGGGCGGGTTGGTGATTTCACACGGCCTGGGCCTGACTGCCATTGGCTGGATTGCGGCGTGCATCGTATTCACTGGGCTGGTATTAGCAGTGATCGAGATGCTATTAGTCCCGGGTAAGACATATTCAACAACTGCATAAACATCATTTAAATACTCACGTAAAAGGACCGCTATGGCTGATTTATTTTCCAGTTATCAATTAAAAGATGTCACCCTCAGAAACCGCATCGCCATCCCGCCGATGTGCCAGTACATGGCCGAAGATGGCGTCGTCAATGACTGGCACCTGGCCCACTACACCAGCCTGGCGCGTGGCGGCAGCGGGCTGGTGATTGTTGAAGCGACTGGTGTGGCGCCCGAAGGCCGCATCACGCCGGGATGCACAGGCATCTGGAACGACAAGCAAGCGGAAAAATTGGCCGAGATCGCCGCCGCGATCAAAGCGGCCGGTGCAGTACCTGGTATCCAGATCGCACATGCCGGCCGTAAAGCCAGCGCCAACAAACCGTGGGAAGGCGATGACCATATTCCGGCAAACGATGCCCGCGCCTGGCAAACCATTGCGCCATCCGCGATTGCGTTTGGTGGTGATTTGCCACGCGTGCCTAAGGAAATGACGATAGATGACATCACCCGTGTGAAGAATGACTTTGTCGCTGCGGCCAAACGCGCACTTGATGCCGGCTTTGAATGGCTGGAGATCCATTTCGCGCACGGTTACCTGGGTCAAAGTTTTACTTCTGCACACTCCAACCACCGCACTGACATTTACGGTGGCAGCTTTGAAAACCGCTCTCGTTTCACGATTGAAACGCTGGAAGCCATCCGTGAAGTATGGCCGGAAAACCTGCCACTCACCGCCCGTTTCGGCGTCATTGAATACGATGGCAAAGATGAAGAAACGTTGAGCGAATCCATTCAACTGGTCAAAGCCTGGAAACAGCGCGGACTGGATATGCTGAGCGTCAGTGTCGGCTTCACCATTCCGGAAACCAATATTCCATGGGGTCCGGCATTCCTGGCACCGGTGGCACAACGTGTGCGTAATGAGGCTGGCATCCCGGTTTCATCAGCATGGGGCTTTGGTGCGCCAACACTGGCAGATAATGCAATCCGCAATGAAGAGCTGGACCTGGCCATGATAGGCCGCGCACATCTGGAAAATCCACACTGGCCTTACTTTGCAGCCCAAGAGCTCAAGCAGGATAAGCCAGCATGGGTATTGCCTGCCCCCTACGCACATTGGCTTGCACGCTACAGAAGCCCGACCGAGTCGTAATCATAAAACGCTTTAATCAAATCAAACCTGCCTTGCTGCAGGTTTTGTTCTTTTTTGAGTTTTACATCAATCAATCAGCCCTTACCTATCATCATGGCCCATGCATTTCTGCAAATCATGGCTCTGTAGCTGCGCTGCCCTCTCCAATAATATTCGTCCTGTCGTTTAGTTTTATTAATTAAAAGTAACTAAGGAGAGGTCTCATGAAAGCAGTCGTATTTGGCGGTAGAGGTTTGATTGGCAACAAAGTGGTTGAAGTATTGAAAGCGCAAGGTCACGAGGCCGTGGTAGCTTCGCGCAATCTAGGAGTAGATGCATTTACCGGCCAAGGCCTGGATGCAGTCCTGCAAAACGCAGACATCATTATCGACACCATGGATTCCCCAAGTTTTGAGGATAACGTTGCGCGCAATTTTTTCGAGACCACCACCAGCAATATCATCGCAGCGGCAAAAGACAAAAATATCAGGCATTACATTGCGTTGTCAGTCGTTGGCACCGACAACCTGCAAATTTCCGGTTACTTCCAGGGCAAGCTTAAACAGGAGCAATTGATTAGCCAATCAGGCATTCCTTACACCATTGCCCGTGCTACCCAGTTCTACGAGTTTGTCTTGCTGATTGCTCACCTGGCAACCGAAGATGACATCGTGCGCTTGCCTTCAGCAAAACTGCAGCCGATCGCGGCCATCGATGTTGCAACAGCCATCGCCAGCATCGCAAATACCAAGCCTTATAACGGGATTGTCGATATTGCCGGTCCGGAAAAAATTGCGCTCAGCGAATTTGCCCGCAAAGCATTAACAGCACAAGACGATACCCGCGATGTGGTGACAGATGAGAGTGCGCTGTATGTGCAAACTTTCAAAATTGATGACACCACTCTGACTCCAGGTCCGAACCAGATATTAGGCGTTACCCGGTTTGATCATTGGCTGACTGACTCCAGCAGGATTTACAAATAATCGCACGACAACTTTATACGCACATGACTGAAAGGATACACATCATGAAAATGTTTCAAACCCTGTTAGTTTCAATCGCGTTATTCACAAGCACAGCTGCCATCGCACACGAAGGCAGTCACGATCAGCCGGACCTTACCATGCTTATGAATAAGGATCTGGGCAATATTCCGGGCAAGGAAGTCATTATGCTGACTGTGAATTACAAACCCGGCGAGGTGGAAACACCTCACAAGCATGAGGCACATGCATTTGTCTATGTGCTTGAAGGTGAAATTATCATGGCGGTAAAAGGTGGCAAAGAGCAGAAGTTAAGCGTAGGCCAGAGTTTTTATGAAGGGCCGGAAGATATCCATACCGTGGGCCGTAATGCCAGCCAAACCAAACCAGCCAAATTTTTAGTCCTGATGTTAAAAGACAAAAACAAGGCGCCTGTGATACCGCTGGATTGATATTTGCCTGCCGGAGCATGCTTCAGGTCAAGCATGCTCCGGCATTTTCAACCATTCGCAGGATAACGGCTATGAAAGTGTTGCATGTAGATGCCAGCCCCAAACGAACAGCTTCCAGTTCAAAAATGCTGTCAGCGTATTTCATGCAACAACTCAAACAAGCCATCCCTGACATGGCAATAGACTATATGGATATTGCTGCGCATACCCCACCACATATCTCGCAGGCCTTTATCGAAGCCATGAACGAACCAGCTGCCAGCAGAAGCCGTGAAATGCAACTGGTGTTGTCATACTCCGATCAGCTTTGCGCCTGTGCCCTGATGGCCGACGCACTTGTGTTTGCCATGCCTATGTATAACTTCTGCATGCCTTCCAGTTTCAAAGCATTTATCGACCACCTGGTGCGCCCTGGCCTGACATTCACACCAAATGCAGATGGAACAACCACCGGTAATTTATCCCGCCAGAAACTGCTATTCATCACCACGCGCGGTTCGGATTTAAGGCCATCCAGCTCATGGGCTTACATGGATGGCCTGACACCAGCGCTGGCATCTCCTTTTTCGTTTATGGGTGCCGATGATCCAGTTTTTGTAGATGTACAACCACTGGACATTGATGATGAAAATGCAAGAAACTCAATACTTACCGATGCGCGCAACCGGCTGGGTGCCATTGCCAAAAACTGGGGAAAAAACTATTAGCGCTTATTAATCACTCATGAAGCTGTGCTTCAGCTTGATTGCACTTTCTTCAGCCACTTTTTTGCTGTTGACATTGGTGAACCCAATGAGCAGCCCGTTATAGTTAGGGTCATCAGTCCACGGCGAAATGGGGTAGATGCTATAACCGAGCTGATTAAAAGTTTGGCTAACCTCAACATCGGAATATTGTGGAGCTATGCCAGCCACAAAGTGCATCCCGTTTTTATGTGAGCCTATTTGAAGCGTGTTCTCAAATACATCAATGAGCGCCTGGCTGGTGATTTCACGCCTGTGCGCGTAAAGCTCGCGCATCTTTTTCAAATGCCGCGAGAAATGCCCCTCTGTAATGAAGTCGTTCACCACCATCTGCGGCGTAATGGGAAAGCCGCGCTGGTAAATGTGTGCTTTTTGCTGGCATACCTCCACCAGACTCTGCGGCACCACGATATAACCCATTTTCAAGGCAGGAAATATCGTCTTACTGAAACTGCCGGCGTAAATCACCCTGTCATATTGGTCCAGGCTTTTTAACGAAGGCAGCGGATAACCGGAATAGCGGAACTCACCGTCAAAGTCATCCTCAACAATCCAGGCATTGTTTGTACTCGCCCACTCCAGCAGTTGCATACGTCTTGTTGCCGACATGGGTAAACCCAGCGGACTGTGGTGTGAAGGCGTGACCACGGCCAGCCTGGCATTCTGGCATTTCTCTATGCCAGAGGAAACGATCAGCCCTTCATCATCTACCGGTACCCTGATGATATTGGCTCCCAGATCCTTCAACACCATGTATGCCATGATATAGCCAGGATCTTCCATCCATACATTTTCCCCGGTCAGCTTAAGTACTTTTGCTAAAAAGTCCAGCGCGCCCTGGTAACCATTGGTGATAAAAACCTGCTCCGGCTCACACACCACACCGCGAGCGAGCCGCAGGTATGCTGCAATGGATTGCCTTAATGGCTGATAGCCTTGCGGTTCTTTGAGGCGCATCTCTTCCGCGGATAAACCACGCGTACGGTGACCGCTTAATCTTGCCCATATCTTCCTGGGGAAAGCATCAAATGCCGGACACCCAGGCAAATAGATTGGTGAAACAGATTTTGCTAACTCACTATCCGCTGTCTGTGAAACCGGCTGTTTTGAAAGTAATGCAACAGTCCTCAGTTTTTTGGCAGCCGGTTTGCGCAGCAACGTGGAAACATAAGTACCGGATTGCCCTTTGGAAATAAAGATTCCTTCTCCCAATAGCATGGCGTACGCACTTTCAACAGTGCCTCTGGCAACATTCAGCTCACTCGCCAGTGTCCTGGTGGAGGGGATCCGGTAGCCGTCATGCAGCAGGTTACTTTCAATCGCCGCTTTGAACCTGTGATATATCTGCAAATGGATAGGCTGCGTTTCAGAGGCATCAAGGGTGATGAATTTTTTTGGTGAAGTACCCATCTGTCAGCGGCGCGGCTCTGTTATTAATTAATCACACCTTAGCAGATTCATATATTGATGTTAATTATTTCGCCTTAGGCCAGGCACTCAACGCCAGGTCGGCAATAGACTTCAACTCCTCGTTGGAAGCCCCACTGGTCGCCTGCACAGACATACCCTGATGCAGCGTGGCAAGATACTTCGCCAATGCTTGCGGATCTGCATCGCCGGATAAATCGCCATCCTGTTTAGCCTGCTCAAAACGTCTGGTCAGCAGGTTTTCATAAGCAGCTCTGTATTGGATAAGCACTTTTTTTACCATCTCGGCACTTTCACCACCGGACAACGCGCCCTGCACCACCATGCAGCCTTTAGGGTGCGAAGATTGTGTCAGGAAATCGGCCGCTTCGTATAAAAAACGTTTAGCCACGGCATGTGAGGTCGGTTCATTGATCACGTCCCTGACAAAAGCCACCGGGCCCGTCGTGTATTTGGCTAACGCCTTCATAAACAGCTCTTCCTTATTACCGAAGGCTGCATACAAGCTGGGCTTGTTGACGCCCAGAGCTTCAGTCAATTCAGCCAGCGACGCGCCCTCATAACCTCTTTGCCAGAAAATATGTAGCGCTTTATCAAGCGCTTCATCCATATCAAATACCCGTGGACGCCCTCGTGACTTCTTGATCTCGGTACTCATGCTCAAACCTTTTAAACAATTAATATACCAATTGTTACAAATAAAGATTGACAAGGCAAGAGTTGCTGAATATTATTTATTTACCAATTGGTATTAAATAACAACCAATATGACTTCTACTGATGCAACATTAAGCCAGCCCGAGAACACCATGCCAAACGGATGGCGCGTGTTCGCAATCGCCTGTATTGCCATTTTCATGGTGTCGCTGGATACCACGATTCTGTATGCCGGTTTCAGCAATATCCTGCACAGTTTTCCGGGGGCGACTGCCGCAGATCTATCCTGGGCGATGAATGCTTACTCGATCGTGTATGCTGCCATGCTGATTCCAGCGGGTGGCATCGCAGACAAATTCGGCAGGAAAAAAGTATTTATGCTGGGCGTGTTGCTGTTTGTCAGCGCGTCGTTTGCCTGCGGCGCCTCACCCAGTGTCGGCTGGCTGATCGTTGCCCGCATACTCCAATCGATAGGCGCATGCCTGCTATCCCCTGCTGCGTTAGCCATTGTGCTTGAGGCTTTCCCGCGTGAAAAACGGATGGTAGTCATGGGGGCCTGGGGCGCAGTGGGTGCCCTTGCAGCGGCTTTGGGGCCAGGGATAGGCTCATTGATCATTGATGTCGGTGGTTGGCAGTGGGCATTTTTTATCAATATCCCGATCGGCTTGTTTTGCATCTGGCAAAGCATGACTTCCCTGCAGGAATCCATCCAGCCCAGGGATAAACTTCGCCTGGACTGGGTTGGCATATTGCAATTGATGACCGGGGTGGGCGCCATCGCATTCGGCATTGTGGAGCTTAACTCTGCCCACTGGTCAGCTGTAGAACTGGGCGCTATCGCCCTGCTTGGCCTGGCGTTATTGCTCAGTTACATCCCCTGGGCAAAGTCAAATCCCGAACCATTATTCGAGCTAAGCCTGTTCAAGAGCAACACCTTCCTATTTGCCAATATTGCCGGGTTTGTTTTCGCCATCGCTTTTGCCATTATGTTTTTCTCATTCTTTTTCTGGATGAAAACCATCTGGCACTTCAGCCAGTCCATGGCGGGCACTGCCATCATGCCGGGGCCATTGACCGTGGTGCCGACTGCGATCCTTTCCGGCAAGCTCGCCTCAAAGATCGGCCATAGACCCTTATTGATTACCGGCACCATCACCTACGCTTTAAGCAGCCTTTGGTTCATGCTGGTACCGGATGCCAGCCCCGATTACCTGACTGAATGGCTGCCGGGGTTACTGTTGAGCGGCTTGTCGGTAGGCCTGGTGATCCCTTCGCTATCGGCAGCCTCTGTGTTCGGGTTACCCGCCAAAGATTATGCCGTGGGCAGCGCCATCAACCATGCCGTGCGCCAGGTCGGGACGGTGATAGGTGTTTCGCTGACAGTGCTGGTACTGGCCAAAGCAGATTTACAGATTGCCGACTTTCACTGCATGTATGCCATCCACATCTCGCTGGCATTGATCACCGGCCTGCTGTGCTTGCCGATCAATACGCATCCCAAACAATTATGGGCGAAAACGATCGGCACTATTTGACCGCGGCACTATTTGACAACGACACCATTTGATAAGTTATTAAGGTCATCATTATGAAAAGAATTGTTGTAACCGGAATGGGCGCGGTCAGCCCGCTGGGCACCGGCGTTGAGCTGGCCTGGAAGCATTTACTGGAAGGTAAATCCGGTATATCCCGCCTGCCGGAAATGTTGGCAGAAGGCAGCCCGGTCAATATTGCCGGCTGGGTAAAACCGCTAGCGGTCGACCCGGTTTCCGGGCTGGACTTATCACAGCATATCAGCGCCAAGGAATTACGCAGGATAGATAGATTCATCCAGTTTGCACTGATCGCGGCGGAAGAAGCCATCACTCAGGCACAGTGGCATCCAAAAAATGACGCAGAAAGCGAACGTACCGCCACTATCATCGCTTCAGGTATTGGCGGCTTCCCGGCCATCGCACAGGCGGTGCGTAAAAGTGAACAGGAAGGCGTAGACCGCTTATCGCCTTTTACCATTCCGTCATTCCTGGTCAACCTCGCCGCTGGCCAGGTGGCGCTTAAACATCTTTTCAAAGGCCCGTTGGGTGCACCGGTCACCGCGTGTGCAGCGGGTGTACAGGCTATCGGTGACGCTGCCAGGTTGATCCATAGCAATGAGGCTGATATCGTGATTTGCGGTGGTGCCGAAGCCTGCATTGATAAAGTAAGCCTGGGTGGCTTTGCTGCTGCCAAGGCACTGAGCTCGCAATATGCAGACACGCCAGAACGCGCATCCAGGCCCTTTGATCAGGACCGTGATGGATTCGTCATGGGCGAGGGTGCCGGTATCCTGGTGATCGAATCTTATGAACATGCTATTGCAAGGGGCGCGACACCCATCGCTGAACTGGTCGGCTACGGCACCACTTCAGATGCCTACCACATCACCTCCAGCCCGGAAGATGGTTCAGGCGCGGCGCGGGCGATGGCCATAGCATTAAACCAGGCAGGCTTAGTGCCAGCAAACATAGACCATATCAACGCGCATGCCACTTCGACGCCGGTGGGTGATGCAGGTGAACTGGCTGCGATCAAACATGTATTCGGCACGCAGAATAGTCCGGCTATCAGCGCGACTAAATCCTCAACCGGTCATTTGCTGGGTGCAGCAGGCGGGCTGGAGGCGATATTCACAATCAAGGCACTTCAAACCCAGTATTGCCCGCCGACCGTTAATCTTGAACAGGCTGACGAACGTGCCAGTGGCCTTACCATTGTCGGCAAACAGCCGCTGGTCAAGAACATTGACTACGCCTTATCCAATGGCTTCGGCTTCGGCGGTGTCAATGCATCAGTGATTTTCAAACGCTTCTATTTTTGATAGTCGCCTATTCTGATGGCCGCACAGCCACACCAACAACCTGGCAATTAATACTAACCAATATAAGGGGAAACTAAATGACAGATGCACCAAAAGACCTGAAATTCAATGGGGAAGAACGCTTCATCAAACTCGCCAATGGGGAAACCATACATGTGATTAAAACGGGGCAAGGCGCGCCGCTCTTGCTGATGCATACCATACGCACGCAGATCGAGTTTTTTAGCGAGATGATTCCTTTTTATGCAAAAAACCATACTGTTTACGCCGTCGACCTGCCCGGGCATGGCCTGTCATCCATCAACAAATCCATCAATTATGATGAACCCTATTTGAGGAATGCATTGATTGAGGTGATCACTCAATTAGGATTAAATGACCTGACACTCGTTGGCGAATCTATAGGCGCAACGCTGGCACTCACCATCGCAGCCGCCCTGCCGGATAAGATCAAGCAGGTGTTTGCAGTAAACACTTATGACTACGAAACCCGCTATGCCGATGGCATCCGGCGCGGCAATTTTATTGCTAATTTCATGCTATGGAATTATTCCGTTCCTGTACATGGTGCCATCTTTGCTGCTCTAGAGAATCGCTTTTTCCTGAGCCTGGTGATGAATGGTGGCGTGACCAATATCAAGAAAATACCAACTTGGCTAATGAAGCTATTTGATCAGACAGGTCACAGGCCAGGCTATACATTTCTAGGCAGGAATATCCTGAAAAACTGGCGGAGCTGGTCACAAGCCACTGAGCTGTATCCGCAAGTAAGGTGCCCAGTGACGCTGGTATATGGGGAATTCGACTGGTCCAGGCAAAACGAACGGATGTCCACACTAGGAAAATTAACCACAGCCAGGCAAGTGACCATTCCGGGGTCAGGTCATTTTCTCAGTATTGATAATCCACAACTACTCAAGCAAGTGTTTAAGAATGATGTTTAGCCATGGTTAAACTCTAGTCTTCGTTAAACCCTGGCTTTTGTTAAACCTAAGCCTTTGTTAAATTCAGATGAGCAGGCTGACGGTTATTTAGAAAAAAGTTTAATCATCGCCAGCACCATGCTTACTCATCATAGCCCATGAGTTTTAACCGGTTCAGCTCACTGGTGTTCTCGGTGCTATGGCACTCCAGCGCGGCCAGGTCACCTTCCTTGAAGGTAAGCTTTTCTACCGAGTTAATATTCTTTGCGAATTGTGCATGCAACTCACCACATTTCTTATTCCTGCTGTTCACATACTGCAGGTATTCTTTTTTGCGCAGTTCTGTGCCTGCTGAACCATCATTCATCACTTTGGTATAGGCGTTCCTTAACCGCAGTTCGGAGATGCTCCACAGGCTGAAAGCCACCGTGTCACTGGTGACATTCGACTCTGCCACAGGCACTTCTGGCGTGACCACTTCTGCTTTCTGCTGTTTCTGTTCAACAGGGGCTTCCACCACTGGTTCGGGTGGCGGCAGGCTCTCCACCTCCAGAACAGGATCTTTAGGCGGCTCTTTCGATTCGGCTTTTTCCGAGGGCGTTACCAGGGCAGGTTCAGCATTCACATCCAGCTCTTCTTCAATAGAAGGTAATTGCACCTGCTGCTCGGATCTGGTCAAAGTTTCCGCCACCTCTGCAATAGGCTCCACCACCGGCGGCAACTCTACGTCCCTCCAGTTAACCACCATCCACACCAGCACAGACAGCCCAACAATATAAAACAGGAATGTGGTGTATAAGCTGAACTTTTCATTGCTGATGGTATTGCTGCCACAATTGGGACAGCGCTCGGTGTCTGTCGCTTCATCTGAGGGGTGCCATACCTGCCCGCATGATTCGCAAACCTTTTGTGGCTTAAGAAAGATACTCATCCTGTTCTCTTTTATAGTTGGTGGATTAGGAAAAAACGTTATTTTAAATGGTCGCTGATCTGGGCTTACCCAGGTAATTCCAAAGAGCTTTAATTTAATTGAGAGTGACTGCGGTTCATCTAATTAATTCTATTGTTTGAGTTTCTCTCTTTTATCAACCATACCTAGCTTCAATCAGGCCTTTCAAGTCGTTCATGTCACTGAAAGTATCCGAGGCACCGGCATTGATCAACTTTTCAGCGGGAAAAGTGCCGGTATACCCGAACACATGCATGCCAGCCGCTACAGCAGCAGTAACACCGATGTGCGTATCCTCTATCACAAGCACATTTGCGGGTGACACGCCATTTTCCCGCGCTGCATGCAGGTAAACATCTGGTGCAGGTTTGGGTGCAGCCACCATGCTGGAGGTGAATATCTTGCCTTCAAACCTGTTCAGCAATTGCGTTGTCTTCAGCATCAGGCTTACTTTTTCGGGTGAGCTATTCGAAGCCAGGCAATACGGTACATTCAATCCATCGATCGCCTGCTTAACATTATTCACTGCTTTAAGATCGCGCTGCAGCGCCTGCAAACTGCGTGCGTTAAATAACTTGAAAAAATCATCAGGCAAGGTGAACTGATGATTGGTGTACAGCAATGATTTCACCACGCTGATCCCGCTACCCACATACTTGGCAACAAACTCTTCATGCGGGATCGAAAGCCCATAACCATGTAAGATCTCTAAAAATATCCTGTTGGTGATGGGCTCGCTATCGACCAGCACGCCATCACAATCAAATATGACCAGTTTCAAATCTTCCATTGTTAATTTTTACCTGTCTGCGCGCCAAAAGTTCAATCTGCCTACATATTGAAATAAATCGAGTCCGATAAATCCTACATCAATAGCAGCGCATAGCTGATAAATCTCCTTTAAAAATTTGATTAACCTGCAATCGTCGGTACCGGAAGTGGAAGCTATATAGGATTCCCGTGTTTGGTCATCGACACTGCGGTGGTTCCCGAGGGAGCCACCGCATTAATGTCCATCGCATGACTTGAATATTTAAGGGACTTAAAATGATTATCAGCCGCTCGATGAAACCACATGTGGTCACCGCCTCCCCTATGGACTCCCTCAAATTTGCCGCTCAAATCATGGAAGAACATGATTTTGATGCACTGCCGATATGCCTGAACGGTCGTCTGGTTGGCATGCTGACCATTAAGGATATCGCTATCAAGGCCATTGAAAATGGCCTTTCACTTGAAAGAACCCCTATTTCGCAATGTATGACCTATGAAGCCAAATATGTGTTTGCAGACCAGACCACTGCTTATGTCATTAACTTTATGATCGAGCAGCAGCTGAAATGCATACTTGTGCTGGACCGGGATTATGAACTGGTGGGCGTAGTGTCACTGGATGACTTGCTGGTAGCCAATCAAATCAGCGAAGCCTTTGTGATGCAGGATCAGGCTGCGGATTTTGCAGCGCCTGGCTGGACAAGCAAAACACATCAGCAAAACAGCTATCAAGAACTGGCAGCCTGATTTTAGTGATTCTTCAACCGGACTTTATGATCAAGAATATAAACCTGCTGATACAGCAGGTTTATTGTTTATATTTGCGAAGCTTCATTTCAGATTTCAATGAGCCGCAAGGTATTTCACAGACTAAAAATCAAGCCTGAGGGAACCATTAATCGTGCAAGCTTGGTCTATCCCCAAACTGCCTCTGCTTCCGGAACCCAGTAGTACTCCTTGTCTGTGAGATTCTGTGCACTCAGTAAGAAGGTATATTGAGCCCGGTTAGAATGTTGGATAATTTAAAAAAGGATGATGCTGATCCTGATTAACTTGATTTACACCATTCCTGTATAGTTTTGAAACCTTGAGGACCTATACCAAAGCAGCTTTTTAAGCACTCCGGGGACAGAGATGCTACTTGTGTGACTTCCCATTTACTTTTAAATCCTGCATACAGTAATGCAGACTTCATTCTGATTGGAAGACCTTCGGTCCATTGTTTTGGGCGGATGATTAAGGCTTCATGACATTTGAGAATCATTCGTGCATAAGAGTCACTTACACCTATTTCCAGTCCGATTTCTTTATAGGTTTTACCTTCTAACCTAAGCTCATGAATTCTCTGACTATGTTTTATATCCAGTTTTGACAATAGCATATCCATTAGACCTTCTTTCTTCGTCCACACAGAAGCGCATAAAAACCAAAAAAAAGACCATCAGCTTTTGAGACTGATCAGATTTCAATTAACTATCAATGCAGCCTGATTGTTATCACCTGCATAATTAAGTACTCTGCAAAAACCAACCCCTCAATAGTAAAAAACCCCAAGTGTCACCTTGGGGTTCTCTCACTCAATTGCTTAGAAATTCGCAATCACAGATAAACGAGCAGCCAGTGGCGAACCTGGTGTGATGTTATTGTTAGTGTGTGCAAAGAGGTAATAGTCTTTGTTTAACAAGTTTTCAACATTCAGCTGAACGCGCAGATCTTTTTTCACTTGAGCGAATACCGCTGCATCTAAGCGCACGTATCCTGGCAACGTTACACTCGTAGAAACAGTTGGCGCTAATGCATACATCTCTGTACGACTGATCACACCCAATGCGGCGCCCCAGACATCATTGAAGTCATAACGGTTCCACAATGAGAATGTATGACGCGGCACTTGCGCTACATCTGCACCCGCTGGAATAACGTTCAATGGGTTCGCATTTGGTTGAGCTTTAGTAAACTCGGCATCCTGATAGGCATAACCACCTGCAACGCTCCAAGAGTCAGTTAGCTTGCCATTGATACCAATCTCCACACCTTTGACTTGCTGACCATCGACCAGCACCTGAGCAGTGCCCGGATTAGAAGGGTCTGCTACAGCAAATTTATTACGCTCTAATTTATATACTGCAGCTGTTAACGCTAGGTCAGGTGAGTAATCCCACTTCACACCTACTTCATAGTTAATGTATTTTTCCGGATCAAATGTATTATTTTGCGCCGTCAAACTTGCGAGTTGCTCACCTGCACGTGGAACATAGCTGACGCTGTAGCTTGAGTAGACTGACAAATTATCCACTGGCTTGTATATCAAACCGGCACGAGGGGAAAACAAATCATCATTTGGGGTGAAGTGTTGATTAGGGCTAGTGTTGGCCAGGCGACGGTTTGTGAAATCCGTTTTAAATTTATCGTATCGCAAACCTAAAATGGCAGACCACTGATCACTGAATTTCAATTGATCTTGTAAATACACCGCATAGGTATCATTTTCCGTATAGTTATTAGCATCGCCGGTACCGGTTGTTGCGTTCACAGCACCCTGACGCCAGGTAATTGGCGCATTTGCAGTTGGGTCACTTAATGGCACGTTTACAAACGTGGTGGCATTATTGAAAAAGCCGGTTTCACGGAAGTTAGAAGTACGCTGGCGACCCAATTCCACTCCAACAAGTGACTCATGCTTGATAGAACCTGTATCCCAGTTAAAAGTAAGGTCTGTTTGGTTAATCAGGTTTTGGCGTTCAGTAGCGTTGTTATATGCTTCAATCCTGACCGTGGATGCTGGCGTTACAGCGCCATTTGCAAACACGTTTTGATAAAACTTGTTGTAATCAGCTAATCGTGTGCGGTTTTTCAAAGTGATACCGTTATCAAACAAATGCTCGAACGAGAAATTGAAAGCGGTCACTTCAGTATGGGTAGGACTTAATCTGGCATTACCAAAGAATGTTGAATCATTGGTGTCTACCGGGCGGCCATTACGTGATGGAATACCGCGATCAGCGATTCTTTCGTCTTTGAAATACTCAAGACTTGCAACAATTTTGGTCTTGTCAGAAGGTTTGATGGTGATGGTAGGGTTGATACCCTTACGCTCTAAGCTCACACCGTCACGATAGCTGTTGCCATCTTCGTACATGGCATTGAGGCGGAAAGCAGCCACATCATTGATAGCCTGGTTGAAGTCAACAGTTCCGCGGGCCTGGTCAAATGAACCATATTGCAAACCTACTTCGCGCAACGTGTTCCAGTTAGCTTCTTTAGTGACGCGGTTGATCAAACCGCCCGCACCGCCACGGCCAAAGATCATGCCGTTAGGGCCTTTAAGGACTTCAACACGCTCAATGTTGTAAAGGTCACGGTAATACTGCGTGTCATCACGCACGCCATCCTGGAAAAAGTCGGCGGTTGAAGCGATGCCACGGAAAATAAACGTTTCACGGTTACCTTCACCTTGCGCTGCACCTACGCCTGGGGTGTAGCGAACGATATCGCCAAGATTCTGTACCGCCTGATCCCTCATCAATTCCTTGTTGTAAACAGTGATAGCTTGAGGAGTATCAATCAAGTCGGTTTCTGTTTTAGTTGAGGTGCTGGATTTCTTGGTGACATAGCCATTTGTGACTGGTTTTTCTTTGGCTGCCTTTACATCCACTTCAGGAAGGCTTTGTGCTTCTTCAGCATAGGAAATTTGCGTGCTTGCAAATAAGATTCCAAGTACAACGGCCATTGGACGCATACGGAAAGAACGTGTGTTATACATCATATCCCTTAATAGTTATTACTGAGTTCGATAATGAGAATCCGTCTCATTTTAGAAATAATAATCAAAGGGGAATAAACGATTCGTTTAAAATTTGTGATTTTTTTGTGAATGCCGTTAAAAGTTGATTGTAAAATTCGACCCGCGGCCAGTCACCGAGTAAAGATTCAGGCTCCAGCCCTGATTCTCACAAATGCGTTGAACCAGAGACAGGCCCAGGCCTAGCCCATCCAGAGGCAGGTTGCTGCCGCGCACAAAGGGTTGCATTATCAGGTTCTGGTTTTCTGCATCAATACCCATCCCAGTATCTACCACCGAGATGGAATTCTCTTTTAGGATCATTTCTACTTTTCCATGCTCAGTGTAGTTGAGTGCGTTTTTGATAAGATTTGACAGTGCCGTTAATAACAAGTCCGCATTGAATTTTTTGCCGCCCTGAGAGCCAAGAATGACTACAGAAAAATTGATGTTTTTTTCTAGAAACCGTGGCTCCCATTGATTAAATGCAGCTTCCGCGATTTGTATCAATGACTGTGTTTTTGATGGGTTGACAGCAGTATGTTCAGTGCGGGCAAGTATCAGTAGCGACTCGATCAACTGTTGCAATTCATTACTGGCTTTAGCAATGCTTTCGACTTTCTGGTAATCCTCATCGTCTGGAGATTTTTCCTGAAGTAGTAATTCGCAACTGGATGAAATAATCATTAAGCCGCTGCGGAATTCATGGCTGACATCACTCGTAAAGAGTCTTTCCCTCCACAAGGCATCCTGAATTTTCGTATAGGCATCCTCAAATGCTTGAGCAAGGCTGCCAATCTCGTCATCCGAAAACTCTTTGTTGATCACCCCTTTTTCCATTGGGTTTAATTTTCTTCGTACAAATATTTCCGATAATCTGACGATAGGCGCCACAATCTGGCGAGCCAGGAACCAGCCTACCAATCCACCAATCATAATGGTCACGATAAGTCCGGTTTTAAGCCCCAGGAATACGTTCTGCTCAAAACCATCCTCGAATATGCTCTGGTCCATCACCAAGATATAGTCAGTGCCGTTAACCACTTTGCGATAAACAAAGTAAGTGATAGGGTTAGTCCTGATCTCAGAAAAGCCAACTTTAGTTTCGGCCAGGAATCCGGGTAATGCCGGATCTGGATGATCCGAGGCATACAGATGCATACCCAGCTCTTTGAGCGACTCATTGGAATAATCATCACTGGAAACAATTAATCTGAGCTTGGTATCCATGGCAATCGACATCAGTTCACTTTCGGTCTGATCGAAAATGCTATAGATACCTATGGTGAAAGCCACGCCTACAAGCAGGGCGATCAGCGTAAAGGCGATGACGATACGGGATCGAATCGAAAGCTTACTCATCATCCAATCCAATCCTGTACCCGATACCATGTATGGTATGCACTAACGGAGTCTCGAATGGCTTATCGATTTCGGTGCGTAACTGGTAAATATGGGCTCTCAGGTTATCGCCACGCGTCGCGATTTCTTTCCAGAAATGCTCTTCCAGGAAGGTACGTTTTACAGTGTTAGGACTATTTGTCATTAAACACTCTAGAAGCTTTAAACCGATGGGAGTAATTTTGAGGGGAATGCCCGCACGCTTAACAGCAAGTGTTTCACGATCAAATGTCAGGTCATGCACAATCAATTTCGTTTTCACCAGCCCCTGACTTCGCTTATGGATTGCCAAGGCCCTGGCCTCCAGTTCGGCAAGTGAAAAAGGCTTTACCAGATAATCATCAGCACCTGATTGAAAGCCTTTTAAACGATCATCCAAAGTATCACGTGCGGTCAGCATAATCACGGGCGTGGATATGCCCCCATCATTACGCAAACGCTTCACCAGTTGCAGGCCATCCATACCCGGAAGCATCACGTCAAGGATGATCAGATCGAAATCTTCAGTGACTGCCAGATGCAGGCCTGACAGTCCGTCCTGTGCGCAATCAATCTTATGATCTTTAGATAAGTAATTGACGATATTGGTCAAAATAACTTTGTTGTCTTCAATCACTAATATGCGCATTTGTTGTTCTCTGGGGTTAGTCCACTACCTTACCAAACTTCAGGTACAGGGATGGAAGTAATAGCAAGTTCAACACCGTAGAGGTGATCAGTCCGCCAAGAATCACCACGGCTAGGGGATACTCTATTTCATGACCCGGTTTATTACCACTAATGATAAGTGGTAATAATGCTAAACCTGTCGCCAGCGCTGTCATTAATATAGGTAACAGGCGCTCCTGGGCACCGCGTATCACGAGGTCCAGACCAAATGACATACCTTCATTCTGCTCAAGATGCTTGTAGTGGCTAAGTAGCATGATCCCGTTACGAGCAGCGATGCCAATGACAGTGACCAGACCAACAACAGAACCTAACGACATTGTGCCACCACTCATGAAAACGGCGATCACACTCCCCACTAATGCAAACGGCAGAGTTGCAAACGCCATCAAAGACAAGCGCATAGACTTGAAGTCGCTATAAAGAACCAGGAGTATCCCCATGAGCGCCAGAATGCCAAAGCTATATAATTTGAAACTTGCCTCTCTCTGGGTCTGGTATTCACCTAACAACACCGGGTAGTAGCTTTGAGGGAATTGCATCGCTTTCACTTTTGTTTCAACCTGTTTGGCAACCTCGCTTAATGACTTGCCTTTGACGTTAGCAGTAATGTCTATCCTTCTTGATGCAGACTCCCTTTTGATCTCATTTGCCATAGGTACAATCTGAATATCAGCAACATCCTTGAGGCGAACCTGTTGGCCAAGCAAAGTATCTACGGCAATATTGCTGATCGCTGCCAAATCAACGCGACTTTGCTCATTACTCCATACCCGTGCATCAATCCGTTTTTGGTTTTCATATATTTCCCCAACTTTGAGGCCTTTGAGTAATGTCGTAGTGATCCGCCTTACCTGCCCGGCAGTTAAACCATGTTGAGCTAAAGCCTGTTCTTTTAAGCGAATTTCGACTTGAGGGACTAATGTTTGTGACTCAACCTTCAAGTCTGCAATCCCGTCAATACCTGCAATAACGCCTTCAATTTCATGCGCTTTATCTCTCAACACCTCGATATCAGGACCAAATAAACGCACTACAATACTTGAGCTCGTTCCGGTCAACACCTCTTTACTACGTTCTTTGAGGTAAGTTTGGACATCGGTAAAAATACCTGCGTAACCGTCCATGACTTTTTGGATCTGGCCAAGTGCATTATCGTAATCCACCTTGTCATCCAGACTGATCCAAAGCTCAGTGAAGTTAGGGCCTACCACTTCGTCAGCCACTTCAGCGCGGCCAATATGCGAGCCAAAATTCCTGACACCGGGTATCGCCATCAGATCCTTGTTCGCCCTGAGTGTCATTAAGCTCATTTGCTCAAGTGAGGTGCCTGGTCTCTCAACAAAATGCATCAGGAAATCAGTTTCTTTAAATACTGGGAGGAACTCCTGATTCAAGAATAAGGACGCCAAGACCGTTCCTCCCAGGCTCAAACCTATAATGATCATGGCTTTTCCGGGGTATGTAACGATCTTGCCCAGCCAGTGTCTGTAGTGCCCATGCAACCATAATGCTAACTTAGTATCATCGTGAGCATTTTTCTCTTCTTTTAACAAGAAATAGGCCAATGCTGGCGTGACTGTCATTGCGACCAATAACGAAGCGGCGATCGCAGCCATATAAGACAGGGCTAAAGGCCGGAAGAATGATCCGGCGATGCCATTTAATGCCAGTACCGGCAGGAATATAATAATCACGATCAATGTGGCAAAGACAACAGAGCTCCTGACTTCTAATGAAGCATCGACCACCACTCGCAATCGGCTAACCGGGTTTTCCAATGTTGAGTTTAATTTCAATCGCCTTGCGATATTTTCTACATCGATGATCGCATCATCGACAACTTCCCCCAATGCGATGACAAGCCCTGCGATAACCATAGTATTTAAGCCGACACCAAACGCAGTCAGTACCATTACCGCCGCAAGCAAGGATAGCGGAATAGCAGTTAAGCTGATGAATGCCGTGCGTCTATCTCGCATAAATGCAAACAGGATGGCCATTACCAAAACACAACCTATTAACATTGCATTGGATAAGTTTTTGATAGCACGCTCGATAAATGTTGCCGGGCGGAAAATATTAGTGTCTACATCAATACCCTTCAGTGCTGGAGACATTTCTGCAATGGCAGCCTCTACCCGGCGGGTGACATCCAAAGTATTTGCGCCTAGTTGCTTTTCAACGATAAGTAACAAGCCTTCACGACCATTAATGATGGCATTACCAATCATAGGCGGCGAGCCAACCTGAACCTGGGCGACATCAGAGATTTTGATAGGCGTAGCACTGCGGTAATCAATAAGTGCCTCAGATAGTTTGACTGGGTCGACTTTGTTACCTTGATAGCGGACAGCCAGGCGTTGATTCGGCGTATCCAGAAAACCGCCTGAATCCAGTGCGGTTGCATCAGCAGTTGCACGTGCGACTTGATCAACCGTCACTTTCGCACTTCGGAGACGATCTGGATCTATCAAAACTTGCAGTTGCTTGTCTTTCTGCCCCCAGATAGCAACATTCGCAACGCCCGGAATAGACATGATTTTGGGGCGCATCGTCCAAAGCGCTAACTGAGTCACCTCCATTTGCGACATGCTTGATGAACTCAACCCGATCTTCATCACTCTTGATAGGGAAGATAAAGATTGCAACATCACTGGCGGCCTCGAAAGTGCTGGCAATGCAGGTGTCACCATCGCCAGCCGCTCCTGTACGAACTGCCTGGCGTCTTTGAGATTGCTGCCTGGTTCCAGCAAGAGGACAACCGAAGACAAACCCAGCACTGACTTCGACCTGATTGCCGTCATGTGCGGCATGCCGTTTAAAGCATTTTCCAGCGGCATAGAAATCAGCGTTTCCACCTCTTCGGTAGAAAGACCCTGGACCTCTGTCTGGATTTCAATTTTGGGAGGTGCGAACTCCGGGAAAACGTCCAGCGGCGCTTGCGCAACATTTTGAGCACCAGCCACAACTAACAGAATCGCCAATGCAAGAACAACGATCCTGGCTTCTACCGCATATGTAATAATCTTCTTAAACATAATGAACGCTACTTGGAATATCCAGTTTCAAGCGCAAATAACTCTTGCGCACCAAGATCAACAATTTCCCTGCCTTTGGCCGGGCCTTGCTGTATCGCAGCATCAGCCCCGACAACGTGATCGACAATGACCCGCTTTCGGTTATAAGTAAGTTGGGCGGTTTTTTCATACACCCAGGTATTGCCATAGATATCGAAAATGACAGAGCTCCAGGGGATAACATCAAACGTTGCCTGGCCTTTCATCCTGAGCTCGACACTGACACGCTGACCTGGCGTAAATGCTGAAGCGACATTGTTCAACTCGTGATACACATCTACTGTAAGAGTGTTTATAACTGAGCTAGGAGGCGCACTGATCGGTTGGGCGATAAAACGCGGAGCCTTTTGATTTGCAAAATTCTGAATAACTGCAATGTCGAGCGTGAGTGCCTGATCAATATCTCCAACGGGCACAGCTGTACGAATCCAGGTTTTAGATTGATTGGAGACGACGAACAATATGGCACCCGCTGAAACAACTTGTCCTGGCTGAAAATTGAGCGCAGTGACTATGCCATCTTCAGGGGCGGCGATGGTTGTCTTTGCACCTTGATTAGCCAATGAACGAACAATCAATTGTTGACGCTGTTTCAAGGCACTGAGAGTGTCATTGGCTTGGTCATGTGCAGCTTTGGCTTCCTGAACATTACGCAGACTGCCGGCTTTTTCTTCAAGCAGATTCTGAGCACGATCCAAGGCAATTTTAGTGATGTTGACTTGAGTCTCTGCGTTACTGATTTGCCCTTTCATATCAGTCAGCGTCACTTCAAGATTGGTTTTGGTCTCAGGTGCCAGCATCGGCGTGAGTTCCAGGATTGCCTGGCCTTTCCTGACTGTTGAACCTGGCCGGTTAAACTTGCCTATCGCGGTTACAGTCCCCGTAAATGGGGCCTGTATCGACAAGGCTTTATCGCTAGGGATAATGATTTCACCACTATAAATCCTTGTTTTGGCGATTTCTCGACGATCTACCTTGGTCGTAGTGATACCAAGCCGTTTCTCGGAAATATCCGAGAGCGTAATATCGTTTAATGAAGTCTCTTTTACTGGCGTAGAAATCTTTGCATTGCCAGACTTACCAGGAGAGGATTCAGTATTAGCCGCACCCGAGTATTGATTCCAGCAGATACCTAAAACAGCTATCACCGTTAATAAGCGTTGGGGATTCTTTAAAGTCGGATACATCATCTGTTTATTCATCATCATTATTCATCTAAAGAGTGATTAGTTGTTGCAACACTGCCGAACTGATCAGCTTGATTTGTTCTGGATAGCTGATTGCCACTACCTCTGTCTATTTCAGCCCATGCTTTGTAAATGGAGCCATTCAAGATTGCTTCCTGCAATTGGGTGTCTATCAGCTGCTTGCTGCTTTCCAGCATGGTCAGGTAAGAGATATCCCCTTTTTCATAGGAGGTTTTGGCTGACTCGATCGCTTGATCCGCCAACGGTTTAAGGTGTTGTGTCAGGATAGTTAACTCTGTACAACTCTGTTGATAGCGCGTGAACTGCTGACGCAACTCTGTCTCTGCTTGCTGTATCAATGCCTGCCGTTGTCTTTCTGCCTTTTCGATTTCCGAAGTTGCACGATTGATATTGCCCTGGTTTTGATTGAATACTGGCAATGTGACTTTTACCGCAGGACTAAGTACATGCCCGCTATCACCACTGGTGGCATCGCCAATCCCTAAAAACCGGAACCAGCTGAACCTGGACAATTTCTGCCTGGCCTGGCTAGACTCAATGTTTGAAGTTGCCGCCATGAGGTCGGGGCGATTTTCTAACGTAGACGTAATGACTTTTTCAATGTCAAAATCTTCAATTTCACATGTCGGGTAAGCTTCACTTTTTATTTTCAAAGGTTGCGTCTGACCCTGCAGTCCAAGCAGAAACATCAATTTTTGTTCTGCAAACTGGACCTCGTAATTTGCTTTCTTTTCACTCTGTGCCGCACGTGATGCATCCACACGGGCAAGCAATGCTTCAGGCGCAGCAATATCACCAATCTCAAGCCTCTTATCGGTGAGTAAAGCAATCTCATTCCTCAGGCTTTTTGATTTATTCTGGATACTCTGCTGCAAGCGTAATGCTTGAAGATCAATTGAAGCCTGACGAACGTCCCTGATTAGATCCAATCCGGCCTGCTGTAGGGTGTTGCTGACGCGTTTAGCATCCGCTTCAGATACTTTCAATTTCATCGGCCGCAACCAAATGGCTTCAATAGGTAGATCCAGGGCATATTTGAAAGGCTTGTTTGCAACCTGGAAGCTGTACATTAATTCCGGATTAGGTAATAAACCTGCCTGTTCCAGATCAGCTTGCGCAAGCTTCATATCTACAAGTAATGCCTTGAAATTGGCGTTATTCCACAACGCAATCAGGGCAAGCTTGTTGATATCCAGCTCACTATTCACGTCCACGCCTTCGGGAAAAGTAGTTCCTGTTATTGGTGAGCTTGCTGGAAGCTGCATGCCGGTGCGCTGTTCCAAATCGTTTGAAATAGTACTGATGCCATACTTATTTATCCCGGTCGTACATGCATTCAAACTTAGGATGATTGCCACGCAGGTAGCGAGTTTTAAGTTGCTGTTCATGCTTTAAATTCCACCCTGCTTTGGGAAAGAGATTGCAAAGACATTTCCCGGAAAGTCAGGTCTTGAAGACACTTTTATGCTGCCATGATGTTGCTCGACGACATCTTTTACAATTGCTAAACCAAGACCGCTGCCGGTATTGCCGCTACTGGAGGATCCTCGATAGAACCGCTCAAAAATCTTTTGCTTTTCAGATTCGGGAATGCGCGGGGCGCTATCTTGAACCTCGAGGACAACGCTTGCATCTATGGAGTAAGTCATAACGTCAATCTTGCTACCTTCAGCGGAATATCTGATCGCGTTATCAATCAAGTTACGCATCACTATGCCAATAGCTTCAGCATTACCTCTCATATAAAGAGGCTGGATTTCGTAAAAGCCGACATCAATATGTTTGGCTGCTGCCTTGTCCAGGTGGTCCTCAAGAACAGGTTTCACTATCTGATTCAGCTCAATTACGGTTTGCTGTGTTGATTGTTCAGAACCCAGTCTGGCCAAACTCAATAATTGCGCTACCAGTGTGCTGGCGCGGACTATGCCTTTTTGCAATGTGCTGATAGCAGCTTCTCTTTCCTGTTCAGTTTTGCAACGGGCGAGTACATCGATCTGCAACTGTAACGCGGCCAGTGGCGTCCTTAATTCATGGGCTGCGTTTGAGGTGAAATTGCGCTGCAGTGCGATCGCATTTTCCAGACGCGTGAGCAAGCTATTGATTTCATTGATGACAGGCTCAATCTCTTTCGGCGTGATATCCAGATCCAAATGCTCCAGGCTTGAGGCCGAGCGGGATTGAATCGCCTTGGAGATACGGTCTAAGGGTTTTAAGCTGCGTCCGACCGCAATCCAGATCAGAATCCCGATCAATGGGATTTGCAGTAATAAAGGGAATAAAAGCCCTTTGGCAAGAGACCAGATATAAATATGACGGGCTTCCTGCGGCTGTGATATCTGAATAAGCCCTTGCTCACTTTCAACGGTGAATACTCGCCATTTCTTGTGCTGATAATTCACGGTAAAGAAATTCCGACTGGACTGGAGAGGGAATTTGATCAAAGGGTGGGTTGTGTAAATGACCTCGCCAGACTTATTCCATACCTGGATCAGAAACTCTTCCTCTTCAAGAATGGCTTCATGTCGGGGGTTAGAGATATCAACCTTTTCGGACTCACTGAGCTTAGACGCATTGAATTGAGTGTCGATAACTCCTGCAAGCTCTTTCATATTGCTGTCGTACAACTCATTGATTTCCTGAGCGGACTTGCTATACAGAAATAAAGCTACCAGCAGCGTTCCTATGGAAAGTGCGGCGATCAGCGATAACAATAAATATCGGTGAATAGACTTCATGATTTTTTTACCCGGTATCCCATCCCGCGGATATTGATGATGGATTCAGTACCTAATTTTTTACGTAACTGGTGGATATGGAACTCGACTGCATTACTTTCAACTTCTTCTTGCCAGCCATAAATACGTTCTTCCAGTTGTGCCCTGGACCAAACCTTGCCTGGTGTTTCAAGCAAAGCATAAATCACTGCGTATTCGCGAGCAGCCAGATCAAAAGACTGCCCCCGGAAATGCAGTACCTTAGTCACGGTGTCCAGTGAAATCTCGCCATTGGATAATTCTGAGCCTGTATGACCGGTGGTCCTGCGCAACAAAGCCCGTACGCGTGCTTCCAGCTCAGCAATGGCAAACGGTTTTACCAGATAATCATCTGCACCGGCATTCAAGCCGGCCACCCGGTCATCGATTGCGTCACGTGCAGTGAGAATAAGGACAGGCGTAATGACTTTCATGGACCGCAGCTTTTTCAATACGTCCAGACCACTGATGTCAGGCAAACCAAGGTCAAGCAAAACCAGTGCATAGGCTTCGACCTCTATAGCCTGGCTGCCGCTGGCGCCATTCTGGCACCAGTTAACTGCATACCCTTCATTTTTAAGAAATTGACTCAAACTTTCCCCGATCATCGGATCGTCTTCAATCAATAGAATTTTCATAACTTGTCTCGGTAAATTGTATTTGCCAGCAAAGTGTAAACGCCACGGTATTACATGTGGCCCAGAATACTTAGTAAATCTTATGCCAATCTTATAGATATCAATTTTTCGTGAACAAACATAAAGGAGTTAAACGTTGAGACCCCATTCAGATTTAAGGCTGAGGGTTAAAGATGGATTTGGGCTTCAAAGGGGAGATTGAAACAGGCACCAGAACTCCTGATATGACAAGCAATTATTCCTGCAAACTTTGCATAGTTTGTAGGAAGAACCTAGCTAAGTTATGCAAACTTTGCAGAGATAATTTTGAAAAAATCAATATTGTTCATAAAAATCAACAACTTGAACAATGGAATGAAAATTGCTGAGGTACTCGTGATTTTTAATTCAAATTATAGAACTATCGTGCCATCTAAATCATTTCAGCAGTTTTCTGGCCTCTCTGCCACCCAACGTCCTGGCTTTTCACAAATCCAGGCAATATTCCTGATCGTTGTTTTTATCATGGTGACGGGCAACTATTCGTTGTTCCATGGCATTGTAAATACCTACCCTCCAAGTATTAGAAATCTACCGTTTCTGATTTCTATCGCCTTGTTTTTTTCAGCCCAAACAGCCATATTTTTCTTGGCAGTAAGTCACGGAAAATCGGCCAGATGGGTCCTGGCTGCTTTCTTGTTGATTGCGTCACAGTCGGCGTATTACATGGACCAATTCGGCGTCATTATTGACACGGTCATGATCGACAACGTCATGCAAACGGACAAAAATGAGCTTCTTGGCCTGGTTAGTTTAGAACTGATTATAAGAACTGTCCTATTAGGGATTCTTCCAGCCTGGTGGGTTCTCAAGTTTTTCCCCCAGGCATCCAGTTTCAAACAGGAGCTTAAATCAAGAGCACGCTTAATACTGTTACTGATGGTGGCAATCGTCGTTTTGGTGATCCCATTTACTGCAGATTACACCTCGTTCATACGTGAGCACAAAATACTCAGGTTCTATGCCAACCCTACCTATTCGGTATATTCAGCGATCAAATATGCTTTCCAGCAAACAAATATTTCTGTTCGCAATTTGCCACTACTCCAAACTGCGAAGGATGCTGTACTTCTTGACCCACCTACCAGCAAGAAAGAATTAATTATTTTGGTAGTGGGTGAAACTGCGCGTGCTGATAGGTTTTCCTTGAATGGATACAAGCGACAAACAAATCCAGAGCTAGCCAAGCAAGACATTGTAAGTTTCAGCAATGTCACCTCATGTGGCACATCGACCGGGGTTTCCGTGCCATGCATGTTTTCATCGTTAGGTCGTGAAAAATATGACAAACAAAAAGCGCTGGATCAGGAAAATGCTTTAGATGTACTTGCTGAACACGGTATTGAGGTTTTATGGCGTGATAACAATTCAGACTCTAAAGGTGTAGCTACCCGAGTGAAATACGAAGACTTCAAAACGCCAACCCTGAATCCCTCTTGCAAAGGAGAGTGCAGAGATATTGGCATGTTGGACGGGTTGGATAAATACATCGAAAAAAACAAGCACAAAGACATGATGATAGTCCTGCATCAGATGGGGAATCACGGCCCGGAGTACTACAGAAGATATCCCAAAGAGTTTGAGCGCTTTAAACCGGCATGCCAGACCGGGGAGTTAAGAGACTGTTCAAAAGAAGAAATTGATAATGGATACGATAATGCAATTTTGTATACCGATTATTTCTTATCAAATGTGATTAACTTTTTAAAAAAATACGACGGGCAATTTGAAGTAGCAATGCTGTATGTTGCAGACCATGGAGAGTCCCTGGGCGAGCATGGTGTTTATTTACATGCGGCTCCTTACATGATTGCCCCGAAGGAACAAACACACGTTCCTGTCATCGCCTGGACTGGGAAGAATTTTGATTACAGCCTGGAGGATATTAAGCCTTATAAAGATCTAGCAATCAGCCATGACGATCTATTTTGCACCTTGCTGTTGGCATATGAATTGGAAACAAATGTATGCGCAGCTAAAAACACAGTTTTAATAAAAAACAAAAACCTGAAATCCCTTGCGGAAAATAGCAACGGCTCCGATAGCGACTTAAATTGAACATGGGTCATCCAATGAAAACTCCCATAGTTGGTACAGATTATGTTAGCTCGCCGTTGACGATTTGCGGACCGGAGAAGATAAATCCTTTAACTCTGGAATGTTCAAAAATTTAACACGATTTAAACATTTATCGGATGTTATTGTGACCTCTCGTAAATCACCAGAACTGAATAATGTTTCTCAAAAACAACTGGGTTAAATGGTACCGAGAACATGCGGATGGCATTTATTAAAAACACCCGGAAGAAATCTAGATCAACCTCATGGAAAAGCTAATAAGTTGGTTTTCAGGGCTGCTCAACAAGCGCTGGGTTCTAGTCATTTTTGTGGTGATGCTAACTTTTGGATCATTTGGGTTATACAAATACTTCCACCCGGATATATACAGGATTCCTTCTAACCCAGACAATCTGAAAGAAATCCACTTTTTTGCATTGGGTGATCAAGGATCCGGGAGCCTGGAGCAAAGAGCTGTAGCGGATGCGATGGGCAAGCTAGCCAGAAAAAACAGGAATCTGGATTTTGTGATATTGCTCGGTGACAACTTTTACATAGACAAAAAACTGACTTTAAAAAGTCCTGAATGGGACACCATGTTTGAAGAGGTCTATTCAGGTGCCTGCCTCAGTGCAATTCCGTTTTATGCCATTCTAGGCAATCATGATGCAGATTTATCTTCAAACCCAAATATTCATACTGAAATTGAATACTCCCGTAAAGAGTTGGGATCTAACCGGTGGAGAATGCCTGCACATTACTTCCATAAGGATTTTGGAAAAGTAAATGGACATCCATTACTCAGGATAGTATTTTTGGATACCAATGCGTCTTCAGAACAAATGGCCTTACAAGCTGATTATGTACGCGAACAGTTTATCGATAATCCAATCCAGCCCGTATGGAAGATAGTTGCAGGCCACCATACGATTCGTACCGGAGGCAAGCACCATGATGAAGATCAATTACAAAAATCGCTATTGCCTGTATTGCAAAAAGCCAAGGTTGATATTTATTTGTCAGGGCACGATCACAATCAACAACTGATCGCCATGGATGGCGAACCCACCTATGTGATTAATGGTGCAGGTGGAAAGAGCCTATACTCAAAAACAATCGATTCAGATAATCAGCTTTTCTTTAATAGCGCCTATGGATTTGTGAGCTTGAAAGCCAGTGCGCATCTGTTTGAAATCGATTTTTATGACGACCATGCGAAAAAGATCAACGCCCACGTACTTGATCGAAACTGCATCGATTCAAGAGTTCAGTGCATAAAAGCTGTTAAGTGATGCATCAACCCAAATACAGCCTGTACTCCTTACTCGTGATAGTGACAGCGCTGTTAGCAGTCACAATATTGCTTTGGGGATTAGGTCATCTTCCCCTACTCACATTTAATGAAGCCCGGAGAGCGATCCCTGCAGCAAATATGATTGCAGATGGTGATTGGTTATTACCAAAATTGAATGGTGAGCTCTATATCACAAAGCCACCACTTTTATACTGGGTATCCGCCACACTTTCAAATCTGTTCGGCGTGGTTAATGAGTGGACTGCAAGATTTCCTTCAGCCTTATCTGCACTGGCAACTGCCATTCTGGTTTTTGTTTTCACTCGACGTCATTTCGGCGACTGGACAGCTTTATTTGCTTTACAGATTCTGATAGCGAATGCTGGCTTTGCCACGTTAGGAAGGCAGGCTGGCATTGAAATGCTACTGTCATTTCTCTGCTTTAGCTCTCTGATTTGCGCATTCAAATATATCTATGAAGATGGAAGTAGAAAGTGGCTTCTGCTCAGTTATATGCTATTGGGATTGGCAACACTGACGAAAGGCCCAATCGCTTTGCTTTTTGTAACATTGCCTTTATTAATCGATGCGTTAATCAAGCGTAAATCCCGTCAGTGGCAAGTACTGCGTGACCCACTGGGATGGCTGATTTTTTTAGTCATTGGCTCATCCTGGTATGTTGCTGTATCACTGAAAATGGGAATCGGCATTTGGCAATCAACCGTCCAAAAAGACATGATGACCAAGATATATGGCAACGGTGGTGAGCCAATTTACAACTATATCCTGTGGCTTGCCGCCGACTTTTTCCCAGGCTTTTTTCTCATTTTCCTGGCGCCATTGACCACTTGGCGCAAGTGGAAGCAACATGATGTCATTACAGCTTTATCAATTGGGTTGCTGGTGCCGTTTTTGATTTATACAGCCTTCAGCGATAAGCATGCTAAATACCTTTTACCTATTTACCCGGTGTTCTCCATAATGCTGGGGATAAAGCTGAATGAGATTTTTCAACAGGCAGGGAATCGCCTTAAAAAACTGATACTGGTGTTAGCGATTTTAATGCCCGTCGGATATGCAGTATTCTTCACGGTGGCAGAGGCAAAGGTATTCCATTACAGGTATCAGGCACTACCGCTCATTAACAAATGGTTTGCAGAAGAAGCTCAACACATCCCGGTATATGGTTACATGCATGTAGATGAGCGACTGATCTACTATGCAAAACGCAATATTCCACCCTTGGATGATGCGAAAGTGTCAGCTCTGAAAAATAGCGATGCTATATTACTTGTTGAAGATAGGGATATCACCAGACTAAAAATTGAAGCGCAATGTACTTTAAAAGAGTTCAGCCCTTATCTGGGAAGAAAAGGCAAGTTAGCTCTGTTGGGATTTGGTGCTGCTTGCAAACGACCAGAAATTGCGGAAAATTCAGTTAAAGATAATTATTAATCACAAATAAATACAAAATGAATAATCTTATACATTTACTCAGCGTAGTAGTGCCAGTCCACAATGAAGCAGAGAATATCGGGCCATTGATTAAAGAAATTGAAGATGCGCTCATTAACTCGGTGGAATTCGAAATCGTTTACGTAAACGATGGCAGTTTGGATGACACCGGAGATCGCCTTTCGCAAGCAAAATTAAAACATCAAAATTTAAGAGTAATCACACATGCTAAAAGCTGTGGTCAAAGTACGGCCCTGCGTACAGGTATCAAGTTTGCAAAGGGTGACTGGATTGCAACGCTGGATGGCGATGGCCAAAATGATCCCGCAGACATTAAAAAATTGATCGCAGCGCTTGCGGCGGATGTGGATTTAGTCGGTGGCAATCGACGCCATGCCAGGAGAGACACCTGGATTAAGCGTATATCCTCAATAATCGCTAATAATGTGCGCTCAAAGCTATTAAATGACTCAACACCAGATACAGGATGCGGACTCAAATTATTCAAGCGGGAGGTTTATCTAGACCTGCCATATTTTGATCACATGCACAGATTTTTACCGGCATTAGTGCAGAGAACTGGTGGTCGGGTCATCTCTATTGCTGTCAATCATCGGGCCAGAGAACATGGTAAATCTAAATACGGCACCATAGATCGGTTACTCGTCGGAATCGTTGACCTGATAGGCATGCTATGGCTGATCAAAAGGTCTAAGCGGCCATTGGCGACTGAGGAGTCATAATGGATCACGCATTAGGTTATTACCTCGCGCATCTCATCACAGAGTGGCAAGAATATTTTAAAGGGATAAGTAATTCAGACTTGGTCTGGTTACTGGTTGGTTTAATAGGTCAGTCCATGTTCATGATGAGGTTCGTCGTACAATGGATTCATAGCGAACGCCATCAGAAAAGTGTAATTCCAGTCAGCTTCTGGTACCTCAGTCTAGCGGGAGGGTTGATCGTCCTCGCTTACGGGATTCACAAGGTCGAACCCGTCATTATTCTGGGACAGCTTCCCGGCACTGTCGTATACATCCGGAACCTAATGCTGATAAAAAAAGAAAATGCCTTGTAAGCTAATATCGTTGAGTTTCTGCAACCACATTGCTAGGATGGCTAGCAGCTACAAAAAGCATTCCCCTGAGCATTATTACAATGCCACATGTGAAATGAGAAACTCAGCGAATTAAAGGCCCCTAAAATAATTTGGCCCCTTAAAGCCAGGTATCACTTAAAGTCGCCACAATGGTTATCACCGAAATGAGCTGACTTCATTAATCCCTGGCTTCGTCCATCAATTAAAAATTAGTCTGCTGACACAGACGGGATCTTATGGATGCTCAGATCGGCACCATCGAATTCAGATTCCTTATCAAGGCGGATGCCAACTATCTTTTTCAGCAGTCCGTAAACAATGCTGCCACCCACCACTGCGATGGCGACACCGGTCAAGGTGCCTACCAACTGGCTGAGGAAGCTGACGCCACCCATACCGCCCAGGCTGGCGCTACCAAAAATGCCGGCAGCGATACCACCCCAGGCACCGCACAAACCATGTAACGGCCACACGCCTAACACATCATCAATTTTCAAGCGGTTTTGTGTCATGGTGAATGCCCACACGAACAAAGCCCCGGCTACCCCGCCGGTCACCAATGCACCCAGTGGATGCATGACGTCGGAGCCTGCACACACGGCGACCAGACCAGCCAACGGGCCGTTATGCACAAACCCGGGATCGTTTTTACCTAGCATCAGCGCGGCCAGCGTACCGCCGACCAATGCCATTAAGGAGTTCACAGCCACCAGGCCGGAAATGTTCTGGATAGCCTGCGCAGACATGACATTAAAGCCGAACCAGCCCACAGTCAGTACCCACGCGCCCAATGCCAGGAAAGGGATATTGGATGGCGGGTAGGCGTGCAATTTGCCGTCTTTGGTGTAGCGTCCATTACGGGCACCCAGCAGAATCACTGCTGGCAGGGCGATCCAGCCACCCATGGCATGCACGACGATAGAGCCGGCAAAGTCATGGAAATTGGCACCGAAGCTGGCATTCAGCCAATCCTGGAAACCAAAGTGATTATTCCATGCCATGCCTTCAAAAAAGGGATAAACGAAACCGACTATCAGGAAAGTGGCGGCCATTTGCGGGTTGAATTTGGCGCGCTCGGCAATACCACCGGATACGATCGCCGGGATCGCGGCAGCGAAGGTCAGCAGGAAAAAGAATTTAACCAGGTCGTAACCATTTTTGGCGGCCAGTACCTCGGCACCGCTGAAAAAGTTGATTCCGTAGGCAATGCTGTAACCGATGAAAAAATAGGCGATGGTAGACACGCAAAAATCCACCATGATTTTGACCAGCGCATTGACCTGGTTTTTTTGACGTACGGTGCCGACTTCCAAAAATGCAAAACCGGCATGCATCGCCAGCACCATAATGGCCCCCAGCAATACAAACAAGACATCATTAGCTGACACTAATGCTTCCATTTCGCTCTCCGAATTTAATTATTTGATATGAGCGTTTTGCCGACAGGCACGCTTTTCTAAAATTCGCAGAGTATAAGCAATTATCAGACCATTATTATGTGATTGATTTTAAAGGGTCTTGTTTTTTCACTGATGGAAAAATGCACCAAAATTGAACCAACAAAAGTGCATTGCACTTTTTCGGTGCAAAAAACTTGTTTTGCTTTACCGGATAATCACATGATTTCCGAAGGTTGTAGTTGTTTGAACATTTCTTCTGCATCAGGGTGTGCAGACCAGAAGTAATAAAACTCGCGCACTGCATTCAAAAACAGGTGCCGGGTGTTTTTAAGGTTGAACAAAGGCAAGGTGGCATCTGCCGTGATGCGGTAGGCGTTTTTTTCGGTCAGCGGCGCTTCACGCAGGCGCAATAGCATCAGTTTAGCCATGCGTGTGCGCAACTCGATATCCATCTCCTGCTTATGGTCCATGGATTTAAGGGCTTTGACATAGCCGTTGAGGGGCCATAATTCAGAAGTAGCGAATTTTTCGGACTGCAAGGCAGGCCATACGGATTGCAGGTCGATCACGGCCGGTTGCCAGCCAATCGGGTGCAATTCGAAACCCACGGTATCCGCATATTGCATGACCGCTTTCACATCGCCGCGCCAGAAAGGATAATACTCGCGGATGATGGTGAGCAGCTCGGGCCAGCGCTGTGCCGGTTTATCTTCCAGGCATTCATCCACCGCTTTGCGATAAACCGCACTGCTCCCCTCTTGATTTTCCAGCTTTGGGCACAATTCACTTAATAACTCATCGCGTTGTGCCATGATGGCTTCATCCGCACCCTTGCCATGCAATAAATTATAATAAGCCTGGATAGCGTCTGTTTCGCGTGATGCACTCATAGCAAACTGTACTGATTTGATAAATAAAAAATGAAGATTCTGCAAAGGACTCACTTGCATCATACACCGAAAAGCGGCTCCGGCTCACAGGAGAAATCGAATGGCTGAATGGATGTTACTGGCGCTGATGGTGGCTGGCGCATGGTTCTGGATAGACTCGGTCGCCAAGCGTGAAATAGCGCTGAAGATAGGCCGGCAGCTTGCAGACCGCTGTCACCTGCAATTCCTGGATGAAAGCGTCGCCTGCTCGCGGGTTGGGTTTGCCAGGGATGGCGATGGCCGTATGCAATTACAGCGCACCTATACTTTTGATGTCTCCAGCCATGGCATAGAGCGCATGGCCTGCCATCTGCAATTACGTGGCAGCCAACTGGTGGCCTGGCATATCCCGCCTTATGCCACGCAATAACCAGATTTAGAGCATGATCACCGGACGCTTTGCGCCTTCCCCGACCGGCCCCCTGCATTTCGGCTCACTGGTCGCTGCCGTAGCCAGCTATTGCGATGCCAAAAGCCGCGGCGGAAAATGGCTGCTGCGGATCGAGGATGTGGACCTGACCCGCAAAGTGGCAGGTGCCAGCGAAGATATCATCCATACCCTGCAGCGTTACGGTTTTATATGGGATGACGAGATCATCTACCAGAGCCGGCGCACCGCATTCTATGAAGAAGCGCTAGTCCGGCTGCGTGACAAAGATCTGGCCTACCCTTGCACCTGCTCGCGCAAGGAGATCGCCGACTCCAGCACTTTGCAAGGGATAGAAGGTGCCATTTACCCCGGCACCTGCCTGTTACATGCTATCAAACCAGCCTCGCCAGTAGCTTGGCGCCTGAAAACCACTGATTCACAGATTGTTTTTCAGGACCTGGTTCAAGGTAGATTGCAGCACAATATGGCCAGGGAAATTGGTGATTTCGTCATCAGACGTGCCGATGGTTTATTCAGTTACCAATTGGCCGTCGTGGTCGATGATGCGCTGCAAGGCGTGACGCACGTAGTGCGCGGTGCGGACCTGCTCAGCTCCACTACCCGCCAGATTTACCTGCAACAGTTGCTGGGCTATTCGCCGCCGGTATATGCCCATATCCCGCTGGTGCTGAATGCGGATGGGCAAAAGTTGAGCAAGCAGACTCTGGCACAGGCCTTGCCAACCGATAATCTGAACCCCATATTGATTGCTGCACTGGATTTTTTAAGGCAAGCATCCTTGCTGACACAGCCAGTACCCTACAACATTCATCACTGGCCGTTAAAAGATATCTGGCAATGGGCTTTTACACACTGGCAATTGCAACTTACTCCGCCCGCCAGCCACAGCTAAACGCTCTGTAGATGGTAAAATAAGACATATGAAACAAGACCTATTGCATCCCTTTATTTTTGAAAACTCCGCGGTGCGCGGCAACTGTGTGCACCTCGATCAAAGCCTGTATAACGCGCTTGAACACCAGCACCTGTCACCTGCCTTGAAAAAAGTGATCGGTGAGTTCACCGCAGCCAGCGTGCTGCTGACCTCTACATTGAAAATGCAGGGCAAGCTGATCCTGCAATTGCAAAGCAAAGGCGCTCTGCAACTGCTGGTGGTGGAATGTACTTCCGGCCTGGAGATCCGCGCGACTGCGAAAGTGAGTGGTGAATTAACTGGTGATACGCTGTCGCGCTGGCTTGCGCAGGGTCAACTGGTGATCACTTTAATGCCGGAAGAAGGCGAACCTTACCAGGGCATAGTACCGCTGGAAGGTGACAATATCGCCAGCATGCTGGAAAACTACATGCTGCGTTCACAACAAATCGAAACCAGGTTGTGGCTGACTGCCGTAGATGATCGCGCAGCCGGCTTGTTGGTGCAAAAACTTCCAGAACAACAGGAACATGACCTGGATGCCTGGAACCGGGTACAACACCTTGCAGGTACGGTCACTGATGAGGAGTTGTTAAACCTGGATACTTCGACGCTATTGCAGCGCCTGTTTGTTGAAGAGGATTTGCGCCTGTTTGACGGGCGCGATATATGCGCTTTCTGCAGCTGTTCGCAGGCCAATGTCACCAATATGCTGCAAATGCTGGGCCTGGCTGAAGTGCGCAGCATTCTTGATGAACAAGGCAGTGTGCAGATTCAATGTGACTTCTGCAACAAGCAATATGTGGTCGATGAGCAGGAAGCGCTGGCTTTATTTGACGACAATGATGATCACGAAGTGACTCACTAGACTTACGTCCAGGCCTCCTGCCTTTAAAGCTTTTTCTTAATTTTGCGACCGCTGGCGCTGGCATTCAAACAGCGCGATAGCGGTTGCGGCGGCGGCATTGAGGGATTCCAGTGCCAGCACGCCCTGATGTGCCATGGGGATACTGACACAGGCACGCACTGCATTTTGCAACGCAGCAGAAATTCCCGCTCCTTCATTACCTACGGCAAACAGTACCGGCTCATGCAGCAACTGCTGGTAGATACTGCTGCCGTGCATGGTCAAGGCCAGGGTATTGCCTGAGAAATCCTGAACGATCTCCAGCGCATCCACATTTTCAACCAGCGGCAGGATCAATTGTGCACCCTGCCCGCCACGTAATGCTTTGGGTGACCATGCATCAGTACAGCCTTTGGTCAGGTAAGCGATCTGCACTCCTGCCGCAGCGGCAGTCCGCAGTATGCTGCCCAGATTGCCGGGATCCTGGATATCCTCAATCAAAAGGGCAAAATCCACACTCTGTGGCAATGCACTCTCCGGTACCGGCACCAATGCCATGATACCGCTGCTGCTGGTCACAGGTGCCAGGTCGGCAAACATCAGCGTGGGCAGCATCATGGTGTCTACATCTGCCAGATTTTGCAGCAAATCGGTCGCCTCCAGGCTGCTTTTTCCCTCAGGAATGATCAGCAATTGTGGCTCGCCATGAGTTTGCACATAGGCTTCTATCAAATGCACGCCTTCCAGCAATGTCACGCCACTTTTTTTACGCTCGCGCGCATTATCCGCCAGCTTGCGCAGGTGTTTGTATACGGGGTTGTCGCGGGAGGTGATGTGTTTGAATGCCATGCCGGCATTGTACGTGAGTCAAGGCAAGCATGACAGCCGCAAGGTCATGCCCGCCGAGAAGCCAAGGGTATTCATGGATTCGCGTATAATTCAGCCATGGCTAAGAAACTAGATCTGGAACGCATCCTGCACCGTCAAGGTTTTGGTACACGTAAAATGTGCCGTATCCTGATTGTCAACGATGAAGTCACTGTCAATGGCGCGGTCTGCAATGACCCGGACGCCTCATTTGAACTCGAAAACCTGCACTTCACCATCGAAGGCGAAGCTTGGGAATACCGCGAGCACAGCTACCTGATGATGCATAAACCAGCGCATCATGAATGCACGCACAAAACGCAATTCCATCCTACGATTTATACCTTGTTGCCCGCACCATTGGTAGAACGCGGCATTCAATGCATAGGCCGTCTGGATGAAGATACCACTGGCCTGATCCTGTTATCGGATGATGGCCAATTCATCCATAAGATCAGCTCACCCAAGCATCATGTGCCCAAAATCTACGAGGTGAGCTGCAAGCATGCGGTCAGTGAGGCAGACATACTGACACTGTTAGCCGGGGTACAGCTGGTCGATGAAGAGCAAACGATTGCGGCGCAGGAGATCAGCAGGGTGTCTGAAAACGTTATTCATATGACGCTGGCGGAAGGTAAATACCACCAAGTCAAACGTATGATCGCCGCCATGGGTAACCGGGTAGAAGCCCTGAAGCGCATTAAAATCGGCCGCCTTGATCTGCCACCAGACTTGCAGCCCGGCGAATGGCGCTGGTTGTCCGAGCAGGACCTGGAAGCCCTCAAGCCCTGACCCCACATTTATCGGTTTTTTAAGAAAGCATTTAATGACGTGGTTGATATTGATTATTGCCGGTTTGTTTGAAACTGCCTGGGCGATAGGTTTGAAATATACCGAAGGATTTTCACGTTTCTGGCCATCATTCTGGACCATTGCAGCTATGATCCTTAGTGTCTGGCTACTTGGGTTAAGCGTTAAAAACCTGCCGGTCGGGACCGCTTATGCCATCTGGGTGGGTATAGGTGCAGTCGGCACTGTCATCCTGGGTATCTGGCTGTTCAATGAGCCGGTATCGCCGTTGCGGGTTATCAGCCTGCTCTTGATTGTGGCCGGGATCATAGGCTTGAAACTGGCTTCTTCCAATTAATGATTAACCAGTTTTAATGATTAAAAAAATTGCTGCAGCAAAGCTCAATTCAATCAGCTTTGCTGCTGTCCGTACGGGTGACTCAGGTATTCAATAGCTTTCAAGCTTTAGTCATGCTTGCGGTGGCCGCGGCCATGATGACCATGTTTCCTGCCTTTTTTACCGCGATATCTTTTTGGTTCAGGCTCATCGATTTCTTTACCGATGATTGCACCACCGGCACCACCTACACCCGCGCCAATCACGGCACCTGCAGTAGTCCCACTGACTGTACGGCCTACTGCAGCACCTGTTGCTCCGCCGGCCGCCCCACCAATGATGGCACCGGTCTTACCGCCACGCCCTGTAGTGACTGCGCCGCCTAAACCACCACCGACTGCACCGCCTACGACTTCACCCGTACTGCCGCCCAATACGCCGCCAACGGCAGTGCCTGCTGCAGCGCCCAGGCCACCACCCAAACCAGTTTCCATGTTATCTGCCAAAACCGGAGTGGCGGTCGCCAGCGCCAGGCTCAACATTACGGACAGCGTCAAATACTTAAACTTCATTTCTCACATCTACCATTTTAAAAATTATGCTATTTTAAACTGTTACCAAAATTTTTTATTCTCACTCATATGCATTTTCCGCACTCGATGTTTTTTAAAAAGTTGGGTGTTTGTCTGCTTGTGGTTTTCAGCATCAGCAGTTGTTCAAAAGCTATGCCACCGCAAGCAGAACAGGCGGTGGTTAAAAGCTTTGATCCCAACCAGTACCTGGGCACCTGGTATGAAATCGCCAGACTGGATAATTCTTTTGAAAAAGGATTGGAACAGGTCACGGCCAATTACAGCAGCCAGCCTGATGGCACTATCAAAGTGGTGAATCGTGGTTTCAGCCCACAAAAAAATGACTGGAGTGAAGCGATAGGAAAAGCAAAATTCGTAGATGCGCCGAACGCTGATGGAACACGTACGGGCAGATTGAAAGTATCTTTCTTCGGGCCATTTTATGGCGACTACACTATCCTTGAACTGGACAAGCCATATTATAACTATGCGTTAGTAAGCAGCGGACGTGATTATCTGTGGATTCTGTCACGCACTCCGCAACTCACTTACCCGATCAAACAGCATTTGATTGCAAAAGCAAAGGAACTGGGATTCGCTACAGAACAATTACTGTTCATCCGGCAAGCCAACCAGGTCGAGTACGAATCCGGTAGACATGTGGTGCCCAAGCAACATTAGCTCCTGATCAGTTGCTGCTCGGGAGGGCTGCCCCTCCCGATCTGTTCATTGCACGGTTTGTGCTGATTCGCCACCACTCGCAGGCGATATACCTTCCGCTGCAGGTGATGCGGCTGGCGAGTCGGCTGGCACAGCTGCCAGTTCATAACGCCATGCGCCTAACACAGCATAAACACCGTCAGATTCCTTGGCGATCTGGGTGGCTACTTCAGCGTCTTGTTTAGAAGCCACCAGACCTGATAGCTGTACAACACCTTTTGCGTCAGAGTTAATTTGCAAAGAAGATGTATCGATACCATGGCTTTGCAGGCTGGATTTTACATTCTGCTCCACAGTGTCGCTAGGAAGAAAATTGTACATTGGCTCACTACTTGTTCTGGTATCAGCAGCGACAGCGTTTGCACTGGCGCCCAACAATGCTGCAATCAATACGCCACTGCTCAGATAAAAATTAGTTTTTTTCATGATGCTTCCTTTCATTAATTGGTGGACGGTCCGTGTAGCCGAGGATGAATCTTCGTATCCTCTGAATATATTGCCTGGACAATCCACCGAAAAAAAAGAGCAAGCTACTTGTTTGGGAGAGGATACGTAGCTTGCAAAGGGTGTTTCAGTTAGCCTTTGACTACAATAGCGTTCTTAACGGATTTCACGCCTTCAACACTGGAAACCAGTTCTTCAGCCTTGGACTTCAGTGTTGAATCAGATACGAAACCACTCAGCAATACCTGGCCTCTATGGGTTTCTACACTGATCTTCAGTGACTTCAATGCTTCTTCTTCCAGCAAGCGTGCTTTTACTTTAGTGGTGATCCAGCTGTCAGACATAGCGACTTTGATCGCTTTTTGTCCGGTTTTGGTTTTCAGTTCTGCATATTCGTCATAGGTCAGCGTGCCGTCTTGATCGGTGTCATAAGCTTTAAAATCTTTTTCTTTAACGCCTTTGTCCGCTTTGGCTTCAGACCAGTTCAAGACATCGTTAGCGTTTTTATCAAGAGAGTTGAATTGCTGCAGGTAAGGTTTGTCACCGTTTTGCACTTCGTCCAAATCAAATGCGAACGCATTCAATGTAATTGTCGTTGCCAGTAAACCACCAAAAATCGCAGCCTGTTTCAATGTTGTGATAGACATATGAAGTCTCCTTTTTTTACTTTTATTAAGTATCCACAAACACATGTGGTCTCATGTGCAGCTATCTTAATAAGCAGCAAATTTCCGGTCAGTCGTCTAATGACTGAATTCAATGTCAGAATATGACTACAGTGGCTTTAAAGCGGGAACAGATCGTTCAATTGATGGGAAATCAGGAAGAAGCAGACTCTTCTTTGAGGTAAGGCAGGATGACACGGGTGCTGACCCCGTTTTGTGGAGAACTGAAGATTTCGTAGTGCCCGCCGATGGACTCAACGCGGTTACGAAGGCCATTGATGCCGGTGGAAGAGCTGTTGATATTACGGGTGTCGAAGCCTATGCCGTTATCGGCCACTTCTACCTTGATATATTGCTCATCGTGCAATACATGCACTGAGACCTGGCTCGCCTTGGCATATTTCGAGCAATTATTCAGGCTCTCTTGCACCACCCGGTAAATGATCAGGCTCAGGGTTTCATTGATTTGCATTTCCCGTTCCGGCAGGATGAAGTCCAGCTGCCATTGATTCCTGTTCGCGGCTTCTTCTACCATATTCTTCAGCGAGACGTTCAGGCCAAACGTTTTAATCATGGACGGATGCAGGTTCTGCACAATTTCTCTTTTGAAATTGATACTGCGGTCCAGGTAATGATTGGTCTTCTTGAGCTTTTCGGTGACTTGGGGAAACTCTTCCTTCAAATGCCGTACCGCCCAGGAAATATCCATCTTGATCGCGGTGAGCAGAGAACCCAGCTCGTCATGCAACTCCCTGGATAACTGGTAACGCTCACGCTCGACATTCGTTTGCGCCAGTAAGGCTTCGCCTTGCAGTTTTGTGCGCAGGGTCTGGATGTTACGTTCATACTCTGCATTCTCATTGGTCAGGCGCTCATGCAGTTTTGCTTTTTCAGCCAGCTCACGCAATAACCGCTTGATCACCAGCACCACCAGCGAAACAAAAATCAGCGGGCATGCCATCACGAACCAGCGCATCATGCGCCGGGTATTGTTACGGTTGTCTTCCAGCTCTCGCCTGTAACTGATCACCTGCTGCTCAAACTGCCCCGCCAGCATGGCGATATTACGGCTTTCTTTGATCCCTGAATCCAGCTTGACTACTGCAAGTGCTTTATCGAACTGGCGTTTTTTTGCCAGATCAATAGTCACACTCATTTCAGCTGATTTCTTGGCGATGCTGTTAACCAGCTCCGTCATGATGGTCTGTATCGCCGGATGTTTGGTCAGGTTACTACGGTCCAGTAGTTTATTGATTTTGTGCAGATGGCTGGTTATCTGGCTGGTCGCTTCGTCATACGGTTTGAAATAGGTGTCTGAACGCGTCAGCAGATATCCGCGCTGGGCACCTTCAGCAATCGCCAGGTGCGCACGCGTCTGCCAAGTCTCCATTATCAAGCGATCCAGGGTGGTCAAAGCATCTGTTTTTTCACTGGTATAGACGATCAGGCGATCATTGAACACCAGCATTGCGGCGGCAAGGATAAGGCTAACGGTAAGCAGGGCAACAGTATTACCGCCAAAGGTCTCACCGACCTTTTCCATTTTATCGAGCAGCGCAATAAGATAAATTCTAATTTTTTGCATGTAAACGATGATTACCAGATGCTAAATCAGCAAAAAGAGAGGCCTCTGTTTTTCTTCATTGTTGCGCTTAACAGGATTCTTGAAAGTATTAATCGCATCATAACGGTGTTATGCGTTATCAGCAATGCAAAGATACGTTTAAATCCAGCATTCAGGCGCTTTGTCAGACGATTCTGACTTGCATATCGGTAACTGCCTGATAGGGACGTAGGTTATCAATGCGTAACATGATTCCAAGTCGGAACACATTGAGTTTATTAAGTTTGATCTGGATTTAAGTATCTAATGAGATGCGCTTGATAAGCAGAATCTGAAACCTTGTATCAGCTTAGCTTTCTAACCTTTGCGTTACTTGGATTAAGCACAACGCTTTCATTGATTAAGGTGTGTTTTCTTTGATTTAATCACGATACTAAGGAGTACATAATGTTTAATTTTTCCAAAGATAATGTAGAACAGACTACAGACCGTTTAGCCCAGCAATCTGACCAGGCGATCGAAGAGATTGCAGCTCAGGTGAAAACCACGGCAAACGATTTGCTGGATGCAGTGCAGGATACTGCTGATACAACACAGGACAAAGCCAAAGAGCTGATCCGTACATTGAAAACAAACATCGACCGTTTGACCAATGAAGAGACAGCAGCATCCATCGCCTCTAAAATCTCATCCGGTGCCAGCCGTGTCAAAAACCAGGTGCAGGAAGAGTTCAGCCAGACTTATGCTACTGTAAAAGAAAGAACTTCTGATACAGTACAGGAGCATCCACTGGGTACCGTATTGGCAGCCGCAGGCGTGGGTTTGCTGTTAGGATACCTGCTGGGCAACAAGCGCCGTGATTAACTCCTGACTAACAAGGGATAACTATGTGGGTTAACCTCCTGAAATTTACAGCCATGTTATTTTTCAATCGTAAAATAACTTCATTGACAGATAATTTGCTGAACCTGCGTCACCATGTTGCCGACTACACGGAAGAACGTGCGGCACAGATCAAGCAGGACTTTCTGGGAGAGACCGAGCGCATCGCCACCAGTCTCATTGGGGTACTGGTGGTGTTTTCCATGTTTATATTTACCGGTTTACTGGGATTAATGTGGATATTCTCCCTGTTATGGGAACATCCTAACCGCACGCTCATTCTGGGCGTAGCGATGTCCATCCCGATTCTGATCGGTGTGATCGCTTTTTTTGCCGTACGTAAAGTATGGAAAAAAAAGACCTTGTTCTCAGATTCCCTCTCTATGATTAGCAGTGACTGGCAATTATTCAGGACTGAGATGGTGAATGACCAGCCGGCAGAAGATCAACCTGCACCGGCGGAAAATGCTGATACCATACGCTCTGCAACCCGATAACGAGAAATATAAATGAAAAGAATTCTTCTGGTGGATGATCACAGCATCGTGCGCGATGGCTTGCGTAATTTAATTGAACTGGAATCCGATCTGCAAGTGACTGGCGAAGCCAGTTCAGGTGCAGAAGCAATACAACTGGTACGTGAAAAAGAATTTGATGCCATGGTGCTGGATATCTCGATGCCGGACAAAAATGGCGTGGATACCTTGCATGAATTGAAACACGTATCTCCTACGCTGCCTGTACTGGTATTGAGCGGTTATGCCGAAGACCAGTATGCGCTCAACCTGATGCGCAACGGCTGTAAGGGCTATCTCTCGAAAAATGCCGATTCAGATGAAATCATCCAGGCGATCCGCACTGTAGCTGCGGGGAAACGTTATATTTCGGCCGAACTGGCTGAATTGATGACGAATGAATTAAGCCACCCTTCCGAAAAACAATTGCATGAAACCTTGTCTGACCGCGAATTCCAGGTCTTTGTGAAACTGGCAGCGGGGCAGACACCTACCGCGATTGCAGATGAATTGTTTATCAGCATCAAAACCGTCAGTACCTATCGCAGTCGTATCCTCGAAAAAATGGCGATGAAATCCAATGCTGACTTGACTTACTATGCGATCAAATATGGTTTGCTTAATTAAACGATTGATCTACTCAAATACAGTCATTGACTATAGATCCGGTTGCATATTTTGATTAACAACTCTACTTGTCCATATTCAGATAGTGCCGAATGGACCAGGCAAAAGTCAGGCATTGTAGGTATGGCCCTTACAGTCAAACTGCAAAACTTTTTATACAATATTTTGGGTAGTGATCGGTTGAGAATCCATGTATAAATTATTGTTGGTTGAAGATTCAGCGCTTATTCGTGATGTCATCATTGAGATGCTGCACGACTGTGAGGATTTGGCGATCGAGAATATTGCCACTACCAGTGATGAAGCCATCGATTTTTTGAATCATGGTGAATACGACATGATCGTGCTTGATATCGAGTTAGCCAAAGGCACCGGTTTTGATGTAGTGCGCCACACCAAGCAAAAAAACTACCCTTATAAAATGCCGGACATTGTCATGCTAACCAATCATGGAAACAGCTACTATCGTGAGCTGGCCCGCGACATGGGCGTGGAATATTTTTTTGACAAGTCTCTGCAGTTTGATGAATGCATGGATGTAATACAGCAACACGCAAGCCAACCTTCCTAATAACTTTAAAAATGGTGAGTGGACAACATGCTCACAAGCAGTCACATGTGCCCGCAATCTGGGACAACCATTTATCACAAAAATCCAATTAACCAGTTTTGCCAGCAATGGTCATTGCTATCTATATACTTTATAGCAATATTGCTAACAGCTTGTGCCTCTATCCCGGATTCAAAACAGGCTCTTGAAGAACTCAATACTCAAGCACAACCCATAGAAGTGGTAGGTGCCAAACAAACATTACCCGCCGGCAAAATCAACAAAGTCCTGAAAAACCTCTCGTCAGATGAACGCATCCGCGCATCACTGGCGGAACATCTCCGTATCGAGCAAGCCATTGCCGGCAACAACTTATATGCTGACAACAAAGTCACTTTACTATTTAATGGTGAAGATACTTTCAGCACCATGCGTAGCACGCTAGAAAGCGCCAGAAACCACATCCATCTTGAGTACTTCACGTTTGAAGATGTAGATCTTGGCGGCATCACACTAAAAGCATTGCTTTTGGACAAGCTCTCGAAAGGTGTTAATGTGCATATCATTTATGATGCAATTGGCTCTATCAGCACGCCGCCTGAACTGTTCGAAACACTAAAAAAAGCAGGTGCCAAAATCACCATTTTCCACCCTGTTAAAGCCGATACCATCACCCTAATTAACCAGCGCGACCATCGGAAAATAATGGTTGTAGATGGCAAGGTCGCGATTTTAGGCGGGGTGAATTTGAGCAAAACCTACCAAAGCAAAGGTTCACTAAGGTTTTTCAGCAAGAAAAAATTGCCTGAGCTCAACCAGGCAGATTGGCGCGATACCGATGTGTTGGTGTCTGGCCCGGTGGTGGCAAATATCCAGCAGGTCTTTCTTGAACATTGGGATGAGGCACAACCATTGGATGAAACCAGTTTCTTCCCGCCCCTTTCCAAACAGGGTGAACAGTTTTTGCGTGTGATCGCTACGCCTGCAACCAAACGCAAAAATACTGATTCACCCTATTACCTGACACTGGTGGCGGCCATAGAAAGTGCGGAAAGCCACATTGTGCTCAACTCGGCTTACTTTGTGCCGACAGAGGCGCAGGAAGATGCGCTTGCTGCTGCGGCTGAGCGGGGTGTAAAAGTGTCGTTATTAGTGCCCAGCCTGAGTGACTCTATGCTGGCGATTAATGTCCAGCGCTCGCACTACGCCCGGCTGTTAGAGCATGGCGTGGAAATTTATGAGATGCAGGATCAAATATTACATGCCAAGATGATCTCTATCGATGGCGTGTGGTCTGTCATTGGCAGTTCTAATTTTGATTACCGCAGCGCGGGTATCAATGCTGAAATTGATGTTGTTATTTTAGATAATCAAACAGCCAAAATCCTTGAAAGCCGTTTTCAGGAAGACTTGAAAAGCGCTAAAAAGATTGAGTTACAAGAGTGGCAGAATCGCTCTTTATGGCAAAAACTGAAGCAGCAATCATCGCGTATTTTTGAGGATATTCTTTAGTGATTAATAAAGACACATGGGAATTACTCAGTTACGTAGTCACAGTGATTGGTCTGCCGCTGGCAATCATGACCTTTATGCTTGAACAACGTAAAGAACGCGAGAATGAAGATGAAGAAGTCTATCAACTGCTCGCAGACAACTACACCGATTTCCTAAAGCTCGTCATGGCTAACCCTGACTTGCAACTGCGCTCGCATAGTGGCCCACTCACCATGTCTCCAGAACAGGAAGAACGCAAACTGGTGCTGTTTGAGATTTTAATTTCATTGTTTGAGCGGGCTTATCTTCTGACTTATGACCCAGATATGCATGGGAAGCGCCTGCGGCGCTGGATGTCGTGGGAAGACTACATGCGGGAGTGGTGCCTGCGAGAGGATTTCCGCCAGTACATGCCCAGATTGTTGATAGGCGAAGACGCTGATTTTGTCGCCCATATCAGTAATATCGCCAGCACAATCAAAGGGCCAGAGGCAGGGCAATAATCCGCATGGCCAGGTGCTACACCTGACTCATTGCTGGAGGGGGGTTAGCTTGAACCCGGCTTCGCGTAATGCCATTATCAACCCTGTAGTACCGGCCAGGTGTGCAGCGCCCACGGCAATGAACACTCTTTCCTTTTCTGCCAGTGCAATTGCCCGTTCAGTCATTTCACGATTACGATCATCCAGTAACTTTACCCTTATTCGTGCCCATAACGAGCTTGGCATTAAATGCTGCGTGAGCCCTTCATCCATATGTAGCAACAGGTCCTGATCTCCCGTTAGATAGACTCTGAGCAGCCGCTCGAAATCCTTTTCCTTCTGTGCCTGACTGCGCTTTAGCACGGTACGTAGCATCAACAACTGCTCATCCATGCTCAGGCTATCCATCACACCAAAATGTGCCTGCGGTGTTTCCAGGCCCAGCACCTGTTTATCCAGCTCTTCCGCTTTGGCTTTTAACAAAAAGTCCTGTGCAAAAGGTGTCTGCGGCTTTGGCAAATCAAACATTACCGCGAGTAACCAAGGCTTCATTTTCAGCACCATTTCCATAGGTATGACATGCATATCCGCCAGTTGGGCCACCTTATCCAGTTCTGCTTCAGATAAATACTGCTTTAAATTGCCTTGCGGCAATTGCAGCAGTTTAGCAGGAGGCGTGTCTGCAACTTCAAGCATGAATGTATCCACACTCTTCAATGCCTGCAGCACCACGGGTGAAAAGTTAGTCACGCGGTTATCGTCGGTATGCATGGTACCGAACAGGTAACTGATTTGCCCTTCAGGCGACTCCATCTGCCAGAAAAGACTTTTTTCTGCTGCAGCTCCTGGTAAACACCACAACAATCCTATGAAGATCCAACCTACTATCACATGCATGTTTATTTCCGCCGATTTAAGTTACCCGATAGCGCCCCTAAACAATTTCCATCAGAGCGCACACTGCAAATTATTTTTGTTGCTTTTTTAACACATAGAAACAATATGATTACATTTAATTACAAATCAATTGCTTTATAAGATCAGATATTATTACTATCTGATAAAACAAAAAACAATTTAGTAAGCAGTCGCATAAAGCTTAAAAGATGATTCAACGTGGCCACACCCGAATCAGAAAGCATCGTTTACTAATTATAAGAAGTTATGTACTCCATTTAAAAATGCCTCATCAAGCTGCAAACAAATGATTGAAGGTAATTGAAAGAAATCACATCCTGGCATTTCATAACAATTAGCAAGCACTTTACCGTTTGACATAGCGGCTTCAGCCATGAAGCACATATAAAAATAGCATCACGTTCATACTAAAAAAAGGGAGTTATCGTGATCAATAGCAAACTCGGTTGGGCCGTATTACTCGTCATTCTGGGCAGCGCAAGCATCTACTCGCTTACCCATAAAAAAGTTGTTGATTCGGCCATGTCTGAAGGTAAGACAGTGGCAGACTTTCCGCAGACTTCCAGTGCATGGTTTGATGCCATGGATAATGGGGTGACCCTCAACGACGAGCAAAGAAAAGGACGCAATACCTGGCTACTCTGGTCCGGCGGTAATCAGGACTTCTGGGATTATATGGCAGGACATAGTTTTGGCACTGTGGATCTGCTCAAGATCATGGATAGCCGTCACCGCCAGGAACGTTTCAAATGGTTTGGAATTATCAATGACCCCGACATGCAACAAGCCAAATCGGCAGATCAATATGGCCTGTGGCTGGACACACCTAAAGACAAACTGGCATCGGATGTTGATGAAAAGGTTTATGGAAAACCTTCCGGCATTGTAGGCTTGCGACTTTATCCCAACCCTGCATTTGATGAGAAAGCTAAAGCTAAATGGAATGCCGTACGCTACTATCAGGACCAGAACTACTATTACAGCTCAAAGCTGGTGCGTCCATACCGGGTTGGCATGACCTGTGCATTCTGTCATGTATCGTTCCATCCATTAAATACTCCGGCAAACACAGCAGAACCAGACTGGAAGAACCTCTCCAATAATATAGGGGCACAATATCTCTGGATTAACCGTGTCTTTGGTTACGATTTAAAACCGGATAATTTTATTTGGCAGTTATTCAGGACCAGTCCTCCAGGCGCGCTGGACACCTCATTCATTGCCACAGATAACATTAATAATCCGCGGACTATGAATGCTATTTACAGTGTCGCGGCTCGACTGGCGACAGGACATAAAGAAAAACAGGCCGGTGGCAACCTTGATTTACCTAATCAACAAACCGAGATGGTGGTTCCCCACATTTTAAAAGACGGAGCGGATTCGGTCGGTATCTACGGCGCCCTGAGTCGCGTCTATGTCAATATCGGGCAATTTCACCAGCAATGGATCAAAAATCACAACCCGATCTTAGGTGGGTTGCCACAATCCCCGTTTGAAATCAAAAATGCGATGCATAACTCAGTCTATTGGCAATCCACGGCTGAACGGGTGGGACCTTTAGCAGATTTCTTTATTCAGGCTGCACAACCAACCTCCCTGCAAAGCACACCAGAAGGCGCCCACTTCCTCAGCCAGGATAAAAACGTCATTCAACGTGGGAAACAAGCATTTGCACAACAATGCGCAAGTTGCCATTCAAGTAAACAACCAGCTGCAGTCCGCGGCAGTGAGGAATACAAGACGCAACTGTCAGCATTAGTCATGGCTGATGATTTTCTTAAAGATAACTATTTGTCTACGGATGCACGTATTCCGATTACAAAACTGAAAACCAATGCCTGCAGTGCCCTGGCTACCAACAGCACTCGTAACCATGTGTGGGATAACTTCTCTTCAGAAACCTACAAAACGCTTCCTTCTGTAGGTGAAATTGTCATGGAACACCCTGTCACAGGCAAACCATTTAAATTTGCAGCACCGTCTGGTGGCCCTGGTTACCAGAGAGTGCCTTCGCTTATTTCGGTTTGGGCGAGTGCACCCTTTTTACATAACAATGCCTTGGGCAGCTACCATCAGGACCCTTCTATTGCGGGCAGACTCGTTGATTATGAGGATGCCATGCAAAAGTTACTATGGCCGGAAAAACGCGATGGCTTTGCGTCTATCTATCGCACCACCGAAGAAAGCTGGATCAAGATACATCCAACTTTCATACCAGCGGTTTTATCCCCCCTTCTCAAAGACCTGGAGGATGACGATGGCAATATCGCCATCGGCCCTATTCCCAAAGGCACCCCGGTGAATTTATTGGCGAATATCAATTTCTCGCTGGAAGATAAAACACAGCTCAAACAAACCCTGAAGGTATTGCACAAGGTGAAAAAGGCGTTAATCCTTATTCACCAGAAAAACTTAAAAGGCGACGACGCAACAGCGGTCTTACTGCCATTGGTTGATCCTTTGATTTCTATCAGCAAATGCCCGGACTTTATTACTGACAAGGGGCACTACTACGGCACCAAGCTAAGCGATGAAGATAAAAAAGCACTGATTGAATACGTAAAATATTTATAAAAACCGACGTGGAGCTCGATCATGGCACAGGATAATGAAGCCGAATTCGATTATGTTGTCGTAGGATCCGGTGCCGGCGGCGGCACAGTGGCTCCCAACCTGGCCAAAGCGGGCTATAGGGTATTGTTATTGGAAGCAGGAGGCGAAGACGAGCCCTGGAATTATCAAGTACCGGTATTTCATCCGAATGCTTCAGAGGACGAAAGTTTACGCTGGGATTTTTTTGTACGCCATTATGCCAACGATGCTCAGCAAAAGCGGGACGATAAACTAAGCGCCGAAAAAAACGGCGTGCTATACCCCAGATCTGGCACGCTGGGCGGATGTACTGCACATAACGCCATGATCACCGTCTATCCGCATAACAGTGACTGGGAGCATATCAAGCACATTACTGGAGATGATTCCTGGAGTGCTGAAAAAATGCGGAAGTATTTTCAACGCTTTGAAAACAACCGCTCGCATCCTGTACAACGGTTTTTTGCAAAACTGACCGGATTCAACCCCGGCCGCTTCGGATTCAATGGCTGGTTGCAAACCAGCATGCCAAGGCCAGGTATAGATATCCTCAAAGATGCCGCGTTATTGCAGCTACTGAAGTACTCAGCGGTTCATGCTTTAAAACAAATCAACATGCCGCTTAAAGTACTAAAAGCCGGACTCCATGCCTTACTGGATCCGAATGACTGGCGTCAGGTTAAAAAAAGTGCTCAGGGATTATGCTATACCCCTCTTGCAACAAAAAATGGCAAACGTACGGGCACCAGAGATTTTATCCGTGCCATCCAGAATCAATATCCCGACCGATTGGTGGTTCGTACGCACGCCTTGGTCACGCAAGTGTTATTTGATGAAAACCATACGGCAATCGGTGTAGCTTATTTAGAAGGCAAACATTTATACGCAGCGGACCCCCGTGCCGAAAGCGCAGCCAGCGCAGCGCAGATTAAAAAAGTGTATGTCAAAAGAGAAGTCATTCTTTCTGGCGGAGCTTTTAATACACCACAACTTCTGATGCTTTCAGGTATAGGTCCGGCTGATGAACTGGCTAGACATCACATTCCGGTCAGAGTCGATTTACCTGGTGTCGGCAGGAACCTGCAAGACCGGTATGAAGTGGGAGTAGTCAGTGAAATGCATGCGCCCTTTTCACTGCTGGATGGATCAACCTTCAGAGGCCCTGCCCCAGGCGAAACTCCAGACCCACAGTTTATCGACTGGATAAAAGGCAAAGGCGTCTACACCACCAATGGGGCGGTACTGGCTGTCGTCATTAAATCCAGCCCTGAGCAGCCCGAACCAGATCTCATTATTTTTGGCCTGGCAGGCAAATTTTACGGCTATTTTCCTGGCTATTCTGACATTATCACTGAGGGACATAAACACTTTACCTGGGCGATTCTGAAAGCCCATACCAACAATACCGGCGGCAGAGTGACCCTGAATTCCAGCAATCCCCAGGACGTACCCAATATAAATTTCCACTACTTTCATGAAGGAACAGACACCAAAGGTGAAGACCTGGCTGCGGTGGTGAGCGGCGTAGAATTCGTGCGTCGCATGACACAACAAGTCGATCATTTGATCAAGCAGGAAGTGGTTCCGGGTGCGCAGGTAGATAGTCCGGAAAAGATTGCAGATTTTGTCCGCGACAATGCCTGGGGCCATCATGCATCATGCACCTGCAAAATCGGCGCTGACACGGATCCAATGGCGGTGTTGGATAGCCGTTTTAATGTAAGGGGAACAAAAAACCTGCGTGTTGTAGATGCATCTGCTTTCCCTAAAATACCGGGATTTTTTATTGTCACTTGCGTTTACATGATAGGTGAGAAGGCTGCTGAAGTGATTATCAAGGATGCAAAAGCACATCGTATTTGAGGTATCCACGGCATATAAAATTCACGCATTAAGGGAGAAGTACAATGAGCCTGACTCATGATAGCAGCTTCGATATCACTCTAGAACATCAGCATTTTGCTGAACACCGGCAACGCCATGGTTTAGGTGAAAGCACAGAATACAGTGCATTAGCCATTTCTGGCGGAGGTGTACGCTCAGCCTCTTTCGCACTCGGGGTCATGCAAGGCCTGGTCTCCGCTAATATCATGCGAAATATAGATTATATGTCCACCGCCTCTGGCGGCGGCTATATCGGTTCAGCACTCACATGGTTACTCAACCAAATCAATGCCTCTAATCCGGAACAACCCGCAAGTGTTGAAACAGGCCGTTTCCCTCTGGGCAGGATAAAAGCCGGCACCACTAACAACAATGCTCCCGATGGCAATGCCGAACTTGACTTTATCAGGCATCACAGCAGTTACCTCACGCCAACCAAGGCATTGAATAATGTATCTCTTCTGGCAGTCATACTGCGCTCAAGCTTTGTCTCAATCACCACTTATTTTTTAGCGATCTCAGCATTACTCTTTATTTTTGTAAGCCTGGGGGCGTTTGAGCCTGTCCGTACATCGGCCACAGCCTGGTTACCTGAGGTTATTACCTATAACTGGTTTTTGCTGTCAGCAGCGCTCATGGTATTTATATTCGCTTCCGGCTCTTTCATTTATGCCATTTTCACCCGGATGCTGGCTTCAGAATCCCTCTATCAACCCCGTACCAAACTACAAACTTTTTTTGGCAACCTCATTTACGCAGGCGTGATTGCACTGATATTGGCAAGTATCCCGTTCTTGCATAGCCTACTCACGCACCTGGGTAATCAATGGCAAAGTTTTTACGCAGAAAAAGGGTTTGCCGGGCTAAGTACATTTTTAGGGTTCGTCATGGGGGTGATACAGTTTTTTCGCCTGAGAAAAGGTTGCGTCAATGACAAACGAAGCCAGCTGCTCATTTTTGGCGCATCGACTTTCCTCATTTATGGCCTATTCTTTTCTGCCTATTTATTAGACCTGACCATCATCAACCATGATCAGCCAGTATTACTGGTGATCACCTTATTCTTGGCAGCAGCCGTGTCCGGCCTGTATATCAACACAAACTACATCAGCCTGCACCGCATGTATCGCGACAGGCTGATGGAATGCTACTTGCCAAACCTGGAGAGCATCAAGAAAAACACTTGGGGGTATGCCTCTGTTGCAGATCACACAGGGCTGGATAAGATGTGTCAATCTCCCAATCAACGCCCCTATCATATTATTAATACCAACGTGGTGTTAACAACCTCGCAGAAGGTGCAATATCATGCAAGAGGGGGTGATAGCTTCATCTTATCCCCTCTGCTGTGCGGCTCAAACGCCACCGGCTGGGTGCGCACCACATCCTGGTTAAAAGATACACCGGCCAGTACAGGCATGACACTAGCCACAGCCATGGCTGCATCAGGCGCATCTGTTAATCCGAATGCTGGAAACAATAGCCGCGGCATGGCAAGAACACCTTTGATCTCTGCCGTACTTTCCCTGCTAAATGTGCGACTGGGTATCTGGGCGACTAATCCCCGCTTTTATGAAAACAAGCTAAGCAAACCCGCTTTTCTTACAACGCTGATTAAATCCTTTAATGAAAACAATCCACAGATTGAACTGAGCGATGGAGGGCATTTCGACAATTTGGCCATCTACGAATTAATACGTCGCAGAGTGAATATCATCATTGCTTCAGATGCTGGTGCAGACAAGCATTTTGTATTTGATGATCTTGGCAATTGTATAGAAAAAGTACGTGTAGATTTCAATGTGAATATTCGCTTTAACGACGAGCAATTCACACTTGATAATTTGCAACCTGGCAGCGCAGGAGCAAGCCAACGTGAAATAATGAAATATGGCCTGGCAAAGAATGGATTTGCGATTGCGACGATCGAATACCCGCCTATTGATGATGCCAATCAAAGCACTTTATATGGCACCTTGATTTACATCAAAGCCACCATGATTCCTGAACTGCCGGTAGATGTCACTAACTTTAAAGCCGCGCACCCGGACTTCCCCCACGAGCCGACTTCAGACCAGTTTTTTAATGAAATCCAATTTGAGGCATATCGTGAATTAGGGTACCAGATCACTAAAAAAATGGTTAAGGATTGCAATACCCATGCATGGCTGAAACATTTTTCTCATCCCTAGTGATGCACTTTAAGAGAGTCATGATGAAAAGAATAAAATCACGCGCTACAGCCGCTTTACTGGTATCACTCGCGATATCCGCATGCTCTAAACTTCCTGAATATCACGCCGTTGATGAGACCCACTGGCTTGATCAGAACTGGTCACCCAGTATGTGGAACCAGTTTTACCATGTTGCCCAAGGCACAGAAATCATGCCTTATAAGTGGTTTCTTGCGCTTGAGCAGCCAGTGATAGAGTTAGGTGAAGTACCTCTATTGAAAGAAACATCCAATCTGGGCAGGTATGGCTTTTTGCCCGATGCAGCGAACGCCAGCAATAACCCGGATGGCTTACCTGTCGGCTTTGTTAAAGATACAGCATTTAAAAACCCCTACTCCGGCAAGCAGCAAACCATGCTTGGTTTTACTTGTGCGACTTGCCATACCGGACAACTCAATATCACCACATCAGAGCAATTAAAGGTGGGATTACGGATTGATGGCGGCCCGGCGATGATAGATTTGCAGACATTTGAGACGGACCTGGCAAAAGCCTTAATTCTCACAGACAAAATTCCTTTCCGCTTTGAAAGATTCTCCAAACGTGTGCTTGGCGAAGACTACACCGCGGACGCTTCAGAAAACCTGCATAAAGAACTGAAAGCCTTTCTTAAAACGGGCTTTAGAGAACTCAAATTAAATACTTTAAAAAAAATATATCCGCATGCACCGGGTTTTGGTCGCGTTGACGCACTCAACCGCATTAATAACCAGGTATTTGGTCTACAGTTGGATGAAGACAATATGCATACTGCGGATGCACCGGTCGCTTATCCGCATATTTGGGAAACCAGCTGGTTTTCACATGTGCAATACAATGGATCGGTACCTAACCCTCTACTGCGCAATATCGGTGAGTCACTGGGCGTGAAGACGCCCATTGTACTTACTGGCGATGCCTCGAACTGGTATCAAACGGCTTCACATATCGATAATTTGGTAGCGCTTGAACAATGGCTGGCTGGCAAGGCGCCTTACGAAGGCCTGACAGCGCCGCACTGGCCTGAGCAATATCTGGGAAAAATCGATCAAACCAAAGCACAAGCTGGAAAAGTCTTATATACCCAGCATTGTGCAAGCTGCCACCTGCCACCTAAAGCAGAACTGATGCAAGACCTGAGTGCCGAACAGCCAAGATTCTGGACCAAACAAAATACCTTAGGCCAACGCTTACTAGATACACCGATGGTGCCACTTGACCAGATTGGAACAGACCCTAATCAGGCCAACGGCTTTGTAGACCGGACCGTAGACACTAAAGATTTGGGGCTTGGCAAGCTGAATGCAGGCGTAGCATTGGATACTGTGACCAGGTTAGTCGCTCAACGCTATTTTAAAGAAAACAATATTCCTCCTGACCAACAAATCATGATGGGTAACGGGCACGAAGTCGGCAGCGAGCCGCCAGTAGCGGAACGCCACTATAAAGCTCGCCCGCTTGCAGGGGTATGGGCGACGCCGCCGTTTTTGCACAACGGTTCAATCCCTACGCTTTATGCGCTGCTATCACCACTGAGTGAGCGCCCTGAAAAGTTTTATTTGGGCACGCATGAGTATGATGCAGTGCGCGTCGGTTATCTTAGTACCGAACTATCAGGAGGCTATGTATTCGACACGTCGAAAAGTGGCAACCATAACACTGGTCATGTATTTGATGACAATCATGACAAAGGCACCATCGGGCCTAAACTGACCGAGGCACAGCGCTGGCAACTGCTTGAATATCTCAAAACTTTGTAAAGATCAGGAGTTAGGTAATGGGCCAATACAACATGCGCAATGTTGCACACTTTGACTTTAGAGGCTACAAACAAGTGGTAGACCCCGGTGGTTTGGGACAATTGTCCCCTGCACCCGATTATCATGTGCTGGCAGAGGGAGACTCCTGGTTCAATATTGTCGGCAATACCGGTGCTTTCAAACCAAGAAACGTGCTGGATACCCTTACATTTAAGCGCCAGCCAACGGCCTTGGTGAATTTGGCGAGAAGTGGTGACACGGTAACCCATATTTCGCAAGCACTACATGATGGCACACTGGAAGAAGCTCTCAATCATAGAAAATGGGATTTAATTTTATTAAGTGCGGGGGGAAATGACCTGATTGATGCATTAACTAATCAGGGTCAATATCTGATAGAAGGAAAATATCTATCCATTCTTCAAAGTCACGCGACGCCACAGAACTATCAAAGCTTTATCAACCAGCAAGACTTAAGCAAGCTCAGGCAGCATCTTGTAGCATCCTACCAGCGTTTTCATCAGTACAAAGTAAAAACGAAAAACAAGACTACGCCTGTACTGATTCATACCTATGATTACCCTACCCCGAACAATGCAAAAGCAAGATGCCTGGTCAGGCTCGGCCCCTGGCTTTATAAAGCGCTTAAATATCAGAAAATCCCTGAAACATATTGGTACCAGATTTCAGATGCTTTGTTTCAAAGCCTGAGAGACACCCTGCTTGAACTTCCAGCCATCATCGATACCAGCTTTAATGTCCTCAATACCTGCGATACCCTGAAGCGGGCAGCGAATCATCAATCAGGGAACACTAACGACTGGCTGAATGAGATTCACCCGAATGCGGCAGGACTTGAAAAAATCGGAGAAAAGTTATCCAAAAAAATCAGTGCGTTGATCTGAACAGAATAAAAATCTACGTCTGATGGCAAAAAGATAAATCTTCGATCCAGCTCATTCATATCCACAGAAACACGGTCAGCTAATAGGGGTTTGTTGCCTTTTTACACAGGGCATTCACCGATCTCGAATTGTGAAAAGAGGTATGTATGCAATTTAAAGCAAACGCAAAACCCATTTCTCAAGCAGGTTTAGGCCGTGCACTTGAAAAACTGCAGATGAACCCTGCGCAAACAGCTGCCTTGTGGTCGGTTTTTGAGGTAGAAACCTCAGGGACCACGCAAGGTTTTGGCTTCCGGCCGGACAAAAGACCCCAAATTCTTTTCGAACGCCATATTTTCCGTAAATATACCGATCAACAATTTAACCAGCAATATCCTGATTTATCCGGACCACAAGGTAACTACGGGGCACTCAGCCAACAGTATGAAAAGCTGGAACGCGCACTCACCTTATGTCGTCAGCATCGATTGGGAGATGAGCCTGCATTCAAAGCCTGTTCCTGGGGCATAGGGCAAGTGATGGGCTTTAATCATGCCCTGGCGGGTTATGAATCTGCCGCGAGTATGGTAGAGGCCATGATCTTAAGTGAAGACCACCAACTATGGGCGATGGCCAACTTTCTGGACAATACCGGCCTGGCGAAACATTTAAGAACACAGAACTGGACCGCCTTTGCCAAAGGTTATAACGGGCCAAGCTATGCAGCGAATCATTACGATATCAAACTAGCCGAAAACTATGCGCGTTTCTCATCCGGTTCCATGCCTAACCTGGAGATAAGGAGCGTACAAGCCGCCTTGCTGGTGTTGGGTTATCCACCGGGAAAAATCGATGGTGTTCCCGGCCCGAGGACGCATGCGATGCTTAAAAATTTTCAGATTTCACAAAACCTGCCCGCAACTGGAACGCTGGATCCGGTCACTTACCAGACGATTACTGAAAAAGCATTCTCGTGATTAACGCTTTGGCTGATTAATAACGGGATGGCTAATTGTTAAGTTCGGAGCACACAATGAGCATGAACATCAGGGGTAAAAGAATTTGCCAGCAATCACCGTACGCTAGAATACCTGGCTGTCATTACGCACCCTGATCAAGCAGCAACCAGGCTCATGAAAACCTCGTTGAACCAAATGATTGTCATAGGTGATTCTGCGCATCATAGCGCATTCAGGTATGGTGATTGTATATCCGGCATTACCTCTGCTATTGCTGGATTGTCGCACGCAGCGGCATTTTTGAAGACTAGGATAGGCCTGTAGCAGTGCTGTTTGCCATTTTGCTTATTCATGGCTGGCTACTGCATAACAAAGCGGAAAAAGCCTGAGAAAGGGCGCTTTACTGGATAAAGCGGAGAATTTTGCGACTTGAAGGCGAATCTGTGGCCTCTGAAGAAAATCGGGTGATCCTATCGCAAGCCAGAGCTGTACTTGCCACAATGAAAACCTGAACACCGGGGTATTTGCACCCCTCTCTCAACAACTTACGATGCAGGCTATTTTCATCATCATTAACGGTATATCAGGATTAAAAATCACCGAGTACTCTGCCATCGCCCAGCTTTAAGATCAGCGTGTCGTAGAGGTTTTCTTTTTTCCATGGCCACTGCCATTACGCACAGGACTTGCACCGTTTTTCATCTGGTTGAACCCTCTGGGCATGAGCTTGGGCACAAAACGGCTGCCGTCGGACTGCACGATTTTTGGCAGCACCGCTGGCTGGTAGGCCGGGATCAAATGCTTTTTACCGTTACCGATCAGGTCTGCCCTGCCCATTTTCTTTAATGCCTCGCGCAACATAGGCCAGTTTTGCGGATCATGGTAACGGATAAACGCTTTATGCAGTTTGCGCACGTTGCCTGTTTTTGGCACCGGTACAAACTCCGAATCCTGCGTCACCTTGCGTAACGGGTTTTTGCCGCTGTGGTACATGGCGGTGGCCATCGCCATCGGCGTGGGCGTAAAGGTTTGCACCTGGTCCAGCCTGAAGTCATTACGCTTCAGCCATAGGGCCAGATTCAATACATCCTCGTCAGTAGATCCTGGATGTGCTGCAATAAAGTATGGGATCAAATACTGTTTCTTGCCGGCGTCGGCACTGAATTTCTCAAACATGCGCTTGAACTCGTCATAAGCGCCCATGCCGGGTTTCATCATTTTACTCAGTACATTTTCTTCGGAATGTTCAGGCGCAATTTTCAGGTAGCCGCCAACATGGTGCTGCACCAGTTCCTTGACGTACTCTGGCGATTTCACCGCCAGGTCGTAACGTAAACCGGAGCCGATCAGGATCTTTTTCACGCCGCGCAGGTTGCGCGCCTTGCGGTAAAGCTGGATCAGCGATGAATGATCGGTATTCAGGTTTTCACATACACCTGGATAAACACAGGATAACTTGCGGCAGTTTTTCTCAATCTCCTCCGACTTGCAGGAGAGCCTGTACATATTGGCGGTGGGTCCGCCAAGGTCTGAAATCACGCCGGTGAAACCATCGACTTTGTCGCGGATCTCTTCGATCTCGCGCAGGATAGAGTCTTCGGAGCGGCTCTGGATGATGCGGCCTTCATGCTCGGTGATCGAGCAGAAAGTACAACCGCCAAAACAGCCGCGCATGATATTGACCGAGAAACGGATCATTTCCCAGGCCGGGATATTGGCGCCCTGGTATGCCGGATGCGGTTTACGCGCATACGGCAAATCGTAAACGTAATCCATCTCTTTGGTGGTGAGCGGGATAGGCGGCGGGTTCAGCCATACTTCACGCTTATCGTGCTTTTGCACCAGTGCCCGCGCATTGCCGGGGTTCGCCTCCAGGTGCAGCACGCGCGAAGCATGCGCATACATCACCGGGTCGCTGAGCACTTCTTCGTAAGACGGCATGCGTATCACCTGGCGGTCACGCGGCACTTTGGCGGCTTTTAGCGGCAAAGGCAAGCTGATGGCAGGGGCTGCCGTTGCATCGCCGGCTTTATCATCGGTGGCACAACTGGCATCGCCCTTACCCATTTTCATGGCATACGGGTCTTCGTGTTTGTCAATAACGCCGGGGCGATCCAGGCGCGTTGATGGCACTTCTACGAAATCATCCGGCACCTGTTTGCGGATAAAAGCGGTCCCACGGATGTCCTGGATTTCCGCAATATGCTCACCGCGGCCCAGCCTGTGAGACAGTTCGATAATGGCACGTTCGGCATTGCCATACAGAAGGATATCCGCCTTGGAATCGATCAGTATCGAGCGGCGCACTTTATCAGACCAGTAGTCGTAATGCGCGATGCGGCGCAAACTGGCTTCAATACTGCCTATTACCAATGGCACCGATGGATAGGCTTCTTTACAACGCTGGGAATAGACCAGTACGGCGCGGTCAGGGCGTTTGTTGGCATCAGCATTCGGCGTATAGGCATCATCCGAGCGGATCTTACGGTCTGCCGTGTAGCGGTTCACCATGCTATCCATATTGCCGGCGGTCACGCCAAAATACAGGTTGGGTTTGCCTAAAGCCTTGAACGGCTCCGCTGATTGCCAGTCCGGCTGGGCAATGATGCCTACGCGGAAACCCTGTGATTCCAGCAAGCGCCCGATCAGCGCTGCGCCAAAACTTGGGTGGTCAATATAAGCATCGCCACTGACCAGGATGATGTCGCAACTATCCCAGCCCAGCGCATCCATCTCGGCGCGGCTCATCGGCAGCACAGGCGCTGTGCCAAAGCGTTTCGCCCAGTAAGAACGATAGCTGCTGACAGGTTTGGCAGTAAGGGAGGTATAGGTTTCCACGCGAATGACCGGGCGATGCTTGAGAGTTGCGCATTTTACGCGTTAATCAATTGATTTGAAATAAAATTTTTCAAAAAATTCAATGTATTTATCTGCCAGCCTTGCGCTACCAGCAGCGCAGTCTCAATCCGGCACTTTTCCATATCGCCATATCTTTATATTTGTATTGCAGGCGACGACAAAGCCCTGTATAAACAATGACAAGATGGGGAAAGCTTAAATAATAATTACATAAATATACAATGAAACACTACGCATTATTCAAAAAAATCCTGCTGCCGCTGGCTATGCTGGGGCTGACGGTAGGACTTATTTCATTCGCCTATATTTTCAACCAGCACCTGGTGAATATTGAAACCAAAGCCAATGAAGAAACACAAAAACTCTCAAACCTGCTGATCACCGCCAAAACGCTGGTGAGTGAACATGTGTTATCGAGCATGGCATTGCTGCAGCAATATGCTTATACCGAAGGCCCTCCATCCATTAAAGGTACCACCACCCTGCTGGATATGCAGGTACCCAACCTGTTATTCGGCAGCTCGCCGCAAACCGGTAACAAAGTACTGGTAGATTCGGTCACCCGCATCGGCAGCGGTACCGCCACCATTTTCGTCAAACGTGACCAGCGGTTCTTCCGGGTCGCCACTAATGTCAAGAAAGCCGACGGCACCAATGCGTTCGGCACAGAACTGAATGCCGAAGGCAGGCCAATCAAACAGTTATTGAATAACCGGACTTTTTACGGTGTGGTGGATATTCTGGGCGAGGCTTACCTCTCCCGTTATGAACCCATGCATGATGATCAAGGCGAACTGATCGGCGCGTGGTATGTGGGCTACAAGCTTAATTTCAACGCGATCGACCAGGCTATCCGGCAATGGGGCTTCCTGGAAAAAGGCTTCGTAGCCATCACCGATCTCCAGGGAAAGATACGCTTCCTGACAGCAGGTGTCAGCGAAGAACAAGCCTACGCTGCCATTGCTGACAGGGAACATGAGTGGAAAAGAGTCACGCGTGAAGTGCCTGAATGGGATTTCCAGATCAATATCCTCTATCCTGCCAGCGAAGCTTACTGGTCAGCGCTGGGTGCGCTTTCCCCGGTGCTGATTATTACGCTGATCGTGGCGCTGGTCGTGTTGATCGCACTGGCGAGCGGTTTGCAACGTTTTGTGCTGAACCCGCTAGGCGGCGAACCTGAAACCGCCAGGCAATTACTGATGCGTATTGAAAGTGGTGACTTTGCCGAAGACAGCACTTCAGCCAAACCAGGCACCTTGATCGCCATCATGATCAAAATGCGCAGACGTTTGCGGGAAATGCTGAGCCAGATCCATGCCAATGCCAATCGCCTGAAGATTTCTTCAAGTGTATTCGAGCACGCCAATGATGCCATTTTCATTACCGACAGCCGCGGCCTGATCGTGCAATGCAATCCCTCTTTCAGCATAGTCACAGGTTACAGCCAGTCGGAAGTCATTGGCCATCCACCCGAAGCCTTTGGATTAGCCTGTCACGACCCGCAGTTCTTTGAATCCTTTTACAAACCTCAAACCGTGCAGGAATGGCACGGTGAAGTCTGGAACCGGCACCGGCTGGGCGAAGAGTATCTGACCGAGCTAGAGCTGTCGCCGGTAATGAATGAATCCGGCGAGTTCCAGCATTATGTAGGATTGTTTTCCGACATTACTCACGAGAAAGAACAGCAGAACAAGCTGGAGCACCTGGCCTATCATGATGTGCTGACACAACTGCCGAACCGCATGCTCTTTTCCCGGCGATTGCAGCATGCATTGATAGAAGCTGAGCGTGAACAATCGCTGATTGCGATTTGCTACATTGATCTAGATGACTTCAAGATCGTCAATGATCAGTACGGGCATGAGTATGGCGACAAGCTGCTCACGCAATTAGCGGCCCGACTGACAGGCATTCTCAGGCCATCCGATACCATCGCCCGCCTGGGTGGGGATGAATTTGCCATGCTGCTATGCGGCTGCCACACGCAAACCGAATACAGCCGCTTGCTCAAAAAGCTGCTGGCGGCGATTGAAAAGCCGTTTGCCATTGATAAATTCAAGTTCTCGATCTCTGCCAGCATAGGCTATACCTTATATCCGATAGACCACCATCCGCCCGATACACTGCTCAGGCATGCCGACCATGCCATGTATCATGCCAAAACGCATGGCGGCCACCAGTACCACCTGTTTGACCTGGCATCGGCGCAGCAGTCGCAACAGCAGCAAACCCTGTTGAAAGATCTGCTCAATGGTATACAGCAGAATCACATCAAGCTGGTTTACCAGCCACAGGCCTGTATGAAGACCGGCAATATCTTCTGCTTTGAGGCTTTGCTGCGCTGGCAACATCCTGTGCGTGGCCTGCTCTATCCTAACGATTTCCTGGCCTCGGTAGAACATACCAGCCTGATCGTAGACATCGGTTACTGGGTGATTGAAGAAGGCCTGCGCCAGCTTTGCGAATGGCAGAAACAGGGCCTGAATACGCAGGTCTCGGTGAATATCGCTGCGCAGCACCTGATGCACAAACAATTCACCGAGCATATGACGGCGCTGTTACAGAAATATCCGCAGATACAGCCGCAACAATTGCATATTGAAATTACCGAAAGTGCAGCCATCACCGACTTTGCGCGCGTCAACCGCGTGATCCAGCAATGCCATGCCATGGGCGTATCATTCTCTATCGACGATTTTGGCACCGGCTACTCGTCACTGATCTACTTGCGCCGCCTGCCGGTAGACATCATCAAGATCGACCAGTCATTCGTGCATAATATGCTGACTAATCCGGAAGACATGGCGGTGATCAGGAGCGTGATCACGCTATGCCGTGAATTTGGCCGCAAGGTGATCGCAGAAGGCGTTGAGAAAGCCGATCAGGCGCGCATTCTACATGCGCTTGGCTGCGATTACGCGCAAGGGTTTGGCATTGCACGCGCCATGCCGGGCAACAAGGTTGTAGAATGGACGAACAAGTATTCCCCGTTCCATTTTGATTAGCAGTCCACTTTCAACTCATGCAAGAAAGTTATTATCCGCTGCCAGGCGGTCCGGTATTGATCCTGGACCGGCATACCGCATTCCCGCCATTGCAGCAGGCACTTACCGAGCCTAACGGACTGATTGCGATCGGCGGGGATCTGACTGCGCAACGGTTGCTGGCGGCTTACCGGCAAGGCATCTTCCCATGGTACAGTCCGGGAGAACCTGTATTGTGGTGGAGTCCAGATCCACGCATGGTGTTGTTTCCCGGGCAAGTCCATATCAGCCGCTCGCTGCGCAAAGTCATCCAGCAACAGTTATTCGAGATCCGTATCGATACCGCGTTTTCAAACGTGATCGCTGCCTGCGCCGCCACTCCCCGCCCCGGCCAGGATGGCACATGGATCTCCACGGAAATGATGGCAGCATATGCAGAATTACACCGGTTGGGGTATGCGCATAGCGTAGAGGCCTGGCAGGACGGCAAGCTGGTCGGTGGTTGCTACGGCGTGAAGATAGGACGCATGTTTTATGGTGAAAGCATGTTTCACCACGTCGGCAATGCCTCCAAAGTGGCGTTTGCACATATGGTGCAATGGCTAAACACGCAACAAGTCGGTATGATTGATTGTCAGATGCATACGCCATTACTGGCAAGTTTTGGTGCCTATGAAATCGCCAGGGACCATTTTATTGAAAGACTGAATGACCTCGTACATCCGGACTGATATTGCTCACGAATGACACTGCCTAACGATGCCCCGCTGCAGAAATTGCAGTTTTATGTGACCACGGCTTACCCGTGTGGCTATCTGCCAAAAAAGCTGGCACAAAGCCTGATCGCCACCCCGCAGAACCTGGTCGATGCGAGTGTCTACAGTGGGCTGATCCAGCAGGGTTTCCGCCGTAGCGGCAAGTTTGCCTACCGCCCGCATTGTGAACAATGCAATGCCTGTATTTCCGTTCGCCTGCCGGTCAATGCATTCACGCCTACCCGTAGCCAGCAACGTGCGTTCAGGAAACATGCCGGCCTGCACATCAATATCATTGAAGCAAGCTACCAGCAGGAACACTTCGCGCTGTATCACGCTTACCAGAAACAGCGTCATAGCAATGGTCCTGACCATATGGGTGAACTGGAAGATGAGGCCTCGCAATACCAGCAGTTCCTATGTCAGACTAATGTGGAAAGCCTGATGGTTGAATTCCGTGATGACCAGAATGTACTTAAGATGGTCAGTGTGATCGATCTGGTAGCGGATGGGCTGTCGGCGGTATACACTTTCTACGACACCACTGACAAAGCCAGTTACGGCACTTACAGCATCCTGTGGCAGATAGACTGGGCCAAACAGCTGGGCTTACCCTATCTGTACCTCGGTTACTGGATCGCCGATAGCGAAAAAATGGCTTACAAGCAGCAGTTCCAGCCACAGGAAAAACTGATCGATGGCGAGTGGGTGAATATTTAATTACGCATGCCTCAGGAAACCCATTTGCAATTCATACACTGCGACTTTGAATCCCACGCGCAAGCCATACTAGACATACTCAACGAAGCCATCGTTCATTCGACCGCACTGTATGATTACAAACCGCGCGCATTTGCATCCATGCGCACATGGTTTCAAACCAAGCAGGACAATCAATTCCCGATAATAGGTGCAGTTGACGAGGATGGCACACTATTAGGCTTTGCCAGTTACGGCACTTTCCGCGCCTGGCCTGCTTACAAATACACAGTAGAACATTCTGTCTATGTGCATAAAAACCACAGAGGCAAAGGCCTGGGTGTGCAGTTGATGCAGCAACTGATAGCAGCGGCCAGAGCAAACCAGGTACATGTGATGGTGGGCGGGATTGATATTGCCAATACCGGCAGTGTGCTGCTGCATGAAAAGCTTGGTTTCAAACATGCTGGAACCATCAATCAGGCCGCATACAAATTTGGCCGGTGGCTGGATCTGGGGTTTTACCAATTGATATTGGATACGCCTGAACAGCCAGTCGAAGATTAGAAAGTAATCTATACTTTTTAAATTTCTATTCCTGGTAGCGCAACTAACCAAGATAAAAACTTAATTCATTAACTGTTTATTGAATACATAAATTACTTTACTGAATGATAGTCACGACACAATCTCTCGCCAGGCAGTTTTGCAACGGCACTTACGTGAACGCTACCGATGCCGCACTCTGGCGCGAGACATTTAGTTACCTTGCCAGCGTCGATGACGAGTCTATTTTCTTAAAAGATAAAATCCAGGCCTTATGGCTGGTTTATGGCGGAGACCTGCGCGCCAAGATCAAGGATGATTCTTTAATTCTTCAGGTGCTGAAAAGAGCTTTACCGGGATACAGCGGAGATGGCGTGACCTTGTATCGTGGCGAAAGCTGGTTTTTATTTGACCAGGATAAGATCGGTTTTTGCTGGACGATATCTGAAGAGGTCGCGACCACTTATGCGAAAGGCCTGAACGCAGTTGAATCCGGCGGTGTATTGTTAAAGTGTTATGCGCCAGCGGAAGCCATTTTAGCGGCACCTGAACCGGCTGCTTCGGCTGGTAATGTGTATATCTGTGATCCAGGCAAACTACTGCGCCTGACCACACAAGGGCTTTTCCCCAAGCTTTAGCCCCATCAAAACGCGCTTACCTAAAAATAGCGCCAGTTACTTGCTCCACTGCCCATAGCCTTTAAACTGGGCGTGCACTTCCTGCATTTGCTCCGCGCTCAGTAGTGCAGGTTCGCCCAGTTGCAACAAGCGCCAATATTGCTCACACAGATTTTCCACTTCCACTGCAATGGCCAGGGCTTGCGATAAATCCTTGCCTAGCGCGAGCATGCCGTGGTGTGCCAGCAGACAGGCTTTGCGGTCCTGTAGCGCGGCAACGGCTGTATCAGATAACGCTTGCGTACCAAACAGCGCATAAGGTGCACAGCGAATATTGTCGCCGCCCACGGCAGCGATCATATAATGAAACGGCGGCACATCCCTCCCCAGGCAAGCAATGGTGGTGGCAAACATGCTATGGCAATGTACGATGGCATTCACTTCCGGCCGCGCCTGCAAAATATCCAGATGCATTCGCCATTCGCTGGATGGTTTCTTACCGGCTTCTGGCGTGCCATCCCACTGCATATATACCATGCTGTTTTCGGATAATTGCTCGGCCGGCACGCCGGAAGGTGTGATGAGAAAACCATCCGCGAGCCGGATGCTGGCATTGCCTGAAGTGCCTTTATTCAGGCCCAGGCCAGTCAGGTCACGGGCAGCGGTCAATAACTGCGTAGGTGGTGCGAGTGTTGTCATTGCTGGATCCCTCAGGCTAGGTTGCCAAAGACTGTAATTGTTCAGGGCGGAATACACCGCGCTCGGTAATAATGCCTGTTACCAGGCGCGCCGGAGTGACATCAAAAGCCGGATTCAATGCCTTGCTTTCGTGCGGCATGATGCGAATCCGGCATAACTCGCCATGTTGATCCTGGCCTAGCATGTAAGCCACCTCGTCTGCATCACGCATCTCGATTTCAATATCCGCGCCCTGCGCCAGTTGCCAGTCTATCGTCGGCGTAGGCACTGCCGCGTAAAACGGTACCTGCTGGTCGTAGGCTGCCAGTGCTTTCAGGTAAGTGCCTATCTTATTACAGACATCGCCGTTGCCGGTCACGCGGTCGGCACCCACGATCACCATATCCACTTGACCATGCTGCATTAAATGACCGCCGGCATTATCGCTGATCACCGTATGCGGAACGCCATGCTTGGCCAGCTCCCAGGCCGTTAAACTGGCGCCCTGGTTACGCGGCCGGGTTTCATCGACCCAAACATGCACGCTCAGCCCGGCATCATGGGCAGCATAAATCGGCGCCAGCGCAGTTCCGCCATCCACAGTGGCCAACCAGCCCGCATTACAATGCGTGAGGATATTGATTACACGTGTGGAATCCTTAGCCGCTATTTCAGCTATCAATAATTTGCCATGCTGGCCTATGGCATGGTTTTGCTCCACATCTTCATCAGCAATGGTCTGCGCGAATTCCCACGCCGCTTGTGCTCTTTCGCTAACAGGTAACAACAAGAGTTTTTGCGTTATACGTTGCACCGCCCAGGCCAGGTTCACTGCAGTAGGTCGTGTGGCAATCAGTTCGCTGGCGACTTTATGCACAGTTTGATCATCCGCATGCTGCTGTATGCCCAGGGTGACACCATATGCGGCAGCAGCGCCTATCAATGGCGCACCACGCACCTGCATGGTCCGGATAGCCTCACACATTTGTTTATACGTACTCAAGCGTTCGATGACCAGTGCAAATGGCAGCTGGGTCTGATCAATGATGCAAACGGACTGGGCATCACGCCAGATTGTCCGGTAATGTGTGTTCTGGATTTTCATGGATTTCAAAAACAGTATGGTTTATTTTTATTTACAAAAATATGTGTAAAACAGCTTGCATTTTTTTGTGGGACCAGCCCAAATTTTCCATCCACAAAAACTGTGGATAACTTTGTGGATTGCTGTGTCTTAAAAGCGTAACTTACCAATTTATAAGGGTTTTTTCCAAAAGTTCATTTTTTAATCTATTTTTTTATCTTTTAAAATCAACAACTTAAGTAGCACCCCTATATTTGATACACTTTGGACACATTCTTAAAGTGTCACTTTAAGTCATGTGCATAAATGGGCTAATTTCGGCAAAACTTGCAAAGAATTTTTACCTGTCATTTCAATGAGTTGCGAAATTTCAATGCGCCGAATTAAGGCCATCTCCTGCGCTATCTTTTTTAATTGATCCGGACTATTCCGGGAGTGATGCCCGATCCAGACTGGCTGGATATCTGGTGCATCTGTCTCCAGAACGATATGTTCCAAAGGCAATTCTTCGGCCAGTTTTCGTATCCTTAATGCACGCGGCCAGGTCATGGCACCGCCAAAGCCCATTTTCAGCCCCTGTGCTGCCATGGCATCTGCCTGCTGGCGACTGCCATTGAAAGCATGCGCAATGCCCTGGTGTATGTCATGCTTGCGTAAGTATTTAAGTACGGTATCAATAGAACTACGCACATGCAGGATGACAGGCAAATCAAATTGCTTGGCCAGCTGCAATTGCCCTTCAAGCATGGCAATCTGATGCGCTTCATTGTCGCGTGTGATGTAAAAATCCAGTCCGATCTCACCGATAGCCACCAACTGATGCGCTTGCGGGCCTTGCAACACGCTTTCTATGGTCTGTTGCAGATTCTCCAGGGCATCATCTGTAGCCTGATCCACAAATAATGGATGCCAGCCCAGCGCAAATGCCGCCTGCGGATGTTGTGCACACCATTGCATGATAGGCTGGAAGTTACTCTCCAGCACACCCGGAATGACTATCGAGCGCACACCAGCATCCAGCGCTGATTGCCATACCGCTTCGCGGTCGGCATCAAACTCTGCGGCATCCAGATGACAGTGAGTATCGATTAACATGGTGTGGTTCAACAGTGCTTATATTTGGTGTGAGCCCAGTTTGGCTTGAATACGGATATCCTGGCCTAAATGACGGACATCGAGAATGTTTAGATTCACCGCTTGCGACATAGTCTCAAAAGCAGGCAAACCAAACATGCCCGCGCCTGTATCACCCATAAGCTTGGGCGCGTAATAAAGTAACAATTCATCTACCAGCCCACTTTGCAGCAATGCGCCGTTAAGCCCGGCGCCCGCTTCAACCATGACTTCATTGATTTGCTGCTGAGCCAGGGTTTTCAGTAAAGCATTGATATCTACCTGCCCGTTATCATTGGGCAAAGCAACCGTTTGGACTCCCTGCGCCTGCAATAGTGCCAGCTTATCTTGCGGGGCTTGTACGTAAGCGATAAGCGCATGACCACCCTGCAATACCCTGGCATTTAAGGGGATACGTAATTGGCTATCCACAATCACACGCAAAGGCTGCCGAGGCGACTCAACTTCCCGTACTGTCAGCGAAGGATCATCGTGCAACACTGTACCTATGCCGGTCAGCATGACGCAGCTACGCGCACGCCAGTGATGCACATCTTTACGCGAGGCAGCCGAGGTGATCCATTGGCTGGCACCATTCGCCAGAGCCGTTTTTCCATCCAGGCTGGCAGCTACTTTTAAACGCACATAAGGGCGCTGCTGGGTCATGCGCATTATAAAACCTGGGTTAAGCGCTAAGGCCTGTGTTCTCAGCAACCCGGAAGTGACCTCTATGCCATGCGATTGCAAATAGGCAATGCCTTTGCCTGCCACAAGTGGATTAGGGTCTTGCATGGCGATGACGACGCGACTGACACCGGCTTCTACCAATGCGTGAGCGCAAGGCGGGGTGCGGCCATAGTGGCTGCATGGTTCTAGTGTCACATACGCAGTCGCGCTTTTGGCATTGTTACCCGCCTGGCGCAAGGCATGTACTTCGGCATGCGGTTCACCCGCTTTGAGATGAAAGCCTTCACCGATTAGTTGCCCGTCTTTCACAATCACGCAGCCTACGCGCGGATTCGGTGAGGTTGTATATAAGGCACGCTCAGCCAACCTGAGCGCCTGCGTCATCCATTCAAAATCTTGTGTTGTCCATTGCATAATCAAATGATACAAAAAAACCCGTGATTGTGGTTTTTTGTCTGTGGTTATAGTTAATAACTAAGCAAATGGAAAATTACAAGCAGGCGCAGATTTTTAAGAGTCGTGTTGATTAATGCAATTCATGCCATAACGCTTGTTAGATTTAAAAAATCCGTTGCAATGATAGTAAGTGATATTTTTTCGCCCCTCGGCGACCCTCTTTCTTATGCTTGTCCATAAGAAAGAAGGCAAAGAACAAGACACCCTAGCCTCCGCTTGTTTCCTGCGTTGCTCGTCAACGTGGGCGTCCTACATAACTCGCCCTAACAAGCCACACACTACGTGGCTTGTTGCGGAACTCGAACAGATGCTGGCCGAAAGCTCCCCCGCTGATTGCGCTACTCGGCGCGTCAGATAGGGGCTCGCGAAAAGCACACGCTTCCACTTGAATGTAATTCTTTGCAATGGATCACGCTCGATCACTGTGGCAAATAAAACAGTTAACTATTGTTTTGTTGAAGTTTGCTTTAGAAATTAAAAGCTATTACTTAGCGCCCTCAAACCACAGAATTCAAGAAAAACTTGATCGTGGTGGTTTTAAACGGGCCCCAATCTGACGCGCCGAGTAGCGCAGTCAAAACAAGGAGGAGGGAGCGTTTGTTTGAGTCCCGCAGCAGCTCACTTTGTGTGTGAGCTGCCAGGTCGAGTTTCGTGACCGCTTGTTTTGACGAGCAACGCAGGAAACAAGCGGAGGCTAGGGTGCATTTCTTTTGGTTACGTTTTCTTTGGGCAAGCAAAGAAAAGTAACTCGCTGAGAAGCGAAAAAAGATCGGTGAATATCCAAAGAAATATCTATTAAAACCTACAGAAAACTAATGCCTGCTAATTTGAGGTGACCAAGCTGAACATTAACCTTGCCTGGATTCTGGCCTCCGCCAGAATGACGACCTGCGAAAGTGCGTACCATTTAGCGTATTAACCGGCACTCTAGATTCATATAGTATGCTCTGCGAAACCCTGTTACACCCTAGATCGGAACCTAAACCGCTTATGTTAATGCGAAGAAATCTGACTATGCGTCAACCGGCCATCCTGGTCAAAATAAATCCGCAACGCATGATACACATGCATACATTTGCCAAGGTCATACTCCAGCGCATTGGCATCTTCCAGGCTAGGACGTCCCAGCAAAGCCATCACTGCTTCCTTTTTAGCACCACGGATCAGGATATGATTCTTCAGGTCGTAAGCCATATCACCGCGCCGGCAATCTTTCTGCACGGTATTGGATAGCTCTATCCAGCGCGTCTGGTCAAATTTATCACTGCCAAACACCGCCTGGTCTTTAAAAGCCCACCAGGTAAAAAACACAATGGTCAGTATGACCGTAAATACCGCCAGCACAATCGCAGATATCCTGATCAGTTTCATGCGCTTACCTTTCGGAGAGTATCGTTACCGGTTAGTTATCGAGGTCGCGGATAGCATTGTGGAAATCATCCACATCCGAAAAGCTTCGGTAAACTGAAGCGAAGCGGATATAGGCTACCTGGTCCATTTGTTTCAATTCCTGCATGACGGTTTCGCCCAGCAGGCGCGCCGGCACTTCGCGTGCGCCCAGGCCGAGGATCTTCTGGACTATCCTGTCCAGCGCCTTATCGACATATTCGGTAGGCACCGGGCGTTTGTGCAAAGCACGGGTAAAGGATAAGCGCAGCTTCTCGCGCTTGAACTCTTCGCGCGTCCCGTTTTGCTTGACCACCTGTGGCAGGTGTAACTCCGCCGTTTCATAGGTGGTGAAGCGCTTGTCGCATACCTGGCAACGGCGGCGACGGCGAATGGAATTCCCTTCTTCATTGAGGCGGGAATCCACTACCTGGGTATCATCAGCACCGCAAAACGGACACTTCATAGGTGAGATTGGCTACAAATACTATTTGCCGTAAACAGGGAATTTATCAGTCAGTGCATGCACTTTTGCCTTCACTGCAGCAATCACTTCTGCGCTTTCCGGATTATCCAGCACATCTGCGATCAGGTGCGCAACCTGCTCGGCTTCCGCTTCTTTAAAACCACGCGTAGTGATCGCTGGCGAACCTATACGTATGCCGGAAGTCACGAACGGGCTTTCCGGGTCATTCGGGATCGCATTCTTGTTCACGGTGATGTGCGCCTGGCCCAGGTAAGCATCTGCGGCTTTACCTGTCAGATTTTTCGGGCGCAGATCCACCAGGAAAACGTGAGACTCGGTACGGCCGGAAATGATACGCAAGCCGCGCTCAGTCAATGTTTTCGCCATGGCACTGGCATTTTTCAGTACCTGCTCCTGATAGGCTTTGAAATCAGGCTGGGCCGCTTCCAGGAAAGCGGTCGCTTTACCGGCGATCACATGCATCAACGGACCACCCTGCAGGCTTGGGAATACGTTGGAGTTGATTGATTTTTCAAACTCCGCCTTGGCCATGATGATACCGCCACGTGGGCCACGCAATGTTTTGTGCGTGGTCGAAGTCACGAAATCAGCATGAGGGACCGGGTTGGGATAAACACCCGCTGCGATCAGGCCGGAATAATGCGCCATATCCACCATGAAATAAGCACCGACTTTTTTGGCGATTTCAGCCATGCGTGCCCAGTCAAAACGCAGTGCATAAGCTGAAGCACCACCAATCAGCAGTTTTGGTTTGCACTCGATGGCAATGCGCTCCATCTCGTCGTAGTCGATCTCTTCTTTGTCATTCAGGCCATAAGGCACGATATTGAATAACTTACCGGAAAGGTTGGCCGGTGAACCATGCGTCAGGTGGCCGCCATGACCCAGGTTCATCCCCATTACGGTATCGCCTGGTTTCAGGATAGAAAAATACACTGCCTGGTTAGCCTGGGAACCGGAGTGTGGTTGTACGTTAGCGTACTCAGCGCCGTACAAGGCTTTCAGGCGGTCAATCGCCAGTTGCTCAACCTGATCAACAAACTCACAGCCGCCGTAGAAACGCTTGCCCGGATAACCTTCAGCATATTTGTTGGTCAGCTGTGAGCCTTGCGCTTCCATCACCGCAGGGCTGGTGTAGTTTTCTGAAGCGATCAATTCAATATGCTGATGCTGGCGTTCCACCTCTTGCGAAATCGCTTTGGCCAGGGCCGGGTCGGCAACACTTAAGTTTCTTGAAAAGCTAAACATGACGATCAGTTTCCGTATTCGTAAAAAATAAAGCGCGATTTTAACATGATGCGTCTAAAGCTTGCATGGTTGGCTGCATTTTTCCGACTAAATTACTCAGTCTTTCAAAAGCATAGCTGAGGGTTTGAAGACTCAGCGAATTTAAGGAATGTGCGCCAGCGATGCTCAGGATGCACCAAACATGTGCACATTAAAAGGCAGTTGTTGAATTGGCAGCAATCCTATTTATGCAGAAATACTCTAACCATATGATTTAAATAAGGTTTAATAATCTGGCACAAGTTATGCTAATGATAATACGTAAGCGTATCTCCAAAAATCGCTCCCTAGCCCAACTTCGGTTGGGCTCTTTTTTTGCCGTAAACTTTTAAAGGGAGGCAGGAAAACTTAACGCTTGCCTTGGGATTTCAATTGCTGCAATGTTTGCTGGCAACCTTCATTTGCCGGCTGGTCACCACTACCCGGATCAAGGAACGGCAGGATAGCCGCAAATGGTGTGACCAGTGCCAGCAGAACGCCACCAGCAACCCTAGCCGCGATAGGACCTGGGCTGATCGATACGTTAGGATTAACGAATGGCCCGGTAACTAATATGGGTGAGCGCACGGTGAACGGCGAGAAGTTTTTCGGGTTGGCTTTTAGCTGAAGATTAAACTGCTCTTCCCCCAGATCCATATCGCCATGAATATACACGGTGGTCACCGGCGTATCGATCAATGCCGCTTCAGGGGTGAGTACGCCCTGTTTTGCATTCCAGCCCATGACCGCACATTGCATGGGGATAGCGTGATCGCCTCTTAATAACAAACCCACACTCTGCGCGATATCCAGACCGGCAGCTTCTACAACCAAATGCGATATTTCACCATCACGCACCATTAATGCCAGCTGGCCATCGAGTGATTTCAGTAACGCGGCGGTAGAACGTCCCTGCCCTTTCAGTTTTGCCTTGGCGTTCAACTGGCCAGTGATATAGGCGGGCGCATCTTTGTCAGCCTCTTTTTTATCTTTCGATGGCTCTTGTTTAGCAGGCTGGTCTTTTGAGGATTCAGCTGTTTGCTTGGCTTTTTCGCTGGTTTTTTGCTTGGCTTTTTCCTGGGCCTTCTGTTGGTCTTCGGGCTTCACCTTCAACCATTGTTCAAGCCTGATATTTTTCAGTGCGAGCTGGATATCCCATTTTGGCAGGGGTGGATTCTCTGACTCTGCTTCAGATTTCGCTTCTGGCGCATCAATCAGTAATGCCCCAGACAAACTGCCTTGTGCAGTGCCTGCATACAGCTTGGCGACTGTCAGCTTGCGGTCCTGCAAGGTTAAGCGGAAATCCAGCGGTGAAATACGCTCTTTGAATATACTACCAAGGTCAACCGCATCAAAATGAATCTTGATATTGGCATTCATCCTGTCATAGGTCGCAAAATCCAGAGACTCATCCGGGAATACCTTGCCTGGCTTTTTATTAGCAGTGCCTTTGTCGGTAGACACAGGTGCACCAAATGCCGGGGCAAGGTCAGCAAGCACCAGCAAAGGGCCGTTCACATCGCCAGTCAGCATCGGCTTGGAATCACCATAGTCGTATACGAATTGCCCGGCCAGGCGGCTCTGGCCTATTTTTGCATCAGATACGTTCACTTTCCATTGATCAGTATTTTTTTCAACTTCGCCAGTAATTTTAAAGGGAGGGGTGCGCGGAAAAGCCAGATCAAGCAAGTCGCCCACATCAGCTAATGAAGGGCCGTCAACGCTCAATTTACCTTTCACACGCTGTGTGCCGAACAGATCATAAACAGCGCCATCGAATTTAAGATTCACGGCACCATACTTCAGCCAGCCTTTGGAGTTGATAGGCGGAGAATCCTTTCCTTGCGTCGCTACAGGCAGGAAACCATGGGTGACCAGTTCACCTTGCAATGGCCGCGTGCCGAACTTGCCTTTGACTGTCAGGCTGGATTCCGGGGTCTTGAGATGAGCGCCTTCTTCAGTGTAAAACGTGGTGGTCAAATCGGCTTTGGTCACGGCGTCATCAACACGTGCCTGGCCCTTATTCACAGATAACTCTTCAATGAACGGGAAAGGACGTGATGGCCCGGAATCATCCATTTCAAAGTCCCATGTCGCATGTTTTTTGCTATCCCGCTTCAAATGCGCATCCAGATGCTCGGCGCGGATGGTTTTGATGCGATACGGTTGCCCTTCCTTCAGTTGCAGCAGATCGCGGTAACGCAATTTCAGGTCCAGCCCATGTGCATCCACCAGGTAAGGTACATTGAATTCAGCGGGTGCGGATATCTGCAGATGGCCTACCTGCAAACGGATGCCGCCAAACAACTGCAGATGGAAAGGGCGCTCGATGATGACATCACGCTTTAATGTCTTGCTGGTGAAATCCTGCATAGGCTGGCGCAAGAAAGGCCAGCCTGCCAGTTCGCAGCCGACAATGATCACCACCAATGCCAGTAAGAATCCACCAATCCAATACAGTATCCGTGTGCCTGTTGAGCGTGTTGATGCTTTGTTGGCCGGGGTCTTATTTTCTACTTCATCATTCATCCTCACATCTTGCCATGCTGGCACAGTGTGACCAGTCCAGTCAGTCTGACAAGCCTGTAGGAGTATTCTGGCAATTGCTGCTTTAAACCGTTCTGCTACTCAGTTCAAGCCGGCAGCAGTTATAATCGGTTCACGTGTAATCCGCAAACAGGAAGTGATTGAAATGAAATGGACCGATAGCCAGCGTATTGCTGAAGAACTGTACGACAAGTATCCCGAGATCGACCCTAAAACCATACGCTTCACCGATTTAATGCAATGGGTGATGGCGCTGGATGACTTTGATGATGATATTTCCCGTTGTGGCGAAAAAGTGCTGGAAGCAATTCAGCTTGCCTGGATAGAAGAAGCTGAATAAATGTCTGTAGCGGCACTGCCAGGTTCGATTTTCAAGGCCTATGATATACGTGGCATTGTTGATGAAACGCTGACGGCAGGTATCGTCCGCCAGATAGGACTGGCGCTAGGCACACAGGCGCACGCCAATAGCGAGCAGGCCATATGTGTAGGTTATGATGGCCGCTTATCCAGCCCGGCGCTTGCAGCAGCCCTGACAGAAGGGATATTGCAGACCGGCACCGCCGTTATTTCGCTAGGCCTGGTCACGACGCCCATGCTGTACTTTGCCACCCATCATTTACCGCACAGTAATAGCGGTGTGATGGTGACCGGCAGCCATAATCCGCCGCAGTACAATGGGTTGAAAATGGTACTGTCCGGCGAGACGTTGAGCAGTGAAGCCATACAGGCGCTCAGGCAGCAGATCTCGCAGCAACAGTTCCACCTCAGCGACCACCACGGTGAAACCACCACTTATGATATTTATCCCGCCTACCGGCAAACCATAGTAGAGGATATCAAGCTGGCCCGCCCCATGCGCGTGGTGATCGATTGTGGCAATGGCGTCGCCGGCGCCTATGCGCAAACTTTATTTGAATCACTGGGATGCACTGTTGACCCTTTGTTTTGCGAGGTTGATGGCAATTTCCCCAACCACCACCCAGACCCGGTAGAAGCCAAAAACCTGCAGGATGTGATCACGCGCCTGCAAACCGGGGATGCAGAAATCGGACTGGCATTCGATGGTGACGGTGACAGGCTGGGAGTAGTCACCAAGAACGGGCAGATCATACGCAGCGACCGCCAGCTCATGTTGTTTATTGACGATGTATTAACGCATCAACCAGGCAGCAGTGTCGTGTTCGATGTGAAATCCAGCCGTTATCTGCGCCAGTGGATACGCAATCATGGCGGCAAGCCGGTGATCTGGAAAACAGGGCACTCCCTGATGAAAGCCAAGATCCGCGAAACCAGTGCCGCCATCGGTGGCGAGTTATCCGGGCACCTGTTTTTCAATGATCACAAACAAGGCAGGCAGCGCTGGTTTGGTTTCGATGACGGGTTGTACAGCGCAGCGCGTTTACTGGAGATTGTCAGCCGTGCGAGTGATGCCAGCACACTGCTGGAAGCCTTACCCGACAGCATCAACACGCCAGAATTACAGATACCTATGGCTGAAGGTGAGCCGCATGCCTTGATTGCGCAGTTGCAACAAACGGCTGGATTTCCAGAAGCCACAGGCGTGATTCATATTGATGGCTTACGGGTAGAGTATGCGGATGGTTTCGGTCTGATACGTGCGTCCAACACCACGCCGGTTCTGGTGCTCCGTTTCGAGGCAGACAATGAAGCTGCTTTGCTGCGGATAAAAAATATTTTCAGGGAAATGTTATTGAATCTCCGCCCCGACTTGAAAATTCCTTTTTGAGTCACCATTGAAACAACATGTCGAATCACCCTCGCCTCCGTCAACGATTGTATGCGCGCGGCCAAAGCTTGCTGTATGTGGTGCTATGGCTGGGCCTGGCTGCACTGGTCTGGTTGCTGGTGGACCGTGTACAGCACCCGAATACGCTGGAGCAGGTCGGCAAGCTCAATATAGCCACACTTAAACGCGGGCCGGACGGGCATTACAGTGCTGAAGCATTGATCAATGGCGAACGTGTGCGTGTGCTGGTCGATACCGGCGCAACCGGGGTGGCTATCTCACAGCATGTGGCGAACCGCCTGGGGCTGGTCAGCACTGATGCCATCAACACGCATACGGCAAACGGCAATGCGGTTTCTTACCTGGTGAGGTTAAAAACCGTGCAACTGGGTGGCATAGTCGCCAAGGATGTCGCCGCGACTATTTCACCTGGACTGGAAGGCGATGCACTGCTGGGAATGAGTTTCCTAGGGCGTATGGATGTCAGGCTTTACCGCGGAGTCATGACTATCCGTGATGGTGAAGAAAGCACCACGCTTTCCTCGGAAACGACACCCTAGTTCTTGTGAATAAAAAAAACCAGTAAGAAAAAAGTAGTGAAGTAAGAACTAGCGACGCCTGTAACCAAACTCCAGCACAAAATACTGCGCATCCATGGCCGCCAGTGGCGCCTTTAACTTAGCCAGTTCCTGTTCCGGGCCATGGATTTCCAGTTTCAGCAAGGTAGAAACCTCGCCCATCTCATGCAGGACAGGACGCAGGTTTTCAATATGCGCCAGCAAAGCCTCTGCATCCTCAAAACCTTCACGGCAATGTACAAGGTCACCATCAAAACTGAAGCCATAATATAAACAGCCTGGCTCTCTGGCCGACCATTCCACATACTTGGCCGCAATCGCGCGGAAAACTTCGTCCTTACCGGGATGGATCTGGAAATAGGGTGCAACCGAACAACAGGTATCTTGTGTCGCCATGGGGATCTTTCAGATTAGCGAGCGTCAACGCGCCAGCTCGGCGCCTTCGACCACTACACGGAAAAACTGTAATGCAGCCTGGTCCTGGATACGGATACCGGTTGCCACAGAACCACGATTACCTGGCGGAATGCCGCCGGTGATCAGCATGGGCCGCGACTGGTTCACCAGGCGGCCACGGTTATCGTATTGCAGCATCCTCACCTGCACGCGGCCTACCGACACGTTGCTGTTGTTCTGCACTGCGGCATACACCATGCCGGTATTATCTGCGATCGGGCCGGAAGGCAGGTAACGGCCTGGATTACGCGGCAGGTCGAGACGCATGGCGCGGGCGGCAGAATCCTTGCCTATATCTGAATCCGAGCTGGCAGCCAGCTGGTAATGTTGCAAAGCCACGCCAGTCTCGCCACGGCCTTCGGCAATCTGGCCTAATAAAGCATAGCCCGGTGCGGTGGGCAGTAAGGCATTGGCTTTTTTCAGCAAAGGCTCAGCCTGTTCTTTTTTGCCTGCATTGAACAGCGCAATACCGCTCTGCACATAAGGCTTGAAATAATCCGGTTGCAACTGGATCGCCTTGTCATACAAAGCCAGCGCTTCGGTGGTGTTTTTCTGTGTCAGCGCGATATCACCTAACAGCTCCTGGAAACGCGCTTCCTTGGGTTCTATGCTGATGGCTTTTTTGGCCAGTGATTTGGCTTTGTCGGCATCGCCTTTTTGCAAAGCGGCTTTACCTTCATCGTAGGCTTTATAGGCCTCACGTGTAGACATCAGTTTGCTGACTTTCTCCGCATATACTTCCTTGCCCATTTCGCCGCCTGCCCCTAGCTCAGCCAGCGTTTTCTTGTTTTCATCCACCCGCTCCTGCGATGGCGGGTGGCTGGCAAACAAGCCGCTGATAAAGTCCTGCCGCTTGCCTTCGCTCAGCCGGACAAACGTTTCCTGCAAGGTCACAGCCGCTGCCGGATCATAGCCTGCCAGCTTCATGTATTTCATGCCATAAGTATCAGCTTCCGATTCCGCATCGCGGCCATATTTACTAGTGATCAACTGGCCGCCTAGTTGCGCTCCGCCCACCACCAGATTGGCATAGTTGGAATCTCGGGTAGCCAGGCCAACGGCCAGCATCGCCCCTTGCATGAACATACCGCGTTCCATGCCCTGGGCACCATGACGGGCTGCCGCGTGCACGATCTCGTGCCCCAGAACAGCTGCCAGCTCGGCCTCACTGTGCAACTCGTAAAGCAGGCCGCGGTTAAATGCGATTTTGCCGCCCGGCATAGCCCAGGCGTTAGGTACCGAGTCATTCAATACCACGAACTCATATGGCAGATCCGGACGGTCAGACACCGCCGCCAGTTTCTGCCCTACTTGCTGCACATAGCGGGTCAATTCCGCATCCAGTTCATAATCGCCACCCTGTGACTGGCGCGCGGGACTGTAATTCTGCTGGCCGATCTGGATTTCTTTATCTTGCGAGACAAACTGGAACTCACGCTGCTTGGTCACGGGATTGATACCGCAACCAACCAATGCAACAGGTAATAACACCGGCCAAAGAATGCTTTTTTTAATCATTTTTTATTCACCCTGATCCAGTGTGTAGCCATTGTGCTAAGTAATCACTGTCGGTTGTTGCCTGCCGGTCAATGCCGGCAGTTGGGAAATCTGGTGGGAAACGGAAATCAGTTCAGCCAATGCATCCTGGGCATCCAGTTTTTGCTGGGCAGCGTCTTCAGTAAATGCCTCCAGGTAGACACGAATGGTTGCCCCTTCTGTACCAGTGCCAGAAAGCCGAATCACGACACGGGAACCGCACGCAAACAGGATACGCAAGCCTTGTCCGGTGCTGATTGAGCTATCGATAGGATCGGTATAGCTGAAATCATCCACCGTGTGCACGGTGTAGCTGCCGAATACCTGGCCTGGCAAAGTTTCAAACTGTTGTTTGACATGGCTCATCACAGACTGCGCAGGCACGGTTGGCACGGCTTCATAATCATGGCGTGAATACACGTTGCGGCCATATTGCTGCCAGTGTTTACGTACCAGAGACTCTACACTTTCGCCGGTCACCGCCAGCAGGTTCAGCCAGCACAGCACAGCCCACAAGCCATCTTTCTCGCGTACGTGGTCGCTACCCGTACCAAAGCTTTCTTCACCACATAAGGTCACTTTGCCTGCGTCCATCAGGTTACCGAAGAATTTCCAGCCGGTAGGTGTTTCATAGCAAGCTATGCCCAGCTTGGCCGCCACGCGGTCAACCGCACCGCTGGTAGGCATGGAACGCGCCACACCGGACAGGCCACCAGCATAGGCGGGAATCAGTTTGGCATTAGCCGCGATCAGCGCCAGGCTGTCGGAAGGCGTGACGAAAAAGCGGTTACCGAGAATCATATTGCGGTCGCCATCGCCATCGGAAGCGGCAGAGAAATCTGGCCCCTGTTCGCCAAAAGCGATTTTCACCAGGTCTTCAGCATAAGTCAGGTTAGGGTCAGGGTGGCCGCCGCCAAAGTTTTCTGATACTTCGCAGTTCATCAAGCTGGTGGCTGGTGCGCCAAGACGGTTTATGAATACTTCCTTGGCATAGGGGCCGGTCACCGCGTGCATGGCGTCAAACTTCAGGCTATGCCCATCTGCCAGCCAGCGTTTGATCGCTGCAAAGTCAAACATGCTTTGCATCAAATCTGCGTAATCAGTCACCGCGTCGATCACCTCTACGGTAAAGCCATCCAGCGTGGTGATACCTATGGAAGACAAATCTATCTCGGGCAGGTCATCGACGATTTTATACGCCTGGATCTGCGTGCTGTTCAGAAAAATCGTATCTGTGATTTTCTCGGGCGCCGGGCCGCCATTGCTGGTGTTGTACTTGATACCAAAGTCATCATCCGGCCCGCCCGGGTTATGGCTGGCCGAAAGAATAATGCCGCCAAAGGTTTGGTATTTGCGGATGATGTTTGAAGCAGCAGGCGTAGACAGGATGCCATTCTGACCAACCAGCACTTTGGCAAAGCCATTGGCTGCCGCCATGTTGATGATGATCTGGATCGCTTCCTTGTTGTAATAGCGGCCATCGCCACCGAGTGTGAGGATAGCGCCTGCCGGGATCTCCAGCGTATCAAAAATACTCTGCACGAAATTTTGCAGGTAATGTGGTTGCTGGAATACACGTACTTTTTTACGTAATCCTGAGGTTCCTGGCTTTTGGTCAGCAAATGGCTGGGTGGGGACTATTTGAATCGGCATGCACACACACTCTGGTTATTAATGACTAATTTGATTGTATTACAGATTGATGTCAGTTTTTTTGCGATTCAGCGGATTAAGTGACTCTTTTTATTATCGTGACAGCCAATAAACTACGTAAAATCATGAGCCGCTTTTACGTGATCGCCTCAGGGCTAATTTGAAACAAGCAAGTATAGTAGGAGTCATACAAGTACATCAGCAGTGATGCACTTACATCAACAACCAAAGGAGATCATCATGTGGACTAAACCAGCTGCTACTGAAATGCGTTTTGGCTTTGAAGTAACCATGTACGTAATGAACAAATAATCAGCCTTGTATTAACTAATTAACTAATTAATTAATTAGTTAGGCTGAATTAAAGAAAACCCGCTAAACAGCGGGTTTTTTGTTGACTGCCGCAAACATGTTTATGCCAGCTGCGACCAGATCAAATTGACACTTACCCCCATCAGGAAGACGGCAAAAATCCTTTTCAATACCTTAACCGGCAACCGTTTGGTCAACGCCACGCCCGCCGGAGCGAACAGCACGCTGAATGGCGCAATCAGCATAATCGCCGGTAAGTAAAGCAGGCCGAAAGTATCCGGCGCATGCTCGGTCTGGCGGATGGCATCCTGCAAATAACTCACAGTACTCGCCAGTGCAATGGGGAAACCCAATACCGCAGAAGTGCCAATCGCCTGCTTTACCGAGACATTGCGCATGGCGAGATAAGGCACCGTCAGCGTGCCACCGCCAATCGATACCAGGGCAGAAATGACACCTATCAATAATGACACCAGGCTGATTTCAATCTTGCCAGGCACTTTATGTTGCGTTGGTTTGCGGTCGAGAAATAGCTGGATTGCGGCGAAAAAAGTGAATGCGGCAAAAAACAGCGTCAGGTAAAACGCATCCAGATGAATCGCGACCAGCGTTGCCAGCAGCGAGCCAATAAAAGCCATAGGTACCATAGACCACACATACGCCCAGACGATATTCTGGTTTTTATGATGCGCGGTAATACTGGAAAGTGAGGTGAATACGATGCAGGCCATCGAGGTTGCCAGTGCCATATGAAAAGCAGCGTCAGCTGAAAAGCCTTTTGCCACCAGGATGGCATGCAGCATAGGCACCAGCACAATGCCGCCGCCTATCCCGAGCAATCCGGACAAGATGCCGACTACTACACCAATCAGGCAAAACAGCGCGTATTGCTCAATAAAAAGTTGTATCCATTCCATCACTGCACCAGCAAAAACTAAAGCGGAACAGTATACATTGCATCAGCTGTAAGAAATCGGCTGTAAGAAATAGAGTGTAATATCAGGCAAAACTATCCATCTTGCACATTTATTACAAGCTAAATATATTCAGCGATCCAGCACCTTCGATTCGTGCACGGCCGACATAGCAGCCATTCCAGTCTCGTAGCAAGTAAGCATACTCGATATGATTCTCAAAATTTCCGGGAGTGCATGCGACCTTAACGCCCTCGCCCCAAAAAGCCTCTTTCCAACCGCCACCAATTCCAGACAGCACGCCAATATATTGTTTTCCTTTATTCACATAGGCAAATGGGTTTCCAATGACAGGATTAGAAACTTGAAACTTCCAAATATCATCGCCAGTTGTAGCATTTACGGATTTAAACCAACGATCACCTGCGCTATAAAAGACTAAATTTCCGCCGGTAGCCAAAACTCCTGATGTTGTAACGAACTGTTCGCTTTTTGACCATTTAACTTTGTGGGTTAAAGGATGCAATGCTGAGAAGCCTCCCCACGTCAAATTATCTTGGCGACTCTTTGCTTCATCATATGCAAGAAACTTAAACGTTATTGCTCCAAGCCAAGGCTGGCCTAGTACATATTTACTATCAAAAGCCTCGAAAACCATGCACGAGTGATTATAGGGGATATAGATTAAATTCGTCTTCGGTGAATATGCTGCAGGGTTTATGCCTTTTACGCCCTTAGTACTCGGACACCCTTTCTTCATGTTCTGGTCCTGGTGAGTGTTATACCTAGGATCCTTATTCGGCACACCCGTCTTTAAATCAACGCCTGTTGCCCAATTAACATAGGGATGAACTTTCCCTACGGCTGCCAAGTTCCCATTACTTGCTAGCCATGTGTAAATAAAGCCATTTTTGTTTATTTGGGTGGCATATGTGTTTTTATTGCTGTTAAATAGAATCAATTCATTAGTAGCATCATAATCCCACTCATCGTGTGGAGTGGTCTGCATGGCCCATCTGGCTTCGCCCGTATCTAGGTCTCTTGCGAATACACTACTCGCCCATTTATTGTCCCCAGGGCGCACATCAGCATTCCATACACCAGGATTGCCAGTACCATAATAAACAAGGTTCGTTTTGGGGTCATATCCAAAATAACCTGTCACTGCCCCTCCACCATGTTGCCAGCCATCTTTGACTTGTTGAGGTTTAAGCCACGTTTTAACGCCTAACTCAGGCTCTTTGAATTTGATATTTTCGAGTGGCCGCGGCTTGAATGAACCACCTTGTTTATTACCTCCATTAATATCCTCGTACACACTTAAAGCACTGTATTGTGGATTATCTTTATTAAAGTCAGATCCAATCAATACATCGGCATCAGACCCCGTTGAATATGCTTTCCAGACAAGCTGGCCGTCTTTGAGATAGTAGGCAGCCATAAAACAGCGCACACCGAACTCGCCACCTGCACAACCCGTCAAGACTTTGTCTTTTACTACCATTGGGGCATTGGTATTGGTGGCGCCTGTTTTTGAATCATTCACTTCGACCTGCCATTCTATTTGCCCGCTTTTGGCATTAAGCGCTACCAGAACACCGTCATTCTGTTGCAAATAAATCTTGCCGTCGCCATAAGCCAAGCCTCGATTGACATTATCACAGCAAAGCATCGCTTGGACTTTGGTATCCTGTTTGGGAAAGTAACTCCAGATTATCTTTTGGTCATTATTCAGATCTAAGGCATACACATTGTTAGGGAAGGCCGTGTGAAGATACATAACGCCATCCACGACCAAAGGTGCGCCTTCGTGACCTCTGTTTACACCAGTGCTAAATGTCCATGCAAGTTTGAGATCTTTGACATTATTGGCGTTAATCTGATTTAGCGTGCTATAGCCGTGGTTGTGATAGCCCCCGCGCTGATGGGCCCAGTTATTGGGATTTGATAATGCGCTATCTAAATCTGATGCAGCAAAGCTTAAAGCTGTGAATACCGAAGTACAGAACAATGCGCTTTTTACCAACCAATGTATATTTGCCATCGCTTGCACAGCTTTCTTATCAGATTGTTATGACTGCATGGTAATCAATCGCTAATAAGGTTGCAATTATTCCCATTTACCGCACATTATTTTTGTTACAATAATCAAGTGAACGGTCAATATTATAGAAAACCAAGTGGTTTATATCCGCATCCCGAGCGAAAAATTAGCGCATACTCCTTTTCAATCATGCATATGGCACCTGGTCAGAAAGCAGTTGGCAGCAAGCTGCAAAATAAGGAGAGTTTGGATAAGCGGTATGAATTTACGTTTCCAGTGAATACTTGCAGTGACAAGAGCCTGCCCTTATTCCAGTCCAAAGTGCCGGCAGGTTTTCCGTCACCCGCCGACGACCATGTAGAAACCCGCCTGGATACCAATGAATACCTGATCGACCAGCCCGACACCACCTTCTTTGTGACGATCCAGGGCGAGTCGATGATTGGTGTCGGCTTGATGCCTGGGGATAAAGCGGTGGTCGACAAGGGAAGAGTGGCAGGCGTTGGCGATATCGTGCTGGCGATGATAGATGGCGAATTCACCATTAAAACGCTGGCAGAACAACCGGATGGCAGCCCGCTGTTATTACCGGCCAATACATCGGGTAAATATACGCCTATCCTTATTCAGCAACCCATGCAGTTTGAGATATGGGGCGTGGTGACTGGCTCGTTCAGGCGCTTCAGGTAATCACCAATCATCGCAGCGCAATAAAAAACCCGGCATCCCATATCAGGTAGCCGGGTTTTTGAAGGTACAAACAAACTTATTTGTTCATTACGTACATAGTCACTTCAAAGCCAAAACGCATTTCAGTAGCAGCTGGTTTAGTCCACATGTTGATCTCCTTGGTTTGATTCACCGAACCGACCCCGTGTCTGTCTGGTGTGAATGTATTATCGGCCTGGTCACTGAAAATCCTGCTATTGCTGATCATGAACAGTGTTTAAAGATTTTCATGAAACGGCCCTCATGCAAATGAATATCTCTGGCCGGGGTCTCCTTGCATTAGCCTCACTCAAGGTCAGCATCTATTGTATTTATGCCCCTTAAAAAATATTTTTTGATTATTGTTACAAAAATAACTTGATTGTTGTTACAATAAATACCATGACTGATGAAGATTACACGCATGGCGGTAAAAGACCAGGCTCTGGCCGCAAGGCTGGTACGGGTACCTATAAGGAAAATACCAGCGTCATTCGTATTCCTGATAGCCAAAAGCCTGTGATTACCAGTTTTCTGGAAGCCTACGCGAAAAAGCAGCGCCTGAGCCAGCTGAAAGAAAATCTGGACAGCGTAGAGGAATTCACCCAGCTGGCGGAGGAGATCGAGAGATTAAGCCTGCCGCTATATGAGTCAAAAGTACCTGCTGGCTTGCCATCACCTGCGGATGACAATGTTGAATCCCGCATGGACCCGAATGCATATCTGGTCAACAAAGCCGACAGGACTTTCTTTGTCACCATCCAGGGGGAATCCATGCTTGAAGTCGGACTGATGCCCGGGGATAAAGCCGTGGTGGAAAAAGACAAGATCGCGGCAGTGGGAGACATTGTGCTGGCCATGATTGATGGGGAATTTACCGTCAAAACACTGGCTAAACAAAAAGATGGCATGCCCAAACTGCTGCCGGCCAATTCGTCAGGAAGATACGCCCCCATCCTGATCACCAGGCAAATGCAATTCAAAATCTGGGGTGTGGTTACCGGTTCGTTCAGGAAATTCTAATCATGGCACGTCAAAACACACCTTCAACCCACTGGACTGATGGCGTTTGCAGGGCAAACGGTATCAATATTCACTACCTCAGGACCGGTGGCAACAAACCCACCATCATTGCGCTGCATGGCCTGGCCGGAAACGGTGCATGCTGGTCTCCCATGGCACGCGTACTTGAACAGCACTATGACATCATCATGCCTGACGCCAGGGGCCATGGCACGTCGAGTGCACCATTGCATGGATACACCTATCAGGACCATGCCAATGATGTGATCGAACTGATCAGGACACTGGGCATCAAGTCTCCATACCTGCTGGGGCATTCCATGGGCGGCATGACCGCTACCATGGTTGCCAACCGCTTGGGGGGTGCTATCAGCGGCCTTATCCTGGCCGACCCTACATTCATCAGTCCTGAATGGCAGGAGGAGGTGCATGAGAGCGATATCGTTGAACAGCACCGCCAGATGTTGAGTGCAAGCAAAGAAGCGCTGTTTAAAGAGGCCAAAGCCAAACACCGCTATCGTGCCTCGGCGATTATCGAACATCTGATCGAAGCCAGGTTGCAGACCAGCATCAACGCATTTGACGTACTGATTCCGCCCAACCCGGAATTTGATGAGTTGATCCGCAATATTTATATCCCTACCCTACTGGTACTGGGCAGTGAAGGCATTGTTTCCTCGGAAACCGCACGTGAACTGCATGACCTCAATCCGGATATGCAGTACAAATTGATTCCTGATGCTGGACATGGGCTTCCCTACGATGAGCCTGCCCGCCTGGCAGCGACGGTTGATGCATTCTTAAAACCAAAAGCGACCCCGAAGCAGAGGATCAAGACGCAAGACAGGTTCTCCAGCTATACCTCATCCTATTCTTTTTAGTCGGGGATGAAGGAGAGCCCTATTGTTAAGAAAAGCTCTATGGCTGATATAGCTCTCCTTATCAATACTGGTGTCAATAAGGCTAAATACCTCTGAATTTTTGAATTGCTGACAGCCGAAAGTTCGTGATCTGGCAGAGCATGTTATTACCTTCCCCGGAAAAACAACGGGCATTCGCCCTGGTTGATGTGAACAACTTTTATGTCAGCTGTGAACGGGTGTTCAACCCCAAATTGCGCAACCGGCCGGTGGTCGTATTAAGTAATAACGATGGTTGCGTGATCTCCCGCAGTGCTGAGGCAAAAGCGCTGGATATTGCAATGGGCGCACCATGGTTCAAGATTCGCAAATTCCTTGCGCAGGAAAACGTATTTGTCCTCTCGTCCAACTACGCGTTGTATGCCGATATGAGCAACCGCGTGATGTCCATTTTGCGCCAGTTCAGCCCCGCCCAGGAAATCTACTCGATTGACGAGTCCTTCCTGGATTTGAGTGGATTTAGTCATCTAGACCTGACTGACTATGCACAAAAACTGAGGAAAACCGTGCTGCAAGGCACCGACCTGCCGGTATGCGTAGGCATAGGCCGCAGTAAAACACTGGCAAAACTGGCCAATCACTGCGCCAAGCAACATGCCGTATTGAACGGCGTCTGTAACTTCAACGCGCTGACGGAAGCTGAAGTAGATGCCAGCTTGCGTGAAACTTCAGTCAGCAGCGTGTGGGGGATAGGCAGGGGATTATTCAAAAAAATGAATGACCTTGGAATTTATACGGCTTACGACCTGAAATGCAGCGAGGCCGCCACCATGCGAAAAAAATTCAGCGTGGTACTGGAAAAAACCATACGTGAATTGAATGGCACCACCTGCCTGGAACTGGAGCAGATCCGCGGTCCGCACCAGCAGATTCTCAGCACACGCAGTTTTGGCCAGACCGTGCGTGACCTGAAAAACCTGCAGGAAGCTGTCACGCTGCTGACCACACGTGCCGGGGAGAAACTACGCCAGCGCCAGATGTTTGCCGGGTGTGTGTATGTCTATATCCGTACCAGCCCATTCCGCGATATCAGTCAACAGTACGAGAATGGTTTCAATTTTCCGCTGCAAACGCCGACCAACAGTACCCTGCGCCTGGTGGAAGCGGCATTCAAGGCGCTGCAGCAGATTTACCGGCCGGGCTATGATTATATGAAAGCCGGGGTGTCATTAAGGGAGCTGGCTACCGCACAAGCGCAGCAACAGGATATGTTCGAGACCTCCAGCGCACATGACAAGTCAGTGCGGCTGATGCAGACCATAGATACCATCAATCAGAAAATGGGCAGGGCCACGATCAGACTTGCCAGCGAGGGTATGCAAAAACACAAAGGTGAGCAGGTAAAACAGCCCTGGCGCATGAAACAGGAGATGGTGAGCCCCCGCTACACCACTTGCTGGGACGAACTGCTGAAGGTAGATTAACCGTCCCTGACCAGGGTATACATCTTTGCCAGGGCCAGACTTGGTGAGCCGGGTGGCTTCAGCGCAATTTGGGCAATGAAACAGAACTGAAAGTCACCGCGCCAATGACAAGCGCGGCACCGAACAATTGCACATGCGTCGGTGGCATATGCTCAAAGGCTGCGATCACCATAGTGGTGACTGGCACAAGATTCATAAAAATGGCTGCTCTGGATGGCCCCAGGTGCGAGATACTCGCGTTCCAGAACAGGTATGCCAGCACTCCGCCACCCAGCGACATCACCAGCAGTGCAGCGCCTGCACTGATGCTGGGAACGATAAAATGATCAGCATGCCCCAGGGCAGCGACGGACAAAGCGATTGCGCCGACTGTCATGATGCCGGCTGTATTGGCAATACCACTCACTTTTGCCGGCATCATTTTTTTGACCAGTACATTGTAAAGCGCCCAATTGAAAGAGGCGATCAGCAGGTAACTATCCCCGGTCGCCACTGTCACTTCTGCGCCGGCCCCCAGTACCACAATCGCGACCCCGGCAATACCGACCGGAAACGCCAGTAATTGCTGGTTGCTTGGTCTATCTCCAAGAATCAGCAAACCCAGCACCGCAGTCAGTAAAGGGTTCAATGCCATGATCAGGGCACCATTGACCGCTGAGGAAGTCTCCATCCCCAGGAAGAAAAACAGGTTGAAGCCGAAGACACCAACAACGCCCAGCACCAGGTAAGCTTTAAACTGACTTAGCGGAATCAGGTCCCGCTTGAACTGCACGATCAGCACCATCACCGCTGCCGCCAGTACATAGCGACTGGCACCGGCGATATAAGGGCTCATTTCAGCAAGCACAGGCCTTGCCAGATTAAAATTGGCACCCCAGAAAATAGCCGCCAGGGTGGCCATTAAGTAAATCTTGATATTACGCATATATGTTCTTCTAACAGTTCGACCATTGAGAGTCAGGCATTTAAGTGACAGGATTGCTTGAAGAGATAGATCAGTTAACCATCAATGCCCTCTGCAATAAATACCCGATACTGCGCGCCATTATGCCTGTGTTTGACTGCCTGCTGATATTTGGGACTGTGATACCAGGCCTCAGCTTCTTTCACTGAAGGGAAACGATGGATCAGGCATCCTTCAAATGCCGGCCCTTCCAGGATATTCAATGCGCCATACCTGACCAGCGGCGTGACCGCATGCCCCTCCCGGGCGAGAGGCGCCTGGCTGGCATACATATCCATTTCTGCCTGATCGGTAGTCTGTTCGCGGATCATCACCACATAGGCACTCATGATGCATTCTTTTCCAGGAACTGGACCAATGTCGTTGCCGCCTGTGCAGAAGAAGCCGGATTCTGGCCGGTGATCAACAATCCATCCTGCACTACGTAAGACTGCCAGTCAGCGGCTTTAGAATAATGACCGCCTTTTGCTGTCAACTCATCTTCCACCAGGAAAGGCACCACATTAGTCAGTTGTACCGCTTCCTCTTCGGTATTGGTGAACCCGGTGACTTTTTTGCCGGCGACCAGCGCGCTGCCATCGGGCTTTTTGGCATGCCGCAACACGCCTGGCGCATGGCATACCAGCGCAACCGGTTTACCGGCATTCAGGGTGGATTCGATCAGGCTGATCGAATGTGCATCTTCGGCCAGGTCCCACAACGGGCCATGGCCGCCAGGATAAAATACCGCATCAAATGCCTCATGCGTAACAGTCTGCAATGGCACGGTATTAGCCAATGCGGCCTTAGCCTCGGCATCCTGCTCAAACCTCCTGGTGTCCTCGGTCTGGAAATCAGGCGCATTACTTTTAGGATCCAGTGGCGGCTGACCACCTTTGGGTGAGGCCAGCGTCAAGTGGGCACCTGCCGCCTTGAAAACATAATAAGGGGCAGCCAGCTCTTCAAGCCAGAAGCCGGTCTTGTTTCCGGTATTGCCTAATGTGTCATGCGATGTCAGTACTATCAGTATGTTCATTTCAATGCTCCTAAATGGATAAAATTCTTCAGCGATGCAGGGTTTACGAATAAGTTAGTAAATAGCGCCAGCAAAAATATCCTGACACTGCCCTTTTCACTGTCGCGATCGGGTGAAGAAATAATGAACGCATTTATTCCATTTATGAAATTTATTATATATATTTCAGTTATTCATAACAGGAATAACTTATGCGCTATGACCTGAATCTGCTGCGGGTATTCACAGCATTGATGGAAGAACGCAGTGTGACGCGGGCTGCGGACAGGCTGGGGATCACGCAACCGGCCCTATCGAATGCGCTGAATCGTTTGAGGGACATACTGCACGACCCACTTTTTATCCGCGAACGTTATGGCATGCAGCCGACGCAAAAGGCCGAGGAGCTGGCACCGGGGATGATGGAGGCCATCGGCCAACTGGACAGCCTGGTGCTCGGACAGCAGGCCTTTGACCCTGAAAATGCGAACCTGCTGATCACCCTAGCCCCTAATAGTTATGCGGAGTATGTGCTGATCCCGGCAGTGGTCGCCAGGTTGCAGGCACTGGCACCGGGCATCAAGCTACGGGTAACGCCTTATGGAAACGACCTGGCGGAGACAGGCGTGATTTCAGGGACGACTGCGCTGGTCATGGGGCGGTTCGTCGATCCGCCTGATAACCTGGTGGTGCAGCATTTGATGGATGACAGCCTGGCTTGTGTGGTGAGGGCTGATCACCCCGAGATTGGCAATACCATCAGCAAGGCGCAATACGAAACCCTTAAACATGTGAATGTCATGCCACCCGGTAAAATGCGCGCCGGGCTGTTCCAGGCTTTAGACCGCCAGGGGCTGAAACGTGAAGTGGTGGTGTCAGTCACCCATTTTCTCTCGGTGCCGGAAGTGATTGCGACTACCGACTATTGCACTACACTTCCCAGCCAGATATGCAATCGCCTGCTCAGCGATACCCGCCTGAAAATCCTGCCTACACCGGTGGACCTGGGCACTTTTCCGATTGATATGGCGTGGCATGTGCGCTACCGGCATGACCCGGCCCATCGCTGGCTACGCACTATGATTGAAGAAGTAGCCCGCTCATTGAATTGATCGTAGGACAGACCTCTGGCTTCATGGCAAAACAGCTGAGTCTCACCGATCAGATAACGAAAAAACTCTTCCCGGCTGGCAGACCACTTATGGGGATTCACTCTGCGTCTATCAGACCGTGCCGCATCGCCAGCCGCACCATTTCAACCGGACTGTTGACCGAAAGTTTCTGTTTGATCAATGTGTAGTAGTTGGCCACGGTTTTCTGGCTGATCTTCAGCATATCCGCCACATCTTCCACCCGCTTGCCTTCAGCCAGCAGGCGGAACACCTCAAACTCGCGCGAGGTCAGCTGTTGTAACGGATTACTTTCACCGACCAGGGTTTGCAAGGCGACTTTTTGCGCGACATCCTGGCTTAGGAAGGTGCGGCCTTTGGAGACATCCAGCACCGCCTGCAGCAGATCATCGGCGACGCCGGTTTTGGTGACATAGCCTTTAACGCCGGCTTTCAGCGCCTGTGCTGCAAACGATACCGCCTCATGCATGGAAAAAATCACAATCTTGGCATGCGGGTAGCGCTGCAATATGCGTTTGGCCGCTTCCAGCCCGCCCATGCCTGGCATGGAAATATCCATCAACACCACGTCGGGGCCTACTTCGCCAAACAGCTGGTAAGCCATCTCGCCAGTATCCGCTTCGGCTACGATCTCGATCGACTTATGGCTTTCCAGCAGCCGGCGCAGCCCGGAGCGCACAACAGTGTGATCATCTACCAAAACAACTTTGACTGTCATGCTTCTATGCCTCTGGGTTTCTCTGTTTGAATTTTCTCGGTTTTGTGAAAGCGCACTTCTATGCGGGTGCCCTGTCCGGGTGTGGTGGTGATCTTCATATTACCCATCAGACCTTCTACCCTTTCCTGCATGCCGGCCAGGCCGTAGCCACGGCTGGGCACAGATGGGTCAAAACCACGCCCGTCATCTTCCACCAGCATGTACAGGCCATCCCCCTCATCCGCCACCTCAATGGTGACCCGGCTGGCCGCCGCGTGCTTACTGATATTGGTCAGGCACTCCTGCAATATCCGGTACACCGTCACCGCCACCGATTCATCCGGTTGCGAAAGATGGTTGGAGATATCGTTCACCACCATGATATTACGGTTCCTGTCATGCCAGTGGTGTATCAGTTCGGCCAGCGCCAGGCTCAGCCCTAACTCATCCAGTACCCGCGGACGCAAACGTGCCAGCAAGTCCTGGATAGTGAACATCATCTGCCTGGTGATCTGCGCGATCGCCTTGGCACTTTCACGCGCCACCGTCAGTTTTTTGGCCGCGACCATGGCACTGGCATCGATATGCACGGCGGTCAGGTACTGGCCGATCTCATCGTGCAGGTCACGCGCCAGTTTCTTGCGTTCCTCTTCCTGCAAATGAATGATCTGCTGGGTCAGGCGGTGGTTGTTACGTATGCTCTGCTCCAGCGTGCTGGCCATACGGTTGAATTTGTCGCTGATCTCGCTCAGCTCTATCTGTTCAAAACTCGGCAAGCGGCTCTGGTATTCGCCATGTTCGATCTGGTTCAGGCCATGGATGATCTGCTTCACCGGCTTGAAGGTGGTACGCACAGCCAGGTAGACAAAAAATAGCACGCTCAGTCCAAACAGGCCGACGATCGCCAGCAGGCCGGAAGTATCTTCCCAGATCTCGCGCAGCTCAAAACTGGGGTCCGGGGTGATCACCAGCTCACCGATAAAGCGGCCATTGATGATGATATTTTTGCGCTTGGGTTCATTCAGCACACTGGAAATATCCAGCAGCTTCACGAACCAGGTCGGCGGCTCTTCGCCATCGTGCTCGACACGGGTGGTGCGGTTGGATTCGCGCAGATGACCACCGGAGTCAAAAAAATCCACTTTCAGGTGGCGGATATTCATCAGCTCTTCCAGCTTGAAAATACTGATCTCGCCTTTTGCGCTCGGGTCCAGCCAGCCAAAATCTGTCATGTAATGCGCGATCTGCGCATCCAGCAAATGAATCACCAGGCTGGTGGTGGATTCCACTTCGGCCAGCACATCTTCCCTGGCATTCTTGATGACGGTGATCGCCCAGGTGAACAATAATCCCAGCAAGAGCAGGGTTATAGTCAGGTTGAGTTTGAACTGTAAGCTGAGGGATTTCATCATGCTGAGCAGATTGTAAGATGGATTCAGCAAAAACTTTCGGGAATTTTTCCCAATTCATGAGCAGTAACGACAGGAAATGCATCCTATTATAGGATGAAGGAAAGAGAAATAAAGCCTTTGCATGCAGGCTGCTTAAGGTGCGCAGCGATTAAGTCCAGAAAAGGACGGGGCTGCTACAGGGCAAGCTCGTGCCATCGTAATGCAACCAGGCCGTGTGGATTCAGGCGTATCACCTGAACCCATCGACACAGCTACCTGCAAGACAGCACGATGGCGCTTGAATCAGTTTGTAGCAACTGACCTTAATGAATCACTACGCCCCATGGCAGATTGCCGACAGTGATATCTTTCAGCCTGGTATTTGTTTCAGTATCGATCACGGACACGTTATTACTGCGGCCATTGGCGACATACAGTTTTTTGCCATCCGGCGTCAGTGCCATATTCCATGGCCGCTGGCCGACTGCCACGGTCGCAATGATTTCGCGGCTGGCGCTGTCGATCACGCTGATATTGTGATCACCACCATTACTGACATAGATACGGCTGCCATCCGCATTGACTTTGACACCATTGGAGCGCAACCCGACCTTGATGTTACCCTGTACTTTCCAATCCCGGGTAGATACGATCTCCAGCAGGCTGGCCGCTTCATTCGCGACATAAACCCACTGGCCATCCGGGCTGAATCCTATGCCCCGCGGATGTTTGGTCGCAGTGATCAGATGCTCGGATTTGAATGTATTGAGGTTGATCACATCGACATCATTGCTTTCCTCATTGCTGGCCAGTAACCATTGCTGGTCTGGCGAAAACACACAATGTTCGGGGTTTTTGCCCTGGGTTGCGATGGTATGCCTGACCTTGCTGGTCTGCAGATCCACCAGCGCCACTGCATTTTCTTCCTCCAGGCAGGCGGCCAACAGTTTGCCATCCGGCGAAATGTCGATGCCTTCCGGCTCATCGCCGACCTTGATCAGATTGGTCTGCTTGCCCTTGACGGTATCGATCACCGCCACCGCATTTTTGTCACGCACCACTACATAGAGTTTTTGATTGCCAGGATGAATGGCGGCGGCCTGAACCTTCTTGCCCAGCTTGCCTTTGGCGGGGAAACGCCTGATCACTTCATCCTTTGTGGTATCAATCACTGAAACCGTGCCATCCTTCTCATTCGGTACGTAGGCTAGCGGCTGGGAAAAAGCAGATAAACAGACGCCGGACAACAGGCCAGCGATGAACAGGTGATGCAGTTTTTTTTGCATAGAGCGCCCTTTAAAAAAATCGGCCGGTTGCTGCAACAACCGGCCTGAACATGGAGATATACTTTATGCAAATCAATTAAATGTAGAATTTAAATGATGTTTGCATCTTAATGCGTTCAGGTTTTTAACCAACAGCGGGATGCTTCCCGATTTAGCCGGGATTAATTCCCGACACTACTTTCCCAGCTACTTACAATTTCTGATCGACTAGCCACTCCTGATCGAACCACCCCTATGAGCCTAGGCGGCATGAAAGTAATCGCTACTCACTGTGTAGTTCCAATAAACTGGCCGAACGCACGTGGCTGCGCCCCTACCGGAACCGATGGTTTTAAGCTGAGGCTATTGGCATCGATCACCGCCATTACGTTATCCATCCAGCTGGCAACCAGGATCTGCTGATATTGCGCATCGTAAGCAATCCCTTCCGGCGTGCCGGGCACACGAATTTTCTTTGTCTCGGTGCGGCTGGCAAGGTCAACCACGCTGACACTGTCCTCACCGCTGTTGGTCACGAACAGGCGCTTTCCGGTACTGTCTGCGCTCGCGCAATAAGGCCGATTGCCGACCGCGAAGTCAGCCACTACTTTGTGGTCATGTGTATCAATGACACTGACTGAATTTGAGTAGACATTGACCACAAACAACTGCTTGCCATCCGCACTCAGGCTCAAACCAAACGGGTGTTGCCCTACCTTGATTCTTCGCAGCTCCTGATTCGAACCGGTATCGATCACGCTGACATCATTGCTATCCCGGTTGGCGACATACAGCACCCTGCCATCCTGGCCAAGCTGTAATCCGCCAGGTGCCTGACCGACCTTTACCTGGGAAATGACCAGCCCGGAATCTGCCGCCACCACCAACACCGTTGCGTGATACCAGTCCGCCACATACACCCTGTCTCCGGTTTTGCTGACGGTGAGACCTACCGGCGCGATCGGTAGATCGATGGTATTGATCACCTGCTGGCGCTGCATATCGATCACGGAAAGTGAGCGTCCTTCCACATTGCTGACATAGGCTTTGTGATGCACCTGGTCCACCGCCACACCCACCGGCGCTTTGCCGACCGTGAGGGTATGGATGACTTTATGTTGCTGCCTGTCCACCACCGAAACGCTGTGTTCAGCCTGGTTGGTGATATAGGCATAATCCGCTGCCTGCCCGGCTGGGAAAAGGCCAACGCTTGCGATAAAAAATAATGTTTTCAATACGTTCATTTATTCAATTGACGCTAGGCCTGATTCGGCATGACCACTGAGCAGTGTCATTGCCAGGTGAGTGTTTAATCGCCATCGCTGCGCTCCAGAACAAAGCGCACTCACATGATGTCATCTACCACCTGATGACAGGACTATAGAATGATAGCGGGATAAGGGATTGAGACAGGCTCCCGCAGGCGGGCAGGAATTTTTCACCGCCGCTTCGGGAGCCAGCAAGACCGGCTGGATTTCTGATCAACTGCTGGCAGATAACTTCTGGTCAAAATGGCCGGAAAATGCACTGATATCAAACGCTTGCCACATGTGCAGATGATGATCCAGTTCATGTGCATGCATGGCACCGCGCACCATATCGATCACGATACGGTCACGCACCACCATCATGGCCGGCACCTGCGTAACCTGGAAATTAGCCGCCAGGTCTGTCGCCACATCAATATCGGCCACCGCGAACGTGACCTGCGGATGCCGTGCTGCCATCTCGGCAAACACCGTGGCAAACGGCTGGCAAGGTTCGCACCAGCTGGCGGTGAACAACACCAGCAGGAACTCATGTCCTGTCACCCGCTGGTTAAACTGGGCCTGGCTTTCAATGGTGATGATAGTGAAAGGTGTAGAGGCTGTATTCATGATTGCGTCCTTGCGATACATAGCACGTTATGGCGACAGGCGTTTGATGGCGCCCAGGGTCCAGTGTTGCGGACCGGCCAGGCTGTGCGAACAACCCAGCTCTTTTTCCGGCTGTTGTGCCGTCAATAGATGCCTGGTGTGATCGGCGGTCTGCACCTGCATGAACCAGCGGTCCACCCAGACTTCCACCGCTACGTCCTGCGTCGCCAGGGCCGCCTGGGTCAGCCTTACTGATACCAGGTCGCCGCCATGCGCCATGCATAGCGAATCACCGGTTTCCAGCAGCTCAACCAATGCCTGCTCAACCAGTGCCTGCTCGGCCGCATATCCGGGATGGCTGCTGGCGATCATCAGGGCGGGTAATAACCACAGGCCTTTAGTCAACCGTCTCATTGCCTGCAGGCTTTCAGGCACATACCGTCATGCCCAGCTGTTTGAACAGCGGGCGCAACGTGGCACATACTTTGTTGCGCCAGCCAGTGCCATGTGCTGCGGCATTCTGCCGGCCATCCTTCAAGCCTTGCAGGCCGTCTTTGACAAAGCCATCCACCGCATTCTTGGCCGACTCATCGTCCTGGCCTGCCGGTGGTTCGTTACCGGTGAATGCACGGTAGTAACGCGCGGTCCAGGTCACCTTCGCGTTGCTGCCATCGGCAGCCACCTTGATTTTGCCGTTCAATGAGCTGACAGGCAGCGCTTCCAGGTCGATGTCGCCTGACAGGCGGTAGGCGACTGTCATCTCCGCTGCAGATACCTCATCGATTTCCTGCAGCAACTGTTTGCCGTTCTTGAGCGTGATTTTCTGCTGCCTGTCATTGATGGCTTCACAAGCGGATACTTGCGGATGCCATTGCGCCAGGCCACACGGGGCACTGATGCGTTTCCATACTGCATCGGCTGCCGCTCCTACCTGGATGGATTCATCGGTTTTTTGCGGTGTCGGGCCATGCGCCCACACATTAGCACTTAACAATAATCCAGCCAGTAATAAAGACCACTTCATGTTTACTCCTTCTCGATAAAATCTATAGCGCCTGTTTGCCAGACGATTGATGACCAGTGCCGCTTCTGCGGCCAACCTTGCCGCGCCGTAAACGTAGCCACCAGGCACTGCCGGCAAAAGTCAGCACCAGGTAGGCGAACCAGGCGGCACAGGCGATATAGGCCAGCCAGGGCCTGAGATCGGTATCCGCCCAGCGCCAAGCGGTCATACCCAGGCCAGTCGCCCAGTCACTGCCCTGCCCGGCATGGTCCAGCCTCACAAAGTGGAGGCCGGTGGTATTTGCCAGCCGTTGCAGGTTCTGCGCATCCAGCGCCGACAGGTGTGCGTTCTCCAGTAAAGAGTTTCCCGGGCCATGGCCGGCATTGCGGTCGTGCTGGCCTTGTTCCATTGCCAGTACCGATAAGGTTTCTGCCATGCCGAAGTTGCCGAATCGTTGCACTTCTTCCTGCTCCCAATAGCCGGCCACCGCATTTCTTTCATCGAGCTTGGGGATTTTGCCCGGTGTAGGTGTGCCCATGCCCACCAGGTAACCTTGCACCTCTCCTGCCTTGCCGGCAAAACCAGGCATATATTTCGGGTTGGCCGGCGGTGCCTGCTGGCCATCGGTAAAAAACATCACGCGCATCTGCTTACCCAGTTTAGGCGCCTGTTCCAGCGCGTTAAACAGGCCATGCGCAATAAACGAATCCGCCGCCCAAGCCATGCGCCAGTCCATACTCGCCACCGTCTGGTCCAGTGCGGCAAAATGTGCGCACACCTCCACCGGCTCCACCACATTGACGACATTGCGTTCGGTGAACATGCCCAGCGCCACTTGCGAACCGCACGGCAATGCCGACAGGGTCTTGCGTATGCTCTGCTTGGCCATCTGCAGACGGCTCACGCTTTTACCTGCCACCTGGTAGTCAGGCACATTCATGCTCTGGGTGATATCCACCACGAAATACCAGTCATAGACACGATTGGGCAGATGCAAATACGGCCTGAACAAGATCACGGTCAGCAACAGCAGCATCACTACCAGGCACAGCCTGCGCCAGGCGAACGTGCTACCAGACTCTGCTCGCCAGCCCCGCAACCATGGTGCCAGGCGTGCAGTCCAGGCGCTTGGACTCCCGGCCTGCATCAGGGCATGCCCCTGGGATTGCCCGGCATGGCTGGCCAGCCACTCGGTTCCTCTTCGGCTTTGATCTGCTCGTCTTCATACTGCTGCGGGCCCGACATGCCATGCGTGGTCGGCGACAGCCGCAATGCCAGGTGATAGTTATATTTCGCCTCAGACCAGCCTGGGGCTATGCGCAAGGCTTTCTGGTAACTCTCTTTTGCCAGTGCCACCAGCGGGCCGGCTTCATCCCAGGCCGGCAGGCCACGCTGTTCCAGCAATCGTGTCGCTGTACGCATGTAGATATTGCCGGAGTTGAAATAGGCCTGTTTGCGTAAGGGGTCGTCTTCGGCTACCTTGCTCACCAGGGCGGCATACTGCGCCAAAGCCTGTTCCGGTTTTAACTGATTGTCATAGAACACGGCGTTGGCAAACAGCGCCTGCGGGGTCTGGTTCGCGGAGAATAGCGTTTCTTCAATCAGTACATGCGGTACCAGGCTCCGGCGGTAGATCTGCGCCTGTGTCATTTCGATCAATTGCATGATCAGCATCACCATGGATACCACTACGATAAGGCCGGCCCAAAGCACGCCGCGCCGCATCAGGTTTGCCAGTTTTCCATTCATGACTGCCACCGTTTCAATTCCAGTCCATACAACGCCATCAGTAATACCGACGCCAGCCATGCCAGGCCATAGGCAAACTGGCTCAGGTCCTGCCGGGACACCGGTTCCAGGTAACGCGTGGGTTTGTTTTTCAATTGGGAAATATCACGCACAGCCGCCAGCACCGCTTCCGGGTTCTCGGCCTCATACACGCGGTAAGGCACATTCAGGGTCTGGAAATATTCGTGCAGTGCATACTCGGGATAAGCATCGATGTTCTCCCCTTCCGCCAGGCTTTGCCTGAGGCTGACACCGCTCTCGGAACGCAGGTAAATCCAGTACAGCGACGCCTGCTGCCGCATGAACATGGCACGCAGCATATCCTGGGTCTTGCCATCCAGGTGCGCTCCGCCATCCGACACCAGCACCATGGCACGTGCGCCCGTCACCGGCTGGTCGGCAAAATAATCCAGCGCCATGCCCAGCCCTCTTGCCACGGCAGTGAAGCCCATGCCACCGGCCTCGGTCGCCTCCAGCGCCGCCTGCACATAGGCGCGGTCATTACCTAATGGCGCCGCCAGGATAGGCGAGGTACTAAAGGTGACCATGCCCATCAGGTCATCATGGCCCTGGTCCACCAGCGTTTTCAGTACATTGCGCGCAACCTCCATTTTGGGCACGCGCGCCTGTACGTCGCCTTTTTTCACAAACGGCTCATTCATGCTCGCACTGCGGTCGAGCACGATCATGACATGCGCGCCACGGCCTACTTTTTCCACGTATTGCGATTTCAGGTTAGGTCCGGTGAGTGCCAGTGCCAGTGCCAGGATGAACAGGCTCACGGCCATCTTCCATCCCCTCTCCAGCCAGACGGACAGCGGATCCTCAGGCAACCCTTGCAACGCAGGATGCGGGAAATTGATTTGACCGTGTAGTATCCAGGGCAGGATAGACAGCGGCAGCAACAGCAGCGGCCAGATGTGCGTCAATCCCCAATGCTCGCCATAACCCGACGCCAGCAAAACCTGCTGAGTTCCTTCATGCCACATGCTCAGGAGATCTCCACCCGGCCCAGGTGCCTAGCCAGTTGCTTCAACGCATCCAGAGACAGGCTAGCCTGCTGGCCGGCAAAGAAGGTGTGCTGCACATCCTGGTAGAAAGATCGCAACGCCTGGCCATGGGCGGTGATCACTGGTTGTGCCACCAACACACCGGGCAGGTTCTCCAGCGTCACGGCATAACCCGCAAACTGGTCCATGGCGCGGCTGATCAGCCGCATGGCCTGCAGGCGGTTGTCGTGGCTGTCACCGCGCAAACGTCGTATGGCACGCCAAGCCTGCCTGAACGGCATGCGTTTTTCCCGGGGCAACTGCACCAGGCCAACATACCATAACAGGTAAAGTGCTCCTGCACCGAGCAGGGTCAGCCAGCCGGCCAGCTTCCATAGCTGGCGGGTCAGTGACCACCCGGGAAGCGGTGCATCCGGATATAGCTGCACATGTTCGGCATCGATGCGCGCCGGCAACAGGCTGGAGACTATCACCTTGTCTGCCGGCACATCGACCGTCAACCGCTCCTGTTCACGCTTGAACTCCAGGTGCAGTTTTTTCAGCGGCAAGGTCTTGACCGTATCGCCGGCGACGAATATCTGCCAGTCGATATCAAGCAGGATCAGGCGTTCCTGCGCTGACTCCCTGATCTCCCAGTGGGCATCGCGTAGCTCGATCGCCTCATTCTGCGCGGGTGGTGGCAGGCTGGCGGGATCCAGCTCAAAGCCTGGCGGCACATGCAAGGTGATATGTTGCCGCGCGATGCTGCCCAGTGTGTAATCCGTTTCACGGGTGGCACTTTCGGCACGCACCTGGAAATTGCTGTTTTCCGCAGCCAGGCCGGGCGCCGGAAATAAACCCATGCCCAAGCCAAGACCCAGAACCAGTCCACCGCCAGGCAGCAGGCTCGCCCATATGCCGTACCGGCTTGCCCATCGTTTACATACGGCACTCATGCCATCGTCTCCATCAAATGACGGCTGACATCTTCAGCCCGCCAGCCAGGATGCAGCCCAAACGGTGCGCGTGTGCCAGCCTTGAGAAATCGCGCGTTCAGCGCCTGCGCCTGCTGGCCGGCGTAGGCGGCGATCTGCCGGTGCAGGCTGCGCCTGAGCATCCAGCTGCGCTCTTCCCCGGTTTCCATGTCACGCAGTCTTGCCCAGCCAAAAGCCGGCAAGCCTTCAGTTGCCGTACGGTCGCGCAACACCACCGGGATCACATCATGCGGCTGTGCAGCCTTCAGGGTTTGCTGCAGCAGGGCTGGCGACCAGTAAAAATCGGAAATAAGAAAGACCAGTGACCGTTGCGGGCCGATCGCTTCCAGGGCAGCCGGGATGGCAGATGCGCCATGGCCCTGCCCGTCATCCGCTGCCTGCTGCCAGTAAGCAGTCATTTGTCTGGCGACCGCCTGCGCAGTCCCCGGCTGGAAGCTGGGCATTACCTGCAACGCTTGCTGTGCCGTATCGTGTGCAGCCCGCATGCCGAAGGCATCCCCCTGGCGGGTGGCCGACCATGCGAGTGAGGAAACGAACGCCGTCACCTGCTGCCGCATATTGGCCTCACCCTGGAAGAACATGGAGCTGGACACATCGACGATCGCATGCACGCGGATCGCGGCACGTTCCAGATAAGTGCGGACCAGCCACTGCCTGGGCACCGTACGGACACTGGCGCGGATATCGATACGTCTGGGGTCAGGGCAGGCCAGCAGTGAAGCAAAACCGGCAAAGTCGCTGCCATTGCCATGATGCGTGGTCAGGGTGGCACCGGCGTGATATGACCTGGCCCGCCAGTTGATGCTGTAAAAAAACAGGCTGGGCTCGAACGCCGCATGCACCGGCGATGTCGGGTCTTTGCTGGCAGTGTGGATAGTAGGGGTAGCCATGATGCGTGACGCTGCCTGTGATTTAAGGCGCAGAGACCTTATCCAGGACCGCTTGCAGTAATAACGGTGCCAGGCGTTCATGCTGCAGGGCATACGCGCTATTGAAGAACACGCGGTGCGTGACTACGAACGGCCACACGGCACGGATATCATCCGGCGTCAGGTAATCGCGCCCTTCCAGCCAGGCGCGGGTACGCGCACTACGCATGAGCATGGCCATGCCGCGCGGGCTGGCGCCACCGGCCAGCAGGCGGGACATATCCACATCTGGCAGGACAATGCCGGCTGCTTGCGGGTCTTTTAATGCCTGCCATAAACTCACTGCATAATCCTGTAACGGTAATTCTGCCCTGACCGATGCCTGTATGGTTTCTGCCAGCGCATTCAACTGGTCATAAGGCGTGGACCCTGTCGCTGACTGGCTGACCAGGGCATCCACATCGTAATAACGCGTATCAAACATCAGTGCCCGTTGCAGGTCGCGGTCATCCGGCGCTGTGATCGAAATCTCCATCAGGAAACGGTCGCGTGCCGCTGCCGGGATCTCAAAAGTCTCTTCCCGCTCAAGCCGGTTCCGGTCCGCGAAAACAGTCAGATGCGGGAAACGGTATTCACGGTCAAAGGCATTGACCGAGCGTTCCGCCATCAGGCGTAAAAACAGCGCATGTGCCTGTGGACGCGCCCGATTGATCTCGTTAAAGAAAAATACAGCCAGCGCTTCTTCATGCTGCAATAACGGCCCAGGTTTCACTGCCGCCTGACCGGTTTCATTGATATAAGCGTTGTACAGGAAATCGCTGGGCATCAAGTCGATGGCACCTTCAATCCGCTGATAGCCGCCACCGAGCAGATGTGCAGCAGCACGCAACAGGGTTGTTTTGCCGACGCCCACATCCCCTTCCAGCAAGACGTGTCCACGCGAGAAAATGGCGATCGTCAAAGCCCGGATCTGCTCCGGCATGCCTACGACCACTGCATTCAACGCCTGCTCAAAAGCCAGTGCGCGCTCGCGCCAGGCGGGTAATTGAATCTTATCTTGCATACATTAATATCCATCATTCAGGATGAAACAGGCCACTGTCGACTGCATGCAATCGACACCGGTTTGCCACATACACAGGGATGTGAAAACTGACTAAAAGAGACGCCAGTCCGGAAAACACTGAATAATTGGCTATATGGCAAATCGCATCGTTGCCCGGCACTCATAAGCCTCATGCACTTAAATATGCAATCCGGTTTCTGCGTTCCTTGCCCCTTGCCCCTTCACTCAACTATTCAGCGCTTCCTTTTGGGGGGAATTTAAGATTACTTCACGTCAAACACGAAAGTGCCGCTGGACTTTGCGTTCGCAATGCGTTTGGCATTGCGCTCGTCCATGGCTTTGATGGATTGCTCTTGTTTATTGAGCTCTACCGGATCATGTTTCGGGTCATATTTTGAACCCGCGATCTTTTCCGGATAGCCGGGTTTGGCTTCCCAGCAGTTACCTGGCTCTTTACAGTTTTGACCGTCATAAGCCAGAGCCTGATTTGACACTGCGAACACACTGGCAACAGCCAGTAATGCCAATACGTGTTTCATCACTTTCTCCTTCATCACAAATTAGCTGGTGTGTTGTTTTCGATTAACGGACTGCCCACCAGCCAGACAGTCCGATAATGGGTTTAACCGTGTGGTGCGGCACCACCGTTTTTCAGGTTTTCTTCTGCCTGGTGGCGTATCCAGGCGATCACATGCAGGATCTCGTCTACCGTCATACGCCCCTGCTGCGGTCCCATCATGCCGGCTGCGCCACCATAAATCGTTTCAAAAATGCCTTTGTCGGTTTCATTTTTGGGATAGGTCCAGTAATCGTCGGCTAATGCCGGCCCCAGCTTACCTTCAGCCAGGTGACCATGACAGCCGGAACAGGCAGTGGAGAAAATGGTATAGCCCTTCTTGATCTCCTCGGCGTCGCCTTTATAGGGGTTTTCACCGGTAGCCATGAAATGCTTGGCTTGCGGGGTGAAGGTTTCATCTTCCATCGGTGACAGATCCAGCACATCACCAGACAAAGTGCCACGGAACTCAATAGGCGGCCCATCCTTGAGGACGACTTGTGCAGACGTACTCTTGCCCGCACCTTCTGCCTTGGCAGCGGCATCATCCTTGGCACAAGCCACGGTCAGGAAAGCAGCCATCACCAGCCCGGAGACTCCGAAGGCCATCGCCAGTTGCGGCTTCATACGCCGTGATTGTTGAGATTCTTTCAATTCAAACTCCAAAACTTATTAAAAAAGATACGGTTCATTGCAGGTCAAGCAGAGGAATGCCCTCTTCCTGGAGGATGGCAGTGATTTCTGCCCGCTGATTGCTGATAACGCCATTCAGGGCCTCTACCAGCTCGGGATGCTGCTTGTTCACGCCCATGACCACGTCGTAGTGCATGGGGATTTTTTCGCCATTGGTTTTCTTGGCCGTGTCATCCACCATCACCATATTCAATGGCACTTCGGAGGCACGCACGTAGCGCGCCGCTTCCGGCGCCCACAGCATGGCCATATGCAAGTGCATGCTGGCCACATCGTTCACCAGGCGTGAAGGCTCTACATGCACATAGCGGTTACGGGTGGACTGGAAGTTCTGGATCTCGGTGAAATAATCGAACATGTCGTCAAAGCGGTTGATCTGCAGCAGCATGTTCTTGCCGGGACTATCCGGCATCACGCCTATGCGGAAATTCTTTTCCTTCAGGTATGGGTGGTCCCATGCGGTGATATCGATCTCGCGGTCTTTGCGCGTGACAAACACATACCCTGAACGATAGTAAGGCCTGGTAGCCAGCACACGCGGATCATTCGGGTCGGTGCCTATCAGTACGTCACACTTTCCCTCTTCCATATCTTTTTGCAGGGTCAGCGGATTGGTCCACCAGAAATAATTGACAGGCATATTCAATGATTTGCCAATGACAGCTGCGATCTTGTTTTCAAAGCCTTGTTTCTGGTCATTGGAAAAAGGTAATTCGGATTTACCGGCACAGATATTCAGTGCATTAGCAGCAAGTGTTGGCAAGGCAAACACGCTGAGCGCCACGGATAAACATAGACTTAACCACGCATGGTTAGATTTTTTTACTTCTGGAAACATCTGCTCTCTTCTCCGTGCTAGAGAACAGGATGACCGGCTATCCTTGCGGTTGACGGCCATCCTGTACATTACATCTACAGGTTCACTGTAAGGATTACAGGCTGAACACCATCAGGCCACCGCCCATTTGTGTGTGGTTCTGCAGTTCTTTGAACGCACCAACCGCACCCAAACCAGCGCTAGGGTCTGTCAGGTCAAACACCAGGCCTACACCAGGCCAGCCGCCTACACCGTACATGCTGCCGACGTATTGTTTACCCTTGAAGGAGTAAGTCATAGGAGATCCGATACCACCGGATGGCATCTTGAAGTTCCACAATTCCTTACCGTCTTTGTTATCCAGAGCCTTCAGGTAACCGTCAAGCGTTGCGTACCAGACCAGGCCGCCTTTGGTGTACAAAGTACCGCCCCAGGCCGCGAACTTCTCCCACTTGGTCCATTTAGCCTTACCAGTCGTCAGGTCAAATGCACGGATCTGGCCCATTTCTTTCTTGGTCGGGCCATTAGGGCCAGGGTACATCGCCAGGGTTGCACCTACGAAGAACTGACCTGCACGGTATGGCAGCATGAACGGCTCCCAATCCATACAAATATGGTTCAGGCCAGCGTACAGCGTACGGCTTTCCGGATCGTAAGAGTCAACACCCTGGTTGTGGAAGCCCATCGCTGATGGACAAATGTTGGTACCTTTATGGTCCATACGTGTGGCAAACTCCGGATCACGTACTGGTGTACCTGTTTTCAGGTCCACTTTCTTGAACACGTTCACAGCCGGGTCCACTTTTTCAGCAACGATCAGGTTGCCGTTTTCGCGGTTCAGTGTGTACAAGATACCGTTACGGTCAATATGGCTCAGCAGAGGAGTCATTTTGCCGTTGACTGGCTGGTCGGTCAGCACCATCTGGTTCACACCGGCAAAGTCCCACTCGTCATGAGGCGTCTTCTGGTAACCCCATTTCGCCATCCCTGTATCCAGGTCACGACCCCAGATGGTCATCGTCCACTTGTTGTCGCCAGGACGCATGGTTTCGTTCCATGGTGCAGGGTTGCCTGAACCGTAGTAGAACAGGTTCAATTTAGGATCGTAAGCATACCAACCCCAGTTTGTACCGCCACCGATTTTCCAGGCATCGCCTTCCCAGGTTTTTGTACCCAGGCCGAATTGACCGTAATGCGGGTTTGCACTGTTGAAGTCTTTAGCCAGACGCACAGAGTCATCAGAACCGGTCGCAAATGCACGCCATTTCAATTCACCTGTTTTCAGGTCGAATGCGTTAACGGCACCACGTACACCCAGCTCAGCACCTGAACAACCCATCAATACAGTGTCTTTAGCCACAAAAGGCGCTTGTGTCAGTGTTGAACCCACTTTTGGATCACACACTTCCACTTCCCAGTTGGTTTTACCGGTTTTTGCATCCAGAGCAAGCAAACGACCGTTAGCTTGTTTTTTGATGATTTGACCAGCACCAAAAGCCAGACCGCGGTCAACCACGTCACAGCACATCACTGCTTTGGTTGAAGCATCCTGCTTAGGTTTGTGTTGCCAAACGATCTTGCCCGGATCGTTAAGATTCAAGGCATAGGTATTGTTTGGAAACGCTGAGTGGACGTACATCATGTCACCGATCACCAATGGCGCACCTTCGTGACCATTCAGTACACCGGTGGAGAATGACCACGCAGCTTTCACGTTTTTAACGTTTGATTTGTTGATTTGAGCCAACGGGCTGTTGTGCTGGCTATAATAGCCGCCGGTAGCGATCGGCCATGCACCAGGGGTGTTAACCGCCTTGTCCAGGTCCGCATCTGCCAGGGCCAGGCCGGATACGCTTGCAAACAAGCCCCCTACCAAAGCGCCTAGAATGGCACTAGATGTTTTCATTTTCATACTATCTCCTAATCTCTTAAGAATGCGTTTTGTCGTGGTGTCACGGACATCCCCCCGAATGCCGCAGTTCACGACCGAAATTGTTAATAATTTGTAACAAAGGCAATAGATGAATGATTCCCTATGATGGCTTCAACAATTCATTCGTGGAGACCGGCCAATAAAGGGAATTTTTCACGGGGTGCAGCTGATGGATGTGGTCTATAGTGGCGCAACTCTATGCAGGTCGGGAGCAATGTGGATTCCCGCTGCAGAAAAAAGCGTTTGGTTACTCATGCATTCTTATACCCGGTCCATGCCCGTGATTGCTGCTCTCACTAAATTAGGCAAACTCAGCCGCACCAGCCAGGACACGCTCATCGTGATCAGTGGCGTGGTGCTGACCTTTATCTGTTCATCAGAATTCGACCTGGCCGAACACGTCAATGCCTGGTTATTGACCTATGAATATGCACAACTGGATGAAGTCCCGCTGACGCTGTTCGTATTTGTGCTGCTGAGCGTCTGGTTCAGCCAGCGGCGTATGCGGGAGATCCATGCGGAGATCCATCGCCGCAAACAGACAGAGCTGCAATTAAGCAGCAGCCAGCAACTGTATAAAACCTTGTTTGATGGCGACCTGACCGGTAATGTCGTGCTGGATATAGAAGGCAATATCGGCATGTTCAACCGCGCCTTTGACCGCATCTGCCGCCCGTTCAGCCATGACAGGAATGCGCGCAGGCTGTTCCCTTTCCACTGGCCCGAGTTCGTCGCCCAGCTGCAGCAGCAACAGGAGATCAATTTCAACAAACTCAGGGTGCAGCGCCCGGATGACCTGCCCTGTTATGTAGGTGCGCGCTTTGTCTATGTACCTGCAGCAGAAAACAATGGTATCGCGCAGATCCACGGTTACCTGGTGGATATGACAGAGCAGTGCCTGGTGGAACAAGACCTGGAACGTACCCTGAAAGAAAACCGCGTGCTGGCCCATCACGCCATGCAGGTGCAGGAACAGGAGCGCAAATACATCGCCAGCGAGATCCATGACGAAACCGGCCAGTACCTGACCGCCATCCGCATGGATGCGCTGGCCTTGCAGAAAAGCAGCCCTGAGCAGGCGAATGTCATCGCGGTCAGGATCGCTTCCAACACCCAGCATGTGCAGCAATCGATACGTGCACTGATCAAGCATTTGCGGCCACCGGCGCTGGACTCGCTGGGGCTGATAGGCGCGGTAGAGCGACTGGTCAATGACTGGCAAAAGTTGAACACTGCCGTTGACTGCCATATGCAGCTCGACATCAGCGGCCACACACTGAATGAAGATACCAATATCGTGGCCTTCCGTGTCATCCAGGAAGCATTGACCAATATCACGCGTCATGCCCAGGCCAGTGAGATATGGATAGATGTGCAGGTGATCACCCGCCAGGATTCGCCCATGCTACAGATCGAGATCCGTGATAACGGCCAGGGAATGGATACCAGCCAGTACACCGAAGGCGTCGGCCTGCTGGGCATGCGTGAGCGCATCGAGTCGCTCAAGGGCAGCTTCAGACTGATGAGCGGCCAGCAGGCCGGCACCCTCATCACCGGACTGATTCCGCTCACAGAACAACGGCAGGTGCAGTTGCAACCGCCACCCACCACATTGACAGACGCAGGAGTAGATCACTATGCATTACCCTAAATGGTGTGCCTTGATTGCATTGGTTTTCCCATTGAGCTTGCCCGCCAGGGACCTGAATACCGGAGAAAGGCCATTTCTCGATGCCTACAGCGGCAAATCACGCCAGTATGTAGAAGAGAACCTGGGCAAACCGGTCAAAAAAGAAACTGCGGTCAAACCGCACAATGCGGACCAGATACTGCAGGACAAAGCCCAGCTGCCTGGTGACAAGGCTGACAGCGTCGAGATGTGGTATTACCGCGGCAAGATACAGTATGCGCCGAACAAGTATTTCAACACGGCTGAGCTCACGTTTGCCAACGACAAATGCGTGAACATCACCTTTGCCAACAAGAAGTAAGGAATAAAGCCCTATGGCAAAAGTAATGATTGCCGATGACCATGCCATGCTCAGGCAAGGGTTACGTACTTTGCTGGAACAGGCCAGCCACCAGGTGACGGCGGATGCCCTCAGCGGCGAAGAAGCCTGTTCCCTGGCAGAAAGAAATCAACCGGATCTGCTGATACTGGACCTGGATATGCCGGGTATAGGCGGGCTGGAGACCCTGAAGCGGCTGTTGCACCGCAAACCGCAGATGCGGGTGCTGATATTCAGCATGCATGATGACTGTATCTATGCGACGCGCGCGATCCAGGCCGGGGCACGTGGGTATGTCACCAAGACCGAACCGCCGGAAGTGGTGCTGGAAGCGGTACAGAAAATCCTCAAAGGCGGCCGTTACATCAATAACGAATTAGCCCAGAGCCTTTCCATGTATCACCTGGAAACCCCGGAGAACCCGATCCAGAAACTCTCCCCACGTGAGTTCGAAGTGTTCCGCCGCATTGCGCAGGGTGAAGCATTGGCTGGCATTGCCAAAGCCATGCATATCGGCTACAAAACCGTCGCCAATATCCAGACCAGCGTACGCCAGAAACTGGGGGTGGAGACCACCGGCCAGCTGGTCCATATCGCCGTACGTTTTGGCATCATCAAAGGGCTGTAAGGCCGGGACCGGAGATTCAGCATGATCCTGGTCATTGCCCGTAAAGAGCTGCGCAGCCTGTTTGCCACGCCTATGGGCTGGCTGGTGCTGGCCATATTCCAGGCCATTGTCGGCACTTATTACAGCTTAAGTTTCAACCAGTATTTCGAGATCATGCAGAGCGTACAGTGGCAGGTGCAACGCATAGGCATCACCCAGTTCATGGCCGAAGGCGTGTTCGGGGTCGCTGCCATACTGATGCTGTTCGTGGTGCCGCTGGTGACGATGAAACTGATCAGTGAAGAGCGGAAGAACCAGACCATGGCCTTGCTGATGAGTGCACCGCTGTCTATGAGCGAGCTGATCCTGGGTAAATTACTGGGGATAGTCAGTTACCTCAGCCTGCTGATCATCGTCATGGTGCTGATGATCGCCATGATACTGCCATGGGCGGAGATCGATATCCCCTACCTGCTTACGCATGCCTTGGGCTTGTGGCTGCTGGTGGTTGCCAGTTGCGCGCTGGGTCTGTATGTCTCCTGCCTGACTGCCAACCCTGTTCTCGCCGCCTTCTGCAGCCTCACCGCGCTGGCATTGTGGTTGTTACTGGACAAGTTCTTTGCCGACAGCAATCAGGTGATCTTTCATGACTTCTCCCTGATGCAGCACTACCGCCAGTTTTCCCTTGGCATGCTGAACAGCTACGATGTGCTGTTTTTTGTGCTGTTCACGGCATTTTTTGTGTTGCTTTCAATCCGCCGACTGGATGCCGATAGACTATATGGCTGATTCTGACCGCACACCATCCATTTTCCATGATGCCAGATCCAGGCTGTCACGCGAAATACTCTGGCAGCACCGCCTGGTGGTGCCAGGCCTGATGCTGGTGACGCTGATGTTAGGCTTGCTGGCCTGGCATTTCAATATCATCAGCGACCACACCAATAATCAGCGCAATACCTTATCGCCCGCCAGCGTAGCCGTGTTGAAAGCCTTGCCCGGGCCTGTAGAGATCACCGCTTTCAGCAGCAACAGCCCCTACAAAGGCCGCTATTTCAGGAAATCCATCCAGTCACTGGTTCAGCGTTACCAGCATCTGCATGCGGATATACACCTGCAATTCATAGACCCCGCCACAGCACCCACGCTGGCACGCGAGCAGCAGATCAAAAAAGAAGGTGAAATGATCATCCGCTACCGCGGGCAGCAGTCACGCATGTATCTGCCTTATACCGAAGAAGCATTCACGAATGTCCTGTTGCAATTGCAGCATGGCGAACGGGCACCATTGTTGTTCGCAACCGCATCAGGCGAAACGGCACTTGATGATACGACAGCCAAAGGCGGCAGCGAACTGGCAGCCGCCATGCGTGGTGCCGGTCTGCAGGTCAGCAGCCATGCTGAATTCGAGCATGCGATCAGCCGTGACAAACACTTGCCTACACTGGTACTCGCCGGCGCGGACAAGTCTTATACACCTTCGCAAGTATCCGCCATTGAATCTCACCTCAGCAAAGGCGGCAACCTGGTGTGGCTGGTAGGGAATGCTTCAGCACAAGGCCTGGAGAAGCTCGCGCAAACGCTGGGTGTCAGCATCAGCAAAGGCGTGGTGATTGATCCGGCTAACCGCCAGTTTGATATTCCATTATATGCACTCAGCACGCAACGCTATTCAGGCCATGGCCCTACCCAGGACTTCGCATTGCGGACTTTCTTTAACCAGGCACATGCGCTGGAACGTGCGCGGCAACCAAATGACCCGTGGCGCACCTTGCCCCTGGTTGCAGCCGCTGAACGCGGCTGGGCAAGTGCCGGATACCGCATGGAACAGGCTGAAGTACTGCCAGCCTTTAACCCGCAAACCGATACCCAGGGCCCGGCCACCATCGCACTGGCGCTGGAAAAGAAACTTGCTTCGGGGGAATGGCAAAGGATTATGCTTATTGGCAGTAGCGGATTTTTCACCAATGCGCAGCAACAACGCGGGGGCAACCTGGCTTTCACCATGCAGAGCCTGCAATGGGTGGTCAACAACCAGCCCAGCGTCTCGCTGCCCGTCACGCCTTTGCGGGATAGCGTGATCTTATTGCCTACACAAAACACCTGGTTGATGCTGTTGTTTAATGGTTTCCAGTTCGGCCTGCCGGCATTATTGCTGATGGCTGGATGGCTGGCCTGGCGCAGGAAACACAGGCACTGATATTCATTGAGGTTGATCAGGACTGCATCTGGCTATGCTCTAGCTGGCTGAATAGCTGGTATATCCGGAACGCTTGGTGATGAAAACAAAAAGCCCCGCATCAGCGGGGCTTTCTGGATAGCAATATAAGCAGTTACAAACCGGACAAGCCTTTTTCAATAGACTTGTCATGTGAATTCGCAGCTGGCTCCGGCGTGGCCGCAGGAAGCGCTGCTGGCGCCTCCGGCTTCGCGGCTGGCACGGTTGGCTCGCTGCTGTTCAATGTCAACTTAGAGAAATCACCAAAGAATTCAACCTTCGCTTCTTTGCGCAGTGCAGCCACTTCATTCTTGATCAGTGTCTGCTGGCCGGAATTCACCAGGTATTGCTGGATCACCGGTTTCGCTTTTTCGACATCCACAGGTTGCCTGTCCACTTTAGCCAGGAACAGCAGCACCAGCGCATCAGGCCCCCTGACGATCAGGGTATCCCCTGCTTTCAGCGTGTTCAGTTTTTTCAGCAGGTCCAGCGGCAATTGCTCTGCCGCTTTACGGCTGGCATTGGCACTGAACACATAGTTATTGTCTTTCAGCCATTTGCCGAGGTCATCTGCAGTTTTCGCCGCACTGATACCGGCTTCGATCTCGCTGGCATGCTGGGTACCGTCTTTGACCACGAACTCCTGGATCACATACACATTACGCTCACTGAATAGTTCGGGATGGGTATCGTAAAACTTCTTGATATCGTCATTCGAAGGCGCAGATTGTTTAGCAGCGATTTTCTGCATATAGGCTTGCGCCAGCAATTGCTCCCTGGTCGCTTCAAGCACTTGCAGCACGTTCGGGTCACGGTCGAGTTTCGCTTCCAGTGCCTTTTGCTTGAGCAATTCGATATCCACCATCTGCTGCAGGACTTTTTCGGAAGCAGGCTTGAGTTGCGCCTGGTCGATCTTGCCCGCTTTGGAAAGCGCGAAGTTCAGCTGGTGTACAGTGATTTCGTCACCGTTGACTTTGGCAACCACCTGCGTGGATCCCTTGCCGGATTCTTCGTGCTTGCTGCACCCGGCCATGACCAGCATCAAGGCCGGTACGATTAATGCAATTTTTTTCATCATCACCCTTTAAATAAAATTCATATTTATTGTGTTTATGCTTATAGCGCATTCGGGTTATAACGGTTAATTCCGAATATCACTTGAGCGTTGGTGTGCTCAATTATTTCACAATGCATCTTAACGTTAACACACTCCGATTACCAGTATTGCCAATGACCACCCACGATCACCCATGCTCCCAACACGGCGTTTGTCGTCATATGTGCAAGTACAGGTACCCAGAGCACCTGGAATCGACGGTATAACCAGGCATATACCAGTCCTGCCAACAACCCTGCTAACCAGAGCTGATGTTCAACCGCAAATAATACGCTACTTACCGCAACTGCATAAGTGCTGATGGTCGCGGGTGAGACCGACATAAATTCGCTATGTTCCAGCCTGCGCATAAAATAGGAGCGCCAGAACAATTCTTCAATGATGGGCACCACCAGCGCAGAGCCACTCCAGCGGCATACCAGCCAGAACATATCCATCGCATCCTGCATGGGCATGGCTTCGTGACTTTGCGGCTGGCCACCCATCCATCCGGGGTAAGGCAATACCCATAAAACGAAAACCAGCATCCCGCCGACAATGGCGATCACGCCCTGGTAAAAGTCCGGCTTACGGGATAACTCTGTATAGTCACGGCGGTAATGGACCAATAATGCGATGGCCGCCAGCGTGCGTATAAGATAGGTCGGCTGGCTGCCAAGCCCCAGCCGTGCCAGGGCAGAAGCAAGCAAGGGCTCGCAGGCGAGCAGCAGGATGAAGCCGATAAACGGGTAGATGCGGGCACGCTCATGCAGCGTGAAAAAATTTTTTAGTCCGGAAAACATCACCAAGCCAATACTCAAGATAACAAAGGTCCTGACCTGCCAGGCAGGATCAGGGCTTGGCTATTGTATCAACTTTATTTTCAATCAGTTGCGTGCGTTTATCCTGCAGGATATTTTCCAGCTCAACCCGCTTCAACTGGAAAAAAGGTTCTGCGCGCATGATCTTCTGGTAGGTACTGGCATCGGCATACAAGCCTACCAGGTCATTGCCATAGGCATACAGGCGGTTATTCTTCTCTTCACAGGAAACCAGTTGCTGATGCGCAGTGCTGACATTGGCAACCAGTTTCTTGCGCTGCTGGTCATTCACATCCAGGTCAGCTTTCGCGGACTTCAGTTGCTGCTCAGTGGCTTCAAGACGCTGCGTCTGCTCAGCCAGTTGCGCCTGCAGTTGCTGTAACTGGGCTGAAAGCGCAGACTTTTCCTGTGTCAGTTTGCTCGACTCCGCCTGCAACTGCTGGTTGCGCCTGGATTGCCCTTGCAACTGGGCAGAATGCGAACGCTGCGCACTCTGTGCCTGGCTCAATGCGTCAGACATGCTTTTCTTTTCCTGCTCGAACTGCGTCTGCATGGCGCTTTTTTCCGCTTCCATATCCTGTTTCATCTTCTGCATCAGGATGTTGGCGCGCCTGGCTGCTTTGTCCTGCTTTTCGGCGGCCCAACCCGGCGTTTGCACACTGGTGAACAGAACAGCGACTATCATAAGCAAGATGGATCTCATCTGACTCTCCTTAGAAACGTGCATTCAGATCGATCAGCAGCACATCAACAGAAAAGTTCTGTTGTTGGCTGCTTTGGGTGATCGGATCAAGAGAGCCACTGATAGAGTCTGCACTCATGTAACGCGCACTGATCCAGGCATTTTTATCAATGGCATAGTTTCCATAGATGTACCAACCTTTGGCATTGGTACCACCTAACCTGAAATTAGAGTCAGTGAAACCATCCATGACAGCATCAGCCTCTATGTATTTATAGCCCAGTGAAACCTGCCACTCGTGTGCGTTCACATTCTGCACATATGGCCCCAGGAAACTATTGTTACCGACGTCAATCCTGACGTTGTAGCCTTCATTTTCCTCTTTATAAAGGTTGCCGGTACGCTGCAGCACCTCGTTCTGGTTGAAGCCGATATTCTTCACATAATCACCGGTGAACGTAACGTGCACGGGATCAAAATTCATCAAGTCAACCTGGGCTATCAGATTGATCAATTCAAACTTAGATGCAAGCCCGATGATACTGCCCTGCCCGGGTGTGCCAAGATTGTTGGCATTGATATCAAACGTGTTGTTGCCGCGCTGCCGCCATTCAGGCGCAGTCTCATTGTAGTCATTCAAGCCGAAGGTATTCAGCTGGCCTTCTACATTCTTGAAATCATGATAGGCAAAAGCCAGCTTGGCTGAAGACTTATTGGGCGCAGTCCACTTGATACCGGCCTGTGCAGAATACAACCACTTGTCCTTGGCCTTATTGACAGAGGAAGACTCAACCTCTTCGATCGGGAAGGCACCTACAGTACCAAAAGCTGACCAGCGGTCATTGAATTTAGGGGTCACATTTGCCACAAAACCATCAAACGCCAAGTCAGGATCCCATAGCATATCGGTATACAGGAACGGATTGGCAAAGCGTCCGCCGGTGACCGTAGACCAATCGTTCAGCCTTGCCTGCAGGAAGGCTCGGTCCAGTGTGAACTGGTATTTACCCTGGGCGATGCCTTCTGTCTGGTTCGGGGTAACCGGCGTATTTTGCTGACCGGTGACGAATTGCAGGCCGCCGGTCAACCAGTCATTGAAATGTATATCTGCTGCCAGGCGGGCGCGGATACGGGCGCGGCGTCGCTCTTCACTCGAATTATTCAGGTTCATACTGCGGGTAAGATCATTGTTTAAAGCAACGAAATCATCATTATCCCCAGGGAACTCATCGGCCTGCCCGCGCAGGCGGATATCACCATGGAAACTGATGCGGTCTATCCAATCAGGCACGCCCAGGCGTTCACCCGCTTTATAGTTCAGCTTTTCCATCACGTCATGCTCGATCTCTTCACGCATGGCCTGTTTGACGTGCTGCGGGATGTATTGCACACGCACAGTCTTCTCGTCCATGGCCTTGTTGACTTCGTTCTTCACGTCATCACGCAGTTCTGCTTGCTGGCTGGCTTGATGGGCCTCCTGGCTCGCTTTGGCATCGGCAGCCGCTTTCTGCAGCAGGGTATCGGCTTTCTGTTTGGATAACACGCCCTCCTGTACCAGCAATTCGATCAGGTTAGTCGTCGTGGCACGCAGTTGCTCCAGCGACTCGCGTTCATCCGCATGTACACTCCCTGTCGCCAGCAACTGGGTAAACAGCCATACGGCAACGGTAGTTCTTTTTAAAGGGGTATTGAGAGTGTGCATATCCTTACTCACAGTGTTATGGTTTGACACATTGGTTTGTGTATTCATGAATTAACCCATTTTCTTTGCCGAGATCCGCAGGCGGATAGGCATAGGCATATTTTCAGGCGGGTTTTCCTGCATGGCGGGTAAATCATTCAGGGCTTCTCGTATCCCTTGTTCGATCTCCGGTGTCGTATCAGATTGCTCAACCGATAATCTTTCAAATTGCCCGTTGGGCTTCAACCAGACGCTGACGACGATCTTGTATTGTCCCTGGGTCAGTTTCTTGTCGCGCTCTATGGCACGTTCAATCTGTGATTTCACCAGTCCGGCATACCACCTGTATTTGACCCCGCCATCCGAGCCTATGGTCGCGACAGCGCCGCCTTTGTACTCATTGTTCACCGTACCTGACTGGAACGGGCTAGGCCCGTCACCTGCGGCACCTTCCATCTTCAGCGTTTCGGCCGGAGGTGTTTCCGCAGGTTTAGGCTCAGGCTCTTTTGGCGCTTCCTTGGGCTGTTCCTTTGGTGTCTCCTTTGGCGGCTCTTTTGGCGGCGGCGGTGGCGGAGGCGGTGGAGTATCCGGTAACAGCTTCACCGTAGTGATCTGTTTTTTATGGGTAGGTCCGCCGCCCAGCAGTTTCTTAATGCCATAGCCTATGCCGGCCAGAATGGCCAGTATCAGCAGCAGCAAAGCGATACGGGTGATCCATACCCGCGCGGCCGGAACCTGCTCCTGGTCGGCCATGGGTTCCATTTCTTGTAATGCCATGACTCAGGTCCCGATCTTGCCTGTGACCAGGCCGACATTTTCGATTTCCAGCCGGTTCACCAGGTCTATCACCGAGATCACGCCGGCATAAGGTGCCTGTGCCTGGCCCTTGATCATGATATTGACCTTGGGGTCCATCGCTTTGGCCTGGTTCAGCTGCGTTTCCAGCTCGGCCATGCTGACACCTACCCCGTTAATGGTCAGCGTGCCGCCCTGCTGTACCTGCACGATCTTCATCTCGTGCTTTTCGGTACTTGGCTTGTTGGATGGCTTGGGCAGATTCATGGTCAGGCCTTGCACACCTGCAGTCGTCATCAGGATGAAGATCACCAGCAGCACATAGGCCAGGTCCAGCATGGGCGTGATGTTGATGGTGTCGTACGGTTGTGCGTCGTTTTGAACTTGCATGTTTACTCCACAACCTTCTTGGTCACTAAACCGACTTCGGTGATATCCAGCCGCTTACAGATCTCCAGTACTTCGGAAACCTTTTCGTAGTGAGCGGCAGCATCGCCTTTCAGTACCACCGGCAACTCCGGGTTTCTGCCTTTGTATTCCGCCAGGCGCTGCTCCAGCTGCGCCATATCCACCGGGAAAGCATCCAGGTAGACACTGCCGTCACTGGTCACGGTAATCGCGCGCATCTGCGGCTTGGCCAGCGCCGCAGAGTTCACGGTATGGGGCATCTCCACTTTGACGCCCTGTACCGAAGCGGTGGTCATGATGATAAAAATCACCAGCAATACGTACGCCAGATCCAGCATAGGCGTAATGTTGATCTCGTCGTAGAGCTGGTTCTCTTCCTTGACGCCTTCTGACATCTTCTGCCTTATTCCTTACCGTAAAGTTCGGCAGTACGGGTGATGAATTCATCGACAAAGATCTGCATGGCGATGGTGATATTCTTTACACGGCTGGCCAGGTAGTTATAGCCGAACAGCGCAGGGATCGCGACGCCCAGGCCGGCAACGGTAGCCAGCAACGCCGCAGCAATACCAGGCGCGATCGCGTTCACATTTACGTCACCGGCAGCGGCAATCGCGGCAAAGGTGATCATCACGCCAACCACGGTACCCAGCAGGCCGAGGAAAGGACCACCGGAGATCGCGATGGTCAGTAACACCATCATGCTGTTCATGCGCTGGGTTTCACGGACCAGGTCAGCATCCACTGCGGCTTTGATCGCATCGATGGAAGCTCCGCCCAGTGACACTTTGCCGTCATGCTCACGTTTCTTGATTTCACGCAGGCCGGCTTTATAGAGGCCGAACAGGTTGGAGTTCTTGTAGATACCTGTCTTGTCCAGGTTCAGCAGATCCTGCGTAGAGGCTTGCTGGAAGCGTTTGAGGAACAGTGCATTGTCCTTGTCGGTGATAGTCACCAGGCGCGCTTTGCTGAACATCACCCACACGCTGATCGCGAACATCACCGCCAGGATGGCGATCACCACTTTGGCATCGACTGTCAGGCTGTCGATCAGGATGCCCATATAGTTGGCTTCACCCTCTTCTGCGCCTTCGCTCTCACCGGCAGGGGTGACTTTCACCAGTTTGGCATCGGCACCCTGTGACTGGGCAACCAGGCTTAACCAGGCGGCACTGCGTGCTGCAGAGGCCAGTTGCAATTCGTCGATCTCGGCATTCAGGGCGTCACCTACAGTCAATGTCGCTGCCGCCTGTGCATCACTCGCAACTGCCTGGCCTGCAGATTGGCCATTAAGATACAGTATCGCCTGCCCGCCCTGGAACACCAGTGCGATATGCTGCCACTGGCCAGGCTTCAACTCGCCGCCGTTCACAGTCGCTGCACCAGCCTGTAATGCCAGGGTATTGCCGTTCAGTTTCAGGCTGACATTGCCGCTCCTGAATACTTCAGCGGTTTGCGGCAGATTGCCAGGCTTCAACCATACAGACCAGGTGGCACCATTCGCCAGCTGGGGGGCCGAGGGCAAAGTCACCGTCAGCGGACTATTGTTCAAGGCTGCGCTTTCGGCTATCAAGCCTGCTTTTTGCAGTGTCGCATTACCGCTGGCGGTCAGCTGGCCAGGGCCGCTATCCTTGAGCAAGGCATTGTCTGAAAAAGCAAATCGGGCAACCAGGGCAGGATCATTCAGCACCTGCGCATCGCTGCTGTTTTTCGCAGCTTCGTTACCGGTATACAGGTTGATCGCCAGGTCTTTATTCGCTGATGACACTTGCGGCAACACCACCCAGGCTACTGCCAGCTCATTCACCGCATCGTATTTTTCAAGTGAAAATTTGAGTTCGGTTTTGTCATCCCCGGCAATAAAGCGGATATCCGAACCATCGACATTGGCCCCGGTAAAATCAAAATTGCCGGAATGCAGGCGCACCAGTACGGGTGCCTGATTCACGGCTTCCTTGATATTGGCAGTATCAATAGTGATTTTTTGTTGGGTAGCCCAGTCCGCATTCCACGCGGCTTTCACCGGCAAAGCCATAGTCAACAAACATAGGGTCAAAAAACAGAGGCTGGCTATTAAACCAAGGGTAGACTTCTTCATATCCATCGCAGTCGAGTTAATTCGAGGTGGAAGTCTATAGAGCGAATGTTGCAGAGAAATTAATATCGGACTAGACGGACTAGTTTTTTAATTTTCATAAAAAAACAGCCCGGCAAAGCCGGGCTGAAGTAAGCGTTCAAGCCTGTTGAACAGGTCGAAGTAAAAGTGCGTAAAGCCGGTTATTTTGGCTGGCGGCGAGCGGCAATGTAACCCATCAGGCCCAGGCCGATCAGGATCATGCCGGACTGTGTTGGCTCAGGCACTGCTGACAATGTGTATGTCAGGTTACCGGCACCGGATAAACCCAGTGAAGTATCGTAGGCAAAGAAGGCATCGCTGCTATCAGACCAACCAGCCACCAGGCTGAAACCGATAGACGGGTTAGTCGCATCTACAGACCATTCGATACCGGTGAACACGCCATCCTGGAACACTGCTGTGGCTGGTGCCAATGCAGGTGTGCCCAGATCAAACAATGTGCTGCCGAAGTTGAATTGCAGGCTGCTCAGGTTGATCAGCTCAGTACCGGAAGACAGCAGGCCGGCATCATCAAAGCTGAACTGGCCACTGTAAGAAGTACCGTTGTAGTGACCGGAATCCACTGCACCAGACACCTGCCAGGATTGGATCGCTGCTTGAGCAGGCATCACTGCCGCCATCAATGCAACCAAGGTTGCTTTTTTAATCAATGATTTCATTTCGAATTTCCTTTAGCAATTATTTAAAGAATAAAGTCTCTGGCAGGTGACACTTGCCTGGCGGTCAGGCCTTTCAGGGTAACCAGTGGTTTAGCGGTTGCAGGACCTGCTACACCGTCTGTATCAACCAGCACTTGTACGCCACCCGTCACATCCACCACTTTGATGTAGCCATCAGCGATCGCTGCACTGGCAGTAATGCCCAGTGAAGACAGCAGACCAGTTAACTGCAGCTTGTCGGCATAGGGGGTGAAGTCAGTGATGGTATCGCCAGCTTCACGCATGCTGTTGTAGACGAACACGTCGTTACCAGCGCCGCCAGTCAGCGTATCCACACCCAGGCCACCGTTGATAATGTCGTCGCCGGCAGACCCCACCAGCACATCGCGGCTGGCAGTGCCAGTACGTGTCACGCCAGGAGTGGTTTTAGCAATCGCCAGGTCGATCAGGCGGCCACCCTTGTCATACTGGTTTTCCAGGCCATAGTAGTTAACCGTGATTTCATCGCCATCGGCATTGTTCAGGCGGCCCAGGCCACCCTCTGCTTTTGGTGACTGGATGTAGTTGGCCAAGGCTTCCTGGTAGGTGATGGTGAACGGGCTGTCTTCAAACACCACTTTATTAGCAGCGAACGGGAAACCGTCGCCACCCGCAGCAGTGAAGTCAATCGTCGTGAAAGAGAAGCTGCGGCTGTTGTTGACTACCACGCCGTTATCGACCAATACCGTGCCGTCATCCAGTACCACGCGTTGCACGCGGTTGCCTGTACCTTGCGTGGTTCTGGCAACGTTAGTACTGTTGTAAATGACTTGCATACCGGAGACTTGCGGGTAACGGCCATTGGCACGGCCAGTCGGGCTGGTGTCACCATAGCCATGTTCCAGCAGATCTTTCAGTTGCGTGGCATTTACAGCAGGTGCGCGTTTCACCAGGTTGGTGAATGGCAGGATATTGAACGTATCACCTACAGATACATTACCGGCGGCAGCGATGTTGGTACGGATACCACCACTGTTCTGGATGGCGACATCAGTCTTGCCGGCAAAACGCATGGCATCGGCAACCAGGTCACCCAGGCCGGTTTCAGCGTTACGTACACCGGCCACGAATGTGCATGGCAAAGCAGCACAAGTCGTGTGTGTAGGGCCGTTCAACTTGACTGCTGTGGTACCGATGATCTGGGCGTTCAGTACAGAAATGTAGTTCTGCACTGGCGTGACTACTTGCGCTTTAATGGTTGCATCACCGGCTACACGGTCTGCATCGGCAGCGGCACCCGTCACTCGCATCATTTTGCTGGATTCAATCGCCACGAATTTACCGTTGCTGTCGTCAATGGTGAAATTGACCTGACCAACATAACGGTTACCAAAGTGGCTGGTTAATACTGGCACTGTTTTGCCATTTGCATCCATCGCATTCACCGGGTGTGAAGTGAACGTGGCAGCAACGCCACCGTTGATCAGTGCATCATCAGGATCAACCATCAACTCATGGCCGCCACCTGACAATACCAGGTCAACGCCAGTCAGCGCTGGAATCACCACATTGATTTCGTTAGCCGCATTTTGCAGGTGACTCATCAAAATAACAGTGGTCACGCCTTGCTCGCTACGCAGGCGGGTGACTTCAGCCTGGATAATAGGAATCAGCGCTTGCAGGTTTTGTGCTTCAGTATTGCCGGCATCGTAACCAATCACATTCACAGCACCTGGTGAAGAGATATTTGGCAGCAATGGGGTTGTTGCACCGACCAGGCCGATCTTGTGGCCGGCAGTGGTGGTGATCACTTTGGAAGGAGCTACTTTACCGCTGGCTTTCAATGCACTGAATTCAGAAGTGGCATTGAAGTTCAGGTTGCTGGAAAGATAAGTGCTGCCGGATACTTTGGCAAAACGGGCAGCCACTTGCGGGCCCAGGTCAAATTCGTGGTTACCAAACACCATGGCATCAAAACCAATCTGGCGTAAGGCAATCGCATCGTAATAGTCCTGGCCGCCGTCGCTGAAGCTGTTAGCCAGGTTATTCAAGCTGGCAGTGAAACGCGGACCAGGTAAAAATGAGTCACCGGCATTCAGTTTCAACACGGTGCGGTTTTGTGCCACCGCGGCTGTTTCTGCATTTTTAATCACAGAAGCCAGGCGGTCAACACCACCGTAAAATGAAATGGCCTGACCCGCATCATCGCGCAAGTTACCTTGGGCAGACAACAACCAGCTTTCCTGGTCACCTACGTGCAATACAGTCACGCCTTCTGCCCAGGCACCACCGGCAGTCAATGCCAATGCCACGCAAGCAGTTAATTGTTTCAGTTTAAACATGTTCTTCTCCAGGGAGTGCCACGAACGATCACGGCACTCTTTATTTAGTATTAACGTGATTGACGGCGACGTACCAGGCCCAACAAACCTAAACCGGCCAGCAACATGGCGGCGCTGTCAGCTTCAGGTACTGGTGTGACTGCATTCACTGTGAATGCGGTGGTGTTAGGTACTATCCCGGCTGAAACACTGTTGTTAACAGTATCTACATTCCAGTTGTTCACATCAGCCACTTGCGCTTTGTAATCGGAAAAATTGTCCAGGCCGCTGCGTACACCGTTGTACTCGGCATAATCTGGCTCGCTGGAAGCGCCAGCTTTAGCAGTCAGCTCAATCGCGTTCACACCTTTAGTCAGGCCAGTGTTGGTCAAAGAACCATCAGTAGTGAATTTGCCGTTGGTGATGGCTGACAGGAAAGTGGTTGGTGCAGTCGCGGCTGTGCCGGTAAAGGCATATACCGTTTCACCGGAATTAGAAAGGCCCCAGTTGCTGCTGCCGCTTACTGTGACGCGTGACAAAGTACCTGTTGATGCATTCAATGTGTTTTTGTCATAGTCGGCAAAACGTACGACAGAGCCTGCAGTCACTACGCTGGTTGAAACCCATTGGTTGTAACTTTCGCCTGTGTTGAAAGCACTACCAGTCCACTCGTTATCGCTGAAGTAGATGGTGGTGTTGGCAGCGATATCGACGAAAGTCACAAATGACAGGCCGTCTTCATCGGCGTTGAATGAAGTGAACATGATGTCACCGGCATTCAGGGCAGCGTTAGCTTGGGTAGACAGCAACAATGCTGCGATCAAACTGATTTTTTTCATGATTAAATCCTCTCAAAGTAAATTTTAATAACCGCTTATTTCATGGTTTGTTATTTGCCGGCGTGATGCTTGGGTCACGCCGGCTTATGAGCTACTTACCAACGTACTTCGCGTTGCGCATTCAGGCTGGCCGGTGTCACCCCTCTCAAGGTGACCAGTGGCTTGGCTGAAATCTGTAATTGCGTGCCACCAGCAACGCTGACCCAGCGTGCAACTCCGTCATCGAAGGGTTGTGCGCCCTGGTAGCCGATGCTTTGCAGCAATTCACGGATATCCAGCTGGTCTTCACTTGGCGTAAAGTCAGTGATAGTGTCAGTCGCGTCACGCATGCTCTGATATACGAACAGGTCACGGCCAGCACCACCAGTCAGGGTGTCAGCACCGATACCGCCTGTCAGTACGTCATCACCGGCTGTGCCGACCAGCGTGTCACGTTGAGCAGTACCCTGCACGGATTTCACCAGTTGCAGGCCAACGATCACCGGATCATGGTCAGAAGAACGGTATGGGGAGTCTGTGTACAGGTCTTGCGGTTTGAACTCGGTGTTGTAATCGATGACGAACGGCTCATCGGCGTTGATATGCCAGTGCACCGTGCCTGTGACTTTCGCAGCCAGATCAGCATTTGCCAGCGCGTGGTCAAGGTAACCGGATTCGCCATCGAACACGTAGGAGTAACCGGCCTGGTCATTGAAGCGCGCGATCTGGTCCTGCAAACCGGCGTTTTCCAGCACTAGCACAGGGTCTTCCTTGCCATAAGCATTCAGGTCACCAATCACCATCACGTTAGGATTGTTAGCCTGGTTCTTCACAGTCTGGATGAACTGCACCAGCTGGTTAGCCTGCGCCAGACGTTGCGCGTTGTAGCAACCCTGACCATCACCCTGATCAGCGTCTGCACCACCTGCATCGGAGCAGCTTTTGGATTTCAGGTGATTCACCAGCACAGAGAACTTCTCGCCGTTGGCCACCTGGAAAGTTTGCGCCAGGGTTGGACGGTTATTGATGCTGTTGTTATCAGACAAGGCAGCAGCTGATGGCGTCACTTTAGCCGGCTTGTAAATCATGGCTACCTTGATCGCATCCGTGCCGGTACCGTTGGCTGGATCAGCGATCACAGCGTAGGTATTGGCACCCAACACTGCATTCAGGCCATTCACCAGATCTTGTACAGCCGTTGATCCGTTATTCTGGATTTCCATCAGGCCAACCACATCGGCATTGATCGCTGTCAGAGCACGCACGATCTTGTTGCGCTGACGGTTGAACTCAACCAAGTTGTTAGCACCGCGGCAGTTAGAGGCAGAAACGCTGCTACCCAGACGGCAACCCTGGCCACTTTGACCACTGGCGGTTGCGCCGTTTGTGAACGTTGTGAAGTAGTTCAGCACGTTGAAGCTGGCAACTTTGACATTACCACCAACACTGGCAGGTGCCGCAGTACGTATATTTTCACGGCTGAACTGCACTGGCTCGGTCGGATGCAGTTTGTAGTCACGTGGACCCGGGTTAGAGGCAGTGATCAGACCATGGTCGATCACACCCGTCAGGTTTTCCACGATATCGCCAGCACGCAAGGTATTGTCTTCACCGATAAATGGAATCGGGTTAGGGTTCTGCACACTGCTGCCGTCATCCAGCACCAGGCGGCGGCGAGCATTATCATCAGCCGCTTGTGCCGCAGCAGCCGAGCTTGCCGGGTAGATGTTGCTAGGCTTGATCATGCGGCCTTCAGCAGACAATGTCACCTGGCCATAACGACCCTGGAAGTAATTCTGTGAAGCAGTCATTGGCGTAGTGATGCGTACCAGCATGCCTTCGTAGGCTTCCAGGTCACCTTCTGTGACTTCCGGCAGGGTGATATCAGTCGGCAGGATGACGTTGTTGCTGCTCAGCACTTGCAAGCCACTCACATTGATCAGCTCGGTGATGGTATTGAACTCGGTCACGCTGGCGTTCAGGCGCACTTTCTGGCCTTTGCTGACCGTTGGTGTCACACCGCTGCCCAGGTAAACAAAGATACCGTCAGAAGTCAGCGGGTTATTGTCGCCCGCTTCATCCTGTATGTAGAAACCATTCAGGCCAGGGAACACAGCAGTCACTACACCTTCTGTGGTCACGGTTTGACCGTTGAGCGGGCTGGCTGAAGCCACGCCCAACTCACTGCCCTGGATCTGGAAGATACGGGTGATGCTGCTGCTCTGCACAGTCACGTTCACGCTACAGGTCGCGGTTTGCGCTTCGTTATTGGCAAACTTCACTTCAACCGCATAATTACCTGCTGGCAGGCTGCCATCCAGTTGCAGGCTGGCACTGGCTGACTGGCCATCGCTACCGGCTGCAACAAAGTTGTTGAGTGCCACACCTGCTGGTGCAGAAGCTGAAAGCGTGGCTGCGTTGACGATGCTATCCACATCAGAAGCTTGCAGTAACACGGAACCGGCTTCTCCCACTTGCAGGGTGACTGCAGGGCAGGAAGTCACGATAGGCTGGTTAACACCGGTACCGCCACCGCAGACATTCACCGCACTGCTGCTGTTACGTGGTGCAGGTGTGCCGGTAGAAAAATCGCTACCGTTTTGATTGGTATCCACACAGCCATTGTTTTTTCTCAACAATGCGGTGCTGCTGCTGATCGCAGGCGCGGCTGAGCCTTCAAAGAAATTTGCTGAACCGTAGCCAACCAGATCAACGATCTGTGCCAGTTGTGCCGGGCTACAAGCGGTTGAACCGCCGTTACAGGCTAAACCGGTGCTGCTATTCACCAGCACGACCTTGCCATTGGTGCCGCTCATGTCAGTGGCGTTGTTGCTGGTATCAGGCGTTGGCAGTGCTGAACCGTTGGCTGCACTTCTTAAACCCGCCAGGTAATATTGGCCTGGTTGCAACAGGCCAGACAAGGTAGTGATACCGTTGGCAGAAAAGTTGCCGGTACCGGTGGCGCTGCTGTATTGCACAGACCAGCCACTGATATCAACAGCTGTGTTGCCATTGTTGAACAGCTCCACATAATCCTGGTTAAAGGCATTGCCCTGACCACCATAGATTTGGCTGATGACGACACCCGCCTGGGCTGTCAGGCTCATTTGTACCAGCCCGGACAACGCCAGCAAGCACTGTAATTTTTTTAATTTCATTTCTTAGACTCCGCAAGTTTTTGACTTGAATAAAAGCCTGATTAATTTAGCAACTTACGGTGGCTGGATTATTAAGTTTGCCGCCACAAAACTAGGCAGGTCGGACTATGAAAAAAGCCTGAAAGCGATGCGATTGATACATTTTTAGGTCAGTGACCAGCAGCAAAGACTAGTCTCCTTGCTCCCGGAAAACCTCTTGTAAAGTTTTTCCTACATGAATTTGGTGCTAACCCTGATAGGAACATCAGGACCAACTGGCTAAGGTATGTCTTTGTATATATTTACCTATAGCCTCGGAAAGGAAAATCATGGCCACCTCATCCAGTAGCGACACTTTACTCAACAAGGTAGCAGGCATACTTCCTGCGATTGAAGGGTCTGCCCCGGTGGAAGCGATCAAAAAAGCATTAGGCGGTGAGCCCCCTCCGGCCGATCCAGATATGCAAAAAGTGCTGGATGCCCTGGTTTCCCTGGGCGGCAAACCGATCGAGACCTTATCGCCCGAAGAAGCCCGCCAGCAACCCACCCCTACTGATGCGGTGAAAAAACTGCTGGCTGAGAGCGGCCACCAGCCTGCTGCAGAACTCTATACAAAATCCACCATCAGCATCCCTGGCGGCCCGTTAGGCAGCGTACCTGCCCAGGTATATACCCCGCATGGCGAGGGTCCGTACCCGGTGATCCTTTACTTCCACGGTGGCGGTTTTGTCATTGCGGACACTAAAACCTACGAAGCATCGATCATCGCACTGGCACAAGGCGTGCAGGCCATAGTGGTGTCACTGGATTACCATCAGGCACCTGAGCACCAGTTTCCTACCCAGCCGAACGAAGCATTTGCCGCTTACCAGTGGTTGCTGGCACATGCGGAAGAAATCAACGGTGACCGCAAGCGTATCGCCGTTGCTGGCGAGAGTGCCGGTGGCAACCTGGCAGCCGTGGTGTCACTGATGGCCCGCGACAAAGATGTAGACCTGCCCGTTCACCAGCTACTTATCTACCCTGTGGTGAACAACAATGTATTCAATTCTTCATACATAGACAACGCCAATGCCAAACCGTTGAACGCGGCAATGATGAACTGGTTCTTCAAACATTACAGCGAACCTATCGATGCTTATAGCTCTTATGCATTGCCGGACAAGGCCAGTTCATTGAAAGACTTGCCACCCGCGACCGTCATTACGGCAGAGATCGACCCTCTTTATGAAGAAGGCAAGGAGTTCGCCGAGCGCCTGGAAAGTGATGGCGTGCCCGTTGCCTACCGTCACTACACTGGTGTAGTGCATGAGTTCTTTGGCATGGCAGATGTCGTTGCCAAGGCCAGGGAAGCACAGGTGTTTGCGATTGCGGAATTGCGAAAAGCGTTTACCGCAAAATAAATCCTCTTTCTTTTACGATACTCAGTTATTCAAACGCAGAATAAAAACGCCCACTGAAGTGGGCGTTTTTATTAGCGGTTTAGGGAGAGTGGTACAGGCTGGGCAGAATTAACGGCCAATACCAATCACATCCACCGAGATGATGGAAGGCAGTACCGGTTTAGTGTAAGCGTTAGTGGCTGCCGAATTTGCCACATTTTGCGAAACCGCCTGTGTAGCCGCATTCACTGCATCAGGGTTACTGCTCGTGTTAAGCCCTGCTACAGGCGTCGTGGCAGAAGCGGGAACACCGCTAGATCCTGCACCTGCCTGTATATTAGTAACATTTAGTACTATAGGCGCCACGATTCTGACGACACCCTCAATACCAGCCTCCCCGGCATCAACCACAGGTGCAGTTAGATAGACATTACCCTGAGGAGGCGCTTTTTGCGGGCCGTTAGGACCATCCGGATCATAACTCTGTGCACGGATACCACTACCGGATGCCACACCGCGTACCTCTACCCGCGTGTTACCGAAAACATCCGTTTGCACGATACGTTCAGGAATAGAAGTGGCGGCCTTGGAACCCCGCCCTGCATCTATGGTACCGTGAGTGGACCAGATGGCGATATCGCTGCCGAACTGGGTGATCACCTTGGACTGATTCACTGAAAAATCCCCATCCGCAATGGCACGGATCTCGCCGCCTTTCTCGGTGATGACACCGATGTCATCACCGCCCTGGCCGGGCACACCGACATTGATCAGACCATTAGGCGCTACCATATCTATGCTGCCGCCACTGTTGGTGGATATTTTGGAGTTGAACAACAGAATGTCGCCGGGGCTCTTGCTCGGATACAGGGTCGCCAGCGCATCATAACCACGCTGATGGTTACCGGCCTCGGCGAAGCCTTCAGCTGAGTTGATCAGTTCGGTAGTTAAATGACGGTTCACGAATACCGTTTTAATAGCTTCCGGCTGTTCATCAAACAGGGTGAACGCTTCCTTCGTGGTCAAGGTACTATCACCGGTCTGTTTTTTCATGAACGCCAGCAGGTAAGCCGCTGTTTTTTCCCGGTATCCGGCAAGACCGCTGGCATTTCCTGTCAGGACTTCAGGACCAGCACCTGTGGGTGCGATGTACCTGTCTATGTAAGACTGGACTTTACCGCCATCGCCCACACCAGCCAGCATGCTTATTGAAGCACCTGTTGTTGGCAACAAGCTGTTGGCATGTAAAGCAGGCGTAAAGACAAAATCACCATTCTGGGTCGCGTTACTTCCTGTTGCCTGGATAGTGCTGACCTCAGGATAGATCAGGTTGACGTTTCTGCCTGCCTGTACCAGCAGGTTTCCTGGTCCCGCGATCACTACGTGCTTGGTGTTCACATCACGACCGGCTGCAATCACGCTGATATCACTGCTACGGTTATTTTGCAGGGCGATATTCAGGTTGGTTACATCCTGCCCGGCGACGATCTGAGTAGCTTTCGGCAGGTATATAACACCAGTAGACACCAAGTCCTGGTAAGTGCCGATGTCTCCCGATTTGCTCACTATCATCGAGGACTGCAGGTCATTTGCATGTAGCAGACTGGTAGCATGGTTATTGAAGTAAGGCGTCTCGTTACCCAACAGAATCTCGTCAGTATTCAATAGTGATGAGCTCATCGGATTATTGATGGTAGGCAGGTCGGTCAGGTTAGCATCCGACATCAGCAACCGGCCTATCTGGATACTCTTCTCTGCCAGCAATGAAACGTTGCCCAGCTTTGCCGGTACCAGGTAAGCCTGTCCGAGTGTGATGCTGCCATTGTGCGCCGCCATGGAAACCGTACCCGGGTTCAGGCTGATACCGCCATAAATACTGCGCAAACCGGGAGAGGCTGCTAACAGGCTGCCCAGTTGTGTCGCATAAGTGATATTACCGGCCAGTGAATTCAGGCTCACCGCAGCAGCTTCATTATAGGTATTGAAATAACTGCTATGGATTCTGCTGTCAGTGTTGGGCGAGTTGGTCGTCGACTGTGGCAACAATGTCGGGTTCACCGTACCTTCAATGCGTACGTCCTTACCGGCACTGACATCAAAGTTACTATCCATCATGGCCAGTACAGTGCCGTAAACTTTATCCTCCTGCGAGGTGATACTGCCGCCAACCTTGATCGTACCCTCACCCTTGCCGACAAAGTAGACACCGCTGTACAGATCACCGCCTGCAGTGATGCTAAGGTCTCCACCGCCGTTAACCACACTGTTGCCTGTGGCACCGGCATCAAAGTTATCGTAACGGGCATTGGTGGGTACCGAAGCCGAGAAGTTTGCAATGTTACCGCCGGCACTGATGGTCACATTCCCGCCACCAAGTGCACCCAGGCTTTGCCTGAACAGGTCATTGCGTATCCACCAGGAAGTATCTTTCAGCTGGCTGTTACCGCCCTGACGGAACAACCACTGATTGATCAGCTGGCGGCTGTCGTTTTCAGCGCCATTGATATTACCGCGTACATTCAGTGCAATATCGCCGCCATTATCCAGGTAAAGCGGACGCTGCGTGGTCAGAGGCAGTGTGAACCCTGGCAATGCTGCCGCTTCCACGCCGGCAGTATAAATAACGGAGCTCGCATTGCCCATCACCAGGTCGCCGCCAGTGGCGATCTCTATATCACCGGTGCCTGTCCTGATTAACTTGTTACCTGCCAGCGTCAGGTTACCGGATTCGCTATTGCCATCAAAACCGATGGTGGATGGCAAGGTACTCATGATATTTGCTGAATCCATATCCGCACCGGCCACCAGGCGGTAACTCCAGGAGTCGCCACTACCTATCGTTGCACCGGTGGTGGCATTGGCAAAACCGTCACTGATGGAACCGTTCACATTGAGATTGTTCGCTGCGCGCAGTGTCAGGATACCTGGCTCGTTCCCGGCACGCGTGTCACTGTAAAGATTCCAGTCAGTATTGACTGTTAAATCACCATTTGAACGGATTTCCTGACCTGCGCGCAGGTGGAAGCTGCTGTCCCCGTTTTTACCCAGCGAAGCCAGGATATTGGCCTGATTCGCCATAAAGCTGGTGACATCATTTGCCAGCGTATTGTAGCCCAGTGTACTGCCTGAACCATTGCCGGCAGTCAGGGCATTCACATTGTTATATACACGGAACGCTTCCAGGGTCACGGATTTTGCACCATTGATAGCGGTTTCAAGCGCGCTCACGGCCACACCACTGCCAGACCCGGCTCCGGTGCGGGGTGCACGTAAATGCACTGTACCGCCGGTACCATTCGCACCGCCAGCCACATTGATCGTAGAGCCCTGGTTCAGATTGAGTGCACCATTCTGTGTGGCCAGCATGACCTTGCCGCCTTCGGCACCTGCCTTGGAGGAAGTAGCAGTCAGTTGTGCGCTGGACTCCAGGGTAACATCACCGTTGGCATTCAGGCTGATAGAGCCTTGTTTGTCGCTATTGGCATTGATGGTACCGGAAACGGTGATGGCACCCTGGTCCGCAGTCACGGCTACTTTTTTCGCTGTCAGGGCCTGCGCACCCGTACCATCCACAGCCACATCTCCGGTACGTACACGGTAACTGCGGCTCTGGCTAAACCCTTGTGCCTGCTGGTCGACGGCAGCGACAGAAGGCAACGCCTGAACATCCATCTCAAGTGAACCCCCTTTACCTGTACCTGATGCACGGCCATCCAGCTGCCCCTGCAACTGCAGATTTCCGGAGACGGCTGATACACTGACTTTACCGGCGTCGGCATCCCCTTTTGCACTGACACTCACCACTGCACCGGCATCTACAATAACATCACCGGCACTGCTTAACTGGATCTGGCCAGCATCAATGTGCGTGGTCTTGCCGGCGTAGGCCTTAGTAGCTGAAGCGGCCGTGACGACAGCCTGGCTGCCAAGATGCAATTGCGAATTCCCCTGCAGGTTCACCTGGCCGGCCAGTGTTTCAATCCGGCTGTTCACATTGAGCTGATCTGCCTGTAACGTCAACTTGCCACCGATATTGGTATTGGCAGCCAGCCCCGTGGCATCACCTTGCGTGGTGGTTAATGTCCCTGCAGTGCCTATCGTGTAATTCGCCGAACTTGAAGCAGTGATCCTGCCTACATTCAGCTGGGTTTGATTCACCTGCAGATCCAGTGCACCCCGTTCTGACACTGTCAGTGATTTGGCATTCATCTGTACACCATCAAATCCGCCTATGGTGTTTTTATCGACAGCGGCGATGGCGTTGTTTTCCAGCACACCTGCAGGATCGCCGACCAGGTGTATGGATTTCGCGTTGATCTGCAAGGTTCTGCCGGAAGGATCAGCACCACCTGCATAGGTGGCATCCACCGTATTCTTCATGGTGAATGTCTTGGTGTTCAATGTCACCGTCTGATTGGCAGGTGCCGCCACTTCGCCACTCGCAAGATGGCCTGCAATACCGGCCGCATTGACGGTCAGGTTCAGCTTGTCATTGCCGAAAGTGACATCGCCGTAAGTATCCACTGTACTGTAACTGTTCAATGTCAGGTTAGATACGTTGTCCAACTGGGCCAGTGTCTGGTCGCTGACATGCAGCCCGGACTCCCCTGAAGGTGCATCGCCAATCAGGATACGATTCGACCCCAGCGTAGCGCTGGCACCATCCGCCAGTGCGATATTTCCCTCAAAAGTCACATTCTGGCTACCGTCCAGGACCAGTGAGTTCCCTGCCGAGATTTGGGCTTGTTCCGCAATATTCAACTTTCCGTTCAGGGCATTGATGGATGAACCTGTACGCGTATATTGCAACTGGTTATTGGATGACAGGCCCAGGAAAGCACCATCGCCACTGGTATTCACATTGACGGTTTTGGCATTTGCGCTTCTGGCACCAGTATCGATCTGGGCACCGGCTGCCATGCTGACAGTTTCCGTTGCCGTTGCCATCAATTCGCCTGTCTTTAATACCTGGCTGGCGTCGTTTTCTATGCTCACTGTATTGGCAACCGTATTGATACTGGTGGTGTTATTGCTTTGCGTACGCGTGCCGCCAAGCAAAATACTGTCCGCATTCAGGCCATTCAGCTGGCTCACCTGCAATTGCAGGCTGGTGGCGTCAGCACTGTCCTTTTGATTGACGACACGGATACTGTTTGCACTGATATCCACCATCAGTCCATCTGCACCGGTGATCTTGCGGCCGACCACACTTGCCTCCAGGGCTAACTGCTGCGCCTGTAAGGTCAGCTTACCCGCATCCTGCGTATTTTTCACATCGACTCCGCCGGTATTCAACGGGTCATTGAAATAACTGCTGGCATTGGTGATGATGTATTGTGAAGGTGCTTTGGAAACAGCGCCCTCTGCCGGACGTAACACACTGCCGTTGATGACACGGAAAGTAGACCAGTTTGCGTCTTTGGCACCGGTATTCAGATCACCCATGTAACCGGTCGTCAGCATGCTGCCATCCTGCATGAACGAGGTCTGCCCGCGGACCAGTGACGCATCGCTACGCTGCACGATAAAGGCGCCAGGCACAAGTGCATAACGTGCCGGCAACAGGGTATAAGTGCCGGATGGCACACCAGCCACACCGGTGATATAAATGGTTTGTCCTATACCGGCAGAACCATTGTTATACACCCTGTCTGTAGCCGCATACTCAGACTTCATGGTAGGGATCAGCGCATAAGTATCCGGCTGCGCAAGGATATCCTGTGTTCCGCCCACCCCTCCGCTGACCCATTCGTAGGCAAACAACTCGCCGCCACCGGACAAGTCTACTTTCGCCCCTTTGCTGAGCTTGGTATCAGGGGCATTGATCGAAATTTCCTTTTCCAGCAGGTGTCGGGCTTTACCGTCACCAGGATTAAACACCTCGCCAGCCGAGATCGTCATGCCAAAAGGGATATTCTGGCCACTGCCGGTAACAGTGGTCACACTGCGGGCACCCAGTGTGACACTCTCCGCACCATTCAGGTGGATTTGCCCGAACGGCGCCTTCAGTACACCATCCTGCTGGATCTTATTGGCCTGCAAGGTCAGGACCCCGCCTGCTGACAACACATTGGAAGGTGCCATACCACTGGAACGCACATTGATCTGGCTGTTAGCGCCTTCTGACGTGAAAGTCAGTTTTGCACCCGAGTCAGGATAAATCTGTCTGGCGGTCAGGTTTAGCTCGCCCTGTGTAGTCAGCCCGGACTGACTGGCCACCTGGCCTACCTGTACAAAAGTCGTTTCACCCTGGCCGTGGATAACACGTACGGCACTCAGGTTGGTACGATTCACGCCACTGGTCGCCATCAGACCATCAATATAGATCTGTTTTGCCTTCAGGGTCAGTTGACCGTTACCATTCAGTACCGTGGGATCCACATCGGTCTTGCGGCTATATAACTGCAGATGCCCGGCATTCAGCTTGGCATGCCCATCATCAAGTACTTGCAATACAGCACTATCCAGCCTTAAGTTTCCTGCGATCGCCAGATCGAGATTAGGGGATAACACCAGGCGGCTGTTGGCATCGGAGAAATTGTTGATAAAGCTGCCCAGGCGCACATTATCAAAACCGCCGGACTCTATCTGAGCTGCGGAGATCTGTGCACGCTGTAGCTGGCCGGTAGCAGCATTCACCGGATCAGTGATATTTTTGAGTGTGTCGCCCGCCTGTATATGTGTGGTCAGCAAGGCCTGTGCATTGGTGACATGGAAACGGCCGCTGTCATTCACATACGGGTTTCCAGGATCATAAGGTACAGAATCAAACAGCATGGTCAGGCTGCCGCCACGCCCCGTCCCCTGGGCCTGACCTAATAGTTTTCCATCCACCAGCAGGCTGCCATAGCCGTAAAGGTTGATCTCCCCGGCATCGCCATAAAGGGTCTCGGTGATATAACCGCGGTTGGTGAGGGTTTTAGTACCGACATTGGCTGAGGACACATTCAATACTGCCCCCTGCTTGATGACCACAGCCCCTTTTTGACCGTTTTCTGTACTGTTGATATTGATTGTGCCTGCATTGACGACCTGATTATTCTCTAGCCCGCTACGTGAATTCGGCAAGCTGTAGCTGGTACCGGATGCATTCAGCACAGCCTTGCTGCCAACAAAAACCATCTGGCTGGGATCCTCAGGCAAGTCAATAGATTTGTCGTTGATCTTGAGAGTGATATCTCCACCTCTGGCAGTGATATCACCTAACACATTCACCTGCTTACCTGCGGACAACTGTACACTGCCGCCTATATCCGTTTTGATATGGGCATTCTCATGTACAGTCAGCACACCCAGGTTGGCACCCTCACGAAAGGTCGCAAAATCAAAGGAAACTGCCTGTCGCAGGTAATCAGGCAAGGTGGTGAGGCGGGTGACGCTCAAGATATCATCGGCACTTCGCGCAGCGGTGAATCCGGACTTCATCTGCAAGTTTTTTGCTACCCCGGCCACGGTACTGGTGGTTCCCACATTATCATTGCCGACATGGATATTGAACGCACCCAGATGGTATTTGGAAAAGCCGCCCTGGCTGAAGAAGCTGTTTGCCAGACTGAAGTTAAGCGGATCCGGGGTCACGCCTTTCGCGCCTATGTACAAATTGGATTGCACCTCTTGCCCGAACTGGATATTGAGTTCACCGCCCTTATCAAAACCGTAGGCGCTTAATGACAGGTTAGAAGGTAACTGGTCCGCCGTTGTGAAAGAGATGTTGCCGGCGTCACCATAATGTATGACGCCAGCAGCATCAACGTAGGCACCCGCAGAGGCATCCAGTGTGACACCTTTGCCCAACTCAACAAGGCCGGCCTGGATACTTCCTGCATCTTCGGCGGTTTCCTGTGTCAGCGCCCCTTGTACCCCCGTTCTGTTATTGACGAAGTTACCCGCGCTAGAGATTTTCACATTGTCAGCAATGCGGGTCAGGGTGGCATCAAGTTTTATATCTGCACCGCGGGCAATGATGTTTTTATTGATATTGACTGTACTGCCCTGGCGACCGAGTGTCAGCTCCCCGTTCGCATCCACGTTGAGCGCAGTGTTGACATTCAGCGTCTGTACATCCTGCAGATCGATGTGGTTGAAGCCTTGTTGCAGGAAGTTGGTACCGATCCGTGAGACAAAACCGTCCCCTCCGGCCAGCACATCACCGAATGCAAAATCTGCGGGTAAATTCTGGACAGCCTTTACCAGATCAAGATTGATTGCACTGGCAACCAGTGTCGCCCCTGAAGGGATATTTTGCGAAAGCAGCTGTTGCTGACTGACCCTCGTGTTTCCGAGCAACGTGCCATCCAGTACCAGCTTCTGTACAAACGCGTTCCCTGGCGATTGAGTCACTGCACGTAGCGTTCCGGCATTACCCCCTTCGAAAAAGGTTGGCACCTTATAGCTGAGATTACCCCGTGTATACGTTGTGGAAGTTCCCCATTTAGGGTCCACCACAGTGGTTGTATCGCCGATGCCGCTGTAAGCCAACCCTGGCTGGGCCTGCGATATCGGAACCAGCTTGCCGTTAAAGACAAGTTGCGACTCTTTTATTGACCCTTCGGTATACGTAGTAGACCCGCCTGACACATTGATGGTGGAGCCTTTTTCAGCAATGATCTCACTGCCGTTGGTCAATGTCACTGTCCCTGCATTAGTCATTTTTTCGGCAACGGTGGCCATGCGGGTGGAGTTGATATAGGGTTGCAAGTCGAACAGGTCAGTGCCCTTGCGTGCATCGACATATACTGTCTTGCCGAACAGGTTGGACCCGCGCAGGACCGGATTGTCTTTCAAGGCATCCGAGTTCAGCTGGACTGCCAGTTGAAAGCGGGACATGGAGGCAGTCGCATCCACCCCGGAAACATCGATGGTGGCATTCTCGCCCAAATGAATGCGTTGAGCTACCGGGCTATTCAGCACGGAAGCGGCATCCACCAGGCTACTTACCGTGACATTGCCACCCTTGGCACTGACCAGGCCATCAATATTGACCAGGCTACCTTGAATATTGATATCGGAGGTTTTGAATGCCAGTGAAGCAAGCACCTCCTCTTTATTGTTCATTTCAGGAGTGACCGCGGTCACACTGCCTTTGCCTAAAGTCACAATACCGTCGCGACGCTCATTAGGCACCCCACTCACCACATTCGTATCCGCCTGTGCAATCAGCTTGATAGAACCGTTAGCCCGGACAGAAGTGGTGGCAGAAAGGGTGCCCATCTGATTTACGGCCAGGCCCATCATGGTGATATTGCCACGCTCGGCAACGATCTTGCCCAGGTTGGTGGCTGTGCCGCCTGAAGCGACTTCCACCAGCATGCCGGCCGGATCCTTGCTCGCTTTCAGGTAGATTTTCTTACCTGCAGCCAGAATGGTCTGGCCATCCGGTGTTTTGATCACAGCGCCTTTTTCTACTTTGACATTAGGGGCAAACAGCATGACCTTGCCACCCTTGGCTGCATTGATCTGTGCACCGGACTCTACACGCACTTCCGCGTTGTTTACCTTGGTGGCCTGCTCCGGCGTCAGGTGAATGGTATCCACCAGCTCGAATACACTCTTGTAACCGCTCTCATCAATGAATCCGGACTGGAACAGTTCATCGGTGATATTCAGGGTACCCGCAAACAGCGAGCCTACGTTGAAGACTGCATCTTTACCGATAATCACACCATTGGCGTTCACAAAGTAAATATTACCCGCCGCGTTGACGTTGCCGTTAAGCACACTGGGGTCTACGCTGTGCACCCGGTTCAGCATGGACCATCCGGCTTGCATATTGACGTTGAATTGCTGCCCGGCATTCAGGTTCAATTTGTCGTAATTGACGATGGCCTGCGGCTTTAATTGCTGGAACGTGATCTGGTTGGTCGTGGAGCTGATCACCTTGGTTGACTCATTCACGATATCCCGGATCTGCACACCGGCAGGTAAGTCTGCCCAGGCAGTCATGACCATCCAGGGACCTGGCAGCATGCTAAGTGCCAGCCAGGCGCCTGCTGCCCTGCGCGCACGGCGACGGCCTTCACCTGAGCGTGAAGATACGATTTCCGCCACTACAACCATGGCGCGGTGAATTTTGCTAAATACCAGTTTATATAGTCCCTGATTCATGTCTTTACTCCACTCACTCGCTAAAATTTACCACTCGTAACCAACACGGAAATGCAGTCGGAAATCGCCTTGCTCCACCTCTGGTGCGTCATTCAAGGCTTGTGCGTAATCCAGGTAGGAAAACCAGCCCGTCGTCGTTTTAAGCTTAAGCCCCAGACCCGCTGAATACAGTTCATAGTCATCATCCAGTCCCAGAGGATTTTTGATACGCACATACCCGGCATCGGCAAAGGTGTATGCGTAGAAATCCTTGATGTATTCAACAAACCGGTATTCCTTCAGGTATTTCGCAAGTGGCGGCGTGCGCAATTCAACCGAACCGGAAATGCCGTTGTCGCCCAGGCGGCTGGATTCCAGATATCCGCGTACCGACTCCACCCCGCCTATCGTGAATTGCTCAGTTGAAATCAAAGGCTGGCTGGCCAACTGGAAAGCCGCTTTTCCCTGCAGGGCCCAACCCGAAGCAAATGTGTATAACTGTTTAGCATCTGCCCGCAGGTACACATAGTTCGCCTCGGCCCCGTTTCGTTTGCGCTGAAATTCGCTGCTGGTGTTACCCATGAACCTGGGCGCCATATTCAACACAAAACTGGCTTGCGTCTGGCCCAGGTCTGATTGCAGGGTGGTGTCATAGCCTAAAGAGGTGGCCCAATAACTGATAGGCGTGTTGATACTGTCCTCCCCAAGCAAGAAAAGATTTTCCTTGAAAATTTTATAATCGACGCCAAAACTAAGGCTGTGGTAGAAGCCCTCTGAAAGTGGCAGCGGCTTGATATAGCGTGCACCCACGATATAGCCCTTACCCAGAACATTAATATCACCAACCGCAGCAATATTGCTGTCTGAGGCGACAGCGTAGGCTGCGAAATAATCACCATTGTTCCGGGGGATGATATAAGTACCCGAAAACACCTTCACTTCATTCAGGTCTTCCGGTGAAACCTGTACATTCAAGCCCAGGCTATGGTCTTTCTGGAACAGGTTTTCATATTTGAGGCCGGCATTAAGTCGCAGCTCTGTGGTGTTGGGGGAATAACGGTCATTCAGTTCCAGATTGCCATGCAACGGCAATTTATCTTTCACCTGCAAATCAACCTCTACCGTCCCTGGAGACCTGCCCGGACGCAACACCGGCGTTACCTGGCGGTTCTGGTTGCGGTTCAGGGTGCCCAGTTCTTTCTCTGCAGTGGGGAAATGCGGTACTGTGCCTTCTGCGAACTGCGGTGTACGCGACTTGATCTCGCTAGGGGTGTTGTAATGTGAATCCACGATCTGCAAGTGCTCGACCTTGCCTTCAGTGACCTGCAGGTGGACCACACCGGTATTCACCTCCTGCTGCGGGATGCTGACAGAGACGGTCAGGTATCCGGCGTCCTGATAAGTTTTTTCCAGTGCGGATCTGGCCTTCTCGACATCCTCAATGGTTTTCTGCTCACCCATGTAAGGGTAAACCGCTTTTTCGATATCACCGTTGCCAAGTACAGAGTTGCCATCCACCCGGTACTCGAACACATCGAACTTCAATTCATCGACAGACCCGCTGACCAATACAGGTTCATCAACAATATCCTCTGCCTTTTGTTCCGCAAATGCTCCCTGCGTCGTACAACATGCCACGAAAGCCAGACAGGTAATTTTTAATTTAAGACTCAATGCCTGCACCTTTGAATTTTCCATACATTGCCGATTTCAACAGACCAGCATTTTCTTAAAGTTTTATGTCATGCACATGAAACGGACTAGTCCGGAAAGCGCCTGAAATACAAAGAAAAACGCACCTCTTTTTGGGAGGTGCGTCTGTAAAGGATCCACCCTGTTTCAAGGGTGGATATTTAACTTTTTATTACTCGTACAACACTGCTGGTGAGCAGTTGTTACCGAAGTTAGTAAACTTGGCTTTTACAACGCCAGCTTCACAAGTCGTGTTGCCGCCATCCGGGTTCAATGTCAAACCACGTGGCAATGTTGCACAAGCAGCAGCCGTTGGGTTTTTCAGGGCGTTAACGATGGTAGTCACGATAGTTCTCTGGAAACCTGCTGGTGTACTGTTAGCAACGAACGCTTTCATTTCCATGTGGAAAGGATAGGTACCGGAAGCTGCAGCTGCACGTGCATTTACAACGTCACCTGTTTCTGGATGTGAACCGTCGATCTTGATGTAGCGATAGCCGCTGTTAGCAGCATTCTCAACCGTTGGGTCATTTTCCAGGGACAACACGCCGATGGCATAACGTGAACCAGCAGCTGCGTTACTTGCAGTAGTGATGTTGGTTTTTACGTTACCGGAACCGGAGTTCAGGGTCACTTGATAGTTACCAACCGTAGAAGTGGTAGGCAACAACAGGTTACCGCCCAGGCAAGGGTTACCCAGGAAGAACGCGTTTGAAGATGCCTGTGAACCGGAAGTATCTACACGGCGCTGGATGATCACTTTCTCGCCATCATCTTCACCCAGGATAGGAGACCATGATTCAGCAGTCTGCACAGCACCGCCTTCTTGCAGGATAGAAGCGATCTGGCCTTTGGTCAATGAAGGAGCCAATGCTGGTGTGTATGAATTACCTGACTCGGAGATACCTTGCACTTCTTGCAGTTTGCGGTACAGCGGAGTTGATACTGCCACACCGAAAGCCTGACCCAGGAATGCATTGCTTACAACACCGAAGCTGGATACGTTACCGCCACCGATAGTAGCTGGGAACAATGTTGGCTCTACATCAGAGAAACCGCCAGCGATCTGTTGTGGGGCCAATGGGCTGGCTGCCAATGCTGCAGCGTTTGCTGCCTTGTTGGCAGCAGTTTGTACGCCAGTTGCATCCAGGGCTACAGCAGCACCGGATTGTGCACAACCTTTGTAAACATCAGCATTGTTTGCTGCATTAGTTGCGTCAGTGTAACCAGTAGCCAGTTTGGTGCAGCTTGCGTTACCAACATAGGATACACGTGCCAGTTTAGTACCATTGGTGAATGGTGTGAATGCGTTCAAGGAACCGCCATCTACTGTGTGATACAACACAGAGATACGTGTACCGCGAGTACATGCATAAGCAAAGAAGTTACCCAGTGAACCTGGAGCAACGGCTGTGCTGGAAGAGGCTTGTGCAGTAAAGATAGAGCCGGTACCAGCCTGGCAACCTTTCACCCAGCCTTCATAGATGGATTTTGTTGGCGCAGAAGCACCGGCGATCCAAGCCTGGTCCAATGTACCTGCACCACGTGCAGCTTCGATTTGAGCTGGTGTTACACCTGCTGCAGCCATTGTACTTACAGACAATGCTGCCAGTGCAAATGCGATTTTTTTGATGTTCATCATCATATTTCCCTTAAATTTTCCGGATCAGAAGTCTTGAAAGAGCAGAGGGGCTCATGCAGAGCCCCTGTTTTTATTATTTTGAAGATTTGCGGCGACGTGCAGCAGCAGCTACAACACCCATACCCAATGCCATCAAAGCATAGCTTTCTGGCTCTGGTACTGGCACGGTTGCCTGTACTGAAGAGATGGTCAGCAGACCGGCATTAGTGAATGTCACTTTGGTGTTGTTGAAGAAGAAGTTATCACCAGCACCGTTAGATTGCTTTTGCACGGTTTGGTACAGGCTCATTTCACCACCCAGCAAAGCGATTGAAGTTGGACCCTGGTTGCCGTTGTTATCATTGGCAAAGTAAGTGAATGGGTCGTTGCCTTGGTATACCAGCTGGTTGAAAGCACCAACAGCAGTCACCAGTGGAGACTTGGCGATGGCAACTGAATCTTGTGCATTTGGATAATTAACCAGATCGTAAGAAGTGATCATGCCGCGAGCACCGGCAGCAGCGCCTGCACCTAATTGGTCACCGGCAAATACGTTGTAATAAGTTGTGCTCAGGTTAGCACCACCGATGAACGACTGGAATGCTGCATTTGAGCTCAGGTCAAATGAGAATGCACTGTTAGAGCTGTCAAAATTTGAATCAGGATTATCAGTACCGATTTCGTTCAATGTGCTGTAGAAATAGCCGGTATCAACCACTAATGAAGTATTAGATGTGCGATCAAAAATAGTCAGGAACAAAGAACCGTTACCTGAAGATGGAACGTTAGTAGCGCTAGCTACGCCAGATGCTGTCAAAGCCAAAGCAGCGATCAAAGCCTTTACTTGGAATTTCATAAACTTCTCCTCAAATTTCGAACAAAATAATTAAAAAGAACAAACTACAAACTTGCTTTAATAAAGCAGTGAATCCCGACCTGAAAAATTATGCGTTGCCCGCGTGACGGTATGATTTGAAATCCTAGTCCGCCTGGACTAGCCCGACCGGGCTAATCACCTCATGCCGGTGCTCACATAAAAATCCCGATTATTGTAAAAACTGAAGATGACAGTTTTGAATTCAGGACTAGTCCTAACGGACTAAAGAAGATCTGTTTCAGAATAAATTTTGGTGACAATGCAGGAGGAAGCTGAACGTTATTGCTTGCGTGAGATCAACCCCATCTTGAGTGCTTTGCTGGCAGCCTGGCTACGGTTCTCGACATCCATTTTCCTCAGGATATTCTGCACATGGTTCTTGATGGTCAGCGGGCTGATCTCCATGATGCTGCCGATCTCCCAATTGGTCTTTCCGGCCTGCAGCCATTCCAGCACTTCCAGCTCGCGCCTGCTTAGCGGTTTCACACGGCTGTTGCGTGTAGTGGTGGATAACACGGATGGACATTTGTTGGCGGTGACTTTTTCGATGGCACAGTGCAGGTGTGGCATCAGCAACTCCAGCAAATGGGCGGTTTGCGCATTGACGGGAGAGCTCAGGCGGCCAAACATGACCAGGGTGGCGATGCGGCTATGCTCGTTACCAAAGCCGTGCACGACAAAGCGTTTGAGTTCGGAGGCGGTCATCCTGTCTGCGTCTATCTGCTCGACTGCATAATGGCTGTTTTGCTGGCTGGGTATTTCAGTGTGATAAAACAGCGGCATACTGAGTTTGCTCCACTGCTCAAAAGCCTGGCTCACCAGGCCATCGGCTTCATGTAATACCTGGTCGAATTGTGTATCGCCAAAATAACGGCTGGAGGTCAGGTATTCATAGTCATAACTGGGCCGCTCTGTGCCGCGCACTCCGACTATCACCACCTCATGCGCCAGCAGGCACTGAAACCCGCGTTGCAGCCAGTTAAAGAAGTGTGAGCGATGCTGCAGGCGCAGTGATTCTTCGATCACTTCCATAAACAACGCGCGCTGCTCTTCATTCAGCGCCAATGCCCATTGGTCATTGGCCTGATCCGTCCCTGTTATTGTGCTCATGTGTTTACCACATTGATATAAATGCAGCACAGTTTGCGGAGAATTTGTGACAGAAAAATGATTGCGGCGTGTCAGTCGTTTGATAGATTCATGACAGCGGATTATGGCAAGGGACCAGTTAACAAAATGATTTGTTTATTGATGATAAGGCCGTGATCCTGAAGCTTGGACTCATTGTTTTTCCACGCTATGTACATGCTGCGGATTGTCTTCCGGCTGTCATATCTTGATGGCATCATTTCAGCATCATGACCATTCAAAACCCATATCTCCTGCGGCAATGCATCACGGCTGTGCTGGTTGCCGGCGTGCAATGCAGCGGGATGATGATGGGAAGTGCCTGTGCTGATCCCGCTGCGGCTGATCCCGCTTCGGAAGTACAGCACCTTGGCAGCCAGATCCTGCTCGACGACTCCAGTGAAACCGAACTTGTCATCAGCAATACCGACATTGAGGAAACAGTGGCGGAATCTGGCATTAACAATGTCAGGTCAACGTCAAAAAAACTGCGCTGGCAAACCGGTGATATCCCTTACCAGGCTGAAGTGCAGGCTGTGGCGAAAGCCACCGAAATCGACCCTGCACTGATACACGCGGTGATTGCGACAGAGTCCGGCTACAATCCGCAGGCGCAGTCCAGTAAAGGCGCATACGGCTTGATGCAGGTACTGCCTTCGACTGCCAGGTCACTCTCCGCCATTCCGGTGAAACAATGGTCTGTGTCTCAGCAGATACTGTGGGGTTCCCGCTACCTGAAGAACATGCTGGAATTGTTTGGCGGCGATGTGTCGCTGGCGCTGGCCGCTTACAATGCCGGGCCGCAAGCGGTTAAAACACGTAACAACGCCCTGCCACCCTTCCCTGAAACCCGGCAATACGTACCTAAGGTATTAAATTACTACCGTGTGTTCAAAACCCGTTTGCCGCACGAAACCCTCGCGCTGGATTAACATCAGCGGTTATCAATATCAACGGTTTATCCAGGCCAGCTCCAGGTCGGCCAGTGTGTTGGGTTCATACACAAACTGCCACTCGCGGTAATGGCTGGCGCCATGAAAACCGGATTGGAATTCCTGGTAACCGGCGCTGCGGATAGGCTCCAGTAAAGACTGGCTGCGCACACCGACGATACGTCCGTCACGCACTATCAGCGTCATGGCCTGATTCGCAAAAAAAGGGTCCGCATAGAGTTTGCGCAAATGCCTTTTAAGCACCGGGAAACGTTTGTCTTCCACCAGTTCATTCAGCGTTGCCGGATACTGTTTGACGGGCTGCGGGGTGGACTCATAGTAACGCCCAATCGCCAGCCGGTAGGCTTCCCCGGTTTCCAGCAACAAGGTTTCATTGGCACGTTGTGTCTGCTGTTGCCACAGCACCGCTGCGCCCTGCATGCCTATGGCGGCGATCACCAGCGTGATCATCACGCCGATATAGGAAAAGCCCTGCTGTGCCAGTGTGTATCGTTGCGGCACCGCTACCAGTCCGTATACAGGCTGCCGTCTGCCGCCTGGCCGTCAGCGCTGCTGTGCAAGGTATACACGCCGCCCGCCAGCGGCAGCTCCGGCGCGGTGATGACCCAGGCATCATTGCGTTCGGTAACCGCATCCCATGGCAGCTTATCGAGGTAATGCTTGTCTACCAGCTCCTGCAAGGTATCAGGATATTGCCCCTGATCGGAAAAGAACTCATCCAGCGCTTTGCGGGTGGTAGCCAGCTGCTGCTTGAGCGCCTGTTCTTTGGCGCGCTGCACGCCGGAAAAATAGCGTGGTACCGCCAGCGACAGCAGCAGTGCCAGGATAGACAACACCACCAGCAGCTCCACCAGTGTGAACCCGGCGAAACGCCTGATCAGGCCACGTTCACCATTGCGCATAAGGGACCCCATTGATTCCGCTTTGCGCGCTCAGCGAATACACGTCATACACATCCTGGCTGTAACGCGGCGCTTCAGGCGGGCTATCATAGCTGCGCAAACCCCAGCCGCCGGATGGTCCCAGGCCGGAACCCGCCTGCACTTTTAACATCGGGTCCTGCGGCACCCGGCGCAGAAAGCGTAATACCTTATGCTTGGGATCCTTGATATCCTGCACCCCTTCAACCAGTACCTGCAAATTCGGCGGATAGCCGGTGGCATCTGAATTTTTCCTGATACGGCCATCATCGGCCGCTTTTTTATAGGCATCGATGGCACGGCGGATCTCACGCAGCTGCTCACGCAACTGCTGCTCCTTTTGCCGCTGCAAGGTCACCTGCACCATAGGCGTCGCAACGCTGGCCATGATGGCGATGATAGACAGCGACACCATCAGTTCGATCAGGGTGAATCCGCTACGTTTTTTATGAGGCCGGGGTCGGCAATGCCCGGTTGCACACGGATACATCAACCCCATTACGGAATCACCTTGGGCGCAGGTAAGGTGGTGGGCGACTGCTCTTGTACACTGGACCCATTCACGTTATTGGACATACCCGGCACCCCGGAATTAACGTTTGAAGACGGGAAAGTAGTAGCGGGTTGCGGTGGCGGGGCAAGTGCATCCGGCGACGGAATAGTCGGCTCAGGCGGCACCGGGGTTTCCGGCGATTCTATCGTCGGCGACTCTATGGGTTCGTTCAGTTCACGCTGACGCTGCAGCTGCAGTTCGCGCATCTGCTGGCCGCGTGTCAATGCCGGCGTAGTCGGTAGTGTATTCAGCAACGGCTTATCCGAAATCACTGTCTCCGTGCCGCTCCAGTACTCGGAGAACGTAGCTTCCGGCAAGGTCACATTGCTGATGACCTTGGGCGTGATCGCCAGCACAATCTCGGTCTTTTGCTTCTCATCGTTGTGCCGTGAGAATAATCTGCCCAGGATAGGGATTTCGCCCAGGAATGGCACTTTGTCAGCATTATTACGTTCTGAATCCTGGATCAGGCCCGCCAGAATCTGTGTCTCACCATGTTTTAGTCTCAGAATCGTGCTGGCATTACGCGTGCCGATGTTAAACACCCTGGAGTTATTGCTCAGGGTCACCGCTTCGCCTAATGAGCTGACTTCTAGGTTGACCTTGATACTGACAAAGTCATCCAGCTGTATCCTGGGTTCCACTTCCAGCTTGAGGCCGACATCCACGTAAGACACGCTCTCAGAAGTGCCGACGTTGGCAGTCGTATTCGTGGTGATCACAGGTACTTTGTTACCGACCAGCACTTTGGCTTTTTCGTTATTCTTGACGCGGATACGCGGATTAGACAGCAGGTTCAAATCCGTATCAGTGGTCTTGAACTGCAAGCTGGGATTAGGACTGACGCCTATATCAGAAGATTTGATTCTTTTAAGTGCTTCTAACGTTAACTGGCTATCAAGCACGGTTAAAGATGACGGATAAATGATCCCCAGATTTTGCAGCTTGCCTCGCGTGACCTCCATCACCTCGATCTCCAGCATGACTTCAGGGTCGGCGATATCCTGTGCCTTGATCATTTTTTCGGCCAGTGCCAGCACTTCCGGTTTATCCCGGAGCACCAGCATGTTCAGCCGCTCATCGACATACACATCGCGCACTTTCAGTATGGTCCGCAACATGTCGGCACACACCTTGGCGCTGGTGTTGGAAAAATAGAAGTTACGGATCAACAGATCCTGGTAGTCCTTGTTTTTTTGCGGGGTGCCGGGATAGACCAGTACGCTGGTCGGTGACAGGACTTTTTTCTGCAGGCTGTTGCTGGCCAGCACCATATCAATCGCATCCTCCACCGACATTTTCTTCACGAACACGGAAGCTTTTGTTTCCGGCTTGATATCCTTATCCAGCACGAAATTGATGCCGGTGGCGCGTGACAATGCTTCAAACACCACTTTGATATTGGCATCACGCAATTCGAGTGTGACCGGTTTGCTCAAGCCGCTTTGCAGCTGCGGCAAGGTCGCGCGGGCACGCGGCTCCATCGCCACCAGCTGCTTTTCGAGTGCGAGCGCCTCTTCATTGGCAGGTTGTTCCAGCAGGATATCGCGCACCTGTTTCAGTGCATCCCTGGGCTGGTCCATATGCTGTTTCACATTTTCCAGCTGTTTGCGCAAAATGATCTCGCGCTCGCTGGCCCGCTCGTAATCCAAGGCTTTCGGATGATGTCCATCCAGCGTCAGTACCCGTGCGTAAATCTGTTTTGCTTCGGCAATATTGCCCCTGGCATCAGCCGCTTCAGCCTCGGCAGATAAAGTACCGATCGCCAGCTCGCGTTCCCGGTACCAGCGATTGCGCAATTGCACATCGCCTGGTCTCTCGGCCACCAGTTTGGCGAGTTCATGCACCTTGCCCTCCGGGGTTGTTGCGCTCAGTCTGGGAGGGAACAGGCTACAGGCAGTCAGTGCCATAGCAAGCCCCAGCACGGATAAAGATGTCCGTAATTTAGGCATCGCGGTTGAACCAGGGAAAGTCTTGTAAAAGTAATTCATGAATTATTGTTCTAAAGGAATATTATCTTCAGGCTGCGCCTCGGCCATGGACTGGCGTTGATTGGCGGCGGCTTTGGCTTTACTCAGCGTGACAGCCTGCTCAAGCGGTAAATACGTAAAGTAAACAGACTGGGCATCCTCTTTATCCAGTCGCCATTGCGCACTCACTTGTGCACCCACTTTCGGCATCAGCACTTTTTTCTGCTGCATGAGAATGACGGTATGGCCATCCGGCATATCTTCCATGCTGCCTACATAGGTATACGGCACAGGAGGTGCCTGTGGCGGTGGTGGCGGTTGCGGCTTCGGCGGTGGTGGCAACCATTCCTGTGCGACGAAAAGCGGATGGCTCAGTTTGCCGGCAGGCAGATCTCTTTGCCGCCAGCCTGAGTCAGCCACCACGGCGGTGGTAGTCTGCGATGCAGATGCTTTTGCTACCGGAACTTCATCAGCTACGGGGGCAGTTTGTTGCATGTTTTCCTGTGGTATCGCTGCTGGCCGCGCAGCGGTGGGTACCGCCGGTTCTGATACAGCCGATGCATCTTCTTCCTGCCCTGCTGACCATTGCCAGTAAACCAGCGCAAAGGTCGCCAGCAGGCTTAGCCATAATGCCCAGTTACGCGAGCCTGCCTTCGCCGCTTCAAGACGCATATGCATGCCCTCCGCGGATAAACATGGAGAAAGTCAGTGTGGCCTCTATGGTAGGTTGTGCGGTTTCATTCTTGCGCAACTCGAGACCGGTCAGTGCCATGGTCGGATACCGGCGCAGCACTTCAACAATAAAGCGCCGGCAAGTGACATAGTCGGTCTGCACGGCAAAGCGCATATCGAACTGTTCTATGTTTTCCAGCCCCGTATCCTGTTTCGCATTCCCTGCCGCCTGGTGCACTTGCCACTGGTAATCACCCACATTCAGCGGAATATGGTGTTTCTGCGCCAGCGCAGCGACTTCCAGCATGCGTGGCGAAAGCTCGGCTGAGGTTGGCAGTTGCTCCCATAAGGCAGAGATGGTCGCTGGCTGGCTTTCGGCCTGCGCGGTGTTTTCCACCACCGTTGCTTTCACTGCAGCCGGGCGCGCCGCTTGTACTGCCAGCTGCCGGATCTCTTGTTCCAGCGAGGCCAGTTGTTCGGTTTTCTGCGGCTGTTGTTGCAACAGATATACCCAGACGCTCAGCAACAGCATACTCAACAGTAAGGGGATCCAGCCCAGGTACCAGGCAGTGCGCCTGGCCAGCCATATCAGTTTATTCAGAGAAGTCAGCTGCAGGCTTTTCATGGCTGCCATCCTCCCTGGATCTCAAATCCTACCGGGCGTTGCGGATGTGTTTCGTTGACCTGGTGCTTTTGCAAATGCACCTGGGTCAAGGCAGGTTCTTGCTGCAAACGGCCTATGTATTTCAGCAACGTGGTGTAGTCCTTGGCTTCGCCCGACAGTACGAATTGCCCGCGGCCGCTATCCGGGATCAGTTGCAATAAAGCGATCTCGTTGATTTGCCTTGCTTCCAGCGCCTGCAATAGATCGAACCAGCGGATATTCAATTGACGGACTATGGTCTCGGCCTCTTTTTGCTCATGCTGGTTGAGTACCGGCGCCGGTTTCTTTTGTTGTGGCCGCTGTATCGCAGCCTGGGGGAGCACTTGCTGCCCGGCGGGGATCTGCGCCTGTGCCAATTGCGCCTTACGTTGCTGCAAGGCTTGCAGTTGGCTATCCATATCTGTATCGGCTCGCCATGCATTGAGCACCAGAACGGTAGTCACAACCAGCAGCAACAGCCCGGTCCAGCGCACTTTTTGCCATGCGAATGGCGGCTGTGCAAATTCAAAATGGTAATCAGGATCAGGCCACATGCATGACCTCCTGCCACAGCGAAGTGACGCTACTGGCTGAATACAGGGTTTTCCATGGCACCTCGCCTGCGCCTGCCAGGTGCTGTGCCAGACGGCGTCCTGCCACTGCTACCGGCTCGCACGCCGGCTCACTTAACCAGTAGCAGGGTGAAGCCTGGACACCGAGCAACATACGCTCGCGCAGCAACCATGCCGACATGCTGTCGACATCCGCCAGATCACTGACCAGGCTGGCCACATGGACAACCTTGCCTTGCTGCAACTGCAGTAAGCGCAGCATATGCGGCTCGGCACTGATCACGGTACCCTCTGCCGGCAAACGGGTGTGTGCCCATAATGCACATGCATAAGGCTGTATGGATACCTGTAGATATTTGCGTGGCGCGACCAGGTTTTGCGCTGTCATATTCTGCAGTACAGGAATGGTAGCGAGCAATGAGGCCTGGCTTTGCAATCCATCCTGCATGCGGAACGGCCATTGCACAGCGGCTTCACCATATGTTTTCAGCAGCATGGCGCGCGCATAGGCATGCTGTTCGGCAGCGGATAAGGATTGTCCGGCTTGCTGGATAGCAGGCAGCAACATCAAATGCACATGCTGGTCTGCCAGATAGATTTCCAACCTCTGCCAACTGGTCGCCGGCAGTTGTGTGATCAAGGCTGTCATCGCAGCTTTAAAGCCCAGCGGCTCATGGCTAGCTAATTCCGCTTGCGCAATCACCCTCTTTACCTGAACTCCGGCAGACCAATGCTCGGCATATAGCCTGTCTGCGGATACCAATACCCGCGTCAGGCCGCACCATCGTAGCTGGCTCTGGCGTAGCGGGTTCTGTTGAGTTTTCCGGCTACGCATATCAGGCCACAAACGTAACACGGTTGATCTCCTGCAGGCTGGTCATGCCGGCCCCTGCGGCAATTACGGCCGCTTCACGGATAGTGCGCATGCCATTTCTGGCAGCGGCTTCTTTTAATTTACGGATAGGCTCGCGCGAGATGATCATTTCACGCAACTCATCATTCAGCACCAGGATCTCGGCCACGGCTTTACGTCCTTTATAACCGGTGCCCCGGCAATTGCCGCAACCTTTGGCGTGTTTGAAACTCATGCCCGCAGCCTGGATAGAAGTGATGCCGGAAGCCTGTAATAGCTCGGCATCTGGCGTAAAGGGCTCGGCACACTGCGGGCACAGGTAGCGCACCAGTCGCTGTGCAATGATGCCGTTCACGGCCGACACGAAATGGTAAGGGTCTACCCCCATATGCATAAAACGGCCTATCACATCCAGTACGCTGTTGGCGTGCACGGTGGAGAACACCAGGTGACCAGTGAGGGCAGCCTGCACCGCGATCTGCGCAGTCTCTGCATCACGGATCTCACCGACCATGATCTTGTCCGGGTCATGCCGCAAGATGGAACGCAGGCCACGCGCAAACGTCAGGCCTTTCTTTTCATTGACCGGGATCTGCAACACGCCAGGCAACTGGTATTCGACCGGGTCTTCAATCGTGACTATCTTGTCAAAACCTGTATTCACCTCGGAGATCGCCGCATACAATGACGTGGTTTTACCGCTCCCGGTCGGCCCGGTCACCAGCACCATGCCATAAGGCTCGCCGGCGAGCTTGCGGAATCTGGCAATCACATCAGGGTCGAATCCCAGTGCTTTCAGGCTTAAGCCTTGTGCCTGCTCGGTGAGTGCTTTACGGTCCAATACCCGCAGCACGGCATCCTCGCCAAACGCACTTGGCATGATGGAGACACGGAAATCGATCAAACGGCCCATCGCGTTCACCTTGAAACGACCATCCTGCGGAATGCGCCGCTCGGCGATATCCAGTTGTGCCATGACCTTGATACGGGAGATCGCCTGCTCGGCACTATCCAGACCAGGGCTATTGGCAATGCTGGCCATCACACCATCGATACGGTATTTGACGGCTAGCCCGCCTGGATGCGATTCCAGGTGGATATCGCTGGCACCGGTTTTGAGCGCATCATATAACGTGGAGTTGATCAGCTTAACGATAGGGTTGGCGTCTTCATGAATGGATTTGAGCGAAAGCTGCATCACCACTTCTTCTTCGCCCTCTTGCGCCCTGTCTTCAGGTAAACCCACCCCATCCATGGCGCGCATGGTTTCCTCTTCACCGGCCAGGTAGGCACTGATGTCCAGCCTGTGCGCAAGCCGCCATTCAAATGGCTGCGCGATCGCGTGCTGTGCCCATAAAGGCAATTGCCGGTCAAACGGATCGGCAAATACCAGGATCAACGCCTGCTGTTCATCGTAGAATGCCAGGCACTCTTTCTGCTGCGCAACGTTATAGCTGATGATATCGAAGGCGACCTGCCACTCGCGCATTTCACGCATGGTGGCGACCGGATAGTGCAGCAGGCTACCCAGCTGGTCTACCAGTGTTTCGTGATCGGCAGATAGTAATTCTTCCAGCACCTCGATGACTCGACGTTGCTGTTGCAGGGCCAGTGCTTGTGCCTGGACAAACATATCCGCCGATAGTGATAGCGTTTGATCGGGTAACGCGTGGCTGGATAAAGCCTGGTCAGGTAAAGCCAGGCTGGATAACACTTGGTTCATTGGATTTGTCCTGCCAGCTCAAAGATAGGCATATACAGCAGCAGTACCACTACCCCGATCACCAGGCCAATGAACAGCATTAGTAAAGGCTCGAATAATTTGGTGAACCAGTCTATCCAGCGCGCCAGCTCTTCATCATAAAAACCGGCGATGCTGTCCATCATCTGTGCGACATTGCCGCCACGCTCGCCAACCAGCAGCATGCGTTCGCCGATAGGTGTGGTCATCCCCACAGACAGGAATGCATGCGACAGCGGCTGCCCTTGGCTGATCATAGTTTGCGCCTGTTGCAGGCTGAGTGCCATACTGCTATCCAGCAGGCCACCCAATGAGTCCAGCGCGGTCATGATGGGCGTGCCACCGGCCAGCAACATACCCAGGGTGCGGTAAAAACGGGCCAGCTGATAAAGGTGCAGTTTTTCGCCTATGGCGGGAATACGCCAGATCGTCCTGACCATGGATTGCCGCATGGCAGGGGTCTTGAACAGCACGACCAACGCGATGATCGCACCGGCCAGTATCGCCAGCATGGTTTCGCCATGTTGCGAGATCAGGGTCCCCCACTGCAACATCATCTGTGACATCCACGGCAGATCAGCGCCGGTGCCTTCATAGACGCTACTGAATTTGGGAACGACGAATCCCATCAGAAAGGCGATCACCAGGCCACCGACTACAATCAGCAACATGGGATAGATCGATGCGCTGATGATTTTCTTTTTTAACAGTGAAACCTGGTTGTCGTAGGCAATATAGCGGGACAAGGCATTGCCCAGGTCACCGGTACGTTCAGCGGCTTTCACCGTGGCAATATACAGCGGAGGAAACACTTCGGGCTGACGCTCGAGCGCAGCAGAGAATGATTTGCCCTGTTGCAGGGACTGCAGGATGTTTTGCAATACAGTACGTGTATGGTCCTGGCGCAAAGCAAGCGCATCAATCGCTTCAACCAGGTTGAGCCCTGAACTCAGCAAAGCCAGCAGCTCCTGGCTGAATAAAGCCAGCGGAAACGCTTCTTTAGCACGCCTTTTGCCAGACTTCTCCATTTGCAAGGAGACAGGAAGCAGGCCCTTTGCCTTCAGTTGCGCATAGGCATCCTGCTCATCGTCGGCTTGCAGCTCGACCATGGTCAATAAAGCGCCGTTCAATACTTTGGCCTGGTAGCGCATGCCAGTTACCAGCTGGTGATGTCCTGAGACTCGTCGGTGCCGCCCACCTGGCCATCTTTGCCCAGGCTGAATAAATCATACTCGCCATGCTGGCCTGGCAAACGGTACTGGTAAGGCTTGCCCCATGGATCGTTAGGCACGCCTTTTTTCAGGTAAGGGCCACTCCAGCGGGTGTCATTATCGGTATTGGTCATCAGCGCACCCAGGCCTTGCTCGGTAGAAGGGTAATGGCCGACATCAATACGGAATTGATCCAGCGATTGCTCGAGTGCGGCGATCTGAGCCTTGGCAGTCTTTACTTCAGACTTGCCGATTTGCTGGAAATACTTGGGCCCGACATAGCCTGCCAGTAAGCCGATAATCACCATGACTACCAGCAACTCCAGCAAGGTGAATCCAGCGCAGCCTTTGACCGAACGATGCGTCATCCAACATTTCCCATGAAAATTTGATGACAATACTAAGCAGTTCAGATTGCAGAAAAGTGGCAGCAATGTGACAAAGCGTCAAAATTGTAAATTTTCATTAACAATATCAACGCCTGGTTTGGAGCCTGGAAAAAGCTCGCGATCTTTGGAAAACAAATAGTGGTGAGAGCAGGCTATTCGCCGAGGAAACCGCCGCTCTGGTGTGCCCAGAGTTTTGCGTAAATGCCATTGGATTTGAGCAGTTCATGGTGGGTACCCGTTTCCACGATCCTGCCCTGATCCAGCACCACCAGTTTATCCATGGCAGCGATGGTGGAAAGCCGGTGCGCGATCGCTATCACCGTTTTCCCCTCCATCAATTGTGACAAATGATGCTGGATAGCCTGTTCAACTTCAGAATCCAGCGCACTGGTCGCCTCATCCAAAACCAGGATAGGCGCGTTCTTTAGCATGACCCGCGCAATGGCTATGCGCTGGCGTTGCCCGCCTGACAGCTTGACGCCCCGCTCGCCGACATGGGCGTCATAACCCGTGCGGCCCTTGGCATCGCGCAAGGTCTGGATAAAATCATGCGCCTCGGCACGTTTGGCGGCTGCGATCATATCTTCTTCTGTCGCGTCAGGGCGGCCATACAGGATATTTTCCCGCACCGAGCGATGCAGCAATGAAGTGTCTTGCGTCACCATGCCGATTTGCTGGCGCAGGGAGTTCTGTTTTACCGCATCTATCGCTTGTCCATCCACACGTATATGCCCGGACTGGATATCAAAGAAGCGCATCAATAAATTCACAATAGTCGATTTGCCGGCACCCGACCTGCCTACCAACCCTATCCGCTCACCAGGCTGGATAGTCAGGTTGAAGTCTTCCAGCAGATGCGCCTGCTTTTCATAAGCGAAATACACCTGATCGAATCTCACTTCACCGCGGGGGACGGTGAGTGCTTTTGCTTGCGGTACATCCACCACGCGGTTAGCTATCGATAATGTATTGATGCCATCCTGCACGGTACCTATCTGCTCATACAACGAGGTCAGCTCCCACATCACCCAGTGCGAAATCCCGTTTAAGCGTAAACTCATCGCCATCACCGCAGCCACCGCGCCGGCAGCCACCAGGCTTTGCGACCATAGCCATAACACCAATCCGCCGCTGGCGATGATCAGGCACATATTCAGGAAATGATTGATACTTTCGACCCAGCTGACCATGCGCATCTGCCCGTGTACGCTATCCAGGAATTCCTGCATGGCAGATTGTGCGTAATCCGCTTCGCGGCCGGCATGCGAGAACAATTTCACGGTGGAGATGTTGGTATAAGCGTCAGTGATGCGACCCGTCATCAACGCACGTGCGTCCGCCTGCTGCTGGGAAACCTTGGCCAGGCGTGGAATGAAATAGAATAAGGCACAGCCATATAAAGACAGCCAGCCAAGAAATGGCAATACCATCCATGGATGGAAATTGCCGACCACGGTGACGATGGTAGTGAAATAAAGCACTACATACACCATGATGTCAGCCAGGATAAACCAAACCTCCCTGACGGCCAGTGCGGTTTGCATGACTTTGGCTGATACCCGGCCGGCAAATTCATCCTGGTAAAACATCATGCTTTGATTGAGCATATGCTGATGGAACTGCCAGCGTAAACGCATGGGGAAATTACCCGCCAGCGTTTGATGTTTGATCAGTGTCTGCAACAGTATGATCACCGTACTGCCCACCAGGATCGCGACCACCCAGGTCAAGGTCTGTTGATGCGCAGTCCACAGTTGTTGAGGAGCGATAGCGGTCAGCTTATCCACCACTTTACCCATCAGGGCGAACAGTAATGCTTCAAAAGCCCCTATGCAGGCCGTCAGTATCGTCATACATAAAATGTATTTGCGCATGCCATATGAGCAGGCCCACATAAACGGCCAAAATCGCGTAGGCAGGCTTTGGATAATCTCGCGCGGGAAAGGCGTTACCAATCCCTCGAATTTGGAAAACAATCGCATGGTTAGACTTGTGTGTAGATCAGGGCAACCGCTTCAGCAGCGATACCTTCGCCACGTCCTGTGAAGCCGAGTTTTTCGGTGGTAGTCGCTTTCACGTTAATAAAATCGATAGCGACCTGGCAATCGCTGGCAATATTCTCGCGTATAGCCTGGATATGTGGTCCCATGCGTGGCGCTTCGCAGATCACAGTCGCATCCAGGTTACCAACAGAGAAACCTTTTTCTTTTAAAAGGCCGACAACGTGGCGAAGTAACTCGCGCGAGTCTATATCCTTGTAACGCATATCGCTAGGCGGAAAATGCTTGCCGATATCGCCTAATGCAGCGGCACCCAGCAAGGCATCGCAAATGGCATGTAACAACACATCGGCATCGGAATGTCCATCCAGACCAAGCGGATGCGGAATATGTACGCCACCGATAATGCAATCGCGGCCACTGACCAGCGCGTGCACATCAAACCCGTGGCCTATTCTAAAAGGCGTCATTTAATTTCCTGTACTTGTGCTGCCTGCATTAAAGCAGATACAACGGTGAGGTCTTGCGGATAGGTGATTTTCATATTCTTCAAATCACCAAGCACCAATTTCGGCGCATGTCCCATCCACTCGATCGCTTGCGCTTCATCTGTGGGCTGTCGGTCAATATGTGTTTCCAGTGCCTGGCGCAGATTTCCGGCCTTAAACATTTGCGGGGTTTGCGCCTGCCATAAAGCATCGCGCGCAATAGTCTCGGACACACATTGCTCAGCGTCTGCGCGTTTCAATGTATCAGCCAGTGGCAAGGCCAGAATCCCACCGATATCTGCAGGCTGAATGCTGTCGATCAGTCTTCTTACCATCCTGGTATCAATACCAGGGCGGGCTGCGTCATGCACCAACACCCAATCATCCTCAGCGATATGTTCGGCTATTGCCTGCAGGCTATTTAAAACCGTTCCCGCCCTTGTGGTACCGCCGCTTAGCAACACCTCTGTCTTTTGACAGCCATCTAACAACTCTGTTTGCCAGTAATCATCCTGCTTGGCAATGGCAATAAACACATTTGCAATTTCTGGCATCGCTTCAAAAGCTTCGATGGCATAGCGCAAAACCGGCTTCCCATGCAATGCCAGATATTGTTTGGGTGAGGCTGTCTGCATGCGTGCACCAGACCCTGCACTTGGGATAATCACATGATAATTAGCCATGCGCCTATTTTATCATGGGGGCTCAGGCTTTCAGCCGCTATAAATGAATAGTGACTGCAGTGAGTGTAAAGTAAAAATCTTTGCTCAAAATTTCGAGTAAGTATTCAGCAGCCGTTATGTGGGTAACTAAGTTTTCAAAAGGCGAGATGAATGAAATTTGCTCTGGATCAGAAAGCAATCTAAAACATCTTTTTCGCTGCCTAAAAGCAAAAACCCCGCTATTGCTAGCGGGGTTTTGGTGTAAGGAGCTTGGGGATGACCTACTTTCGCATACGAAGAGTACACTATCATTGGCGCAAGTTCGTTTCACGGCCCTGTTCGAGATGGGAAGGGGTGGTTCCAAACCGCTATTGTCCCCAAA